>Ga0075028_100000986_pt1 | contig 10229 bp, 7 predicted proteins | sample LitLauG_LLR_2014_FD_71390 | JGI IMG/M metagenome (GOLD analysis project Ga0075028, IMG submission 71390) | Freshwater sediment microbial communities from Pennsylvania, USA - Little Laurel Run_MetaG_LLR_2014 | ecosystem: Environmental > Aquatic > Freshwater > Creek > Sediment | place: USA... | reverse complement strand
CAGCTTCTTCAACGCGTTCTGCGAGGATCCGCCGCTCTGCATGTTCGGCGTCAACTTGCGGCCCGATGGCCGCGTCAAGGATACGGTTACCAATATCCGGCGTAGCGGGGAGTTCGTGGTCAACATCGCCGATGAGCCGTTGGCGCGTGCGATGCACGACTCCAGCGGCGACTTTCCGCCCGATATCGGTGAGCCCGGCTATCTGGGGCTGAGGCTGGCGCCCTCGACCAAAGTCGCGGTGCCGCGACTTGCCGACGCTCCGTGGGCGATGGAATGCAAGACCTGGAAAACGATCGATGTGAACGGCGACCGGCAGCTCATTATGGGCGAAGGCATAAATTTCCACATCCGCGACGAACTGTGGGATGACAACTCAATGCGAGTACACATGGACCGGTATCATCCGGTCGGCCGCATGTTCGCGGACCGCTACTGCCGGACCGACGACCGAATCGAATTCCCGCCGGCCCGAGGGGCACCCGGCGCATCGCCTTGAAGGTCCAACCGGACATCCCGGGAGGACGATGCGATCAAGCTCGGCATAAAAACCAGCAGCGCGAAAAGAAGCCAGGCAGTTGGAGCGGGCGAAGGGATTATCTCGACGCGCTTAAGCATGTCGGCAAGCCCCGGATCGACACTTGGTTGACCGTTTTATCTCGGCGCCAAGGACAACCCGTTGAATAGGGCAATCGGCCGCAAGATGCCGATCGGGGCAGTTCGTCGCGCGCGCGAACCAGGCTGCAAGTTCGATTACGTCGTAGTCCTTGAAGGCGCGCAAGGTAGTGGGAAGTCAACCGCACTTCGCATTCTGCCTCGCTATGCCGGGTTCAGTGATGTGGAAATTCTCTCCGCAGATCAGGGTAAGCAACAGGAGTTGATCGTTGGGGTATGGATTTGCGAGCTGTCAGAGTTAGCAGGTCTACAGCCGAAGGCTTGGTCTCGCGGGCATTTTTCCTCCAAGGATAGGACACTGCTCGTAGATGAGTTTACTTTCCGAGCAGTCAGCGTACGCGGTCTTACAGCCGCAACACGCGCTTCACTTCCAGTCGCCGCGAATAATACCGTCGACGCTCGACCCCCCGCATGAAGTGCTGCGCTGATCTGTCGCGATCTACTCCTGAAGAAGGGTCGTGCCGACGCACCGGCTCAAGCGATCAGTCCGGTCCCGAATGCATCAAACAAGCCCGAGCGATAGACCGGCTTGGCACGCCCTTGGGTGTGCTGACTTCTTGAAAATGAACGGCTTCTACGCCCGGGCACAATTACAAATTGTAAAGATGCTAGATAGCCACAAAAAGAAGTGTTAAACGTAATACTTGCAATTACGAGGTCAGCATACGTGAATTTTCTTAAATATCCTGCTTTCACTTGAGGCCCAGGACCAAGCAGGTTCGACGTTCGGTCCGCGACTCCGGTTGGAGGAGACGACAATGACGGTAGTTGATAGCGACGAACAAAACACCGTATTCAGTGTGCAAGATCTCTTTGACCGAACAAAATTCCCAACGATGAGCGATAAGCGGCCGGTCGAGACAGAACCTATGTTCGCCGCCGTGTCGATCTTGGCAAATGCACACCTGCAATGCGTGGTCAGCAGTCTAAAGTTCACTCTAAAAGCGACCGACAGATTGGCTCGAGCACAGGTGAAGCTGTTGGGCCAAGGCAGGCTTTCCGACCCACAAGAATTTCCAGCGCAGCTACGAACAGCCGTAGATGATGCCAGAGGCTGCCTGGGAGACATTGCCGAGCTGGCCTTTCAGGAATTTCGTCAACTGCAACGCCGGTTAAGTGAGTTGCAAGAAACAACACGACGTCTAGCGCCGGAAGCACGTATTTCCGAGGGTTCATACAGGCGGCGCTGGAAAGTAAAGCTTTAAAGGCAGCTACAATGTCTCCCAAAGCAGACACCAAAGAGCCTGTCGCGGCGGTCGAGGCAGACATCGGCTCTGCGCTTGGGTTTGAGACAGAATTGAAAAAGTTGCAATTGACCATCGCCCGATGGGTTGATGAATGCAACAAAGAGATGGACGATTGTCTCAGATGGCAGTTTTCGGGCAAGTCAAAATATTTCAGACCCGTTACAGTTTTCGCTTGTTTCAGAGCGATGAACAATCAACATGTCGGAGATGCAGAGCAAACATCGGCTCTGGTCATAGAACTCATTCACAACATGACGCTGATTGTGGATGATATTCTGGACAAGTCCGAATATCGTCGCGGCAAGCTAACTCTGCACTGTCAGTTTGGATTGTTACCTGCGCTGATGACCTCGGGTTATATCGTTTCCGAAGCATATCGGATCGTTGGCTCAAGACCTGCTTCGATTCAACTTCTATCTGAACTTATAGGACGCCTTGGGATTGCGGAATGCTTGCAGTGGAGGGTGCGAAGCCAACCGTTGGGCGTAGAGGATTGGCGACAAATCGCTGGCGAAGACACCGGATCAATGTTCGAGGTCTGCGCATGCCTCGGCGGCGGCGGTGAAAACCTTAGAAGATTTGGACGTCTTCTGGGCATGCTGTACCACGGCTGTGATGACGTGGCCGATGTCAGAGGAGTTGAGGCATTGGGCGGCGGCGGCGACGACGATATACGCGACGGCATTTTGACGCTTCCGGCTGCGATCGCGATTCGAAATCCAGAAACCGCTGCGATATTTTGTAACCCGGACCACCGGAAGCGCGAGGTACTTGCTGTTGCCTTCCGGGCGGCCTTACCTGAAGCTGAACAATTTCTGGATGAAATCGCCGCTGAGGCATGCCGTGAAGCGACCAAGAATGCTCCGTATCCTCAAGGCTTGCTCACCTTGGTCGACTATACCAGAGGTTTGTCGCGTCGCTAATTCCGTGGAGGCTCACAGCGTTCAAAGTTAATTCGCTTCAACTCAAGATACGATGTGGAAGGACGAGACTGCGCTTCGACGAGTTGCCTCGGACGCAGGGCAGGTCTGGAACAATGGCGATCCAATCGAGGGTATTCGATACCGAAGTAAAATTCTCTCCCGCGTAAAATGAAGGTAGAGAGATGGATGATGTTGCACTTTGGCTCGAGAAGCTTGGGCTAGCCCAGTATTCGCGCGTTTTTTCAGAGCGCGGGATCACTCTCGATAAGCTACGCTCATTGAGAGAAATAGATCTCGAAGAGATTGGGATTCCGGGTGATCACCGGAAAAGAATGCTTGCCTTTTTGGCCGGACAAAGTCTCAAGATACCGGCCGGTGTGCAAAAAAGCGAATCCGACGGGTCGGTCGATCAAGACGCTCGGCTAAGGGCCGCGGAGCGTCGCTTCTTAACCATTATTTTCGTTGATGTTGTTGATTCCACGGGACTTGCTCGGCGACTGGACCCTGAGGATCTTGCGCAATTACTAAATGCCTTCCACGAGATCTGCGGCCGTATCCTGAAACGCTTTGGCGGCTGCGTAGCAAAGGATCTCGGCGACGGTTTGGGCGCATACTTTGGTTGGCCTGAGTCTCACGAACAGGATGCGGAACGCGCCGTTGTGGCCGCTCTTGAGATGATCGAAGCGGTCAAGGTAATACCCAATCCATCAGGCAACCAAATCCAAATCCATGTAGGTATTGCGACCGGCGCTGTTGTTGTTGGCGACGTCATACGACGGACAGATACGCTGGTTCATGAGGTTTTTGGCGAACTACCAAGTCTCGCAGCTCGGCTGCAGTCCTCCAGCCCGCCCGACACCATCCTCATTTCCTCGGAGACGCATCGGCTTATCCGCAACAAATTCGTGTGCGTCGACGCGGGTCGAAGGAAGTTGAAAGGTTTTCATAAATTTACCGAGTCGTATCGGGTGATTGGCCCGCGCCGACTCTCGTTGAATTTCGACGCACGCAGAGCGGCCGGACTCACGCCGCTGATTGGCAGAACCGCAGAACTGGAATTGATGAGAGGCCTATGGGTGGACGCAACGGTTGGACGTGGTCAAGTAGCTTTGCTTACCGGCGAACCTGGCATCGGCAAGTCCCGCCTGTGTGATGAACTTCATTCATCGCTGCCCGAACACAGGGGCTTCTTTTTTCAATGCTCGTCGCTCCATAAGGATTCACCGCTGTATCCCGTCATGAGATCGATCGCAAGGATCGCCGGCCTCTCCGACGAGGATCCGTCTGAACTCAAAATGGAAAAGCTGACAGCTCTGTTTAAGAGCCGCGGCGCACATGACTCCGAGGCTATTACATTGCTCGCCACTCATTTGGGTGCGTCGAAAGAAAGCGGAACCGGACAAGAGATTCCCATAGCTGCAAGACTTAAGCGACGGAGAATGATGCTTAATGCTCTGGTAATCAATTTCTTCCTTGTGCTCGCGAGGGATAATCCTGTTTTGATCGTGTTTGAGGATCTACATTGGATGGATCCGACGACTGCTGAGTTCCTGGATATGCTGCTCGAGCAAATCCGGGGACATTCGATTTTGCTGATTTGCACGTTCAGGTCGGAGTTCTCGCCTCGCTGGAAAGACGCGGAATTAGTCGTACTGGATCGATTGACAAAGACCGAAACCGTGGAGTTTATCCACACGTTTGCATCCGCGACTCGGTTGACGGACGACCTGGTTTCAAAACTCGTCGAACGTTCGGATGGCAATCCCCTATACATCGAGGAATTGACAGCTGCCGTACTTAGCGGCCACCGCTCAGCGGGGCCGACTTCGTCTTCACCGGGCATCGACTTAAGCCGAAGCCAGATACCCTCAACCCTGCAAGAGTCATTGCTTTCTCGAATTGATCGCGCATCGCCACAAGCAAAGGAATTAATCCAGGTTTGCGCCGTGATCGGCCGACGATTTTCCTACAGGCAACTTTTGGCGATTACTGAGATTGGCGAGCAGGAACTTAGTACAACGCTTGCCGAATTGATCCAGGAACGTTTGCTTCAATCAGTCGGCCAATCACCAGACATGGAGTATTTCTTCAGACACGCACTAATTCAAGCTACAGCTTATTCCATGATCCTGCGGGAAAAGCGGCAGCGGTTGCATTCAAAATGCGCGGAAGCCTTGGAGATGCAATTTCCGTCTATTTGTCAGCAGGAGCCCGGTGTTCTCGGTCTTCACCATGAAAGCGCTGACAACGTACAGGCCGCGGTGCCATACATTCTCACTGCGGCCAAATCGGCCATCGACCGGTCGGCATTACAAGAAGCTACGACTTATTTGCACCGAGGTCTGGAGCTCCTGGACAAGCTACCAAGCTCCGAAACGCGAGATGTACAGGAATTGAAGTTTCGATCCGCTTTAGGTCGGGTCAGCATTTTCGGCAAAGGATGGGCCGATCAATCTGTGAAACATCAATATGAAAGGGCCCTTTTTCTCGCCAAGAAAACCGGAAATAAAAAGGACGAGATCCCGCTAGAGTGGGCTTTGACGACGTACCATCTCCTTCGAGGCGAGATCAACAAATCGATAGATGGTGGCAGACGAGTTCTTGGGTTGGCCGAACTTGCGGACGACGACGATTTCCGTCTTGTCGCTCACTCGGCTTTGTCCATTTATGAATTCTATGGCGGAAACTTCGTTGGTGCTATCGACCACAGGAATGAGGCGCTACGCTTCCATCGAGACAAATCGAGTGAGGAGTTGCGGAAGGCATTTGGAACGGACCGACGCTTGCAGGCATTGCGCGGCGCGGCACTCTCCCACTGGTGTATTGGCGATCACGAACTTGCAGTCGACATGGATGAGGAGCAGCGTTTGCGCGCTATCGATCGTCCCTTCGATTATACTTACGCCTTGACCATCAGTTGTATTTTTCACAGCCTTGACCGAAATGCCCGGATGATGCGCTCGTTCGCGGAGAGCGCGATCACGATTGCCCAAGACCAGGGGTTTGGCTTCCTGGAGTCAAACGCGGCAAACTTCCGTTCGATTGCGCTGGCGCTTGAAAATCCAAGCGAAAAAACCCTGCGAGACAGCCATGATACTTTTGAGGAGTATCGGCAGGCCGGAAATCGAATGGGCATTTCATCGATGTTCGGGATCGTCGCAGAACTTTACGGTGAAATAGATCTTCCTGAGCCGGGCTTAGCCTATGTTGATAGAGCCCTGGAGTATGTGAAGCGATCCGGAGAGCAGTTTGCGTATTCAGACTTGTACCGGGTTAAGGGTGTCTTGCTCGCGTCCCTGCAAAGAGTTGAAGAGGCAAAAAAATGCCTTTCCAAAGCCTTGCAGATAGCCAGAAGGCAGCGAGCGAAGACATGGGAGCTAACGGCCGCCATCTCCTTAGCCCAAATTCTGAACAATCAAGGCGAATTCGAGAAATCCGTACCGCTGCTTCAGCCGCTGTACCATGAATTCGAAGGATCCAAATTTGTGAAAGAACATTTGGTCCGGGCGCACACTCTATTAGGGGAGTGCCAATCGGCGGGACTTCGCTCTTTTGCAACTCACCTTAAACGGGGTTCAACCTGATGCGGTGAGCCAACACCGTAAACTTGAAAGGCAGGTGGAAGATGCCAAAGGTCACCATCATAGGAGCCGGTATCGCGGGGATGAGCGCCGCCTTGCGTCTGGCGGAGCGAGGCTACGAAGTCCGTGTGTTTGAACGGAATAGTTTTGTTGGAGGGAAATTCAGAGCAGTAGAGTGGAAAAAAACGGGGGCCTTTCACGAACATAGTTACCATATGTTTCTGAACTGGTATCACAACTTCTTCGAGATGGCCGAAGCGATCGGCGTGAGGGATGACTTTTTAGCTTTGGAAAGGGTACGATTTCTACGCGAGGGTGATTTTCCTAAGATGACGGAGCTGGTGAATTTCGGCGCTCCGAGTACAATTTTCCAAAATTTGATGTCAGGCGTTCTACCGATTCCAGACATGTTTCTTTACATGTACTCCGTGATCGATCTGCTGGGCACGCCGATGAAGCAGGATCGATATCGCGACTTGATTTCGGTTAACGCGTTTGCCTCCACAAGGCCGTACGCCACCGAAGCCAGCGTCGGGATGTATGATGAGTATTTGGCAAAGACATTCGCGATCGCCAGTTACCTTACCTCAGCGAAAACCTTCCAGACGTTTCTGGAGTACGGGGCCTTCTCCCCCACTCCTCTGTACTGGGCACTTACCGGCGATGCCTTCAACAAATTTTTGCGTCCGCTGCAATTGAAGCTCGAGCACATGGGCGTAAAGTTCCATTTCCATCGTCAAGCAACTGGATTGACTTTGGATGAGAATGGAAACGTTTCAGGCGTGACTTTCGAAAAGTGCACGGACTTCAGTCCGAGCCTTAGCGAATTCACATGGGATCAATTCCGCGTGGAAGTTGTTAAGACAGAAGCCAAACAGGAAAAGGTCAAACTGGACGGGTCGCTGATTTTGGCTATTCCGCACAAAGCCCTTTCAGATCTGCTCTCTCCAGCTGTTTTGAATGAAAGTCCTCACCTGGGAGAGTGCGAAAAGCTCGTAAGCGTTCCGATGGCATCGGTTCATCTGCATTTGAACAACAAATTTTCTCGGCGCCTGAGGACCATGCGTACAAAACTACCACCCGAACCCGTCGTACTTATCAACTCGAACTACAAACTGAGCTTTGTAAGCAACTCAAGCTTATGGCACGGATCAAAAGAAACATACTTGAATATTGTCGCTTCTGATTCACGACCTTTGGGTCACCTTTCAGCACCGGTTGGATTTACATCGGACGAGGGCTGGAAGCGCGTCGGGGCCAAACTATCGATCGAGTCTCCTGTGACAGCTTTAGACCATATATTGCATGAATTCCGCCAGTTCGTGCCGTTCGAGGACGATGAGATCGATACAAATCTTCTCGAAATAGATCGCAACGCCGGGCGCGAGCTTTTTATAAATGATGTTGGAAGCTGGAAGTGGCGACCTGATGTAAAGACAAAGATAAAGAATCTGTTTCTTGCGGGCGATTTCTGCAAAAATATGATTGACGTCGTTTGTTTGGAAGGGGCGGTCGTCAGCGGGCTTGAAGCCGCTGAGCATGTACGCCGGCAACATGGCCTCGGCTCGCCGATTAAAATCATCTCTCCCAAAAGATATCCGTATCCAGTCTTCTGGCCTTCCAAGCTTTTTCTGGCTCCTTACGCAGCAAGCGCGAAGGTCTGGTCAATTTGCAACCAGCTGATGGGAAAGCAGCATCGATGAGACTTCATGCTGAAAGTGAGAGAACATAACTGGCAAAACCACCGACAAAACCAAATGGGTGAAAATGTGCTAAGTGGTTGGAGCGGGCGAAGGGAATCGAACCCTCGTATGCAGCTTGGGAAGCTGCCGTTCTGCCATTGAACTACGCCCGCAAACTTATTCAATAAAATCAAGTACTTCTCGCGCTTTTGACCTGATTTTCGTCTCGCATATGTGTCATCGTGAAATCGGCTGACTACCCCGGCCCGCTTTTTATAGACTGCTCCAGCCTCACGCGGCAAGCCGTGCGGGCTCGCGGCCAGTGCGCTTGCCAGGGAGGCCTTGGCGGGGGCGGCTACGTCCCCTTTTAATTGAAAATTCCTTAGCGCAAGCCCGTACCGAAATCACAAGGCGCGCCGCTGCCGGCGAGATCACCGGGGTTCGGGTGCTCACGGACAGGATACTCGCCAATCGAGTTCGCCGCGCTCATTCGCCTGCTCATAGAGCGGGCCACGAGCGAACATCTCGCCGAAGCGATCCTCGCGGCCAACGTAGATGAACGCCTGGGTGGTCAAGCGCTCTCCATTCGCCAGGGGCAACGTGGCGTCGATCGTCACGCGGTCGTACGAGCGCCCCTCTCTCTCCAACTGGTCGAGCCGCGCCAGCGTGGCATCGTCAACGGTGAAAATCTCGCCGGCCACCGGCTTGCCGCTTGGGTCAGGCATGATGACCGGGAAGTTGGTCGCGACCATCTTGTAGGCCGATACGGTGACGGCTTCGCCCAGGAACTCGGAGCCCTCCAACAGCGGGTTGTTCGGGTATCCCCGCTTGAGAGTGCCGTAGACGAATATTCGATGGGTCATGCGTCACTACCTGGTGTCCACTTCCGTTGCCAGCCGGGATTGAGCCCGGTTGACGATGCGGAGGCAAGTCGGCTTGGACTGAAAAATTAAATCCGGGTTCTGGCCTTTATTCGAACTCGTGCTCATCGAAATTCTGGATTGCGCCATCCGCATCGTGCACCCAATCCAAAATTTTCCAGGTGCGGCCATTTAAGACGGTGCTATGATCCCGTCGGGGACTGGCGGCATGTCGGGGCGCGGCTACACAATATTCGATACCGGCGTCGGCCGATGCGGCATCGCATGGGGCGATTTTGGCGTTCTCGGGGTGCAGCTGCCTGAGGCGCGGGAAATCGAAACACGACGGCGACTGTTCCGTCTCTATCCGGACGCCCGCGAACTCCGTCCGCCGCGGAGTATCGAAATTGCGATCGAAGGCATTGCCGCGATGCTGCGCGGCCAGCCCTGTGATCTCTCCGGCGTTACACTCGATATGACCGGCATACACGCCTTCGATCAGCGCGTTTACGCGCTCACGCGCGCCATTCCACGCGGCGAAACCCGCACTTACGGCGAAATCGCTAAGCGACTTGGGGCCTCGGGCGCCGTGCGCCCGGTCGCGCAGGCGATCTCCCGCAACCCGTTCATCATCGTCGTGCCCTGTCATCGCGTTCTCGAAGCGGGCGGCTACGCTGACCGGATTTCTCCGAACGGCGGCAGTATTTCCAAACGCCGGCTGCTCTCGATAGAGGGCGCGCGCAGCGCAAGCAACAATACCCTGTTCGATGTGCTTCTGCCGGTTGCCCCGCCCCGCCCTCAGCGCTAAAATTGCGGCATGACCGCAACGACCCTGCTGCAACGCGATTCCATCTCCGTATCCGACTTCCGCTGCAGCGCCGGGCCGGACGATACGCCGTTCGTGGAACGGCACCGCTGCCACTCGATCTCCTACGTGCGCAAGGGCAGCTTCGGCTGCCGTAGCCTTGGACGATCGTTCGAACTGGTGGCGGGATCGATCCTGGTCGGCCATCCCGGTGACGAGTATGTCTGCACCCACGATCACGTCTGCGGCGACGAGTGCCTGTCGTTCTTCCTGGGTCCGGAACTGGTGCAAACGATCGGCGACCGGGCGGAGATCTGGCAGATTGGATGTGTGCCGCCGCTGCCCGAACTGATGGTGCTCGGCGAGCTTGCGCAAGCCGCGGCCGAGGGCCGCAGCGATGTCGGTCTCGACGAGGTCGGACAGGTGCTCGCAAGCCGTTTCGTCGAGGTAGTCTCAGGG
>Ga0075028_100000985_pt1 | contig 10236 bp, 8 predicted proteins | sample LitLauG_LLR_2014_FD_71390 | JGI IMG/M metagenome (GOLD analysis project Ga0075028, IMG submission 71390) | Freshwater sediment microbial communities from Pennsylvania, USA - Little Laurel Run_MetaG_LLR_2014 | ecosystem: Environmental > Aquatic > Freshwater > Creek > Sediment | place: USA... | reverse complement strand
ACCGACGCTAAGGATTCGCCAAGCAGGGTTCGGGCAAAGCCCGAGAGCATTGCGTCCGGCCGGTCGCGCCAGGTTTCGGCAATGGCCGTCTGCAACTTGTGTTCGAGAACCTTGTCAGCCGCCGCGGGCTTGCCGTGCCATGCGATGGCCTGCGTTCCGGCGGCAGGCAGCAGAATCAACGCGGCCGAACGGGCGGAGAGCATATCGGCGGCACGCGCGACAAAGTTGCGGGCAAACTCCGGGAGGTGTCGGCGCGAATTCAGATCCAGGGACAGCGCCATGAGATCATCGGCGCGGCGGCGATGCTCTTCAGCCTTATGAAGATTGGCAGTGAGCTCCAAAGCTACGGCAGCCGGGCCGGAAAGAGACTGGGCGCGGCGGACGTCTTCGCGATTGATTTCCTGCTCATCGACTTTTTCGAGTACCCCGAACATCCCGAGAACGCGGCCATCGGTGCCGACGAGCGGCACCTCCAGCACCTGCTCGGCTTCGTAGTGAGCAATCTCCGGATGGAGCACATGGCCATCTTGCGGGACGCAACCATTGGTCCAGAACGTTTCTTTGTGAAGAAGCACGGAAGCGGCGGCCTGAGGAGCAAAACTGAAGCTGGTGCGCTCCGCCTTACCGTCTTCGGCGGCCCAGCGGACTTCGCAGCGCTCGCCTTCCAGCAGAGCGATGAAGGAGCGGCGGAATCCCAGGAAGTCGGCGGCGCGAACGACGAAGCGTTCCAGAAACGTATCGAGATTCGAGACACCACTGAGTTCTCCTGAGATCTCCAACAGGTGATGAAGCTCTTGGGCCTGCGCGGCGGCGGTGGAGTAGAGCTCGGCATTGGCCACGGCCACCGCCCCCAAACCGGTCACGGCGGAGACCAGCGCCTTCTCCTCCGCAGAAAAGGATCCCTGAGCGCGCGGGAAAATAACAACCGCACCGGCGCTGCGCGAGGTTCGCAAGGGAGCGGCGATCAACACGCCGAAGGGCAACAGCTCTTTGAAGTCATGCACATCCGCTGAGATGGCGGCGGCTACCGGTTCGCCGGCGGCAATGGCGCGGGCGGCCAGATCGGAAGCGAATTCCAGCCCAGCGCCCTTCAGACGAGAGCGGATCGCGGCCACTTGCGCGGCGGTTTCCGCGGCCACTGCCTTCAGCGAGAAGCCGGTGGCCTGCCGCAACAGCACGCAAACCACGTGCGCCCCGAGAAGATTGCGCAGGCGATCGGCCAGCGCCTCCTGCACGGAGGAGACGTCAGGCGCGGATGGCAGAGCTCGGGCAAATTCGAGCAGGATGGCCGAGCGCCTATGCTCTTCGCGGGAGATCTGTTCGAGACGGCTGGCTTCGAGCAGACTTCCCATCTGGGCCGCGAGAATGGAGGCTTTGGCCGCCGCATCCGAGCCGAAAAAAGCTGTGTGCTCAACATGGAGCAGGACAAGAATACCCCGGGCCTGACCAAATACCATCAGGGGCACAGCCAAGGCCGATCGGGCACCGGAATGCGATAGGCGGGGATACCGCCGCGGATCTACCTCCGCCACGGACGCGGCCTGACGGCTGGCAACGGCTTCGGCCTCCAAAGCGGTCTCCTGCAAATTCAACTGGAGGCCGCGAAACTCAGCGGCCTGATGGCCGTCGGCCTCGATCGCGAGCAGTTCGTCCCCCGGCTCAATCACCCAGAAATAGGCGCCGCTGGCCTCGAAGAATTCACGCGCTGCCCGGCAACAGAAGCCAAGGAAGGAGTTGGGATCCTGGGCTTGCGCCGCTTGGGCGACGGATAACAGCAAGGCCTGAAACGCTTCTTCCGAGCGTATGTTCACCGCCGGAGGCCTCGCTATCGCTTCGTCACTCTGCATAATCAAGGGCTCGGCCAACGCTGCCAAGCTGAAGAAATCCTTAGGGATACACGCTAACCTAGCGATCTATCTCATTTTGAGTCAAGGCAATTGGGAACGAGTGTGTCTAGATATGAAACAGATCGAGACCAAATATATCTCATTCTGAGACTCGCCCCGGACAAAGGTGCTGCGATGGTGCGCTCACGCAGGATGGCGGTACCAACCATCCCTTTTAGTTTCATCGGGTTGAAGGTCTAGTCACCTCGGTAACTTGTGTTTCGCACCACGGGCAGTCATGGTGCATGAAGGACAGTCAGTGTAGGAGTATGCCTGACATGTGCGACGGATCTGTGAAGACGCGAAATTTGCGGTTCGTGGTTCTGCTTCTGATGTTCGCGAGCGGGATGCTCGGCTATTGCGATCATGGCTTTGCGCAAGACGTGGGCAGCACGCGGGCGCGGCGGGTAAAACATCGAGTGAGCCCGGTGTACCCCGAACTAGCACGGCGGATGAGCATTGACGGTAAGGTCAAGCTGGAAGTTACGGTCGGCGCCAACGGCAAGGTGAAGAGTACGAAAGTTGTGGGCGGCCATCCTCTGCTGATCAACGCTTCGGAAGACGCGGTACGAAAGTGGGCGTTCGAGCCGGCCGCGAGCGCTGCCACTGCCATCATAGAGTTCGAATTCCGCCCGCAGTGACCGGACCAAGTCGGGCAAGGGACAGGAACGAGGAACGAGCAACGCTGAGGATACGACGATGACGATTCGCAAACGGCTTTATCAAAGCTTCGGCGCCATCCTGGCGATGGTGCTGGTGCTGCTGCTGATTAATCTGGCGGCGCTATACCGCGAACGGGCTGCTCGCGACGCCTCGGCGCAAGCGTTGAAGATGGCGGAGACCCTGTCGGCGCTGCGTTTCCAGATGATCCAGAACCGGCTTTTCCTCGGTAACTACCTGCTCAGCGGGGACACCCGTGAAGTCGATCGCTTGATGGACGGAGAGCGGGAAGTCAGCCGGAGCGTCAGTGCGGCCAAGGGACTGGTAACGACGGAGCAGCAGGGAGCGGGCTTGGAGAAAATCGCCAGCACAGAACAGTCCTGGGCCAGCGACCTGGCGCAACCAATGATTTCCAAGCGGCGGGATGTGGACGCAGGAAACGGAACGGTGGCGGAATTGCAGATCTTCTACCTGCAGAAGGATCCGGCCAAATGGGTGAAAGGGTCGGCGGACAGCCTGGACATGGTGGAGCGGGAAAACAGCAAAGTCATCGCCAAGCGGCGTGAATCTGACGAGACCCTAGGCGCCTTGACGATCATCGTCTCCCTGCTCGGCACGCTGCTGGCGGTCGGCCTAGGCAGCCTGATTGCCTACCGCACTGCTACCGCAGTCACGCAGCCGCTGCACGATCTGATGCATGTGGCGCAACAGATTGCCGAAAACGGGGATCTCGACCACAAAATCGCAATTGACCGCCAGGACGAGATGGGAAGACTGGCGCACAGCTTCAACGCGATGGTGTCGTACCTGAAAGAAATGGCCGGTGTATCGGAGGCCATCGCCGGCGGCGACCTGACGGTGGAAGCGGAACCGCGCTCCGGACGGGACGTGCTGGGCAACGCGTTCGTAAGCATGGTGGCAGGATTGCGCAAGTTGGCGCGCAGCGTTCGTGAGGCGGCTTCGCAGGTGGCGAGCGGATCGGCGCAAGTGGCTTCGGCTTCGGAGGAATCCGCCAAGATCGGCCTGCAGGCCTCGGGCGCCATCGATGAAGTGACCAGCACCATGCACGAAATGAGCGTCAACGTGCAGAACATGGTGAAGAGCACGCAGATGCAGAGCTCGAGCGTGAGTGAAACGTCGGCGTCGATTGACGAAATGGTGGCCTCGATTCAGCGCGTGGCGGACACGGCGAAGGTTCTGCTCGACATTTCCAACCGCTCGCGCGAAGAAGTGCTGAGCGGCATCACCACCATGGACAAGGCAACGGACGGGTTGAACCGGATCAATCACGCCATCACGGAGTCGGGAGAAATCATTGGCTCGCTCGGACAGAAAGCGGACGACATTGGCAGCATCGTCGAGGTCATTGACGATCTGGCGGAGCAGACCAACCTCCTTGCCCTGAATGCGGCCATTGAGGCGGCGCGCGCCGGCGAGCATGGACTCGGTTTCGCGGTCGTGGCCGATGAAGTACGCAAGCTGGCGGAGAAGTCGGCGCAATCGACGAAGGAGATTTCCGGGTTGATCCAAAGCATTCAGAAGGAAGCGCGGCGGGCCGTGGACAACATGGAGAAGAGCACGTCCATCGTGAACGAAGGCCTGACGTTGGGACAAGACCTGAACACGGCGCTGAAGAAGATCGCCAACGTGGTCACGGAAGTATACAAGTTCGCGCAGGAGATTGGCGCGGCCACCAACGAACAGTCGCATGGTTCCTCGCAGATCGCGCGCGCTACGACGCGGCTCAACGAGGTGACCCACGAAATCAACTCGGCGGTCGAGGAGCAGGCGTCCGGCGCCGAGGGCGTGGTCCGAGCGATGGAACGCATGCGGGAACTCGTGCAGCAGTCCACCTCCGGATCGACCGAGTTGGCTGCGTCCGCCGAACAGATGTCGCGGATGTCGCGGACGTTGCTGGAATCGATTGACGGCTTCCGGTTGCGCGGCGAAGGCAGCACCGCGGCCGGGCCCCGGCCGGATGGGAAGTTCCGCTCGCGCGCGGCGGGAACGGGACACTGACGGATCGGGGATGGCACAGGAACTGCAACTCGTTGGCTTTCGCGTGGGCAAGGAAACCTACGGGGTGCCGATTCGCTCGGTGCATGAGATTGTGCGCGTGCCCGAGATCACAGCTGTGCCGGATGCGCCGGAGCACGTGGAAGGCGTCATCAATCTGCGGGGCAAAATCATCTCGGTGATTGATTTACGCAAGCGGCTCGGCGAGGCCAACTTGGCTCCTAGCCGACAGAACCGCGTGCTGGTAATCGAGTATCAGGGGCGACTGGCCGGGCTCATCGTCGATGCCGCTTCCGAAGTTCTGAAGCTCTCCCCCGAACAGGTGGAGCCTCCGCCGAGTGTGTTCCAGGAAAGCGCCCTGCAGTGTGTCACCGGTATGGGCAAGTACCAGGGAAGACTGATCATCCTGCTGGACATTGCCAAGCTTCTGCAGAGTCAATCGGCGGCGCCCCGTTCCGGCGCTGCAAAAGCGGCGGCTACGAGTGTTGGATCACCAGGCTAAGTGCGCGGAACGTCCGTGCCCGACGAAGGAAGCAATGAACGCACCAGGACTGGCCGTCGCGCTTACCGAAGCAGAGCTCAGGCTGCTGCAAGCGCTGATCTATCGCGAGTGCGGCATGTGCTTCGACGATCGGCGCACCGACTTCCTTCGCGACCGTTTACGGCGGCGCCTGCGCGATTGCAAGGTGGACTCCTTCTATGGCTACTACGTTCTGCTGACCAGTCCGCAAGGCCGGGAAGAACTGGCGCGCCTGGTGGAGAACCTGACGATCAACGAAACCAGCTTCTTTCGCAATCGCGCGCAGCTGGACCTGTTCGCGAAACATCTCCTTCCGGACCTTCTGCACCAGAAAGCGGAGGCTAGTGATTTTACGTTGCGGTTGTGGAGCGCTGGCTGCTCAACGGGCCAGGAGCCGTACACCATGGCCATGCTCATTATCGACGCGCTTAGTTACTTTCTATTGGAGCAGCCGCTCGCCCACATAACATCGTCCCGGTCCCTGGTTCCCATGCCTTGGAAGGTTGAGATTGTAGCTTCGGATATCAATTATTCCGTGCTCCAGGTCGGCCAATCTGGTTCTTACAGCGAAACGCAGATGGCGCCGGTGGACTATGCCTATCGCTTGCGCTTTTTCGACCGGGTGGGCGACCGCTACCTGGTACGCCGACCGCTGCGAGAATTGATTCATTTTGACTTTCACAACCTGAAGACCGATTTCTTGCCGCGCGGGTACGACATCATTTTCTGCCGCAACGTGATGATGTATTTCGATGATGCTGAACAGAAGAGGTTAGTTGACAAGTTCTATCGCTGTCTGCGGCCACAGGGGTATTTGCTCGTCGGCCACGCCGAAAGTCTTCTGGGACTGACGGAAAGATTTGCCATGGTACACCGCAACCAGGGCACGGCCTATCAGCGGGTCGAGGTGGAGTCATGAGCCCTTTGTCCGACGATCGTGCGGCGGAACTGCGAAATCTTTTTTTTGAGAGCGCGGAGGAGTTGCTGCTCAACCTGAACGAGCATGCTCTCAAGCTGGAGAAGTCTCCGGAAGACACCGAGAGCCTGCGGGCTATGCGGCGCGTCGTACACACCCTGAAAGGGGATGCGGCCGCGTGCGGTTACCGGGAGATGAGCGAGAGCGCGCACGCCTTCGAGGATGCGCTGATGGCGGAAGACTCCATCGAGCGCAAGGTTGTGGCGGAAGGGGCTTTCGTAGCTTGTGATTTGTTTAGCGCCATGCTGAATGCTTACCGGCGCCGCAAGCGCGTTCCGAGTGCGCAGGCACTGCACAGACAGCTCGCGAAGCTCCACGCGACCACGAAGAAAAAGCCGGCCGGCAAGTCACGCACGCGTACGGGCAAATCCCCTGCGGGCGCGAACGTGGTGGAGTGGTCGGAATACGAATTGCGGGTGGTGGAACAGGCCCGATCCGGTGAACAGCCGGTTTACGGCTTGCGTCTCAATCTGGACCGCGGGTGCGCTATGGCGGAAGCTGCGCTGCACATGGTGAACGCGGCCCTGGCTCGCTGCGGAACGCTGCTGAGCTTCCGGCCTGACTCAGGCCGGGAACTGGCGGAGTCACGGCAGATCATCGCGATCCTGTCCAGCAACCAAACACCCGAACGGTTGCGATCGCAGTTGCTGATCCCGGGCGTCATCGCTCAACTCGAGGCACAGATTCTGTACCAACCTGCGCCCGATTCCTCGGCTAAGACACAGGCAGCGGACGCCGGGGCGGCGCAGCCGGAAACATCGGTCGGAGTTGAACACACGCTTCGAGTCGACGCGGAGCGCATTGACAATGTGCTGAATCAGCTGGGAGAACTCATCTTAGGCCGTTCCATGCTGCAGCAGGCCGTGCAGGAATTTGCAGAACGTTTTCCGCGAGACCCCATCCGATCCCGGCTCAACGATGCCCTGGCTTTTCAAACGCGCGTCCTCAATGAACTGCAACGCTCGGTGATGATGATCCGCATGGTACCCGTCGAGCAGCTGTTCCGGCGGTTTCCGCGGCTTGTGCGTGATGCGTCCCGGCAGTGCAGCCGCGACGTGGATCTGGTGCTGGCCGGCCAGGATACGGACCTGGACAAGAGCATTCTCGATGCGTTAGCCGAGCCCATCAGCCATTTGATTCGCAATGCGATCAGTCACGGCCTGGAGAGTACGGAGGAGCGCCGCCTGGCGGGAAAACCGGAGCGGGGAACACTGCGGCTCGATGCCTATCACCATGGCAGTCAGGTGGTGCTGGAGATCTCGGATGACGGCCGCGGCATTGACGTCGAGAAAATCCGGAAGAAGGCGGTGGCTCGCAGCCTGGCGACGGCGGAGGACGCATCCCGGCTCAGTGAAGACGAGATCTATAAGTTCATTTTCCTTCCCGGCTTCACGACGGCCGAGGTAGTCACGGAAATCTCCGGCAGGGGCGTTGGCCTCGACGTAGTGCAAAACACCATCGAGCGGCTGAAGGGCACGGTGAGCCTTGAATCCACGGCCGGCAAGGGTACTACATTCCGTCTACGGCTGCCGTTGACTCTGGCGATCATCAAAGCGGTGCTGTTCCGGGTGGAGAACCGGCTGTACGCCGTGCCTTTGAACACTGTAGGGGAGATGACGCGCGCCAGTGAGAGCGACGTTCACCGGGTGGAGGGGAAGGAAGTTGTCCAGATCCGGAAGGAGATTCTGCCACTGGTGCGCCTGGGGCGGCCGGCGCGGGCGGAAGCAGGAGGGGACAAGTCGCGCTTTTTCATTTTGGTGGTCCGACTGGGCGGAGAAAGACAAGGCTTAGTCGTGGATGAGATTACGGGCCAGGAAGAATTGGTCATCAAAGCGGTGGACAACCGGCTGGTGACGAGCGATCTGATCAGCGGCGCCTCCATCTTGGGGAACGGGCAGGTGGTCTTGGTGCTCAATCTCCTGGCCGTCCTGGAGCGAGCCCGGCAAGCCAAGGGACGGCAAGGAAATGCGGGCTGGGGCCTTCTACTGCCCACCGCCGAAGTGCGAAAAGCGGCCGCTGGTTTGGGCGCGGAGAAGATCCAATGAGCGAACGCATTCGGGTGCTGGTGGTTGACGATTCGGCGCTGATGCGGAAGCTGATCCCGCAGATTCTGCAACAGGACGACGGCATCGAGGTGGTCGGCACCGCCATCGACGGAAATTTTGCGCTGCGCAAGGTCGAGGAACTGAAGCCGCAGGTGGTTACGCTGGATTTGGAAATGCCCGGCCTCTCCGGCCTTGAGGTGCTGAAGAAGATCCGGCGAATCCGCGGTGTACAGGTCATCATCGTCAGCTCCCACTCCACCGAGGGAGCCGCGATCACACTGAAGGCGCTGGCGCTAGGCGCCTTCGACTTTGTCGAAAAACCCAGCGATGTGTCATCGCGGATGCCAGAGATTGCGCGGGAACTGATTGCCAAGATCCGGGCGGCAGCTTCGAGCAAAGGCGTGCCTGCACTGCCGCGTCCACAAAAGAAGACGGAAAAGGCGCCGCTCGATCAAGTCGAGTCCCCAACCAACATCGTGGGCATTGGGGTTTCGACCGGGGGACCGAACCTGCTGGAATACGTGCTTTCCCGGCTGTCACGGGATTTCCCCGGAACCATCGTCGTGGTGCAGCACATGCCGGAAGGGTTCACGGAGATGTTTGCCCGGCGTCTGGATGAGAGCTGCTCGATTCGGGTGAAGGAAGCGCGCTCCGGCGATCTACTCTTGGCGGGACGCGCCCTGATTTGTCCTGGCAACCGGCACATTCGCGTGAAACGCCTTCCGCTGGGCAATGTCGCGGTGCTTTCTGATGAACCGCACGTCAACGGGCATCGGCCTTCGGTGGATGTGCTGTTCCGATCGCTGGCGCAAGACTTCGGCGCACAAGGCACGGCCGTGCTGATGACGGGCATGGGGGAGGACGGCGCCGCAGGCATGGGCCTGGTAAAGAGCGCCGGTGGTCTGACCATTGCCCAAACGGAAGAGTCGTGCGTGGTGTACGGCATGCCGAAGGCGGCCATCGAGCGGGGATTTGCCACGCGCGTGCTCGGCCTGGATGCAATCGTCAATGCCTTGCAAGCACTCTGTGGGCGCCAGAATCGGCAGGAAGCCGTGAAAGCGACGGCAGCGGCCAATTCCGGCACGGTACCAAAGTAAGTTTCGCAAAGTTGTAACTTGCGAGAAGTTATGTTCGGGTGGGAGAACTGAATATGGAGCAGTTTACGCCATTAAGACGAAAGAAGGACGGCCAGCCGCTGCGCTATCTGGTCGTAGATGATTCTGTTTTCGCGCGCAAGAATCTGGCCAAAATGATCGAGTCCTTTGGCGGACAGCTGGCGGGCGAAGCCGGGGACGGCGTGGCGTCGCTCAGCGAGTATGCACGCCTGCTGCCGGATATTGTTCTCATGGATATCACCATGCCGCAGATGGAAGGCATTGAAGCGGCAGAGCAGATTCTCAAACAGCATCCCGACGCACGGATCGTCATGGTCTCGTCCGTCGGTTACCAGGAAAACATCGTTGCCGCCCTGCAACGCGGGGCGCGGCACTTCGTCCAGAAACCGGTCAAGGCCGACGTTCTGTACGAGGTCGTAAAGTACGTCATGGGCGAGGAAGTCGTTGGCGTGGCCGCAGTGGGTGCTGGAGGCAAGTAGCATGAAGCTGGAACTCATCCAGCCTTTCATCAATGCGGCAGACGCCGTGCTGGCGGAGAGCTTGCGATCCGGGACGGTCATGGGCGATGTGACCATGGAGGAGGAAGTCTATCGCCGCAAGGGCATAGCTGCCCTGATCTGGATTACAGGCGACGTTGAAGGGCGAGTGATTCTCGATCTGGATGCGGCCACAGCGGCGCGGGTCGCGAGTTTGATGACCGGGAGTCCGATTCAAGAGGATGATGAAGCGGCCGGCGAAGCGATTCTCGAACTGACCAACCAGGTGATCGGCAATGCCATCACCAGCCTGAACGATTGCGGATTTCGCTTCAAGGTTCATCCCCCCGAAGTACATCGCTCCGAGCATGGCTTGCCCACTTCGGAAGACACCGAGGCCGTGGTCATGCGTCTCGATACATGCTGTGGAGCTGTCTTCCTCAACATCGCGCTGCGCTACAACGAGCCTCTGCGGTTGGCGGCTTCCGCGTCCCGCCCCTGATTCATCCACTCAACCACTCAACCTTGATTCAGTTCCTCAC
>Ga0075028_100000984_pt1 | contig 10236 bp, 10 predicted proteins | sample LitLauG_LLR_2014_FD_71390 | JGI IMG/M metagenome (GOLD analysis project Ga0075028, IMG submission 71390) | Freshwater sediment microbial communities from Pennsylvania, USA - Little Laurel Run_MetaG_LLR_2014 | ecosystem: Environmental > Aquatic > Freshwater > Creek > Sediment | place: USA... | reverse complement strand
GGCCATTGCTATTTCTCTGTCAGATCACGGATGTGGCGAAGAAAGACGCCATGGCGGGCCTCCTGCAGGGTCGCATAGCGTTCGTCGCCGATATAGCGAGGGGGTTGACCACGCCGGCCTGAAAAGCTCACGAGGCGGAAGGTGCCGTCGGCTTCGGCCTTGACGGCATATTGCTGGTCGAGCGGGCGACGCTGGCACCAGGCCAGAAATCGAGACAGAGGCTCGCTCGGATGGGTGCCATCGCGGGTTCGATGCTCCTCGATCAGTTCATCGTCCAGCACCGAGACAAGGTAAGCGCGTGTCATCCGATCGAAGTGAGCCCGCACCTGATGGTCCTTGTCGATCTGGCCGTTCCCGTCTATCGCCGACATCTCGGTCTCCATCAACTCTCCAGCAGGTCGTGAATGCGTCGCATGAAGACGGCATGATAGGCCTCATCGAGTGTGCGGAACTCGCGGTCATCGACGAGCCGTGGCGAAACGCCGCGAACGCCCGAGAAGGCGATGATCTTGTACGGCCCCCGAGGCCCCGCGCTGTGGAGAGCGTATTTGTCTTCAAGCTTGGCGCGGCGGAAATAGAGAAGTATGCGCTCGAGTCCTTCGGAATGTTGCCCGAGCGGCTGGCGCCGATGTTCCTCGATTGCCTCCGGCGTGATCAGGTCCTTCAGATGGTCGCGCTGAACCTTGTCGAAGCGGCGAAAATAGAGCGCATCCCTGTCATTGCTTTCAGTCGCCTCCTCGGGGAGCGTCTCGCCGCCTTTTTCGGTGCGAGTTGATCGCCATTCCCCGCGTTTTTTGGCGCGCCAGGCATTGAACTGCCGGCGAATGCCGAAATAGCCGTTGTTTAGAAACAGAACGACACCGAGCATTGCCGTTCCGATGATCAGATAACGCCAGGGTCCAAGTTCGAGCAGAACGTCACGCAGAAAAATCACCACCAGCGTTCCGAGCACCGCGCCTTCCGCCCGGCCGATCCCGCCGATGGTGATCATCGCAAGCCCGAGGAGCACCGTCTGGAAATCGAATATCGAATAGGCGACTCCGCGGTACTGGGCCGCATAGAAGCCCCCGATGAATCCCAGCGCGACGGACGTAAGAAGGAAGATGGTAATCCGCGCCCGTTTGTAATCCACCCCGCAGGCAGCGGCAAAGGCTTCGTGCTTTTCGGGCGCCATCCGCAGTACACGACCGAGTCGTTTGCCGTTGATAAAGCGGAAAAGAAAAAGCGCGGCGATCAGCAGGCACAGCGAGGCGTAGTAGGCCGCCAACGATTGGGTGAGGGGCGGCCAGTTCGGGTTGATGAAGGAATCGGCACCATAGAGCCCGCCGGAGGCGGCGCCGAACTGCTTGGAGGTGGTGAAGAAAACGCGAAAAAGTTCGTTGAGGCCGAGCGTGAGAAGGGCATAGTAAAAGCCGTCAAGCCGAAGCGCCGGCGCAGCGATGAGAATGCCGAAGCAAAGTCCAATGCCGGCTCCGATCGGAGGTAGCGCATACCACGGGACGCCCAGGCGAATGGAGATCAGCGAAGTGACAAAGGCCGCGGTGCCGACAACGGCATAGGTTGCCAGCGAAAAAATTGACGCCGTCCCGATGATAAGCGTCCAGCAGACATTGATCGCCGCAAAAATACCGAAGGTGGCTCCCGCAGTCAGCAGTGCATTCATCTGAGCCTGGGGAAAGAGGAGGGGGCCGCTCAAAAGCAGGACAAGGCTGAGCACCCAGTAGATCGGTCGCCGATCGAGGATTTTCTTCTCCGGGATCGCCGTCTTGCGATTGTAGAGGCCCTTGACGTCAAGGAGGTTGCGTCGCGTCGGCCACCAACGCGTCCGGTTCCAGGTGCGACTGCCGTGATGCCGCCATATCAGAAAATATTTGAGCCTTCCGACCGCATGGGTCGGCACTTTGAATGCGATGTTCTTGCGCCATGTGTCGCGCGGATCGGGCACCCGGGTGGAGGGAGCTTCATCATTGCCGGAAGCCGTTCCCCAGACGAAAAGCGGATTTTTCCAGACATAGGGTTTGGATTGCGCGGGATCGCTCATGCCTATTGTTCGCGTGCTTTGTCGACCAGCCCGGAAATGCCGCGCGGTCGTACCATCAGTACCAGGATGATGACGAGGAATTGGGTCATCAGAACGAACTGACCACCGAGGAATTTATTGGTCAGCGCCTCGACGAGACCGAGAAGGATGGCTGCGATGACAGCGCCCTGCACGGAACCGAGTCCGCCGCAGAGCGCGATCGACACACCCTTGATGAGCGGCGTAAGCCCCGAGAAAGGTGCGATATAATACGTCTGGGAAAGGAGCACGGAAGCAAGGCCGGCCATCGCACCGGTTAACGCCATCACGTAGAGTCCTGTGCGCCGAATGCCGATGCCGACGATTGAGGCAGCGTGCGGATTCATCATCATTGCTCTGATTTCAAGCCCGCGCCGGCTGGAGCGCATCCACATCACAGCGCCCACGAGCATGGTGACCGAGCAGACGACGATGCCGATCTTTTCGGCGGTCAACGTGATGTCGAAAATCTTGACCTTCCCTCGGCCGAATATGTCGGGGAGTGATTTTGATGTCGGACCGAACACCATGAGAAACACCTGGCTGCCGATCAGACTGATTGCCAGAGTTGCAATCATGCCGCGCGAGGTGAAGGCAGGCTTGTCATGGAGGGGAATAAAAACGAGGAGGCAGATGATGATTCCGGCAACTGCTCCGGCGAGGATGCCCGCACCGGCGATCAGAAACGGGCTCGTGGGCATCCGCGTCGCAACCATCCAGGCCGCATAGCCGGCAAAGGAGAAGATGAACCCGTAGGCGAGGTTGACAAGCCCGAGACTCGACCATGTGATTGAAACCGCGATTGCTATCAGGCCATAGATTGCGGCGACCGTTATGGCGTTGATGATGACGAAGGCGATGTCCATCAATGGTTGCCTGACAGACGAAATGACGACGAGGCCTCACCCTTCAGCTTGCCCGCGTGCATTCCAATGATGCGATCAACCTTGCCCTCGAGAAGGGCGACGTTCTGCTCGGCGATGAACATCGCGCTGTCCTTGAGGTCGATTGCAAGAAGGGCTTGCATCACGGCTATGCCGAGTTTCGGTGCGAGCCCAAGCGATGGCTCATCTGACAGGTAAAGCTTTGCGTCGGTCATGAGGCCACGGCCGATCGACACCATTCGACGCTCACCGCCGGAGAGCCGTCCGACCGGCGTCTTCATGAGCTTCCGCAGCGGTTCGAAAATGTTCAGCACGCGTTCCTTGCGCTCTTTACGGGTCCGCCAAGCCTCGGGCGTAAAAGCACCGGAGTCGAGATGTTCCTCTACGGTAAGCCCCTGGAAGATCTCATCTCCCTGCGGCATGATGGCCAGGCCCTGGCGGACGATCTGGTGGGTGTAGCGTCCCGCGCCCTGGCTGCGGGTTCGGCCGATCTGTTTTCCGTTGAGAAGGATTGATCCGCGTTGCCAGCCAGTCAGGCCGGCAATGGCGTAAAACAGCGTCGTCTTGCCGTGACCGTTGAGGCCAACAATGCCCACCCTTTCGCCCGAATGGATAACAAGATCGAGATCGTGAATGACCCTCAAAGCCCCGTACCCGGCGGAAAGACCCTCAATTTTCAGAACTTCGGTCATCGCCGCGCTCACTGCGTCTCGAAATAGGCCGCCCGGACGGCAGGGCTGTTGATGATTTCAGCGAGTTCCCCGCGTGCAATGATCTCGCCCGCATCCATCACGATCACTCGATCTGCAATGGATTCGAGGAGTTCAATGCGGTGCTCGACGATCAAAACCGCAACATTCATCTCCTTGGACAAGGTGCGCAGGATCTGGTCGATTTCGTCGATCTCGGCGTTGATGAGCCCCGCAGCAGGCTCATCCATCAGCAGAACCTTGGGCTGGCGCATCAGCAGACAGGCCATCAGCAGCTTGCGCCTCTCAAAGGTCTTCAGGCTGGCGGTCGGCCGGTCGTAAGGCACCCGGAAGTGAACGAGGTTGGCGCTGTATTCGGCGTCAAAGCGAGTGAGCCAGGGGCGGAAGGCCTGGCGAGCCGCCTTCATCGTCTCGCCCACGGTCAGTTCTTCAGGCACGATCGGCGTTTGATAGGTACGCCCGATCCCGAGCCGCGCACGTTCGAAGAGGGACAGGCTGTTGATGTCTCGTCCCTCGAAATAGACTTTGCCGGTCTTGGGGCGATAACGCCCCGAGAGGATTTCGAGCAGGCTGGTCTTCCCGGCGCCATTCGGTCCGATAATGCCGAGCACTTCGCCCTCGCGAAGCTCAAGGGAGATATTCCTCAGCACTTCGCGCCCACCCAGATCCAGTGACAGGTCTTCGCAAGAGAAGTACGCAGTCTCCGGCATGGCCCCCAGGCCTTCTGCTCACCACCAGGGCGATGGACGAAGCTTGGATTCGGCAATTTCGTTGGGCCAGATAATCTTGTGATGACCGTCCTGGACCTGCACGTAAAGCTGGCTCATTCCCTTGTCCAGTTCGGCCGCCTGATTTCCAAAACCGTTGTCCGGGAAATGCAGCGCTTCCTGGAATTCATTGTTCATGTTCATCATGCCGCAGACGCCGCGATAGGGGTTATCGCGAATCCACTTGCAATTGATCTCGAAATCTTCCGGCTTTTTCGTCGCTTCCCAGGAGAGCTTGAGGTACTGGACGATGTCATATCCATTGCCGGTATAGACCAGACCCATATTGCCGACGAATTTCGGGAAACGCTTGAGGTATTTTGCGCGGAAGTCCTGTCCCGTCTTGTCGCCGTAAACTCCCAGCACCGTGCTCCAGCAAAAGCCCTCGGTTGCCGATCCGCCGAGTTCGAGAAATTCGGGCTGCGAGGGCCCATACTGCAAATAGACGATTGCGCCGGGGACGGGGTCTGCGGCGAACTGCTTGCAGAAGGCGGCGTATTCGGCCGCGACCCAGTGGTCGATCATGATGGCACCAGCACCCACTTCCTTAAGCTTCTGAATGACAGGGCTCCAATCGTTGACCGGGTACTGGATGTCGGTCACCGCGGCGAGTTCGAAATTGTATTTCGGGATGGACTCCCTGGCCGCCTTGAGGATCGTCTGACAATAGCCCACTTGCTCGGCAACAATGTGGACCTTGCGGTTCTTGGGCTTCCAGACCCCGGTCTCCTCCATCTTGGTCAGCCAAAGCGGATAAGTCCAACCGTAGTTGACCTCTGAAGGGTCGGTTTGGAGCACGTGGCTATATTTCTTTGGGTCTGCCTTGTAGGCGAGCGTCGCATTCCGCTGGGTGTTGCCCTGCAAATAGGGGCATTTGTACTTGACGGATTCGTCCATCGCCGGAATCGGGGCGAACAGGAAGGCGTTGGAGATCGCGCTTACCTTCTTGTCGATGCAGGCCGCGATCGCCTGGCGGCAGCTTTCGGGATTGAGCTTGTCGACGTCCGGCACGAACAGCTCGATCTCACGCCCAAGCACGCCACCGGCCGCATTGATTTCCTCAACGGCCAGTTTGGTGCCATTCAGATGGTCAGTGTCGTCGGCCACGCCGTAGGGGGTGGAGAGCGATGATGGAACGCCGATCAATATCTTGTCTTTGCCGGCGGCGATCAGCGGAGGCGCCGCGAGCCCGGCAAACGCCGCCGCGGCGGATCCTGCGGCAATTTTCAGCGCCTTGCGTCGCGACACCGGACGGATGGTCGCGACCGGTTTTTCTTCACCACTCAACGTCATCTCAACCTCCTGTCTTGCGAGATTCCAAACAATGCGACGATGTCGCTTGGCTTGGTTCAAGCAGACAAGACTAGAGCAGAGACGCCGTGGAAATCAACCACAGAGAACAAAAGTTTCTTTAAAGGAAACATCTGCGGCGGAAACGAAGCTATCCGATCTGGTTGGGGCGGTAGCAAATGATCGACAGATAACGCGCAGGTAGTCGCACCAGCTGTTCAGGACCGTGAGGTGCGTCAGCATCAAATAGCAGGCTGTCTCCGGCGCGCATCCGGTAAAGCAGGTTGGCGTGGCGATAGACTACTTCACCGGAAATCATGTACAGAAATTCGAGGCCTTCGTGCTGAAAGGTTGGGAAGACATCCGACTCCGCCGTCAGCGTTATGAGATACGGCTCGACCATGACCCCGCTGCTGTTATCGTCGATATGGCCGAGCAGGCTGTACTGATGGCCAGCACGAGTCCCGCGGCGTTCGATGTTGAGCCCTTCGCCCGATTTGACGAAACTCGCGCTCCGTCGTTCCTCGAAGCCGCGAAACAGCGTTGTCAGCGGAATGCCGAGTGCCCGTGACAAGGCCTGCAACGAAGCGAGCGACGGCGAGATATTGCCGTTCTCGATCTTGGAAAGCATGCCTGACGAAATTCCCGTTGCGTTTGAAAGGTCGGTTACCGTGAGGCCAAGCTTCTTGCGCAGCTTGCGGACCTCATGACCGATGGCTAACTCCAGATTGTTCTCTCTGGGCTCGCGAACGGCATGCGGGTTCTGCGCAAGCAGGACTTTGCCCTGCTCCTCGGTCTTCTTGCTCATTGGTGCGTTCCCTTGCCAGGCTGTTCAGGCTTCCGATCGTCGGGAGATACGCCATGGCTGGCGCGGGCGTAACGCTCGTGGCGCGGGCTGATCCCAAACTGGGCCCTGTAGACCCGCGAGAAATGGCTGGCGCTGAGGAATCCCGATGCAAGCGCAACCTCGAGCACCGGCAAGGTAGATTGGCGCAGCAGCTGGCGCGCATGATCGAGCCTGATCGCGAAAAGGTGGCGCTCCAGAGTGGTTCCGAGCTGGTTTAGAAAAAGTCGCTGGAGATGACGCGCCGAAATGCCGACCGCCTTGGCGAGGATTGATGCATTGATCGGTTCCGCATAGCGGCGCTGCAACAACATCAGCGCAGCGGCGAGGGGCGCGCTGTGCACGTTGAATCGAGCGGACGGCTCCATTCGCTGCGAACCGTCACCGGTTCGCACCGAGGTCTGCAGAAACCATTCGCTCACTCGTCGCGCAAGTTCGGCGCCATAATCCGCCTCGATCAACGCATGCATGAGGTCGAGCGAGGCGATCCCGCCGGCGCACGAGAGTCGGTCGCCATCGATCTCAAACAGGGTTGGGCGGACGTCGATCTCCGGAAACGCTTCCCGAAATGCCGCGACATGTTCCCAGTGAATGGTGCAGCGATGACAAGACATTACGCCTGCGCGCGCAAGTATCCACGTTCCCCCGGAGACACCCCCCAACCGCGTCCCGCGCCGAGCCTGCCGGCGGAGCCAGGCGAAGGTTGTCTGATCTTCGAAGGTCGCCGGATTTCCTCCTGCACACACAAAGATGTCGTCGAACCTCCAACGATCCGCAGCAATGCTGGACAGCACCATGTCCGGCGACAGCCGTGCGCCGCTTGAGGAGGCCGCAGCTGTCGTCGAAGGCGCGATAATCGTCCAGCTGTAGAGCTGGCGTTCCGCGAGTACGTTAGCTGCGCGCAGCGGCTCGACGGCGGCCGAGAACGACATCAGCGAGAAATTCTCAATCAGCAAAAAGCCGATGCGCCGGACCGGTCTCGCCTCAACGTCGCCTAGGGACATGTTTATGTCTCTTTCGGAAAAGAACACAGCTGCCGCTAACACGCTCCAGCCGGTGAGGCGAATGCAACTGCTTTTGTGCATGCAGAGGGTATTTCTGCTCAAAATTCGAACCTGGAATTCCATCTAAGCCATTGAGTTATTTGATGAGTGAGGCCCCCGACTTCGGCGACGGCGACGCCGATAGCGGCTGCCCATTTGGCCGCGCTCGGGCGGCGTTGGTTCAGTCAAATCGCCACTCACAGGGTTGGCAATGTAGCCACCATTGAATTCGAAGGTACAGTCGCGGAGGCGAAGCACGGCGATCTGAATGCGCTTGTCATGTTCGTGGTGGATGCCACCAAGCCGTTTTCATCGCCGGCCACGATGCCGTAGGCGTACGACGTCGCTCGCATTATTCCGCAGCAAACTCCAGCGGCGCTTCGCGCGGCACGACGATGCGGATTTTCGTTCCCGCGCCAGGTCTAGTTTCCAGATTGATCCGGCCACCCAGACGATTGGTCACGATGTTGTGGACGATGTGCAATCCGAGGCCGGTGCTGCCCTGGTCGCGCCGGGTCGTGAAAAACGGGTCGAACACCTGGCGCCTGACCTCCGGGCTCATGCCGCAGCCGTCGTCTGAAAACAGCACTTCAACATTGTCCTTGCCCGACGACCGCGCCGTGATCTGGACGAATCCTCGTGCGCCGTCTGGAAAGGCATGAACCGCAGAATTGAGAACCAGGTTGGTGAGCACCTGGCCGTAAGGGCCGGGATAGCTGTTCATGGCGAGATTGGGCTCGCATTCGATGTTGACCGTCAGCTGACTTCGCAACCCAAACCGCAGTCCTTTCACAACCTGTTCGGTCACCTGGCCGAGATCAAAGCTTCTGCGATCCGAAACGTTGCGATCGGCCGCAACCTGCTTGAACGACTGTATCAACTCGACCGCGTTACCAAGATTGACCATGATCTGCGACGCCGCCTCCCGGCTTGCCGCAATAAATTCAGTCAGGGTCGACCGGCGCACATTGCCGCTGGCGACATCGGCTTCAAATCGGTTGGTCTTGTTGATGAAGGCCGAGGCGACGGTCAGGCTGGTCCCGACAGGGGTGTTGATTTCGTGAGCGACCCCCGCCACCAGCCGTCCCAGCGCGGCCAGCTTCTCGGTCTGCACGAGACTGTCCTGCGTGGCGCGCAGGTCTTCAAGCGATTGCGACAATTGCCTTGTGCGCTCCTGCACCTCGGTGAACAGCCGCGTGTTCTCGATGGCAATGACCGCCTGGCCGGCAAAGGTCTTCAGCAGCTCGACCTGCGCCTTGGGGAACAATTGCGGCTCGAGCCGCATCACCGCGATCGCGCCGATAGCGGCCTCGTCGCGCAGCATCGGCACGATCAGGATGCTGCGATAGCCCGATGTTCGCTGCAGTTCGCTGTATCCGCCGGAGACCAGCACATCCGGCTCATGCACGACGCGCCGCTCGCGGATGGCGACCGAGATCAGATTGTTGCTGGTGAGCGGGGCAGGGTAGGCTTTGCGCACCGCCGCCACCGATTCCGGCGAGAACTGATCGTGCGCGACCAAATGAACATGCTCGCCATCCCGGCGATAGACGGCGCTGAGCACACTCTGGCAGAGCCGCGCGGCGTTCCTGACGATCCTGTCGAACACCGGCAGCAGATCCGTCGGCGCGTCGGCGATGAGGCTCAGGACCTCGGTTGTCGCCGCCTGCCGCTCCCTGGCTTCCTGAAGTTGGAGCGCAAGTTGTGCGGCTTCGGTTTTCGCGGGGCCTTCGACTTCCGTTTTCTTGGGGCTGGAGACCCGCGCCACTTTTTTTGGCGCATTGCCGCGCTTTGGCGGCATCGCCGTGCGGCTTCGCGGCTTATTCGGTCCGCCGTCTGCTCCAGAGCTTCGTCTCATTGCCTTCCCCGGGCCCCAGGATAAGCCATCGTGTCGGCTTAGGCCAGCAACGGGAAAATGGGTGACCCATGTCTCATGTGGGTCAAAAGTTGACTTCGCTATGGGCAAAGTTGCCTCAAGGAGACATTCAGTCAGAAGTCTTTGTTGAGAGCCGAGCGATTGCAGCTACGGGCCCGCCGCCGGGCGGACCCTGATGTTCGGCTCCGCCGGAAACATAGAGGGCACCGATTCCTGATAAGCCGGCGATCAACCCGCCAACAGCGGCGCGGGCGTGTCGGGTAGCGCTGATGTCCGTATCCTCCAGCATGGTGTGACGAAATCCGCGCACGGTGCCGTTTGGCGAGGCTTCCGCCTTGGCGAAGATGTTAACCAGTTGACGGCCTGTCATCGGCCCGGAGCCGTCTCCAGCGCAAAGTCCCACGCTCTTCAACGCATCGACCACAGCGGCGGAATCGATTGCGTCGCGCATGACGGCGTGTCCGATCTCAAACGGACTCGCCGACGATGTCGAATTACCCAAGACGATGACCACATTATGCATGAGCTCGATACCTGCCGACGTGGACGCCACCGACGAAAACAGCTCAAAATTTCGAAGGACGTGCTCGTCGCCAATCTCGCCGTCGATCTCACCAAGCGCCACCGCCACCCCAAGTGCCGAAGCGCCACGCGAATACGCCATCGAACCGTATGCGCTGCTTGTAACCGTCTTATTCCCGCGAGCAGACGCCGCTTCGATGCGGTCGCTCGTCAAAAGCGGACACTTGATCTGCACGAAATG
>Ga0075028_100000983_pt1 | contig 10239 bp, 11 predicted proteins | sample LitLauG_LLR_2014_FD_71390 | JGI IMG/M metagenome (GOLD analysis project Ga0075028, IMG submission 71390) | Freshwater sediment microbial communities from Pennsylvania, USA - Little Laurel Run_MetaG_LLR_2014 | ecosystem: Environmental > Aquatic > Freshwater > Creek > Sediment | place: USA... | reverse complement strand
TATTTCAAACCGCTTACGCGGCCTGAGCAACCGGAGCATAGTTGTCGTTTGCAACTATGAAATGGCCCGATAACGGCGGAACCATGCCGAGCAAAAGCACGCCCTTTACGCCCTCGTCGATCCTATTTCGCCCCCGCCGAAACCTGTGCTCGCCGGGCTTTGGTGGAGGCGCCGGGTACTGCCCCCGGGTCCGATGGGTTTATTACGACGGCCATTTATCGCCATAGCCGGGTCACCCCGGCACACGGAATATAAGCGTTGAAGGTTACCGAAGAAAGAGCAGGCCAATTATGGGCGAAAATAGGCACTTATAGCTGCGGCGGCGGTGTAGCAGCGTAATTGGGGCCGGCTGATACGCCAGCGAACACCACGAGGGATGCGAATGGCAGATATCAGGGTCCTCAGCACCCACGCCGTACAGGATGTGCTGCGCGAGCTTGCGCCAGCGTTCGAGCGCGCGAGCGGGACGAGCCTCATGATTGACTACGACCCAGCCAATGCACTCAAGCGTAGGATCGAAGAAGGCACACCTTTCGATGTGGCGATTGTGACGCGGCCCGTGATCGATGAGTTGGCGGGGCAGGGCAAAATCCGCCGCGAGACCTGCAGAGACATCGGCCGGTCCGGCCTCGGCGTCGCCGTCCGCAAGAATACAGCCAAGCCCGACGTCACAACGGTCGATGCGTTCAAGCGCGCGCTGCTCACTGCAAAGTCAGTCGTTCGCTCCAAGGAAGGCACCAGCGGTTTGTATTTTGAAGCTTTACTTGCCCGCCTCGGCCTCGCCGAAGCCATGCGCAGCAAAATCGTTCTAGGTGGAAGCGGCCGCATCGCTGAATTGGTTGCGCGCGGAGAGGCGGATTTGGCCGTGCAGCAAATCCCTGAACTCTTGCCCGTTGATGGCGTGGAGTTCGCCGGGCCACTGCCGGATGAGTTGCAGCTATATACTGTGTTTTCTGCAGGCGTTGGCGCCGCATGCAAGGTCAAGGATGTGGCCGAAGACTTTATTGATGCTTTGACTGCGCCGGCTTTGGCCGCGCTATTCAAGACGAAAGGACTTGAGCCGGTCCCGCGTTGAATGGCGTATGCTCTCTGCCTTGGCGTGGGAGGACAGCATGCGGCCGTTCGAGGGGATTCGGGTAATCGACGCCACCCATGTTCTGGCGGGGCCATTCGCAACCTATCAACTGGCCGTGCTCGGCGCCGACGTCATCAAGATCGAACACCCGGACGATCCCGACCAGAGTCGTGGTACCGGCACCGACAAAGAGCTCAATCGCCGCAACATGGGAACGGCGTTCCTGACACAGGCCTCCAACAAACGTTCGATCACGCTCGATCTCAAACGGGAAAAAGATCGCGCTATTCTGAAGAAGCTGGTCGCGACAAGCGACGTGTTCGTGGAGAACTACAGGCCCGGTGCTTTCGAGGCACTCGGCTTAGGTTACGACGCGTTCGCTGCAATCAATCCGCGCTTGATCTATGCATCGTTTTCGGCATTCGGGCAGAAAGGTCCGCGCGGCAAGCAGACGGCTTACGACCACGTGATCCAGGCGACGTCCGGTATCATGGCGATGACCGGAACTCCGGAGATCAATCCAGTCAAGTTCGGCTCGCCGGCGGTCGATTACGCTACAGGCATGACTGGTGCATTCGCCTTGTCGGCGGCCCTGTTCCAGCGCGAGCGCACCGGCAAGGGTCAGCACATCGACATGGCCATGCTCGACGTCGCGATAATTCTGATGAGTTCGCACCTCACGGGCTATTTGCGCAACAACGTGCATCCCAAGCCGAACGGCAACCGCAATCCGCACGCTACCAATAGCGCCTACCTGACACGGGACGGATTGGTCATGCTCGGCGCGAGCAATTTGCGTCAGCAACGCCGGCTTTGGACGCTTATTGAACGTACCGACATGATCAAAAAGACCAACGAGGAGCGTGAAGCAGACCGCGAACGCGAAGCGGCGGTGCTGAGTGAGATCATGCTCACGCGCACGGCCGACGAATGGGAGAAGTTCCTGCAGGCCTACCACGTGCCAGCTGCACGCGTGCGCACAATGGGCGAGGCGCTCGCCGATCCGCAGCTTAAGTCACGTGGCATCATTCACAGTCACGCGGCCGGCAACGGTATTAACGGCGCCTTCGGGGTACCGCTGGCACCTTTTACGTTCGCGCACGGCGGCCCACGCATTGACGCGCCGCCGCCTGAACTCGGCCAGCACAACGTGGAGATTTTCAAAGAGCTCGGTGTCAGCCGAGACTAGACTGCGTTACTTCGCAGTCGCGCCGGACTTTTTCACCAGTGTCGACCATTTGGTTTCTTCGCGGTCGATGTCGGCGGCATATTCGTCCGGGCTTGTTGGCAATGGCTCGGCGCCTTCAGTTGCGATGTGACCGTGAACTCTGGGATCGCCCAGTGCCGTGCGCAGCGCCGCGTTGAGCTTGTCGATGATCGGACGTGGCGTGCCGGCCGGTGCAACGATCCCATAGTGCAGTACGGCCTCGAAGCCGGGCAGCCCTTGCTCGGCCACCGTCGGTACATCGGGAAACGAAGCGGAGCGCTTCAGGCCCGTGACACCGAGCGCGCGCAGCTTGCCTTCCTTCACCAGCCCGACTGCGGGCGGCAGTGACGAGAAATAGATTTGCACATGCCCGCCGAGCAGATCGGTCAGAGCTGGCCCAGAGCCTTTGTATGGAACATGTGTGAGATCGATGCCGGCGGTATCGGCGAACAGCACGGTGCCGAGATGGATGCCGCTGCCGGTGCCGGCTGATGCATAATTAAGTTTGCCCGGCTGCGCTTTGGCAAGGGCGATCAGTTCCTGCACGGTGCGCGCGGCGAGCGACTCGTTCACCAGGATAATGAGTGGGCTGGTGGCGATCAGGCCGACCGGAGCGAAGTCCTTGCGCGGGTCATAGCCGGCATTCGGGTAAAGCGTCGGATCGATGGCAAGCGTGCCGGTGCCGCCGAGCCCAAGCGTGTAGCCGTCCGGGGCGGCCTTCGCGACCTGGCGGGTGCCAACCGAGCCGCCCGCGCCGCCGCGGTTTTCGATCACCAACGGCTGGCCGAGCGATTTGCCCATGGGCTCGGCGACCGCGCGCGCCAGCACGTCGTTGCCGCCGCCAGGCGCATAGGGAACAATCAACGTGATCGGATGATCTGGATAACTCGATGATTGCGCCTGCGCAGACAACGGCCATGCCGCTGCGTTGCACAGTAGGGCGATGAATTCCCGGCGCTGCATGGTGCGCCTCCCGTCAGCCGCGTTCGCAGCCAATCATTGGCGGACCGCGGGTTCAGCGCAAGGGTGGTTTGCACGCCACCGCCTGGTCGCAGCCCTCGGCGCGATGTAATCCTAAAGCAAATGTCTGCCACCGCCGCGCCGTCCCCCGTCCGCCCCACGCTCTCCGAACTGTTCCGCGCCTTCGCCGTCGTCTCGGTCTCGGGCTTCGGCGGCGCGCTGCCCTGGGCGCGGCGCAAAATCGTTGAGCAAAAACACTGGATGACCGCGGAGGAGTTCAACGAGGCCTTCGCGCTCTCGCAATTCCTGCCCGGCCCCAACGTCGTGAACTTCTCGGTGGTGTTTGGCTCGCGCTTTGGTGGCGCGCCCGGCGCCGCGGTTGCTCTTGCTGGGTTGATGGGCCCGCCGCTAGTCATTGTCACCGTACTGGCAGTTCTCTATGCGCGCTTCGGTGACCTGGAAATTCTCAGCCGCGTGCTGGCCGGGATCACAGCCGCCGCCGTCGGTCTTCTGATTGCCGTCGTTGCCAAGATGGCGGCGCCTATGTTCCGCAAACGATGGGATTGGGCGCCCTTGGTAGCGATTGCTGCCTTCATCGGCGTTGCGATCATGCAATGGCCGCTGCCCTTGGTATTTGTGGCACTTGCGCCGGTCAGCGTTGCACTCGCGTGGGTGACGCGATGAACGACAATCCGCTGGTTTCGCTGTTCGGCTATTTTGCGCTGCTGTCACTGTTCGCAGTTGGCGGTGCCAATGCGGCGATTCCGGAAATGCATCGTATCGCGGTCGAGGTCATGCACTGGATGACCGACCGGCAGTTCGCTGACAGCTTCGCGATCGCACAGGTTTCACCAGGGCCGAACATCATCATCGTGACGCTGATCGGCTATCACGTCGCCGGCCTGCCCGGCGCTGCGGTGGCGACGACCGCGATGTGCGGCCCGACCTGTATCGTGGCGTTTTTGGTCGCGCGGATCTGGGATCGTTTCAAGGAGGCACGGTGGCGCATTGCCATTCAGGCGGGCCTTGTTCCGGTGTCGCTTGGATTGATTGCGGCGAGCGCTTTTGTTTTAGCTCGTAGCGCAGATCACAATATCTATGCCGCCATAATTACTGCCGTGACCGCGCTGGTTGGCTTTGCCACCCGGATCAATCCACTGTGGATTTTCGCTGTCGGCGGTTTGCTGGGTTTGACCGGGTTGCTGTAATAGGGCACCGCCTAACATCCGTGCTTCCGGCTGGGGCGTCTCGTGTGCTAGGGATCATTCGAGGGGTTCGATCAAGAACTATAATAAAGAAGCAAGAATAAAGAGTAGGGAGGAAAACGGATGTCCGAGGGGGTCAGGACCCCCCCGAACGGGGGTGGGTTTCGTTTCAAAGTGCGGGCTCCGCGTGATTTTTACGGCGGCCTGGCTCTGATCGCATTAGCGATTATCGCTATCTGGACCTCGGGCGATCTTCCCGGGACGCACGGCTTTGCCTTCGGACCAGGCACCGCGCCTCGTCTGTTCGCAGGACTGCTCGCTGTTGTCGGCGCACTGGTGGCGCTCACAGGTCTTTTTTTCGACGGTCCGCCAATTGAGAGCTATGCAATCCGTGGGCCCGCTTGGGTGCTCCTGGCGATCCTTGCCTTTGCCGGCATGATCCGGGGAATCAATCTAGGGCCGTTGACCGTTCCGCCTCTTGGGTTGGTGCCGTCCACATTTGCCGCCTTCATGGTTTCGATCTTCGGCTCCACCGAAATGCGGTGGCTGGAAAGCCTGATCGCTGCTGTGGTGGTGACGGCGTTCTGCGTCGGGCTATTCGTCTATCTGCTGCAGCTTCCGTTCCAGCTGTGGCCTTGGATCTGAGCAGGAAGCAATCATGAGTGAACTTCTTGCAAATCTCGCGCTCGGCTTTTCTGTCGCGGCGAATCCTTACAACATCGGCTTCTGTCTGCTTGGTGCATTGGTCGGGACGCTTGTTGGCGTACTGCCGGGTATCGGCACGGTAGCGACGGTCGCAATGTTGCTGCCCATAACTTTCGGGTTGCCGCCTGTCGGCGCGCTGATCATGCTCGCCGGAATTTATTACGGCGCCCAATATGGGGGCTCTACCACTTCGATACTAGTGAACATTCCGGGCGAGGCGACCTCGGTGATCACGTGTCTCGACGGCCACCAGATGGCGCGGCAGGGCCGCGCCGGCGCAGCCCTCTCGATCGCTGCCATCGGTTCGTTCTTCGCCGGCTGCGTCTCCACCGTGCTGGTGGCCGCGCTGGGCGTACCTCTTACCTCCGTCGCGTTGCTATTCGGTCCAGCGGAATATTTCTCGCTGATGTTACTGGGCCTGATCTTTGCGGTGGTGCTGGCGAAAGGTTCGGTACTCAGGTCGATCGCCATGGTTCTCACCGGCCTGTTGCTGTCGATGGTCGGCTCGGATCTCGAGACGGGCGCTGGCCGCATGACCTTCGATATCGCTGAATTGTCTGACGGCATCGGCTTCACCAACGTGGCCATGGGCCTGTTCGGTTTTGCCGAAATCATCCGCAATTTGGAAATGTCGCAAGAAAGCCGCGACATCGTGAAGGGCAAGATTTCTGGGCTGATGCCAACACGGCAGGACCTGATCGATTCTTCTGGCGCCATCGCGCGCGGCACCATCATGGGTTCGCTCCTTGGGATTCTGCCTGGCGGCGGCGCGGTTGTGGCCTCATTTGCGGCTTATACCTTCGAAAAACGCATCTCAAAACATCCCGAGCGCTTCGGGCACGGTGCCATCCAAGGCGTGGCGGCGCCGGAAAGCGCCAACAACGCGGCGGCGCAAACTTCATTCATTCCGCTGCTCACGCTCGGCATTCCGCCCAACGCGGTGATGGCGCTGATGGTCGGCGCCATGACGATCCACGGCATCGTGCCGGGCCCGCAGGTTATGACCAAGCAGCCCGAGCTATTCTGGGGCATGATCGCATCGATGTGGCTCGGCAATCTCATGCTGGTCGTCATCAATCTTCCGCTCGTCGGTGTGTGGGTGAGCTTGCTCCGGGTGCCGTACCGGCTGCTTTATCCCTCCATCATCGTGTTCTGCTGCATCGGCATCTATTCCATCAACAACTCACCAACCGACGTGGTCATCGCCGCGATCTTCGGCTTGTTTGGCTATTGGCTGAACAAGCACGATTTTGAGCCGGCACCCTTGGTGCTCGCGTTCGTACTCGGCCCGCTGATGGAGGAGAATCTCCGCCGCGCCATGTTGATTGCGCGCGGCGACGTCACCGTGTTTTTTACTCGACCGATCTCGGCCGGGCTGATCGCGGTTGCCGCAGGGCTGCTTGTGATTGCGGCCTTGCCGATGATCCGCAAACGACGCGAGGAAGTATTCGTCGAGTAGTACTTTAAGAGCCCGCCGGGCGCGCGGGGTTTTTTCACCCGCCACCCGAGTTGCCATTTTAGCCGGCGAAGGCTCCGGTTGCCGCCAGCAATCCAGCGACGAGAATCACCAGCTGAACCGAGAAAGCGGTGATGTTGGCGTCCCATTTGTTCGCAATAATCGGGATCGGCGCGTTGAACGGCTGGTACCCGTTATTATCGTAAGCAGCGCCGCCATAAACGGGCATGGCGATCAGGGCAGCAAAGAACGCGGCGTAAACGATCGCGCCCATGAGTGCGACGAGATATAGCCGCTCGACAGCGAGCGGCCCCGGCCACCAGATCAGTGCGAACGCAAGCAAGCCGAAGCCGACATAACTCGAGATCTGCCAGACCACATGGAAGCGTGCATGCGGCGTCCATGCCGGATTGGTGGCGTGGGTCTTGTTGAAGTCAGCGACGACCGTGAGGATGGCCCAACCTGCGGTCATCAAGGTGAACAGAACGCGGGCGACGAAAATATGGTCGAAGCTCATGGCGTAACCCCCGGATGCGATATCAATGGTAACAGGTCCCGGGTTCGAGCGCGTCGTAAAACAGCCGGCATTTCGGTCGTTGATAAGCGCCTGCCAACCGTCGCTGCCTGCGCTAAGCTTCCTCATCTTTCGAGTCGCAGACGAATAGACCTACCGATGCGTCAATATCTGGATCTAATGGAACTTGTCCTCTACCGGGGTGCGGAGAAGCGCGACCGCACTGGCACCGGCACATTGTCGGTGTTCGGGCATCAGATGCGTTTTGCGCTCCATGAGGGCTTCCCTCTGCTCACCACCAAAAAGCTGCATCTGAAATCGATCATATACGAACTGCTCTGGTTCCTCGCCGGAGACACTAACGTCAAATATTTGCAGGACCATGGCGTACGCATTTGGGACGAATGGGCTGACGAGCGCGGCGATTTGGGCCCGGTCTATGGTCAGCAATGGCGCTCATGGCCGGCGAAGGACGGCAAGACCATCGATCAGATCGGCAACGTGATCACAATGATCAAACGCAATCCGGATTCGCGACGCCTGATTGTTACAGCCTGGAACCCAGCTGATGTCGATAAAATGGCACTCCCGCCATGCCATTGCTTGTTTCAATTCTATGTCGCGGAAGGCAGGCTCTCGTGCCAGCTCTATCAGCGCTCTGCGGATGTGTTTCTCGGTGTGCCGTTCAACATCGCTTCTTATGCTTTGCTCACGATGATGGTGGCGCAGGTGACGGGTTACAAACCGGGCGACTTCATCCACACCTTCGGCGATGCTCATTTATATCTCAACCATCTCGAACAGGCGCGGCTGCAATTGTCGCGGGCGCCCCGGCGCTTGCCGGTGATGCAGATCAATCCGGCAGTGAAAGACATATTCGCATTTCGCTATAAGGACTTCGCGATCGAGAATTACGACCCCCATCCGCACATAAAGGCAGCGGTGGCCGTGTAGCCAATTTGCCAAAATGCGATATCCGTGTTGTCGCTGTTTGTATGCATCAAGCTAAGATGATTTTAAGAGGAACTTTGGGCCGCTAATTCGAATCTTGCACTGCATTTTCTGCGTTGGGTGGCGGGCTCGTTAGTGAAATATCAGAACAATCGTCCTATGCAGTGATCTTGAGATCGCCGAACTATGCCGTGTCCGTTCACCCGTTCGCTTTGTGATTTTTCGATGCCGATGTGCGCATGGAAGCCTTTCCGCCTGAGAAACGTCTGCTCAAAAGCTTTTGCTTGCGACGAGACGGCACTATGAAAATCGTTTTAGTGGCAGCGATTGGAGACAATTCGGTCATAGGGCGTGAAGGTCAGCTGCCATGGCACCTGAAGTCCGACCTCCAGCACTTCCGGAAGGTGACACTAAATCGTCCGGTGATCATGGGCCGCAAGACCCATGAGTCCATCGGAAAGCTACTCCCTGAACGCACTAACATCGTGCTCACGCGCGATCTCAGCTTAATTGCGCCGGGCGCAGTATTGGCCACAAGTCTCGATGCCGCGCTCAGCTATGCCCGTACCGCCGCGGCCAAGCGTGGGGTTGATGAAATAATGGTGATCGGCGGGGGCGATATCTTCGCGGCGACGATGCCGATGGCCGACCGGCTGGAAATCACCCATGTGCATGCGGCGCCCCAAGGCGATGCGCTGTTTCCGCCGATTGATCCGGAGGTCTGGCAAGAAATATCGCGCGAGGAACACTATGCCGGACCGGACGACGACGCCGACTTCACGCTGATTACGTATATAAAGCGCTGAAACGCCAATAAGACGCGGCATGACAGCGCGTTGTAACGGGGCTTGGCGTCCCCTATAACCCCTCCCAACTAAGCTTGGCCGGGCAAACAGCCGGCGCGGGAGACATTGATACAAATGCCGTGGACCAATCAGGGCGGCGGTGGGCCGTGGGGCTCGGGTGGTAAAGGGCCATGGGGCTCTGGGCCACAATCGCCGGGATCGACACCTCCGGATCTGGAAGAAATCCTCCGCCGCGGCCAGGACAAACTGCGGCGCGTGCTGCCGGGCGGCAATCTTGGGGGCCGCGGTTTCGCCCTCCTGATCCTCGGCGCCCTTGCGCTCTGGGGATTTTCCGGATTCTTCCGGGTTGAGCCAGACGAGTTGGGCGTTGTGTTGCGTTTCGGCAGGGATGTACGCGAGGTCCAGCCGGGTTTGAATTACCATCTACCGTATCCGATTGAGACGGTGCTCACGCCCAAGGCGCTGCGCGTGAATAAAATCGACATCGGCATGCGTGTCGTTGACGATATCCGGCGCGGCGGTACGACGGTGCGCGACGTGCCCGAGGAGAGCCTGATGCTTACCGGCGACGAGAATATCGTCGACGTTGACTTCTCGGTGCTGTGGAAAGTGAAACCGACCGGCGTCGGCGATTTTTTGTTCAACATCCAGAATCCGGAAGGCACGGTGAAAGCGGTTGCGGAAAGCGCCATGCGTGAGGTGATTGGCCGCTCGGAGATACAGCCGATTCTCACCGGCGCGCGGCAGACCACTGAAACGGCTGTACAGGATTTGATGCAGAGGACGCTCGACCATTACGGCGCCGGCATTATCGTGCAGCAAGTGCAGCTCCAAAAGGTCGATCCGCCGGCGCAGGTCATTGACGCTTTCCGTGATGTGCAGGCCGCACGCGCCGATCTCGAGCGCGCTGTCAATGAATCACAAACCTATGCTAACCGAGTGCTTCCGGAAGCGCGCGGACGCGTGGCGCAGATTACGCAGGCCGCGGAAGCCTATCGCCAGCAGACGGTGGCCGAAGCGACGGGTCAGACGTCACGTTTCCTGAAAATTTATGAGCAATACAAAAAGGCGCCGAACGTCACCCGCGAGCGTATGTACCTCGAAACTATGGAACGCGTTTTGGGGGGTACTGACAAGATCATTCTGGATTCCGGAAGCAGCAGTGTGGTGCCCTATCTGCCGCTCAGTGAGCTCGCGCGTCCGCCGCAGACGCGCAATCAGTCACAGCCGGGAGGCCGGCCATGAGACTGAATTTCCTGGGTGGCATCGTTGCGGTCCTGTTAGTTGCGGCACTGATCGTCGCTTACTCGTCGCTGTTTACCGTTTATCAAACCCAGCAAGCGCTCGTGCTGCGGCTCGG
>Ga0075028_100000981_pt1 | contig 10251 bp, 3 predicted proteins | sample LitLauG_LLR_2014_FD_71390 | JGI IMG/M metagenome (GOLD analysis project Ga0075028, IMG submission 71390) | Freshwater sediment microbial communities from Pennsylvania, USA - Little Laurel Run_MetaG_LLR_2014 | ecosystem: Environmental > Aquatic > Freshwater > Creek > Sediment | place: USA... | reverse complement strand
CTCTCAAAACGCGTCCGCAACGCTTCGTGCCGCCTCACGATCTCATTCAATCCCTCCTCCAGCGCCGCCGCCTTGAGGAAGCCCTTCCAGCGCAGGGCAACGGGTAACACATAGCTGCCGGCAACATTCTGGTCGAGCTGCTCAACGAACCACAGGCGTCGCTGGGCAAAGGAGGCCGATAAGGTGCGTCGTTCGCTTGGCATGGGGCTGATTCAGTCTGCAATCAAGGCAAAGCTCAGAGGGCCGCCCGGCTTGCCCTGCGGATACTTGGCTTCAGCACGCGGGCAGTAGGACCCGGAGTCTTGGGCGCGCGCTGAACGACTTCCGCCAGCTCCGCAATCGAAGAGGTTTCAAATATCTGCTTGACCGGCAATTCGCAGTGAAAGGTTGCATTGATTCTGGTAACAAGCTTGATAGCCGACAGAGAGTGCCCGCCCATCACGAAGAAATCATCGTGAATATCGACTTCGTTGATGTCCAGAGCCAACACTTCAGACCATACAGCAGCCAGCGAGCCTTCCAGCGCTGTGCCGGGCCGGCTGGTTATGGGTCTGCTCTCAACCGGCACGCTGGATCGGGCCAGCGATCGCCGGTCCACTTTGCCGTGAGCATCCAGGGGTAAGCTCTCCACCACACGGTAGGCGGACGGTATCATGAATTCCGGGAGCTTCTTTTTCAGATAGAACTGCAGGGATTGGGCGGTCACCATGGGCGACCGGAGCACAACGTAAGCAACCAGATTCTTCGCATCGCTGGTCCCTGTTGTCTCCTCCACTGCAACTGCGCAATCGGTGATGTCCGGACAGTCCTTGAGCACGGACTCTATCTCACCCAGCTCAATGCGATACCCGCGGATCTTCACCTGATCATCACGTCTGCGCAAGAACTCCAACTGGCCACTGGAATGCCAGCGCATGATGTCTCCCGTTCGATAAAGGCGCTCGCCCGAGGCGGTGCCAAACGGGCTGGGAATGAAGCAACTCGCCGTCGGGCCCGGCTTAGACCAGTAGCCACGGGCTAGGCCAGACCCACCGATGTACAGTTCACCGGGCACGCCCACGGGCACGGGCACCATATTCGCGTCGAGCAAGTAAACGCGCACATTTGCGATCGGTTGGCCGACCGGTGGCACGAACTCATCTCCGCAAACCACCGCGTGTGACGTTGTCGCCACGGTATTCTCGGTTGGCCCGTAAAGGTTGATCAGTTGAAATGGTTGCGACTGTTTCGGAATGGGATGTAATCTGTCGCCTCCCGTAAACAACAGGCGCAGAGGCATTTCCGCAGGCCACGCGCGTTTCAGTGCAGCTTCAGCAACTGGTGTCGGCAACCCGGCAACGGTGATTCTTTCCTGAAGCAACCAGGTCATCAGATCCACCGGAAGAAGGCGGAGGGAATCAGGGACCAGATGCAAGCTGGCTCCGAACGCTAGCGTGGGCCATACCTCCCACACCCAGCCATCGAAGCCCGGCGCGACAAACTGGCTGACCCGCGACTGGCTGTCAAGGCGATAAGTATTGTGATGGTGTTGGAGGAGGTTGGTGAGGCTCGAATGCGAAATGGCTGCGCCTTTGGGCCTGCCCGTCGATCCCGAGGTATAGATGATATATGCGAGGTTTTCTGGATGGACTGTCGTGATCAGGTTGCTATCGCTTGCTTTGGCGATTTCATCCCAACGGTCGTCAAGAGCAACCACACCGGACTCAGACTGCAGTCGTTCGGCCAGACTGCCTACCGTAAGTACAATGGGAGCGGCCGAATCACGGAGCATGAACTGGAAGCGCTCCAACGGATAGCTGGGGTCCATCGGCACATAGGCGCCGCCCGCCTTTAGTACAGCCAATGCGGCCACGATCATTTCTTGGCTGCTATTCAAGTACAGCGCCACGGGCACGTCGCGCCCAACTCCGAGAGTCCTTAGGTAACGGGCCAACTGGTTTGCGCGCCGGTTGAGCTCCGAGTACGTCAAGCTCTGCAGTCCAGCAACGACGGCAATTGAGTCAGGGCTCCTCTCCACCTGCTGCTCAAACACCTCGTGCACACAGCCATCCAATGTTTTCTCTACCGCAGTGTGGTTCCAATCGACAATTAGCTGTTGCCATTCCTGCGGACTGAGCAGGGGCAGGTCCTTGATCTTGGTTGCGGGCGCTCGGGCTGCTGTTTCCAGGACTCTTGCGTAGTGCCCCAGCATTCTGTCTACCGTCTCCCCGTCCAGGATGTCGGTGTTGTAAAGCATCCTCACCCGCAGCTGGCCTTTGTCTTCCCGCAACTCTACCGATAAATCAAAGATGGCAGCTTCGGCCTGCACCGTCAGCGCCTTGACTTCCGCCCCCGGAAGCCTCACTTCCCCGTCGCTGGCGTTCTGCAGCACTAACATCACTTGAAACAACGGATGGTAGCTCAGGCTCCGTTCCGGCTGCAGTTCCTCCACCAGTTTCTCAAACGGCAGATCCTGATGTTCATAGGCCCCCAGCGCCACTCTCTTTACCTGTTCCAGCAGTTCCACAAAGCTCTGCTCCCCTTCCACCCTCACCCGTAGCGCCAGCGTGTTCACGAAAAAGCCAATCAGCCGCTCCGTCTCTTCCCGGTTTCGGTTGGCGATCGGACTACCTATCACCACATCCTCGGCTCCGCTGTAACGATGCAATACCCCATACAGCCCCGCCAGCAAGGTCATGAATAACGTCGTTCCCGCACGCTGATTCAACTCTTTCAAACCCGCCAGGATCTCCCCTGAGATCACCCGGCTTCGCACCTGGCCTCCGTAACTCTGCAACGGCGGCCGCGGCCGGTCGGTCGGTAATTCCAACAGCCCCGGGGCTCCTGCCAACTGCTCCTTCCAGTACCTCACCTGCTCTTCCAGCACTTCCCCTTGCAGCCACTCCCGCTGCCACATCGCGTAGTCGGCGTATTGAATCGGCAACTCCTCCAACTCTCCGACTTCCCCTCTCCTGTAGGCTCCATACAGCTTCTCTAATTCCCCGAACAACACCCCCATCGACCATCCGTCGCAAATGATGTGGTGCAGGCTCAACAACAAAACATGCTCCTGTTCGCTTTGCCGTATCACTGTGGCGCGCAGCAGCGGACCCCGCTCCAGATCAAACCTTTTCCGCCCTTCCTCCCGCGCCAGCCGCTCCACCTCTATCTTCCCCTCCCCCGCCTCCAACCCGCTCACATCCACCCACCGCATCTTCACCCGCAGCTCCGGCTCGATCACCTGCACCGGCTCCCCCCCTTCGCTCTCAAAACGCGTCCGCAACGCTTCGTGCCGCCTCACGATCTCATTCAATCCCTCCTCCAGCGCCGCCGCCCTCAACTCCCCGGTTATCCGGCAATTCTGCCGAGTGTTATAGATGGCAGGACCGAGATGAAACCTATTGAAGAACCACAACCGTTGTTGCGCAAAGGACAGAGGAAAGGATCCCCGCTCTCGTTGTTTCAAAGTTCCGGTAAAGAACTTCCCGCGGTTCCTTGACTGCCCTTCATTGGACGCTAGACGGTCTGGAGCCTGCACTTCAGAAAGGAGACAAGCGACAGCTCTGATGGTTTGATTTTGGAACAAGTCGATAAGAGCAATTTTCCGCTGGAACCGTTCCTCTATTCTCGGCCGCATCTGCATCAGCAAGAGGGAATGGCCTCCGAGATCAAAGAAATTGTCGTCCATGCCGATTTTTGCCGCCGGCAGGAGCTCTCGCCAAATCTCCAACACGGCACGTTCCGCGGCGGTGTTAGGAACCAGAGACAACTTCTCCGAAGCCGCGGCTTTCAGCTGGCGCGCGGACAGGCCAACCAGTTCCGACTTGCGGGTTTCCCGCAGGCGATCCACTCCCGGGCCGCGCCGTACGCGCTCAGGAATTCCTCTTTGGTCATAGCGCGCGAATTCCCCGGTGCAATATAGCCAGACGCCTGCTTCACCGCCGAAGCGATCCGGAACCAGTCGTCCTGAAGTCAGATTAGCACCTTTCCCATGGCGGGCCTCCACTTCTAGCCCTCCAACGCAGATTTCACCAGCAACCCCCACCGGAACTGGATTCCCGTATCGATCCAGGAGGTAGACGCGCACTTTTGCCGCCGCTTCTGCTTTCGTACGGATCCTATCTAACACCTCCTGCGGGCACCCAGCCTGTTTCTTCAACAATTCCAGGAGCGCCTGCTGTCCGTGATTCGCAACCTGGCTCCATTCACATACAGTCCTCTGCCATTCTTCGGGACCCAGGAATTGGACCTCTGAGACGCGCAGTCCAGGGGTCTTCACCACCGCCCACAGCGCACGCTGATAGTGTTCCATCATCCGTTCGATGGTCGCATCATCGAACAGGTCACTGTTGTACTCCCAGATGATCTTGCTCTGTTTAAGATTGGCCCGCGGATCCAGGGTGCCGCTTTGGTTTGCGGGCGGCAGAAATGTGAGATTCAAATCAAACTTTGAAGAACCATTGTTGATGGTAGTTTCCAGATTGATGGTCAGGCCGGGGAGCGGCAGGCTCTTGGGTGCTTCGTGATAATTGAGCATTACCTGAAAAAGCGGATTGTAGCTGGCGTTACGCACGGGCTGGACCAGCTCAACGACTTTGTCGAATGGCAGTTCCTGGTTCTGGTGGGCCTCAAGGATGCTTGTTCGCGCCTGACGAACGAGATCGCGGATCGTCGAGTCCCCGGTTCCTCGCGCGCGCAACACGATGTTGTTGACAACCATGCCGATCAAATTCTGGGTCTCTGGCTTTCTCCGATTTGCAACGCCGACGCCAATGCAAAAATCATCCTGTCCGCTGTAGTGACAGAGAAGTATCTGAAAGGCCGCCGCGAGCAAAGTAAACAGAGTCGTTTGACTGCGGCGGGCTTCGGCTTCCAGAGCGGTTTCCAAACTGGAGTCGACCTCCATGCGCTTTGCCTGCCCTACAAACGTCTGCAAAGGCGGCCTAGGACGGTCATGCGGCAGCTCCAATACCGGCGGCGCGCCGGTTAGAACTTGGGTCCAATAGTCACCTTGCCGTTTCGCTTCATTGCTGGCCATCCAGTCCCTTTGCCCCTGCGCGAATTCCGCGAACTGCAGCGGATTGGCGCGGAGTCGTGGCGAACGCCCCTCCACATGAGAACGGTACAATTCCGCCAGCTCTTCCAGGAATACATTGAAGGACCAGCCGTCATGGATCAGGTGGTGCTCCACTACGATGAGCACGTGCTTGTGCGGGTTGAAGCGCATAAGACGCCAGCGCACCAGCGGCAGTTGGCTCACATCGAAGGCTTGCTGAACTTCCTGGTTGAAGATCTGCTCGGCCTCGCCGCCTTGCTCATCGATAGGCCTTGCCTCCAGGTTGACCTGGTTCAGGCTTACCAACCAGGGCTCGCGAACGGCCTGATACAGATAGCCATCTGACTCAACGAATACCGTCCTCAATATCTGATGGCGCCGCACCATCTCATCAAGGCTTTTCTCGAGTAACGGCACCTGGAGATCGCCGAGAAAAGTAATTTTCGCCTGAGCGTGGTAAGCCAGGTTCGAGGGGTTCATGTTGCTGATGAACCAAAGGCGCTCTTGTGAAAACGAAGTCCGCACCAGTTCTCCGCGCTGGACGGGAACGCTCACTGAGCGCGCATGGTCCGCCTCTGGCCGGTGCTGATCCAAGTCGCGCGCCAATTCACGCAAGGTCTTCTCTCCGAGGAGCTCCTGTAACGGCAAGTCAATGCCAAACAATTCCGCGATTCCGGCAGCGATCCGCGTGGCGCTCAACGAGTCTCCACCGAGGGCTATGAAGCTGGCATCGACATTGACCGTATCTAGTTCTAAGAGAGGCGCACAAAGGCTCGCCAACGAGTCTTCCATTTTCGTTTGCGGTCTCGCAGCAGCATCTGTCGATTGCAACGTTCGGCGGTCGGGAGCGGGCAACGCTCCCCGGTCCACTTTCCCGCTGGTGGTCAGCGGCATCTCTGCGATTTCCAAGATCGCGCTGGGAACCATGTATTCCGGCAGGCTGGTCGCAAGGTATTCTCGCAACGTGGTGTTCAATTCAATTGCGTCCCTCCCGGCGAAACTCAAGCCCCGAACAGCTGGCTCGCCATTTGCGAACAGCGCTTCATAAAAGGGCGACTTTCGAAATCCGCTTCCGTAGTGCTCTGATTGCCACTCGAACTTCATGGGGCTTCCGAGGCCGCGATATACGGCGCCGCTAATCGCGTAGTTCGGATTTCTCCCGTTGCGGCTCGGCCTTCCCACGCAAATGGCTCGTACCTGGTCCCCACGCTGCACATCGATGCCAGGATGGAACAGAGGAACATAGACGGGAAGCCAGCAGTGTTCCCGAGCGAGGATGTCAATTTCGATGCCCGCGGCAGTCGTCATATTCAGCCATAACAGGAGGCCATTCATCCTGCCGGGACGTTGCATGGTGAGTATGATCTCGTTGCAGAACTCCAGCGATTGATTCTCTCTGAAGTCGATGTCCTCGAAAATCCCCCGGTCTGAGAGGAGGGCTTCCACGGTGAGATTTTTCACACAGACCCTCAGGTCAAACGGGTAGCCCATCTGTTGAAAGATATCTCGCACGTAGTGAGCAGCGGTTGGACTAAACGCAGGCGCATCCGCCAGGTGCTCCGGCAGGCAGACGGCCGCAACCCGGGTCGTGCATTGGCGGGGCACCATGATGCCGCCTGGACGAAGCAGGCGATCGCGAACCCCGTTGAGTATAGCGACGGCTCCTTCACAACCGCCAATGGGTCCGACGATTTCAGATACACATACGTCAGCTTTTTCGGGTAGGGTAATTTCGGTCGCGTCCCCATGCAGAACATGGATTCTTGCCTCCAGTCCCAACTCGCCGACGTGCGCGCGGGCCTTCTGATACGTCGCCTCCAGATACTCAATTGCGTAGACCCTTGCTGCTCCTGCCGCTAGGCACAACTTGGCGAGAAGGGCCTGCGGTCCTGTCCCCACATCCACCACCACCTTGCCATCAACATGTTTTCTGAATGCCGCGAGATATGCCTCATTGCGAACGGTGTCGTTGGTCATGGCGGAATACAACATGTGGTCATAAATAAAGTATTCGGCTACCGAGGGCCACAGCTCCGCTGATGGGCCCTCCGCCTGAGCTTTTCGTGGCACGACGTATCCGAGCAGCCTCTTAAATTGCTTTGAGTCATCCCTCGCAACCACCGCAGCCTGACTGACTGCCGGATGCTTGCGCAAAGCCACTTCAATTTCCCCGAGTTCGATCCGATGCCCGCGAATTTTGACCTGGTCATCGCAGCGCCCTAGATACACAAGATTTCCATCCGGCCCGTACCGGGCCAAGTCCCCGGTTCGGTACAAACGTTGACCGGGTTCTGCGGCGAATGGATCCGGGAGAAAACGTTCCGCAGTCATTCCCGGCTGGTGGATATAGCCACGCGCCAGCCCCGCCCCGGCGATGTACAACTCCCCTGCCACCCCGGACGGCAACGCCTGCAAAGCGGGATCCGCTATATGAACCTTGACACTGGCGATAGGAGATCCAATGGTGATTTCTTGGACGCCATCCAACGGGCCTGAAACACTGGCGCAAACCGTGGTTTCAGTGGGTCCGTAGGCGTTCAGCATCCGGCGCCCTGCGCTCCAGCGACAAACCAGTTCCTTGCCGCACGCTTCGCCCGCCACGATCAGAGTCTGTAAACTGGGCAGTTGCGACCATGGGAGAAGCTCCAGAACAGCCGGGGGTAGGATCGCAACCGTAACGCTCGTCAAGGTTTCAAGCAATCCCGGGCCGGGCAGCAGTTTCTCCTTCTGTTGGAGGACCAGGCGCGCCCCGCTCAGCAAGGCTGTGCTCCATTCTGAAACCGAGGCATCAAAACTCAACGAAGAGAACTGCAACACGCGACTGTCATGATTGATGAAAAAACCGTCACTCATGGACTGAGCTAGTGTCACCAGTCCCCGATGGCATACGATGACCCCTTTGGGCCGCCCGGTGGAGCCCGAGGTGTAGATAAGATATGCAGGGTTCTCCCGATTCACGTTGCTGCGGGGCGCCGTGCACGGCAAGTCAGAGATCGCTGCGCTCTCCCTGTCAATCGCGATCATCCGCGCGCTGGTGTCGGGCAAATGTTCCGCCAGTTTGCCGTGGGTCAAGATGATGGTCACCTTGGCATCATCAAGCATCCACTTAAGCCGCTCGACTGGATATTCAGGATCGAGAGGCACATACGCTCCACCCGCCTTTAAAATCCCCAGAATCCCAACGATCATCTCCACGCTACGGTGGATGCAGATTCCGACGAACACTTCAGGGCCTACCCCCGCCGCCCGCAAGTACCGCGCTATCTGGTTAGCCCTCTCCTCCAGCTCCCGGTAGGTAAGCACTTGATCTCCGCATATCACGGCGACCGCATCGGGATAGACCGCTGATCTACGAAAGATCAAGTCGTGGATGCACTCTGCGTCACTCTGCTGTCCGGCTTCCTGCTGCTTGCCACTCGTCTTTACGCTAAGGCGCGGCGTTTTTGATACTGCATTTCTGGACATAATTGGACACTCCACAAAATTCCGCCGGCCCAGACGAATGCGACCGGACGCGTCGTACTCATTCCGAGACTTCACCCAGTGTCCGTTGGCCCGACAGTCAAGCCCATCCACAGATGGGCCTTTGCCGAACACAACTGGCATAGAGCCGATGAAGCTTCTTGCAAGTTGAAGGGATGAGTCTGCTCGCGAGTGCTGCGGTATATCGTGATGCGCGAGGTCAGTCGCCGACGCGCGACAAAATTGTTTGAGTTAGGTAAACCTTGAGAGAATGCTTGTGAATAACGGATTACGAGCTAAGGCGGAAGATACACAGGCTATCGCCAAGCTAAGTCCCAGCGGAGGCTGGAAACTTTGTTTCACTCTAAGCTAAGGCAGTTAATTCCTTGCCTATTTAGTGCAGCAGAAAACAAACCTACACTATGCAAAAACTCGCGTCAAGACCAAGAACACATAAACCTTCAGAGCCTTCCCAATTCAGGACAGTGCCCCCTGCTTGGTCTTGCCAAGGTGGCGGCAAGCGACGACACGCCTTATGGCACCATAGTTCGCCGTCAAGATAGGTACACCTATAATTACGCTTTACCCACTGACGCTACTGGGCCAAGCGGCATTCGAGGCTATCACCCCTCGTATCTGACGGCGGGGACAATTCGAAACATTAGAACTGCGTTCGGTGCAAGAAGTAAAAACAGCAACCTCAGCCTTGTTTTGTCGCTTCAGCCGGGTGCTCACTCATTTTCTTGCGAAGAGACAGCGGTCGCATGTCAGTCCAGACTTCGTTGATGTAGGCCAGACATTCTGCCTTCTTGCCGACCTTGCCCGCGTCACGCCATCCGGGAGCGTTTTCGCGGTCGACGGGCCAAATCGAATACTGTTCCTCGTGATTCACAACTACCTTAAGATCACGCATTTCGTCATCAAACATGGTTTTCTCCTCTCAACTCGCTTTAAGAGACACCCAGCATCCAGAAAAAGCCAACAGCACCCGCCCCAGTCATTGGCCTGAGCCTGGAAATGCCACCGCCTGCCTGACCGCATTCTTTCCACGAACCCAGTCCTGACGCCATTTTCGCGTCCCGGCCACCACTAAGCGGCCGATTCAATCGGCGCGAAGGCGCATCCTTCGACATCGACAGAAATTGATTTCATGATGATATCGACAGACACAACCAATCGCTTTTGGTTTCTAATTTCCGTGAGATAGCCGACTACTCCGGCAAAGGGGCCGCTCTTGATTTGGACTCTATCGCCGATTTTCATGTGCGGCCACGGTTGCGGATCTCTTGCCTTATTCACTACTATTTGCAAATCTTGAATTTCTGCGTCCGGGACGGGACACAGTCTGCCTCCGAACGTCACAATTCTCAGGACACCCGCGGTGCCAAGAACGTCTCGGGCCGACTCCTCCTTCATTTGACAGAACACATACCCGGGAAAGAGCGGCGCATCGATCGTCACTACCCGATCCGACCACACTCGCTTGGTTCGACATAAGGGAAGGAAGTATTCGTAGCCCTTCAAGTTCAAAATGATCGCCACTTTTTTTTCGTGCTTGGGAAAAACCTGAAGCACAAACCAACGGCAGATTTCAGCATGGTGCTTGCACTCCACAATCTATTCTCCTGTCTTCGATCAAGCAGCAGTCCTGCCGGGCATTGCTGTCCAACAGCATCAGACCAAAGTCGACATTAAACTCGCCTAAAGTAACAACCCGCGCATAGGTATACAACTGGTCTGTCTCGCTTCATACC
>Ga0075028_100000980_pt1 | contig 10269 bp, 7 predicted proteins | sample LitLauG_LLR_2014_FD_71390 | JGI IMG/M metagenome (GOLD analysis project Ga0075028, IMG submission 71390) | Freshwater sediment microbial communities from Pennsylvania, USA - Little Laurel Run_MetaG_LLR_2014 | ecosystem: Environmental > Aquatic > Freshwater > Creek > Sediment | place: USA... | reverse complement strand
ATCTGGAAGCGAGTGACTACGAGCTGGCGCGGCGGATGCTTCCCGTTCTTGAGCGTAAAGCGGGCCGCATCGTTTTCAATGGCTTCCCTACCGGCGTCGAGGTTTGCCATTCGATGGTGCACGGCGGGCCGTTCCCGGCTACATCCGACAGCCGCACCACGTCGGTCGGCGCCGCGGCGATTGAACGGTTTCTGCGCCCGGTTTGCTACCAGGACATGCCTGAAGCGCTGCGGCCGGAAGCGCTGCAGGATGACAATCCGCTTTCGCTGTGGAGATTGCGCGATGGGCAGTACGGGAAACGATGAATCGCGCGCGGTTGAACAGAGTTGCAGAAAAAGTATCCGGTGTTGTCATTCTGAGAGGAGCGAAGAATCTCTCTTGCTGCGGCGTTGCCGGCACCTGGATCGAAGAGAGATTCTTCGCTCTGCTCAGAATGACAACGTTTTTATTTTCGCGCGGAGTTCCATCGCCGTTCCCGCCACAAGCATAGTTGGTTGACACTTCCCCTGCCGTCCAAAACAGCCGCGCGGCTTCCGGTTGGTCCGGAAGCCGCGCGTACCGCGATCGAAACAGCCTGTCAGTTGGGAAAACGAGCCGGCGAACGACTACGCTCGGCCGCAGACAATCGCGCCTAGAACACAACCTTCAAGGCGAATTGAATCTGGCGTTCGGGAATCGTGGTTCTCACCAGGGCTCCGGCCGTGCCGCCCGGTCCACCAAGTGAAGTTCCCGAGGCATCGAACACGTCGGTGTTACCGTCACCCGGGCCTGGAGGCCCGAAGTTGGGGCGGTTGAGAATATTGAACATTTCCAATCGGAACTGTACGTTGAAATTTTCCGAAATTCTCCGAATCTGATTATTTTTGAAGACGGAGAAATCGAGATTGGTGACGCCGGGCCCGGTCAGGATGTTGCGGCCGGCGTTGCCTCGAAGGTTGAAGCACGCCAAGGGATCAAGCCCGGGCGTATCTACAATTTTCGCCGCAAGGCTGGGAGGCGCCGCATCGCAGTTGGCATTCCAGAACGCCTGATTGGGCGCCGTTGGAACGGCGAAGCACTCCGTCTTGATGTAGTTAGTTGGATTCCCCGGATTCACCAGCGACTTGCATCCGGGCCCGCCGAGTCGGTTGGGGTACGCATAGTCGTCGCTGCTGAGCGTGTTGGCCGGATCGCCTCCGGTGCCCCACGTCGCGGTAAAGGGCACCCCGTCGCTCACGGTAAAGATCGTGCCGAGTTCCCATCCATCGGCGGCCCAGTGCAGCGGACCAGTCCAGGATTTGGGAGTGGGAATGTCCCAGGTCGCGTTGATCACCAGCGTGCGACCGACGTCGTAGTCGGAACGGGCCCGCGTAAGTTTCATGTCAAACCAATTGAGGCTGGAGATCGAGTTGCCGAAGGCGTCGCCAGCCAGGGTCGCGGAACTCGTGTCCATGCTCTTGCCCCAGGTGAAGGTGCCCTGCGCCTGGAAGCCGTGGCTCATGCGCTTGGCCAGCTGAAACTCCGCGGCGTTGTAATACGAGCGTCCCTGATAAAACATTCCGCGGATGGAACCGAAATTGGTGTTGATGGGGTCCGGAGGATTGCCGGCGTTCGGACCACTCACAAGATTTCCGTCCACGTCGACCTGCGGCCACAGATAGCCCGCGGAAGTTTTCGTGGGGATGACCAGGTCCGCTTCATCCACGCGGAAGGGCTGGTGGATTCCGCGCGAACCGACGTAGGCGACCATAGCCGCGAGGGTTGGCGTCAGCTGGTACTGCAAGTTGAGGTTCCATTGCGCAACGTAATTGCGCTTGGGATCCGATTGCAGATAAGCAGCGCGCAGTTTGTTGGGAGTGATGAGGCACGGATCGACGTGCGGGAAAGTAAGCGTCGTTCCCGGCAGGCAGGCTGAGGGCACCGGCGCCGACGCGTTGATGGCCGTGTATTGGAAAAACGGAGCCGATTGCGTGGTCAGCAGAATGTACTGATACGGCAGCGGAAGCACGTCGAAGATTCCCGCGCCGCCGCGAACCGCCATTCTTCCGTTGCCAAACGGATCCCAGGCGAACCCCAACCGAGGTTCAAAGTTCCGGGTGGTCGGATTCTTGTAGAAAGGATTGCCGAGATGCGGAACCGCGTCGCTCAGGTTGACGAGGTTGGAGAGCTGGTTGCCCGTTTCCGTCGGGATCGTAGTCATTTCATAGCGCAAACCGAGGTTTACGGTGAGGTTCTTTTTCCAGCGCCAGTCGTCCTGGAGGTATCCGCCGAAGATGGACTGGCGAAGATTGCGAGGAGTGAGCGAGCTGACGATGCCGCCTTGAAATCGCTGCGGAGTGGCGGAAAGGAAGCTCGGCAAATCCTTGAAGAACCATACTCCGTTCGGATCGGTGAAGGCCGTAACCTTCAGGAGCATGCGCTCGGCGGCAAAGCCGAACTTGATGGAATGTGTTCCATGCGTCCAGAACGCATCGTCGTAAACCTGGTACGAATTCCAGCGATAGAGATAGGTCGGGAGGCCGCCAATTCCACCCGGAAGCGGAGTGACTCCGCCACCGACGTTCACGAAGGCAGCGTCCCTGCCGGCAAACGCGAAGAGTGAAGGATCACCCGCCGCGGGATTGAGTGCCTTGAGGCTGGAGTTGTTGTTTACGGTTTCGCGGTTATAGCCAAACCGCACGGCATTCATGAACGACGGGGTGAACGTGTGGGTCTCCTCCACCGCCACGATCTGGCGGGCCGAAAGAGACTGCAGTTCCACGTTGCCGAAGGAATCCGGCGAGCTGTACGGCGTGCGGTCATAGAGGTAGGTCCCGAACACGCTGTCTTTTTCAGAGAGCTTGTGGTCGATACGCGTGGTGAAGAAATTTTCAGCCACCACCTGTTGCCCGTTGAAGATCTCCGTGCACAGCGGCTGGCCGCAACTGGCGGGGGTCGGATACAGCTTCAGATATTGCTGCGCCGCGGCGCTGACTGTGGGATCGGCATGAATCTCAGGGGAAGGCACGTGATTCACGTTGGCGATTCCCTTGGACTGGCGGATGCCTTCGTAGTCGGCAAAGAAAAATGTGCGGTTTTTGATGATCGGGCCGCCGATCGCGCCGCCGAACTGATTTCGACGGAAAGGAGCCTTGGGAAACGTGGGATCCTCGAAATAATTCCGCGCATCGAGGGCGCTGTTGCGCAGGAACTCATAGGCGCTTCCGTGAAAGCTGTTGGTTCCTGAGCGCGTGATGGCGTTGACCACGCCGCCCGACGTTTTTCCGTACTCCGCGGAGTAGTTGCTGGTCAGCACCGAAAATTCCTGAATTGCATCGACGCCCAGATTGCCGCCGAGCACGCTGCCCGGCGCGCCGTTGGCGTAATCGTTCAGGCTGATGCCGTCGAGGCGGTAATTATTCTGCTGCGGGCGCGCGCCGGAGATCGTCAACTGCTGGCCGAAGCCGCGATTGCCGCGATCCGCGCCGGAGGCGAAACTCGGCTGCGTCTGAATCGTGGAGACGCCGGGTTGCAGCGCGGCAAGATCCGTCCAGCTGCGGCCGTTCAGCGGCAATTCGCGAACGGTGGTCGCGCTGACGGTCGCGCCGATATCCGAACTGGTCAGCTGAATGGTGGGCGCGTCGGTAGTGACGTCCACCGTGTTCGAAACTGTGCCGATCTGCAGCGCCAGGTTGAAGACCGGCTGCGATCCTACGTTGATTGTGATGCCCGATTTCACGCCGGTATTGAATCCGGTCGCCGATACCGAAACTTCATATTCTCCAGGCAGGAGGTTCGCGGCGGAGTAGAGGCCCTCCGCGTTGGTCGTCACCGTGCGCGAAACGCCGGTGGCCATATTTTTGATGTCGACTTTGGCCTCGGGAACGGCTGCTCCGGACGGATCGGTGATGGTACCGGACAGCGTGCCGCCGGCAACTTGCGCGTGCAATTGAGGAATAGCCAGAAAGACCAGTGCCAAGACACCCAAAAACAAGAAACACTTCACCCATTTGCAATTCATTCCCGCACACCCCCTCCGAGAAACTGCAAGCCTTGTATGTGGTGTCTACACTTCTGAGTGAGAATCTGTCAAGGTAAAAATGAATAAACAGAATTTTTCCGCATGCACACGGCCGCTCCAAAAATGCTCTTGGGGCACGTATAACCCGCTAGAACATGCCCACAGGGCCACGCAAGGGCCCGCGGAGGCAATTGTAAACATTTTGCACAGGGGCCGCGGTCTTGATAGGGTATTCCCAGAAGCCCGGCCCTTCAGGTGGACGGGCCTGCCGATATTGTAGACAGTTTGGTCTAGAATCGTTCGGCTGGAGGACACCCACATGCATGCAACTGAGGGAAGCGCTGCGAGACCATCCACGATTCTGCGCCGGCTTTTGGCGGAACCCGGCCTCGTAAAAGGCGTGAACATCTATGACCCGCTGACGGCGCGGATCGCCCAGGAAGTCGGATTCAAATTCATCGCCATGGGCGGCTGGCAGGTGGGCGCACAGCTTTGCGTGACGGAACCGCTGCTGACCATGACCGAGACCATCGAAGCCGCGCGCCTGGTTACCAAAGCCGTGGATATTCCGCTCAAAGTCGACTGCGCGGGGGGCTTCGGCGAGCCGATCCATGTGGCGCGGACCGTCCGCGAAGCGGAAGCCGCCAATATTGCATGCATCCACCTGGAGGACCAGCGCTGCCCTAAGCGCGCCTCCTACCATCGCGGCGTCGAGGAAGTCATTCCCCTCGCGGAAATGCTCGACAAAATCAAGATCGCGGTCGAGACCCGGCGCGATAAGGATCTGGTGCTGGTGGGACGCACGGATTCCCTGCTCACGCACGGCCTGGCCGAAGCCGTGAAGCGCGGGAATGCTTTTCTGGAAGCAGGTTGCGACGTGGTGGAGGTCTTCCCCAACACCATGGAAGAAGCCCGGGAGATTGCGAAGCAAGTTCACGGCCCGCTGCTGCACGTCAACGTGTCCGGCGATCACGGTGATTTGGGACGGCCAAATTTCAGATGGTCCGAACTGGAAGACATGGGCTTCAAAGTCTGCATCGACGCCACGACCGTGATCCTGCTGGCCATGCGCGCGGTCCGCAGCGGCCTTACTCATTATTTGAAAGAGGGCTTTCCGCCGGAGGAGGTCGCGCAGGATCGCGAAACCAGAAAATACATCGAGCGCGTAGTCGGATTTCCGCAGCTTTATGAGATCGAGGCCAGGACCGTGTTTCGCTCGTAATTCCGCGGCGCTCGGCTGAATTTCGGGCTGTTCCCCACGCGTCGCGTTATTTACGTTTTAGTTTCCGGTTGCGGGTGATGGGGCGAAGTGAAGATTGCCGCTCGCCGATCGGGTCGGCTTTCAGCCGCCGGATCAGGTTCAGGCGGCCGTCGCGATTGTGTTTGCGCATCAGGCTTTCCGCGCGGTCGCCGTCATGAGCGGAGATGGCGTCCACGATCTGGCGGTGTTCCTTCTGCGCTTCTTCCGACCGGTGCGCGAGATCCGTCGAGGAATACCGGTAGGCGCGCAGAAGGCCATACAGATCCTTGCAGAGCATTTCCTCCAGCCAGCGATTCTTGCTGGCCCGGGCAATCATGTGATGAAATCCGGGCTCCGGCGTTTTGGGCGCGAAGGTCAGTGACGGCTTGCGGCGATTGCCCTTGCGGACAAACTGCTGAAGGGCCGCCAGTTCGCGGTCCGAAATATTTTCCGCGGCGGCCCGGGCAGCGGCGGCCTCCAGCACTTCGCGGACGATCAACAACTGCTCCAGATCCTTGATCGAAAGGTCCACCAGGCGAATTCCGTGGAAAGCGGTTCGTTCGAAGAGCCGGCGAGCCTCCAGCTTTCGAATGGCTTCGCGCAGAGGACCGCGGCTCACGTGCAGCGCGGAGGAAAGGCCCAACTCGGAAATTTTCTTTCCGGGTAACAGTTCTCCATTGTGAATGGCGGCTTCGAGGGCCTCAACGATCTTGTCGACCAACTCGCCGTGATCGGCTGGCATTTGGCAGTCCTGCGACGTGGAAGTCGCCCGCACGGACGCGCGTTTTTGCGCGCCGGAAATCATAGTGCAAGGTTTAACGATAATTGTGGCAGGCTACACATGTCAAACCGGGCGCGGCGGCGTGCCGACATTTCACTTGACAGAGTAGAAATAAGTGTAGACATTTTATGTCTTCAGTCGGAGGCTCGCAGGTCACCGCGAGTCAAAAGAGAGGGCGCTTGGCGGAGGAGCGGCGGACCCACATTCAGTTCCAGATCCTTGCCTTGCTGACCCTGATCATGCTGGTCACCGCTTTTGGCAGGCTGAATCTGGCCATCGCCGGGAGATATCTGGAGGACGAATTCCATTTTTCAACCCAGGTGATGGGATGGATTCTCGGCGGGTTCGCCTTCGGCTACGCGTTGTTCCAGATTCCCTGGGGATGGGCGGGAGACCGCTACGGCCCGCGCGCAACGCTCACCGCCGCGCTGTTGTGGTGGTCCACATTCACGATTCTGATGACTTGCGTTCCACTGATCAGCCCGAGCCGCTGGTGGAATTACGCCTGGGCCTTCGCGGCCATGCGTTTCTTAACTGGAATGGGCGAGGCGGCCAGCTATCCGAACGCGAATAAGGTCGTGGCTGCGTGGACAACCGGCGCGCAGAGAGGAATTGGAAGCAGCCTGCTGCTGGGAGGCGTGGGCGCGGGCGGCGTGATCGCGCCGATCCTGTTCGCGGCAACCATGCAGCGGTGGGGATGGCGATCGGCGTTTATTCTGGCGGGGCTGCTGGCGCTTTTTGTTGCGGCTATTTGGTTCCTGAGCGCCACCAGCAAACCTTCCCAGCACCCGCGCGTCAACGCCGCCGAGCTTGCAGCGCTGAACTCTGCATCAGCGGCAACCGGAAGCCACGCATTCCGAATTTCAGGAACGCCGTGGCGCGCGCTTTTTTCCAACCGGTCCGTTTGGGCGCTTGTCTTGAGTTACTTGTGCCACGGCTATACGCCCTACATTTATTTCACGTGGTTTTTCATTTACCTGACACGCGTGAGGGGTTTCACGCTGATCAAGGGCGGACTGTGGGGCGCCACGCCGTTTCTCGCGACCACCTTGATGGCTCCGCTGGGCGGATGGATCTCGGACAAAGCTGTGGCGAGTTTAGGCCGGCGGCGCGGCCGCCAGATCACCGTATGGATTGGAATGACGCTGTCCGCGTTGCTCCTGCTCGCAGGCAGTCACGCGGCGAACAACGTTTCCGCGGTATTGCTTTTGGCGCTCTCCGCCGGGCTTGCGCAGTTCGCCGCGCCCAGCTGGTGGGCGGGCTGCATTGACATCACGCCGACCTACTCCGGATCTCTGTCCGGATTGATGAATACGTGCGCCAATCTTGCCGGGGGCACTGCGCCGATTTTGACGGGATATCTGGCAACGCGTTACGGCTGGGCGACGGCCCTGGATTTTGCCGCCGGAGTTTCCTTCGCGGCCGGAGTTATCTGGATTTTTGTGAACGTGGAAGACAGCCTGGAAGTTGCAGTTTAGACGCGGGGCTGGATCGGCCGCGAAAATACGTGGGTTGAGCAGCAAACTTTTTTGAATCGATCTTTTTGTTGAAGAGGGAGGCCTTGTGAGAACAATGCCATCGGCGTTTCGCGAACTAATGCGGAAGCCCGGAATCATGCACGCACCAATCGCATACGATCCGCTGACGGCGCGGATTGCGGAACAAGCGGGTTTTCCCTGCCTGGACATCGGCGGCTACGCACTGGGCGCCAGCGCCTGCGTGCCCGAACCGCTTTTGAGCTTGGAAGAAGTAGCCATGTCGACGCGCCGCATCGCCGCTGCCGTGAACATTCCATTGATGATTGACGCCGGCGCGGGCTATGGAGACCCTACGCACGTCATTCACACGGTGCGGCAACTTGAGCGTGCGGGCGCTGCGGCTATTCATATCGAAGACCAGGTCTATCCGAAACGCATCCACTACCACAAAGGCGTGGAGCACGTGATTTCCGCCGAAGAGATGTGCGAGAAAATCCGCTACGCCGTTCGCGCGCGCCGCGACCCGGATTTCGTGATCGCCGCCCGGACCGATGCCATGCGCACGGACGGCTTCGCGGAAGGCGTTCGCCGCTCCAACCTTTACGCCGAGGCCGGCGCGGACATGGTCATGATCTTCCCCAACACAGTGGAGGAAGCGCGGCTGGCTCCGCGGGAAATTCGTTCGCCCCTGATTTACGTGAACAGTGAAGGAAACCGCCTGGGGCGGCCTATTTTGTCGATCCAGGAACTGGAGGACGCCGGATACAAGATGGCCAACGACGCGATCAGCGCCATCGCCGTAACGTACCAGAGCGTGAAGCAATTATTCGTGAGACTCAAACAGACTGGCAGCACCGGGCTTGATCCCCAGATGACCCGGACGATCCGGAAGGATATTGAGGACACGATGGGACTTGATGAGTACTACCGCATCGAGGAAGAAACTGTGGAGTCCAGACCGTAACGATGAATCCGGAACGCGATAGGAATCGCCGTTCCCATGGAGAATGAAACGATGAAAGCATGTTTTGGATTTTTGCGAATCGCAATCGTGGCGATGGTGGCGCTGTCAGCATCCGCGCAGAGCCAGCCGCCGTTGAAATTTCTGCAGGACATTTCGTTGCCGGGAGTGGCGGCCGGTGATTTTGACCACTTCGCGATCGATCTGGACGGGAACCGTTTGTTTCTCACCGGTGAAAAGCAGAATGCCGTTTTCGTGATGGACACCAAGACCAACAAACTTCTACGCACCATCAAAGGCGTCGATGAGCCTCATTCCATGCTGTTCCTTCCGGCCGCTTCGCAGCTTTGGGTGGTGGCCGGAGGCGACGGTACGATTCGAATTTTCAACACCAAGACGTACGCGCTGATGCAGACGATAAAATCGACCGAGGGCGCGGATTCCTCTTCGTACGACGCGGACAAGCATCTTTTCTACGTCGCTACCGGAGGCGAAGACGCCAAGCTCGAGTATTCGTTCATCAGCATCTTTGACACCGCGGCGAAAAAGCACGTTGCCGATATCAAGATCGACTCCTCGAATATCGAAGCGTTGTCACTCGAGAAGAACGGCACGCGAATCTTTGCCAACATTCGCGACAAGAATCTCGTCGGCGTCATCGACCGGGAAAAGAAGACCGTGCTCTCCACCTGGACCCTCGGAGACCTGCACGGAAACACGCCGATCATCTATGACGACGCCTCTCGGCGGCTGTTTATCGCGGGCCGGAAGCCCGGACTGTTTGAAGTGCTGGACGGCGACAGCGGCAAGATCGTGGCCAGCCTGCCCAGCACGGAGATGACCGACGACATGGCGTTTGACGCCGCCACCAAGCGCATTTTTGTGGTGTGCAATGATTTCACCGTCGTCTACCAGCAGAAGGACGCCGATCACTATGCGGAACTGGCCAGAATTCCGACCGGGTTTCGCGCCAAAACCTCGATCCTCGTTCCGCAACTGCATCGCTTTTACGTGGCCAAGCCGGCACATGACAAAGAGGCGGCGGCGGTGAAGGTGTACGAAGTTCAGTAACAAGTAATGCGGTTGGGGAACATTCTGCTCTCAGACCGCGGCTTTTCACGCGAGTGCGACGGGCGGTGAGTGCCGGCAATTTCGAGCACTACCGCCCGCCGGCGCTGCTTCAAACCATTTCCCGCCAATTCCACCGCGCGCTCATTCAATTGACGATCCCGCATCAATGAAAAACCAGGCCAGGCCGCTGACCACAGTCACCAGCGCGGCGAAATCCAACGCGTAACTCCATCCAAATTTCGTGGCGATGAAAACGGTCACCACCGGAGAGGCCGCGCCGCCCAGGCTGCCAAATGTAGCCATGATGCCGGAAACCGACCCGGAAATTTTCGCAGAAACATCGGTGCACGCCGTATAGAGAATGGCCGATGCCGCGAAATTGAAGCCCGCCGCCAGCGCCAGTTGCAGCAATGCCGCCGTGTTGTTGGGCGTGTGGCTCCCCGAGAAAAGCAGCAGCGCGGAGCCCGCGATGCTCAGCCAGGCTGCGAACCGCCTCCCTTTTGCTTTGCCAAACCTTTGCGAGGCGCGGTCGGAAAGCCACCCGGACAGCGGGAGCAGCAAGACGTTAGCTACGAACGGCGCGGAACCCCAGAAGCTCGCTTTGGAAACCGTAACGCCGCGAACCTTCACCAGATAAATGTAAAACCAGGTGAAGAAAATGTAGACCGGATAGACCAGGCAAAAATGCGAAACCATCAGCGCCCACATGGAGGGACTCGAGAAAACTTTCCGCCACCGGATACTGCCCCGAGACAATCC
>Ga0075028_100000978_pt1 | contig 10270 bp, 7 predicted proteins | sample LitLauG_LLR_2014_FD_71390 | JGI IMG/M metagenome (GOLD analysis project Ga0075028, IMG submission 71390) | Freshwater sediment microbial communities from Pennsylvania, USA - Little Laurel Run_MetaG_LLR_2014 | ecosystem: Environmental > Aquatic > Freshwater > Creek > Sediment | place: USA... | reverse complement strand
ACGTCGTTGCGGCCCAGGTCCACCAGCATCACATGTTCAGCGCGTTCTTTTTCGTCAGCACGGAGTTCCTGTTCCAGGCGCAGGTCTTCGGCTTCGTCCTTGCCGCGCTTGCGCGTTCCGGCGATGGGGCGGTATTCCAACCGGCGTCCGGTCACACGCACCAACATCTCTGGCGAAGAGCCCAGCACGGTCATGGCGTTCATGCCGGAATCCTCCATCCTGAGGAAATACATATACGGAGACGGATTCACGCGGCGCAGCGCACGGTAAATACTGAACGGCAGCACGCCCGGCTCGAGTTCCAAGCGCAGTGACGGCACCGTTTGAAACACATCACCGGCCATGATGTACTCTTTGATTTTTTCCACCGTGCTGATGAACTTCTTCTTGCTGGTGGCGATCTCAATTTTTACTTTTCCCGGCTTGGGCTTGGCGGCGCGCAGATATTTCGCCGGCAGCGGCGCCGAAAGCCGGCGCTCAATCTTCTCAATGTCGCGGACCGCCCGGTCATAAGCCTTGCGCGGTGATTCGCTGCGCACGTCGGCCGTGGCGATGATGTAAATCTCATGCCGCACGTGGTCGAAGGCCAGCACGCGATTGAAAAACATCAGAGAACAATCCGGCGTCTTGAGGTCGTCCTTGGCCAGGACTGGCAACTTTTCCAGCTGGCGCACCACGTCATGGGCAAAGAAACCCACGGCGCCGGCGGTAAACGGCGGCAGGCCGGGAACGTGGGCTGGTTGGTGCTCGCGCAGCAGATGATCCAGCACCTGAAAGATGCTCCCTTGGCTGTGCTGAACCCGGCCATGTTGCTGGACGGTGATTTCCCGGCCGCGGGAGCGGACAATCATATAAGGCCGGACCCCTAGAAACGTATACCGCCCCACCTTTTCGCCGCCTTCCACTGATTCCAGCAGAAATGCGTTGGGTTCATCCGCGGCAATGCTCAGGAAGGCCGAAACAGGCGTCCTCAGGTCAGCGCTCACCGTCTTGGCCACCGGTACCAGGGTGGCGTTGCGCGCCAGTGCGGAAAACTGCTTGAAATCAGGGAAGAGCATAAAAAGCTAGTTTACTTGAACCTTAAGCCGCTCGAACGGACACGTCCTTCCTGTACCGCGTTGAGTACCCGTTTGGACACCGAATTGACCGGGTTTTTGGAATATACTTCTGCAAACTTCATAAACACTCCCCCAAACGAAGTTTGCACGGTCTTTTTCTGCCGACATGAAAACAGACCGGGGTAACGCACCGCCCGGGAACCGACCCAGGGCTGGCGATGACATACAAGGTGAATGAGGATGCTGGTTAGATTCTGGGGCGTGCGCGGCTCAACGCCTACCCCACAATCCGAGAATTTGCGCTACGGAGGCAATACCTCCTGCGTTGAGGTCCGCATCAACGGGCAAATCTATATCCTCGATTGCGGCACCGGCTTCCGCAACCTGGGCAAGCAGCTGCAGCAGGAGCACAACGGCAATCCGCTCTGCGCCCATATTTTTCTTTCGCACTTCCACTGGGACCACATCCAGGGCATTCCGTTTTTCGCGCCGCTCTACACGCACCCCACCAGCAAGTTCTTTTTCCACTCCTCGAACCGCACCCGCGGACTGCAGCGCGCGCTGGAAGAACAGATGTCAGACCCGTATTTCCCGGTTAACATGAATGAGATGGCGGCGCACCGCCAGTTCTTCAACATTGAAGAAGGCAAGCTGGAGTTTGACGATTGCACCGTCCAGACCATGTGGCTCAACCATCCGCAAGGCTGCCTGGGTTTCCGCATTGAAACCAAGGACAACAAAGTCCTGGTCTATGCCACCGACAACGAGCCTGGCCATCCGCTGTTCGATAAAGCCGTGCGCAAGCTGGCCGCCGGCGCGGACCTGCTGATCTATGACGCGCAATACCTGCCCGACGAATACGCCGCCCGGCGCATCGGATGGGGCCACAGCCACTGGCGCGAAGCCGTGAACGTGGTCATGGAAAGCGGCGCCAAGGAACTGGTGCTCTTCCATCACGACCCGGACCACACCGACACATGCATTGACAGCATCGTAACCAAAGCCCGCGAATACTTTCCCAAAGTAAGGGCAGCAAGCGAAGGGCTGGAGATACTGCTGTAAACCACTCAGCAGTCAGCCGTCAGCACTCAGCTAATGTTCTAAAATCCCGGGCTTTTCCGAAGCCTCGAGCGGAGCGAGAGGTCCCTATCATCACCGGAATCTCAAGGTGTAACTGCGTTTTAATCCTTGCTAAGGCGAATTTCGCGATGTTCGGGATTCTAGCAAACTGATCGCGCTCAGCTTTCTCCCACCCACCCGGCATTTTCCAGCTTTTGTTGCAAACAAACGGTGTTGTCCGAATCGACCCCTGGGTGACCCTTGGGTGACGCTTGGGTCACGCTTGGGAGACCCTTGGGTCACCCTTGGGTCACCCAATCCCAATCCCAATCCCAATCGCAGCCGGCTGAGGGTCGCTATCTGCAGATTTTGCCAACAGGCGAGTTACTGCTCTAGTTTTCAAAGATCCTGCGCATTACCGCGCGGCAGTATCTTAGCGCATTTTGCGCGGCGAATAAACAGGGAACTAGTGCATGGGCAGGATAGCTTCTCCGTGGCCATAGAGACCCCTCGCCAAGCTCGGGGTAAAGACAAAAACCTATTTCCCCATCAGCTCATTGATCTCCGCGTGCGGAATGGCGCCTTCGGTCATCGCCTTGTATGTCCCCGGGGCATTGGCTTCTTCGCACATGCGGCGCAGCAGTCCCATGGCCGACCGCATGGGTCCGGAGCCGTAACTGATGCGCTTGACGCCCAGCTTCGTCAACTCGGGGATGGAAGGAACGCCGGGGCCGGCCAGAATGTTAATCGGTGACTTCCACTCAGCTACCAACGTCCTGATCTGGCCTGGGTCGCGTAACCCGGGAACAAAGATGCAGTCCGCGCCGGCTTTCAGGTAAGCGTGGCCGCGCTCCACGGTGTTGCTCATGGCTTGGGCGGGAGCTGCACCAGTTTGCCAGTAAGCGTCAGTCCGCGCGTTGATGACCAGATGGACTCTTACTCTCTCGCTCACGCGCCGAACGGTCTTTATGCGCTCCATCTGATCGGCCACGCTGAACAGGACGCTATGCCCGGCGTGCCCTGGCACGGAATCTTCCAGGTTCACGCCCACGGCGCCGGTTTCGATTACCTGTTCAATGGTCCATTCCAGATGCTGAAGATCGCCGGAAAAGCCGGATTCAATGTCCGCGGTAACCGGTACTTTTACCATCTGGGCGATCCGCTGGATGGACCGGGCCATTTCCGCCCAGGGCACATGCTGGCCGTCGGCATACCCCAGCGCGTTGGCGACCCCGGCGCTGGTGGTGGCAATGGCCGGGAACCCGGCCTGTTCAACGATGCGGGCGCTGGCTGCGTCCCAGGCATTGATCAGGACCACCGGATTCGCAGCATGATGTAGCTCAAGGAGTCTTGTGGCTTTCTGGCTTTGCGTCATTTGTCGTAGGTCGTAGGTCGTAGTTGTGATTTCGCCCTTTAATGTAACTTTTTCCGCCAGCCCAACTCAAACTTTTATGCAGAGACTGCATGTGCCGTGAATCACAGGCCCAAAGTGGCGGAGAGGATATAATGTTTTCTGGAAGTTCGATAGGTACCTGCAGCCAGAGCGTCTGGCGTGATTCCGCTTGCTGAGTGTTAACTGCGATTCCCCCCGCTTGCTAGCTGATTGGCTGCATATCTATACTCTTACCCGTTTGCCCTAATTTCCTTGGAGTCCATCAATGAAAACCATATCTCTGGAACAGGAACTGAATCCCTGGGAAGCGCAAGCTGCGCGTTTTGATTTTGCGGCGCAGAAGCTGAACCTGGATGAAGGCCTGTGGAAGATCCTGCGTTATCCCACTCGCGAAATCATCGTTCACATTCCCGTCTCCATGGATGACGGTCGCCTGGAAGTATTCACCGGTTTCCGCGTGCAGCATTCCATCGCCCGCGGCCCCGCCAAAGGCGGCGTGCGTTATTCACCGGACGTGAATCTGGACGAAGTCCGCGCCCTGGCCAGTTGGATGACCTGGAAATGCGCCGTGGTGAACATTCCTTTTGGCGGCGCCAAGGGCGGCATTATCGTGGACCCCAAGAAACTTTCCATGGGCGAACTGGAAAAACTCACGCGCCGCTACACCGCTGAGCTCATCGAATTCATTGGTCCGGAAAAAGACGTTCCCGCTCCGGACATGAACACCAACGAGCAGACCATGGCCTGGATGATGGACACATACTCCATGCACATGCGCCAGACAGTGACAGCCGTGGTCACGGGCAAGCCGATCAACATTGGCGGATCGCGCGGACGCCGTGAAGCCACCGGCCGCGGCGTGATGATCAATTGCGATGAAGCTTTGCGGAAGTTCGGAATGAGCCGCGAAAGCACCAAAGTGATTGTGCAGGGCTTTGGCAACGTGGGCTCCAACGCCGCCAAGCTGATGTCCGATGCCGGCTACAAGATCATCGGCATTGCCGAATACAACGGCGGACTGTTCAACGCCAAGGGCATCAACATTGACGATCTGCTGGAGTATCGCGACCGCAACAACAAAAACGGCATTGTCGGCTTCCCCGGCGCGGAAGCGGCTGATCCCAAGGAATTGCTGATCACCGAGTGTGACATTCTGATTCCCGCCGCCACGGAAAACGTGATCACCAGCCAGAACGCCGCGGCCATCAAAGCCAAGATCATCTGCGAGGGCGCCAACGGTCCTACCACGGCCACCGCTGATGACATTCTGGCCGACAAGAAAGTCTTCGTGATCCCGGACATTCTGGCCAACGCCGGCGGTGTTACCGCTTCTTACTTTGAGTGGGTGCAGGACCGGCAGGGATACTTCTGGAAGGAATCCGCGGTGAATGAGCAGCTGGAGTTCATCCTGAAAGAAGCGTTTGAAGACGTGGTGCATTTCTCTGAAACGCACCAGGTCAACAACCGGATCGCCGCCTACATGCTGGCCATCAGCCGCGTGGCCCACGTAATCAAGGTGCGTGGTATTTACGCGTAAAACAATTCCAAGGAAGTGAGCACCAAAATCAAAAGGCAGCCTGAAACGGGCTGCCTTTTTGTTTCAAATCTTTTGTTCCAGCAAATGAGCGTGCTGCGGTTCCGCGCTAGAAACAAAAAGGCCGCAGCTCTCTGAGGCCTTTATTGATAAATCGTTTTTGCGGTTAGAGGAAGGCTATTTCTTCTTCTTGCCTTTTTTCTTTCCGCCACTCTTCTTGGCTTTCTTGGCGGGCTTCTTGGCTTTTTTGGCGGCTTTCTTTTTCCCGCCGGCCTTTTTCTTTGCGGCGGCCTTTTTCTTGGCCGGTTTTTTGGCAGCTTTTTTCGCGGCCTTTTTCTTGGCCGGTTTCTTTTTAGCGGCGGCTTTCTTCTTCTTTGCGCCACCGCCACCACCTGAACTGCGGGCCGGGGCCGGTTGGCTGGGCGCCGGCGCTTCGCCACCCATGCTCATGCTGCCGTGGCTTTCCGCGCCAATGGATTCTTCTTCTTCCTCTTCGTAATCTTCTTCCATGGAGCTACTACCGAAGCCGCCGATATCGCTGTAGTCATCGTCCATGTCGTCCTCATGACGTGCTCTGAGGGTCTCATCGTAAAAGCTCATAGTTCCTCCAGAAATTAGGACCGCTTCTACTTCACTCCGCGTAATCCGCAACCGGCGCGGATTATAGCAATTTACATGAATTGCGTGTCAACTTCCCTGCGCACTCAGTGTGCAACGTGTCCGGTGAATAATCAAGTCAGTGTGAGCTTGCCGTCAAGTTTTCTTTTGTCCCAGCAGTTTGCTTCTGGGATTTGGTCCGGCTCGCGGTGGCTGACGCCTTCTTGCGGCGACGCACCGGCGCACGGTCCGGTTCGCCCGGACCCAGAGGCTTGTAAACCACCAGCACCCGGCCGCGAGATAAGTTGTTTCCTTTCAGCTTGTTCCAGCGACGCAACCGGTCCGGCGGAACACCAAAGTCTTCCGCCACCGATTGCACGGTGTCACCGCTATGCGTCCGGTAGCGCGTGGGATAGCGAGAGTAGGAAATCTTTCCCAAACCCGCCGCCGACGCGCTCATGGGGATTACCAGTTTGGTGTCAGCCGCCACTTCACTGCTCTCAAGGCTGTTGGCCTGGGTCAACGCCTTCTCAGTAGTGTGATATTTTCTGGCAATCGCAGCCAGATTTTCTCCGTTTTCCACCTTGTGATATCGCCAGGCCAGACGCTTGTCTTCGGGAATGGCCGCAATCGCCTTCTCATAGGCGTCCCGCGTGCCCGGCGGAAGATGGAGATCAAACGGCTGGTCTTTCGGAGTGGTGCGGCGCAGCAGACTGGGGTTCAGTTCCAGCAGCGCCTCCACCGGAACGTCCACGCACTCGGCAGCCAGGCGCAGGTCTACCGGATAATCAACCCGGACCACGTCATATCGCTCCGGCGGTTCCAGCGCAACGCTGTCCAGACCGTATTGTGCCGGATTTTTGGACATGATGGTCATGGCCAGAATGATAGGCACATAGTTTTTGGTTTCACCCGGCAGCACGTTCCGTTTATAGAGTTCCCAGAAATCAGCGTATCCGGTGCGGCGCACGGCCTGTTGCACGTTCCCTGGACCGGAGTTATATGCAGCCATGGCCAGATACCAGTCGCCAAACTGCTTGTAGAGGTCTTTCAAGTGGCGTGCTGCGGCGCGCGTGGCTTTCTCCGGGTCCTGGCGATCGTCAACCCACCAGTTACGCCGCAGTCCGTAGCCGGTGCCCCGGCTGGACATGAACTGCCACATCCCGCGAGCGCGCGCCCTGGACAAAGCCAGCGGCTTAAAACCAGATTCAGCCTGGGCCAGATAAATCAAATCCTGGGGGACGCCCTCTTCCTTGAAAATGCGGCGAATCATGTCGCTGTAGCGTCCGGACCGTGTATGCGCGCCTTCAAAGGTGGCTCGCCCTCGGCTGGAAAAATAACTGATGTAGCCGGCCACGTAGTCGTTGATCATGAGCGGCAGATCAGATTCAGTGGTGCTCAGGTTGGCTTCCGCTTTGGCCTTTACCTTGGGATCCGCGGACGGTTCCACCATGTTGGCTTCATCAATCGGTGCGGGGACTGACGGGGTCTCCGCTTGGGCGTCCGGACCTTTCGCCATGGCGCCTTCAAGTTTGCTGATGGCGTCATTGATCTTGTCCATCTCGGCCTGCAAACGGTCATCAGACTTAACCGGTACCGCACTCTGGCTCAAGATGTCCGCCGCGCGATTGAAATCCTGCTTGGCGGCATCGGCATGGCCGGCCTTGGCGTTGATCTCTCCGGATTCCAGGGCCTTCTCCGCATCGGCAATCGTGGCCGGGACCGGATCCACTTCCTGTTCCTCCATCGGCACGGCAGTCTGCGGCACGTTGGCTTTTTGGGAAGGCGTCGGCGTAGCTTTCGCTTGCGGTGACGCTTTGGCTTGCGGTGACGTCTTGGCCGGCGCGGGCGCCGTGGCGGATACGGGTGATGGCATGGGCGCCGGCGTTTGCGCCGGTGGAGCAAGCGCTACAGTCGCGGGGTTCACGGCCTGGCGCAGGGCCTTCCCTCCGCACGAAACCAGCATGAGCAAAGTGGCGCTGCAAACGGCCAAAACCAGGGGCTTAAAACGGAAGTTTTCAGGTTGCTGCATTACTCCCATCATACCTTGTGTTTTGCTGAATATGGACGCCGCAGGCCAGCCAGAAGTTGCTGGCCTCTGGCACCATCTAATGCCTTTATTTTCAATTGCATGCAAAAGAAAAGGCCCCGGGCGGAACCCGGGGCCTTAAGTTACTTTCAGCCTACTACCAGCTCAACCGCAGACCAAACTGGAACTGGCGCGGATCGTAAGCCGCCGTCGGCTGGCCCGCTTCAGTGTACAGAGAGTTCACGTCGGCCACGTTGAACCGGTTGATGAAGTTGAACACGTCAGCGATGCCTTCCAGCTTCATGCGTTCACCAAACTTGATCGTCTTGGCAAACCGCATGTCCGTGAAGATGGTGTTAGGACGAATTCCGCTGTTGCGGCCGATGTTGCCATCCAGATTGCCAGTGAAGGAACCGTCAATCGGGTTGGAGTCCACCGGGCACGCAATCTGGAACGCTCCCGTGGGTGACGCCTTGGAAGGCACCGTGGGATTGCCGCAGGCGTTCGTGGGTGTACCCAATGGCACCGCGTGCGGACGGTCAGTGGACGTGCTGAAGTTAATGTTCTGGTCGGTTCCCGTGATGATGTTGAACGGACGGCCGGAGCTGAATTCGATGATGGGCGCTACCGTCCAGTTGCTGGTAAAACCGCCCCAGAATCCGCTTCCGCGATTTCCACTCTGATAAACCCCGCTGAAGACAAAGCGGTGACGCTGATCGAAGGTGGAATTGGCGCGTTCCTGGTCAGGACGGTTGTCGTTCTGCGGAGAAAGCAGAGTCTGCAGATCAGTGGAATCGTCAATCGCATGGGACCAGGTATAAGAACCCAGGAACTCAAAGTGGTTCTTCATGCGCTTCTTCAGGTTCACGGTGAGCGAGTGGTAGACAGAGCTGCCGTTGGAGAAGTTGGCCACCATGTCACTGAACGGGACCGGAACGCCCACACCCAGGCCGTACTGCGCGGCCACGGCATTCGCCAGGGCAAGGCAAGCCGGAGGGACAATCCGCTGAGCGATGGATTAAGTCCGGACTTGCGGAAGAAGCTGAGCAACGCTGCCGGGACAAACGCTTGTCCGGCCGCCGGTCCTGAAGGAACTATGCCGCAGGTATTCACGTTCAAAGGCGAACCGAAACCTCCGCCGGCTGCGTTGGCCCGTTCCCAATTCTCAATCAATGCCTTGGGATTGGTGGGATTGGCGTTGATGGGCCGGTTCAAATGATGTCCGCCCGTGAAATTGTAATTCGCGCTCAATGCCAGCTCATGGCCCAGATCTCGCTCAATACCCAGACTGCCCTGCTCAGCATATCCGTATTGGAAGTCTTTTCCCGTGGGGAACCCGAACGGCTGCGAGATCAAGGGGACGCCGGCGGCCAGATACTGCTGTCCGGTGAAGAGGGACGGAGCATTGGGTGCGGGATTGAAGCGCTGCTGGCTGGCAATGTAGTTCAAGCCGGTGGCCAGGTTGGCCGGCAAGCAGGTGCCTTTGTCCAAAAGACCCTGGAAAGCATTCGTGGCGTTCAGGTTCAAAGCATTCAGCGGAGAAGCTGGCGCCGCGGGATTGCAGGGTGAACCGCCAAACAAAATGAACTGCGGAGCCTGGCTGCCATCCGCCACGTCAGAGTCAAAAGCCAGAGCTAGCAACGGATGGTCGTAGAACAATCCGTACGCGGCGCGAACAATCGTCTTGCCGTCACCCTTCGGGTCCCAGGCCAGACCAAGTCGCGGCGCAATGTTGTTGTTGTCGGCGGGGATGCCCTGGGTGATGCCCAGCGCGTCTTGTGCCGCCTGAGAAATGCTGTTCACTGCCGGGAACACCGGCGTGGACTCGCGGTCATAACGGACGCCGTAGTTCACGGTGAGGCGATTGCTGACACGCCATGAATCCTGCAGGAAGAACCCCATGGTGGTCAGCGAGAATTGATCGTGGGGATTGCCCACGCCCTGAATCAAGACCTGGGGGATGCCCAGACCGTAGGCCTGAACGGCGGAGAAGTTAGGGGCGTTTACCAGAGTGAAATTGTTGCTCAAGGAACCAGCGGTGAGCTCACCAAAGTTGTAAATGCCGCCAAAGTTCACTGTGAAGTCCGCGGTAACCGGCAGGTGGTTCACGTCCACACCGAACTTGATGCTGTGGTGACCCTTGATCCAGGAGAAGTTGTCCGCGATCTGGTGGCGCTGTTCCACACGACGTACGAAGGAGAAAGGTTCGCGGCCAAAGAACGCGAAGCCGGGAATATTTACGGCCACGTCACCGCCGCCCGGACCCTGCGAGAAATTGTAGAGCAGTGACCGGCGGGAATACTGGTAGTGGAAGTCGTTGATCTTGCTGGAACCCAGGATCCAGGTTTCCTGCAGACCGATGCTGCCGTCATGGTAGGTCTGCGTGGAAGTACGCGAGTACGCGTTCTGGCCGAAGTCCTGGTTCTGCGCGTTCACCTGGATGCCGTTCACGTCACTGGGGCTGAGGCCGCCGCGCATCATGAGCGAGTGGTTGGCGTTGAACTTGTGGTCCAGACGCAACGAGTAAACATCAGTCTTTTCCGAAACCGGGTAGTTGCCCACCTGGCTTTGCAGGCTGTGAAAAGACGCCGGCAGCGGCG
>Ga0075028_100000976_pt1 | contig 10274 bp, 21 predicted proteins | sample LitLauG_LLR_2014_FD_71390 | JGI IMG/M metagenome (GOLD analysis project Ga0075028, IMG submission 71390) | Freshwater sediment microbial communities from Pennsylvania, USA - Little Laurel Run_MetaG_LLR_2014 | ecosystem: Environmental > Aquatic > Freshwater > Creek > Sediment | place: USA... | reverse complement strand
GCGGCGATATCAATAGCCTTCTGAAGCAGGCCGTCAGGCATTTTTCACCGCCGCATCAACCATCGCCAGCCAGACGCTCTTAGCGTCATTGTCATGGTAGCGATAGAACCACGAGCCGCTGCGATCATCGCTATCCCGCTCTACCGCATCATCTCCGGCGCTTACCATCGCCTCGGTCGGCTCACGCAACGCCGCAATAGCCGCCGACGCTAAAGCCTCCACGTCAAGAGGCGGGTTCACTCCCGTAAAATCGCAACCCCACGATACCGAAATCTTCTGGAGAGCCAGAGCCTCCTCAATCGCCCGCGTAACCCGAGTCGGCAACAACTCCTCGCTCACTTCGGCAACCCCCTCGCAAACGCCCCGATCGCAGCCTCATCCTCAGCCTTCCGCTGCGCATCAACCCCCGCATTGTGATCAACCGTCCACGCCCGCATGATCACGTCACAGTGCCTTGTGCCACTGCTCAGCATCCGAACGAAACGCCGTGTCCGGCAACCGACCATACCCACGGTTCTGGCACTTCCGCCACGCCTCCTCAAGGCTCAGAGGCGCTACCTGCGCATACGCCGGAAATGCCCCAAGGCACAGCACCAAAAGAACCCACCGCATCAGAAACCTCCCGCTCACTCAACCAGCGCGCTCACATCCCACCCCCGATCCGACAACGCACGCGCCGGAAACGGCGCATGCCGCGAGACAGGCGGAGGGTTAGACGGAAACTCGTAGTCGGCAAACAAACTCTCCGATAACTGCCGAACCATCAGACCACGACGGCGGAGAGCATCTTCAGCCAAAAGCCGAACAACCTCCCCAGAACTCTCCCCGTAACTAGGCAAAGCACCGGCTCGAAGCATCGCGAAATAGGCCCCCCGCTGCTCAACAAACGTCTCCGCCGTCCAATACGCTTGCGTCGCCAATCGCAGCGCCTCGCCCGAAGCCATGACCTCCCACCTCCCTGCACACGGCAACCAACCCTTGACACAACCCAACCAACTTTGCAATTTTTTCGGCGGGGGGAGAAGAGGGACTACCCTGAGATCGCTCCCACCAAGTCCCGATGCCTTGCGTCGGAACCGGCCAGGAGAATAGGTCAGCATGGCTGCATCAACTGCCACTTTCCGGCACCAAACTCTCGTTAATAACACTTATCGAGACATGCATATTACTCTAAATGATTGATCTTGCTACATTCTACCGTAAATAAACTCCCCCTTCCCCACACCTCACACAACATCTAGCGTTCGGCGCATGAGCTCGCCGTCACCGCATCTACCGCCAGGTCTCGACCCTGTTTCAGCCGGTCGTTGGGGCTTGTGGTTGCTCGGAAAGAGAAGCCAGGCAGCGGCAAAGAAACGGTTTCTCCATGTCGCACCTGTGGGCGGTGATAACATATCTGGCCGTCTGTTGCGTTTGATATGCCCGTGGAGCATAGCAGAATATCCGGGTTGGCAACGTACGTATTCGGGGCTGCTGGGTCTGAAGATTGGTACGGCGCAGGTCTACCTCTACAGCCCTAGACCTTTGCCGGTTAAACACATTCGTCGGATAGCTGAGATTAGTCGAGAACGGGAGGCGGCATTTCGGGCGTTGGCAGAGGATGCAGAGGCATATGCTGCTGAGCGGGAGCGGACGATGAAGCCTCAGGGGTTGCCGTGGTCTCAGAAGAAACGCGGTGGCTGAGACGCGCTGAGACGCGGCTCGAAGCAATCCGGTCTATACAAAAACATTATGCGTATAGGTCATATATTCTTACCTAATATTTTACGTACGCGATAAATTGTATATAGTCGCGTCTCAGTGCGTCTCGGGCGTCTCAAACGGTCGAAACAACACACAAATCGGCAGTATCTTTATATGCATTGGGTGAAAAAGAATGTTGACATATCCCGTCGCATCCCTTATATTCTGACTATCAGCAAAGGGAGACCGTCATGGACAAAATCACGCTTACGGCTTGGGAAATGGCGCAAATTGAGACTGCACTGCGGGAGCGCGTCAATTCTCGCCGCTTTCAATCTATCGCGACCGAAGACGCTATCAATCAAACTCGTTCGCTCGCCAAACGATTTGCCCTTTGCGATCGGGTAACAATCGAGACCGCGTCCTCGCAAGCCGATCCTTCGTTCGGTGGCCGCATCCAAATCGACCCAGCCGCCTAGCCGCACTCAGCAAGGGGATCAGACGATGACCAACCAAATCACTCAGACTGTCCGCAAGTTCAGCATGGCCGGCCCGTGCATCAACCTCGGCACCTACATCAAACGCACCGATAAGTTTCTCGTCTACCGCGATCGGTTCGGCCACGAGAAACGCATCAGTCACGCCCACGATCTAGCGCATACCGAACCGTGTGTAAGCTGCCGCGATCACGGCAATACCCAATTCCCAAACGGCTACATGGATTAATCATGCGCGGAAAGTTGGCATCACGATGCAGAGAAGTTCGAGGATGCGCGCGCGTTTGGCGAGGGGCAGTTTGTTCATGCGGCGCATTATATGAACTTTCTTACTTACCGTCAACGATAAGGTTCATCAAATTAACAGAGTCGTTAAAGCGATATTGGGTGCTGTCCTAAATAGAGGCGCGGTGTCCTAAGTTGGCGAGCAGGGTGTCCTAAATTCAAGGGACGGTTCCGCTACGGCAGCTTCGTAAGCCGGTTCTTCTTCATCGATTGCCAAGTTGTCATTTGCGAACTCGACTGGCGCAAGGCGCTCTTCCGAAAGATCGCCGACCCAATCCACAAGCTCGCTGAATGGGACAAACCGAACCACGACGGCAACATCGAATGTCGAGGCGATTCGTTTGAGGGTCGTTAGGGAATATCTTTCATACCCGCCTTCGAGTAGTGAAATCCTTGGTTGAGCCATGCCCACCTCATCGGCAAGCTTCTCTTGGCTCCAGCCGCGTGCCTCCCGCATCGAGAAGATTTGCGCTCCGATGTTGTTCGACAGATGGGAGGCGGCAAAGGCGTCTCGCGCACCCTTGTCCTGGAGGCTCTCCCATAGTTCCTGCTTAAGTAAATCTGTGTCTTGTGACACGCTCTGGCTCCTGTGGTCTTCCCCGTCTCTCCGCCGCTCTCCGCGCTTGATCTTGTCGGACTAGGTCGTTCCGGCGACGATGGCCGACATGGCGGAAGCGGCCTAAATGGGGGAGTGTCCTAGTTCGGATGCGCGAGTGTCCGAATTAGGACACTACCCGATATTGACAGCGAAACGGGAATCTGTAAACTGGCGACTCACCCACCCGAGGGTTATGTCGATGAGTGACGATGAAGTTGAAGGACGGCAACCGCCAGGTTCGCCGGGGGAGACGATTCAGGCAGCGATGGAAGCACTAGGATGGACGCAATCTGATTTGGCCTTCGCCTTTGGGGTATCGACGGCGACGGTCAACCAGGTCATCACAGGGAAACGTGGTGTCAGTCCTTCGGTGAATATGGAGTTGACTGCACGATGGCCTCTCCCCATTTTGTCAGCGACAGGCCGGCGTAAAGCGGGTGTGCCATGAGTGCCCCGCTCCGCGCCCGGCTAAAGCCCGCGACCAAAAGCGGCCTCTTGCCCGAGAAGACCGGCCTTGCTCGCGAACTCCTGAGCGAGAGTATTGATTGCCGAGTCGAGGAATATCCCTCCCGTCGGAGGCCAGGAGACCGGAGTAGCGACAACGGGCCATATCTGGGTGAGACCTGGGGCGAGAAACGCAGGAAGCCGCCATCGGCGAATGATGTGGCGAGCGACGGTAGAACTCATGACGTGAATCAGGAGATGCTTGCCAAGGAGTATCGTCGAGGTTTGCGTGTTCGAGGGAATCGCTCCTTCTATTCCCAGTCGCTCGATTTCTTGTTCGGGAGCAAATGACGCGATGTTATGGGTAAACAGTGGATGATGAACTGCGGCATGGCGACCAATCCAAATCCGCCAGTGCGATGGCGCTCGCTTATTCGCCTTAAACCGCTGCCGCTCCGCGAGAGAGATTGCAACCATTTCCTCATTCAAATGCTCCGAAACCATGACCATCATGGTTGTCCATGCGGCGAGGGTCGTTAGTCCGTTCCGCTGTAATCTCACGGTATCGCCGGTGAGCATGGGCACGAGGTACGGTTTGGCAGACTCTTGAAGTTGGCTCATCCAGATGTTGTTACAGTCGCGGCAGACGCATTTGATCCGCCGACTATGAGGATCGCCCGTGCGACGCTGAAACATACGTGCGGTACTGCGGAGATGGATTTTTTCAAATGATGTGGCGTGGCTGCTCATCTCTCTTGGGATATAATCTCGTAGCCAGTCGGCCCACATATGCTCTTTCGTGACGCCGAGGCTATCACAGAAGATGCAACGACCCGGCGGTTTACGAGGCAAAGGCGCGTCCTATCATGGCTAACGTTGAAGACGATCAATACAACGACGCGGAAATACGCGACCGCATGGAGCGCAGCCTACGCCGCGCGTTCACGACGCCGCATAAGCCACACGGCAAGAATCCGAAGACCCAGCCCGCTCCCAAGCGCCCAGCCCCGAAGGGCCGGGCACCGAAGGCGCGCAGCTAGATCACTTACACGTCTTGCCGATTGGCTTGGGCTTCGACCGCGTATGGGGCGCAACCTTTACCGGCTTCGGGGCAGATGCGGGCTTGGAACGCTCAGGACGGCATTTGATGGTCATAGCGACCTCCTTGTGATGCGGAGCCGCCCTTGACCGTCCTGATGCCAGTGACTACGATTCTGGCGTTCGGAATGAACGTCCCGCGACGGCTCCAACAAAGCTGCGGGATTGAACGGGTCGAGGTTAGCGCCTCGGCCCGTTCGTCTGTCGGCTAGATATTGACGATTCGCCGACGCCCGAGTCAACAGGCTGCGTCTCGGCTCCAAAATCAAACTCTAGCTGTATCGGCTCCCTGTAATCGCCCTGCGCCGCTGGCGCGGGCGGCTGCGGTTTCTCAGATGGCGCTACGAGGTTGCCGGTACAGCAACCGCCGCCCGGTTGCACCCCGGATCGCGCGCACAGTGCGCTCGGTGTCATCAACACCAAGGGCGACGCGATGAGAATAGCGGAACGCGAATTCGTTCAGGTATTTGGCAAGATGTTTTTCAGAGCAATGCTGATACACACCGCGCATTCCGCGCTTAAATACTGAGAAGAAGTTTTCAACGGTATTTGTATAAGCATTGCCTCGCCGCCATTCTTCTATCGAATGATTGACGGTTTCATGGCTGACAAACTCCCTGCCGGGCCGATCATAGGCGCTCCACTGATCGGTCATCAGCGCGCTTCTGGTGTCGGCGTGCTGTTTCAGGGCGCGTCGCAAATCGTCGCTGCTGGTGCTGTCGAGTGGCATTGCCCGCGCCTTGCCGCCGCGCTCCACCAGCGCAAACACCGCCAACGACCGGCGATCCCGCTTCTTTACCCAGCCCTTTTCGTTGTCGAAAACCCACTGGCCGCGCCCGCGCTGCTTCGTCACGAAACTTTCGTCGGCCTCAACCGTCTTGCCTTCACCACCTAAAGGGCCGTCGCGGCTTTCGTCCATGCACTCGCGAATGCGGTGTTCCATGAACCAGCCGGTCTTGTAATCGACGTTGAGATCGCGGCTTAGCTGAAGCGCGCTGTAGCCTTTCTTCGAGGAATTCATCAGGCGGAACGCCAGCAACCACTTGTAGGTAGGGACGTGGCTGCGATGGAAGATCGAGCCGACCCTAACCGTGAACCGGCGCCTACAATCCATGCAGTGATACCAGCCGCCGCCCTTCGCCTTGTTGGGCGTTCCCGTCGCCTTGATCCGGTCGAAGCTGCCACAGAGCGGACAGAACGGGCCATCCGGCCAGCGGATCGCCTCTAGCTGGTGCCGAGCGGCTTCTTCATCGTGGTAGCAGGCATCGGATAGTTCGGTCGGTAGCTGCATGGCCTATCTCCTTGATGTAGAATATAGGCCATGAGGGACGTGCAGTCAACTCCATATTTACCAGTCCTTCTATGGCGAAGGCATTAGGGAGCGCCTTGAGCATCCCGGCTGAAAAACTGGCGCGGCTTCAAATCGAATGGGAGTTGCACCAAGCCGACGAGCCTGCGCCGATCGTTAGCGCCCGCGCCCGCATTCTCTCCCGATATCCTTTGCGTGCCCGGCAACCGCAGCACCTAGTACGCGATGCCGATACCCTCGTAGGAGCGCTCCTGTTCGCCCGAGACAGGATTGCGCGGCCGGGTCACCTTGACAAACGGCACGGCGGTACGGAGGTTTTTGCCAAAATCCTGCACCGTGCCGACATGGCCGCGGCCTTGCGCCTCGCACCACGATTTCCATTCGACAAACAGCTTGTCCGCCAACACCACTTGTCCGGGCGCGACATTGCACCGATCGCGCAAAAACGCCGTGATCGGCGATCCTAGTTCCTCCAACTCGGACAACGCATCGCGGGCACTATCGGGCTGCATGAAGTATCCTCGCTCGCACAGCCGATCATATCCGTCGATGGCCCATTTGAGGATGCTTGAGCGTTCGGGAAGTATGCGGGCCATCAACCCGCGATCCTCGCGCCCATAAAACGAATTCATCAGCGTCAGCAAAACAATACGGCCCGCAAACGCGCCCGATGCGTCGGCGATACGCGGCAACTCATTGCTGATAATCAAAAACCGGATCGATAGCTTGCCTTGCCACGACGGCAGAAATTTGCGGTCAACGCTGACGCTATCCTCGCCGGTGATCGCCAGCAGCCGCTCGACCATGACATTCGTATCGGTCTTTATCCCAATCCGTGCGTCCGAAATGATCGCCAGCCGCTTGTCGATAAATGTCGCGATGCCAAAATTCGACGCGAGACCCGCCAAGGTCGGCGAGACCACGTTATGCGATCCGATCACCGCCTCCAGGATGCGAGCGATCGTGCCCTTGCCGCTTCGCTTTGGCCCCACCAGCATGAAGGCTTTCTGCTGCGAGGTGTCGGCAACTAGGCAATAGCCGAATATTTCCTGCAACGTCTCAATCGATTGCGGATCGTCCGGCCATAATTGCGCCAAAAAAGCAAGCCATTGCCGAGGCAACGGAGGGTCTGGCTCATAACGGTAATCAATTGCGTTGTGCGTGTAAAAATAGGGAGTGTGCGGCATCAAGGAACGGCTCGGCAAGTGAAGCAGACCGTTCTCGCACGATATGATGTCTATGGGGTCGAGATCGGAAACCTCGTCCGTTAACCAGGACGGACTCTGAATAAAATCAGTAAGATGACAGGCATTTGCTAACAATGAATGCACTTCGCCTATCCGTGAACGGTTTGGCTCAAATCTGACCAGCCCGTTCTTTATCTGGCGCTTCGCATATTCGAGGAAATGAAATACATCGGCTTTAATGTGCTCCTCGCTCAACCCGATGTACCGCGTGCCTGTCCACGCATAAAAAACGCCGCGGTGGTGGTGAAGGAGCTGGGCCGCGTCTATCGTGTACCTGTCGGCGAGCAACCTGCGAGCGCTGGCCACCGGCGATTTCGGGTCGAGAACCAGATCGTTCGCGCCGTAATCGAACCCGTTGACCCGCGTAAGATCGGGAAGCGGCTTCACAGCATCGCCCCCAATTCAAGCGCCTGCACGATGTCGAGGAGCTGCCGCTCGGTTCTAACCTTGAGCAGCGCCCGCGCGATGCTGAGATAGATTTCCGAGCGATACTCGATCCACTCGCGGATTTCCGCCTCCCGCAATACGGCGATATCCTCGGCTACGGACCGATAATTGTCCTGAAATGGCTGTATGAGTTGTATATGCGCTTCATCCATGGGCGCGGCTCTCCCCCTCCCTCCCCCAGAAAGGTTAGTGAGCGCTCGGCCGACCCTATGGCCGGGGAGAGATGGCGCTGACGGGCGGAAACTCGGGTGGCCAAACCCAAGCTGGCCAAGCGCTCACATCTTCAATCATGCGCGGAACTATCTCGCCGTTCAAGCGTTGCGCGCCGCTTTTTTGACGGCTATCGTTAAGAAATGCTAAAGCCCAACACGCTCTACCGCATCTCGGCAGAGCAATTGCTGTGGACGCTGGGCGGTTTTGCTGAGCAGGAAGCCGAGCCGACCGACCGACGCGCCTATTCGCTATGCCAAAGCCGCACGCTGGACGAAATCGCCCGCACCTATCCCGACAAAGTCCCAGACGGGCTGCCGGAGATGTACTCGCACCTGTGGGGCCGCACCAAAAACGCCATCACAACACAAATCTGCCTAAGACGGAGGAAACACCAGTGAGCGATCCCGACTTCCTGCCCGGCTGTCATTGCAAACTCTGCGCCGCCCGCCGCGCCGCCGCATTGGGGCAACGCAAGCCCGAAATGCCGGGGCGCTGGATATGCCCGCGCTGCGGCGACGGACGCTGCCCGCATATCGACGATCACCGCAACAAGTGTCTCGCTGATTCGTAGGCAAAAAAGTGGCGGCCACACGGTGGGCCGCCAAGTCGATTGGGGAGGAAGACGCGGTTGCCAACATGCCCCCACGCGGACAACCGAACGGGAGCTTAGCCTGGAACGCTGCCATTTGCCAGAACGTAAATCAACTCCTGATAAACCGGCTTAACGAGACAAAAATGGCGATTATCTATATGCCACATACGACAACGGCCGAGGAACCCCTGCTACGGAAATCCTCGGCCGCATATCGGTGAATCCATCCGGGTAGGATATTAACTGCTCTGGGCAGACCTGCCCGTACCCCGAAAGGCTTTGATAATATGGAACAGCACATCCGGCTAGTCAAGAGTCAAGTCGCCGCGCTTTGGACTCGTGTGCGGAGATTCTGGGCGAAAGCCCCCTGCGCCGATACTGCGTCTGCCGAGCGGAGTGAAAATATCACGGCCGACGACGAATTCGCGTGGGTGCCGGAATGGCTGAGCAATCCATCCCCGCCGACGCCGGCGGCGATACGGGGGGCGGAAGTGCTCCGCGAGTTGCGGGCGAAGAAGAGCCGCTAGAAATAGTTCCGATCCGGTGCTCCCACCGGATCGGCGATTTCCGCTGCGCACGAAGCACGAGAGACAAAAAATCGTCAGCGAATGAATTTAGTGGGTTGACGCCGTATCCCGCGACGCCTATGTTAAGCGTCAGTGAAACGGGAGATGCCCCAATGCAACATACTGATTTGATCCGCCACGCCCTCGCCTCTTGCGAAGCTTATCTCGTCAATACACGCAAGGAAGACGACGCCAACGTGATTGTCGGCAATCATGATCGGCTGCTCCGCGATGTAAGGGTCGCTCTCGGCGCTATCGACAAACCATACAGTACGGTTGCCGAGTTTGCTAAGCAGGTTGGCGGCACAAATTGGGTGATCGGCCGCCGCACGAAACATATCCGTGCTCGGTACGGCGATGATGTAATTACCCTCTCGCCCAAGGCATATGAAGCTGCTGAGCGCCGCGCAATTGAGGCGCGTTACTAATGGAATCCCAAATCTCCCTGCGTCTGCCGAACGCGCTGCTCCAACAGCTCGACGACTGGTGCAAGGCACAACCGCTGCGCCCGAACCGCACGCAGGCGATCCGCGCGTTCGTGGAGGCGGGGCTGAAGCCGGAGCAGGCGCGGATGGATACACCTTCAGACGCTTCCGGCGAGTGGCGCAATCCAAGTTTCTATAAGTCTTATTAAAGGGAGTAGCCCGCGCCTCGGGGCTTTCTGGGGCGAGAGAACAGAAATGGTGAACCATCCGAACCGTTCAAAAGCCAAAAAGACCAAAGCTTCTGAGGAATTCGTCAGCACTATCAAGGGCTTCGATAAAAACCTCCGTTGCCGCGATTTTCCATTCGAGATCGGCAAAACCTATGAATGCAAGGGCATGGTCATCGCTTGCCAAAACGGCTTTCATGGGATCGAGGGGCATCCTCTGGAGGTTTTCGGCTATTATCCTCCTGCAACGAGCCGCTACGCCAAGGCCATCCAATCGGGTGCATTGGCGCGTCATTCGGATGACTCGAAAGTTGCCTCCGCAAGAATCACGATAGAGGCTGAACTGCATCTTCCTGAGATTATCGCCTCTGCGGTTAAATGGGTTTTTGATCGGGCAAAGTGGTCAGACGGCCCAATCGCGACAAAAGCCAATGGAGGTGCCACCGCCAGCGGCATCAGTGGCGCGGCCACCGCCAGCGGCGTCAGTGGCGCGGCCACCGCCAGCGGCACCAGTGGCGCGGCCACCGCCAGCGGCTACAGTGGCGCGGCCACCGCCAGCGGCTACAGTGGCGCGGCCACCGCCAGCGGCACCAGTGGCGCGGCCACCGCCAGCGGCTACAGTGGCGCGGCCACCGCCAGCGGC
>Ga0075028_100000975_pt1 | contig 10275 bp, 9 predicted proteins | sample LitLauG_LLR_2014_FD_71390 | JGI IMG/M metagenome (GOLD analysis project Ga0075028, IMG submission 71390) | Freshwater sediment microbial communities from Pennsylvania, USA - Little Laurel Run_MetaG_LLR_2014 | ecosystem: Environmental > Aquatic > Freshwater > Creek > Sediment | place: USA... | reverse complement strand
CGTCGAGCGCACCATTGCGTGGCTCAATCGCTGCCGAAGGCTCGCCAAGGATTGGGAGAATCTCAACCGAAAGGCGCTCGCGTTCTTGCGCCTCGCCTCAATCCGCCTCATGCTCAGAAAACTATGCAATCCGGCCTGAACTCTCCGGACGGACTCTAAGATCGATAAGTCCGCCGATCAGCACCGAGCGGCGGATATGCGGAACGATAAGACGCATGCGCTGGCGGGTTTCATCGTCGACAATGCCCTCACGTTGGTAGCGAAACACCACAAACAGGGCCGCGGTGGTCACCGATTTATCGAGCACCGCGTTTACGCTATCCACCAGGCCTTGTGGGCGGCACCACTCCTTATAAAACCGCGTTTCCAGGAACTCGCCGTAAGGCATGATATCCGCCACCGAGATCGGCTGTTCGACATCGGCGAAGTATTGGCCGGTCGTGGTGGGGTCGAGTTTTACATACTTGTCGAAATAGAGTTGTCGATAATACGGGTCAATGGTGCCGGACTCGTAATAGACATTGCCGTTCCCGGCGGTCGGGCTCTTGGCATAGATGGCCGCCGCCGGGCCGCCGACGAAACGCCCGGCCTTGCCGACCACCTCACCCCACAGCGAGGCATCAAGTGCGGCATCATAGATCTCGCCGATAAGTTCAGAAAGCTGCTCTGCCAGGTCCATGGTCATCCTCGTAGACGGACACCCAGGCCGGCGATCGTCGACACAACCCGTAGCCGAATTACCTTGAGCCGCTGGCGCAAGGCACAGATTCGGCAATGCGCTAATTATACCTCTGGTCGAGACTCAAAACTTGGACAACAGCGACGGAAACATGGACCACAGCGAAATGCGGCCTTCTGCATCGCAGTCACAGGCATTTGTTCAAGCCAGGCCGGTGATCCCGGGTCAAACCCGGTGCCGCCCGTCCCATTTCATTTTGTCGCGCCTTCTCTGACGTCTCTCGGTGTAACCCCATACAGTCTTCGAAAGCAGCGATTGAAATATGAAAGGTCGCTGAAGCCGACATCGTAAGCGATGGCACTCACTGGCTGATTGGCGAGTTGAGAGTTACACAGCATGCGATACGCGCGACCAAGACGTTGATTGAGCAACCATGCGGACAGGGTCTTGCCATCCGTCTCGAACAGTCTCTGAAGATAGCGCGGAGTTACTCCAAGATGAGCGGCCACCATGCCTGTCGAGAGGTCTCTGCGCCCGCTATTCTCGATAATGTAGGTCTTGGCTGCTCTTAGCCTTGCGGCGGGCATCCCTCGCACGCTTGCCGTAGATTCAGCATCGCGCGTTGCACCGAGGGCAAGTGCGGCAAGATCAGAAATGTGGCTGGCGACAAGATGTTGGAGCTGAGGCGAAGCCAGATCGTGTTCATCGATCAACGCCTTCATATAGCCGGTCAAAAGCTTGAGGGCTTCCGATTCCCGCGGGATAAGGCGCATGGTCGCGCCATCAGCATCGAGGACGAGCGACGACAGAATTGAACGCGGAATTCGAAGCGTTAGAGACTCGCCGTAGGAACGACGTTCGAACACCGTGACCTCGTCATTGCTCCTCAGTATAGCGTCGCCTTCGCGAAGCGACACCTCGCGACCGCTTGCGGAAAAGCCCATGATACCCGCTCGGTTGACGACAAGCAGGAGATCATCATTGCCGTCCGCGATGAGTTCTCGCGTACGCGTGAGGCGGCCGGCTGAAAAACTGCCCTTCAACAAATGCAATCCAGGCAGAATGCGCGAGGTCACGCTGGCCTCGAAGAGTTCTTCCGCTATGGGCTCGATCTCCACTCTGAGCGCCGTGCGTCCGAAATGCTCGCGCCACATCGCAACGCGGTCTTTCACCGGCACATCATCAGTCGAAAAAATCACCCTCGAAGAAGCATGTGGCGCGCTCTTGAGCGCCGGAACCTCCGGCAAGCACGATCGCGCGGACCGGCAATTGCTCTCGCCGGGCAGCCCACGACCCGGAATACCGAGCAGACCGAGATCGTCAAAGCCGCCCGATGAACGATTTTCATCAATGGCAAGATTCTTTCTGTACATTTGACATCACGCTTTCTGTTCCAACCCAGTCGATGCAGCGTTGATACAGGTTGCAACGGAGAGCCGCTTCCGTCGATCGTGGGAGCCTAATTTTCACATCACGACTTGCCTTGTTCCATCACCGGAACCGTCCCCCGCGCCGGACCGTTTATCGATCACGCGGCAAATGCCTTCTTCGGCATTGTTCGGCCCCTGCCCCATGCAGGCGTTGACAACATCGACACCGAATAGGCGACCGATCTTTGAGTTTCGGCGAGACCCTTTCGCGACGTCCTCTTTTGAGTCCAAGCCGGCAAGATCCAGCGAATGTTACTCCAAGGTGCCTGGAACTGGACCTCGGCGGTGTAGTGAATGTCCACGCCCTCACGTTAACGATACGAGCGCAGGATAGAGTGTCGGCCCAGCACGCTGCCGCCGGCAATCTGCGCACGCTCCCTCGCGCCAAAAGAAGACGTTCCCCTGATCGGCGGAAGCGAGCCGACGCGGATGGGGTCATATCACTGTGCAGCCCATCGGGGCATGAGCAAACCAACAACAAAGACGAGGTTTCGCGACCGTCGAATCTGACGCCGGCCGGATGCGAAGTGCTTCTGTCCTGACAGGTATTCATCGTGATGATCATTCTAGTTCTGTGGGCGGCGAGCGCTTTGGTTGGGCTTGCGATCGGTATTAGGTTTTTCCGCGTGTTGGCGGTCGCACTGGCTTTGCCATTGATCGCCTTCTTCTCGGCGGCTGTTCTTCGCTTCCATGGTTTCGAGCTGGTTCCTCTCTTGTTGATATCGGTAGGGTCTCTTACGGCCCTCCAAGCCTTTTATTTGTTGGGTGCATCCGTGAGGTATCTGACGGACGATGAACGAGCCCCGCGTGACCAGCAGCGATCGACGAGACCGGAATCGACAGCCTCCAACGCCGTGTCTTTCCAAAGAATAGAACGGCCACGTCCGCGGTCCGATGCACCAGGCTCAAGCTGATGGGACCGAAAATTCTCGCCCAGCGACCTTATGACCGTACTTAGTGTCCGCACCGGCAGATTGATCAGGTGCTCGCAATAAAGCATCCGTCGGGAACATCACGCATCATCCTTAATGCCTGCTTCTCGATGTTGAGAAGCCTTTCACCGCTATATGGTTTGCATCGCTCCTCGGCGCCGCGAGCGTGATGCCGATCGCGGTTCCGGCGTGTTGGCGAGAAACGCCGCTTCGCCATTGAGCAAAGCTGGAGCCTTGCTCCGATGCATCGGAACATCACCTGCGTGGATCTGGCCGATGATCATGGCCTCGAAGCTGGCCTTCCGGCATGTCAGTTCAGTCGCCACGGCTCGAGCTATTGGGGCGTCGGCTTGCAGCGGCGATCATCATGAGCGCGCTTGCGATGGCGATATCCTTCAAGAACAGGTTACGCTTGGCGACATTCACCAGATCGAAATGAGAGATCACTGCCATTAGAATGCAAACGGCCGCGAGGGCGCCGGCGGCGTAGCGCATCTTAACACCGAACAACAGCACGAGAGCGGCGCCGACGTCCAAGGCTATCACCGCCGGAAGCAGGATGCCTGGAACGTTAAACGCCGCCATGCCGGACAAGAATGGTTGCCGGCCGAACGACTTTGCCAGTGCTGCGAACAGAGACAGCAGCGCCGGCAACGCGCGTCCGAGGATTGTTATTCCGGGTTGCATGATCATGATCCCATTCTTGCGACATTTCGATTTATGCGGAATAGAAGGCAGCCCTTTAACGATGGCTCGGTGCGCCTCCTGGTCATGTCCGGATTCCAGCATGAGCAGCGTCTGATGCGACGAACGCGACGGCGCCGCTGGAATTACGGCGGCATGCATTGTCGCTCCGGCTTCGCCGGGTTCTTTGTATCGCGGTCCCGTGGGCGCGCCTCGCCGGGCGGTCCTCGCCACATTCGGCGGACCGCCCGACTCCCAGTTAGCGAGAATTAGAGCTTTGATATTCGTGGACGGGCCCCTAGTTGAGGCAATCCGCGTCGGTCTTCAGTGTTTGCCGTGCGTAGTAGGCAAAAGTGGCCAGATAGCTCTTCGGCTTGATCTTGTAGGCGTGAGCCTCGCGACCAAGATGCGGCTCGACTGGTTTGATTTCTCCGACCGCGCGGGCAGCCATATGAAGCTTGGCCGCATTCTCGATGGTAAGCGCCAGGACCGCGGCCTCCTCGACCCCTCCGCAGGCGACGAGCTGACCATGGTGGGTGAGCAGAACGGCGCGCTTATCGCCCAATGCCTCGCTGATAACTCGCCCTTCCTCGTCGCCGAACGGCACTCCAGGCCAGCTCGGGAGGAAGGCACAGTCTTCATACAGGTGGGTCGTGTCCATATGGCTGATCACGAGAGGCTCCTCGAGCATGCTGAGAGCCGAGCACCAGAACGGATGGGTATGTATGATGCATTTCACTTCGGGGCGCGCCCGGTAAATCCAGATATGGAATCGATTGGCCGGATTGGGCATCCCGTGCCCTGCGATCACATTCAGATCGCCATCGACGAGCAAGAGGTTCTTGGCCGACATTTCCTCCATCCCGAGACCGAAGCTCTGGGTCCAGAACGTGCTCGGATCGTCGCCGCGTGCGGTGATCTGCCCTGCCAGTCCGGAGGCGTGCCCGTTGTTGGCCAGCATTCTGCAAGTCAGCGCGATCTTCTGCTTCAACGAGAACGTCGTCTCGCCCGGCAAATGCTTCGCCGCCTGCTCGTCAGATCGCTTGTAGTAGACATCCTTTGGCCGTGTTGCGTGCTTCATTTTCTTCTCCTCTGTCTTCGTTTTTGAACTTCAGGTTAGTGATCACTCTGCTTCGAGCCGTACGACGTCGCTGCTTTCACCACCGCAGCCGAATCAAATTTGTTGATGTCGTCGATCAGTTCATTGGTCACGAAATCAGCGACGGGAACGTCGTCCTTGATCACGGCCCACTTCTTGAGAAATTTGAGATAATTCTCATAGGCCTTCACATCACTGAGGCCCCACTGACGGATGCCAAGCGCAGGAACATCCTGGGAGAATTTGAGCGCATCGACAACGAGCTTGTCCATGGCAATCGACGTGGCCTCGTCGCGGCCCATTGGCCGGCTCTCCGGATAGACCTCAAACATGATGCGGGTGGCGGCTTCCGTGTTTTCGTCCGCGAACAGCGTGCCCATCGCGAAGCCGCGGGCAAGTGCAATCGCTTCTTTGCGCTTCGATTTCAGCGTGCCGTCCAGCGCAGCCAGGCCATTGGAGGGGAAATCAGCGATAGCGCTGTTGTCCAGCCTGCGAAGCTTGATGCCGGCATACTCCACGAGCGCGTATTGGTTCGCAAATTGGCTCAGCGCATCAACCTGTTTGCTTCGAATGAGCGCTGCACTCTGACCGGCCTCCCCGATCGCGGCCAATGTGAAATCCTTATCCGGATCCAGGCCATTGGTGGCAGCAATGGCACGAGCGATCAGCACACCTGCCGATGCCATCGAGGTGACACCGACAGTCTTGCCTTTGAGATCAGCTATCGAATGAATTGGACTATCCGCCGGCACCGCCAAGCCAAAGATATTCTTGTGCAGGACGGTAAAAAACACCTTGCCCTTGATTCCGCGCGAATGAACGGCGGCCAGGGGTTCCGCCGTGGAATGCGAAAAATCGACTTCACCCGTCGCAAGGTTCTGTATGCATTCAGTGGAGCCGCCGAACGGCACGACTTCGACCTCAATACCACCTTCCTTGAACCACCCCATCTTCGTCGCGACCGCAAACGGCGCCACGGCGATATTGAGAGTTTTCGAACACCAGGCCACCCGCACTTTCGTAAGAGCGTTCGCTTCCGACGACAAACCAAGCGCGCAGATTGCGAGTAGAACGAGCTTTTTTCATGTGGGTGACTCCAGATTGGTTTTGGGCTGTTGTGCCGCTGGTCAGGTTACCGTTTCGGTCGAAAGGATTTGCGGGGCCTTTTCGCGGTCGGGCATGGACTCTTGCTCCGATGTGTTCGCGCTTGCGCGAGCGGAGGAGTCCCAAAACAGCAGCGACCTTCGGGCAATGACGATGGCGGCATTCAATCCCAGGCCAACTACCGACAGGACCAACAAGATCGAGAATTCGCCCGCGACATCCATCGAGAAGTTCATGCTCGTGAGCAACATGCCAAGCCCGGCATTTGCGCCAAGGAATTCGGCAACAATGGTTCCCAGCAAGGCAAATGTCAGCGCGATCTCCAATCCCGCCATGATGTATGGCAGCGCCGTCGGAAACCGTAACATCCAGAGAATCTGGGTATTGGTCGCGGTAAGGGATCGCATCAGGTTGACGCGCTCTTCATCGGCGGAACGCAGCCCTGTGATGGTGTTGATCATCATGGGAAAGAACGCGACCATCGCGGCGCTGACGATCTTCGAGGCCATGCCGAGGCCGAACCAGATGACGATGAGCGGCGCCAGTGCGACTTTCGGCACGGACTGGAACATGACAACGTAAGGATACAGGAAGAACTCGAGATAGCGGTTCAGCGCAATGCCGGCTCCTATTGCGAACCCGATCAGCGATCCAATCGCAAAGCCGGCGATCGCTTCGGTCAATGTTATCGACAGATGCTTGAGGTAGATTCCCCGCGCGAAGCCTTCGTACAGGGCCCAGAGAACCTTGGTCGGCGGCGGAAGAATGAAGTCGGGAACTCCGAACCCGGCCACGATCGCTTCCCATGCGGCCAGGAACAGAACGAAAAGTGCGCCGCTTACGGCGATGTTGCGTGGTGTTTTCATCCGTCGATCCCCCCGACCGCCTTGAAGTGATTCCTGATGGCGCGCACGTGCTGGCCGAACTCCGGCGTGTTCATCACATCCAGACTGCGAGGCCGGGGAATGTCGATGCTGCGCTCGGTGAGAATTCTGCCCGGGCGCGGCGTCATGACGAGGACGCGGTCCGACAGGAAAACGGCTTCGGGTATCGAATGCGTGATGAACAGAACGGTCTTCTTGCGCTCGAGCCAGATGCGCTGAAGCTCGACGTTCATATGCTCCCGGGTCATCGCATCCAGCGCACCGAACGGCTCGTCCATCATCAACAATGCCGGATCGTGGACCAGCCCGCGCGAAATCGCGACGCGCTGCTGCATGCCTCCGGACAGTTCCCATGGATACCGGTCTTCGAATCCTGACAACCCGACCAGTGCGAGCAACTCTTTCGCCTTCGGCAGGTGTTTGGGTCGGTCTCGCTGAAGAACGTCGATCGGAAGCAGGACATTGTCGAGGACTGTGCGCCAGGGAAAAAGCACCGGCGACTGGAACACTGTTCCGATATCCTGCCTCGGACTGGCTACCGCGGTACCGCGCAGCAGCACCTCCCCCGAGGAACACCCGATGAGCCCGGTCATGATTTTCAGAAGAGTTGATTTACCGCAGCCGGAGGGACCGACAATCGAAACGAATTCGCCCTCCCCGATCTCGAAATCGATGTCGTCCAGCGCCAAGACCGACCGTTGACCGCCGCGATAGGTCTTGTCTTTGACAGGCTCCGGACACACATCGCGGCTGTGGCGGAATTGCGCTCGGGATCTACGAGACGAACCCGAGGGACTTTCCCCTCACTGGCTTGCCGTAAGCTTTCAACCTTGCCTGGAAGCGCCATTTGGTCCCCTTACGATTGGAACGACTGACCACATGCTCTAGCAAACAACTCCGTTAGTCAATACTTATATAAATATCATATGAGGAAATTTTACGCATTGCGCGCCCGGAAGTTGGGCGAGGTCGCCGCCGGCGGCATCCCGGAGGGACAACAAACAGATCAAGGCACTGGTCGGCGACAGGCCGGAGATGCTCGGCCGATGAATCGGCGAAACTACCGGCCATGAAGGCCCTTCCGGGATGATCCGCATGACGCTAAAAGCTAAAAGCAGGGGTTCGGCCGCGAACCCGAAGAAGTCCGTGAGGAATGATATGACCGCGACATCGGCCCGGAAACCGCGCAAGGCGCGCGACGCTGGGGAAAGCCGGCGTTTACTCATTGAAGCGGCGGCCCAAATTTTCAATTCCGACGGCTTCCACGGGACCGATACCAACAGAATTGCGAAAGCCGCTGGCTATACGCCGGGAACTTTCTATACCCACTTCCCGGACAAGCGGACGATATTCCTGGAAGTGTACCGGACCTGGGTCGACACCGAACTCGTCGATATCGCCGCGGACTTGAAATTGAAAGGCGCCGATCGCATGGAGCGTCTGGCGAGAACGATCCTCAATCATCACAAGAGGTGGAAGACCTTCCGCGCAAGCCTGCGTGCGCTTTATGCGATCGATCCGGAAATCAGGACGGCACGGCTGGCGCAGAGAGCCCGTCAGATCGATGCCATTGCGTCGATTTCGAAGGAGGCGGGTCGTGAGTTACCAGGCAGAAGCAGAATTTTCTGCGATCTGCTGACGGTCGAAGCAATTTGCGACAGCATTGCCGATGGCAACTTGCAGACTCTCAGGATTCGAGAATCGGAGATGTTTCGGATCCTCGTCGAAAAGATCGGCCGACTATACACCGCCTAGTCGAGGTATCCGTCGGTTGGAATCGACCCGTACGCCATCTCGTGGAGGATGGGCGGCATCCGCAAAAGGGGTTGCCTCACCGACTGGGTCCGGCGTTTCGCCAATGCCGGAAAATGCAGACAGCCCCTCCGGGGGCTGCCACGGTGCGCTGGTTGGCTGTACGCCGATTCCCGGATACTTACTCCCGGATACTTACATTGTCGCAAACTGGCGCTCGACCGCTTTGTGGTCCAGCCTCCACTCTTGGTAGAGTCCTGACGACATCTGATCCGGGAAGATATCTTCTTGACCGGCGACAATCCCGGCAACGATCGCGGTCGCAACATCGGCCGGTATCGCCTTCGGCATTTCGACATCCGCCAGCATGTCGGTGTCGACCGCGCCGGGAAAAACACCATGGACTGCAATCCCTCGGTCGGCGAGGCCGGCACGCAACGATTGCGTCATTGACCATGCCGCTGCTTTTGAAGCGTTGTAAGCCGAAAGGCTCGGCATGCTCGCCAGTGCGAGAAGCGTGAGGATGTTGACAATGGCGCCACCACCATTTGTCTCAATGACAGGCGCAAAGGCACGGGCCATGTTCAATTTGCCATGGAAGTTTGTCGCGAAAATGCGATCGATGGCTTCGAACGGCGTATCGAGTATTGGCCCGAAATTCAGGACGCCGGCATTGTTCACAAGAATTGTAACGTCGGAAGCCTTGGACGGCAGCGCGGCGACGAGGTCGACATCGGTGACGTCTATCTTTATCGGCACGACCCGACGTGGGTCGAGCGCTTTGGTCGCATCGAGACTTTCGAGCCGGCGCGCGCCCGCATAGACCTTTCCAGCTCCCGCCCATAGCAGTGCCTTGACCAGTTCGTGTCCAATGCCGCGATTGGCACCGGTCACCAGCGCGATGGAGCTTTGAATTTTCATGGTATCGTCCTTTCAGCCCTTCAGCGGTTGGTATCCCGCCATTTTTTGATACGAAATTTCCGGTCGCACGATTCGTGTGTTCACGAAGCAATGGACGTCGAAACCGCGACTTCTCGTTGCAGAAACCACTCCCTGTTCGCCAAGACATCTAGTGGTGCCCTGCCCTGTCAGGTATTTTCGACTTGTCGTAAGCGGCCGCCATGTCCTGCTTCAGTGCGGGTTCGGCCACGTTGCCTGCTCCAGTCACGAGTCTCGTCATCTTATTTATATTTATATAATTATTTGTCAATATCACCGCGAAACTACTGGCCCGCGAGCGGCCGAGTGTTATGATCGCGGGGTTTGAAAACAGCGACCGGGAAGACCCAGCAGTCCCGTTGGTCCCCGCACACAAGGCGAATTGTCTGACGACATGCTCCAGCAACCAACACCGAATGCCCCGTTGCTGAGCGAGCGAAACGCTTCCGGCAGAAGCTCGGTGGCGCTAGAGATAGGGAATCACCAGCCGATCGGAGATATCCGTTGAGAAACGAAGCGACCGTTAAAGTGGCCCGCAAACCGCGAAAAATGCGCGACGCCCAGGAAAGTCGACGTTTGTTGGTTGAGGCCGCTGCCGAGATCTTCAATTCGGTGGGCTATCACGGCACGGATACCAACCGAATCGCGAAGGCTGCGGGCTACACACCCGGCACTTTCTACACGCACTTTCCCGACAAACGCGCAATATTTCTGGAAGTGTATCAAACCTGGGTCGACGCAGAACTCGCTGACATCGCGGCGGGCTTTAAGT
>Ga0075028_100000974_pt1 | contig 10287 bp, 8 predicted proteins | sample LitLauG_LLR_2014_FD_71390 | JGI IMG/M metagenome (GOLD analysis project Ga0075028, IMG submission 71390) | Freshwater sediment microbial communities from Pennsylvania, USA - Little Laurel Run_MetaG_LLR_2014 | ecosystem: Environmental > Aquatic > Freshwater > Creek > Sediment | place: USA... | reverse complement strand
CGTCCATCCTGTGCAGCAGCACGCGTCGCGGCTTGTAGCCGGAGTCCAGCGCGATGCTCACACGCCTGTCCTTGCCGGTTTCGCCCGGTGGCAGCAGATTCCACACGGCCATGACGATCGTTCCATCAGGCCGCAGCGTGGCCAGCGCGAACTGCGAGTCCACATCCATTCGCGTGGTGCCCAGCAGATGCAGCAACTTGAATGCGTTAAACGCGGGCTTGGGAATTCCATCTTCCGCCAGCAAACCGTAGCCGCCGTAAAAAGGTCGCTTCACCACGCCTTGCTCTTCAAATACGTCCGAAAACGTCCAGTAAGACATCATGGACACGATGCCGTCGCACTGGCGGATTGTGTTGGCCAGCCACGGGCCCATGAATTCGGCGTCGGTTACATCCGGTTCGTTTTTGTAGCTGGCGTTGTACTCGCTCCAGATCAGCGGAAGGTCTTTCCTGGCCGAGGCCTGCACCTGATCGTGCACTTTTCGAACTGCGCGGCATACCATGTCGCTGCGCGGAATCGTTTCATGCGTGCCGAAAACGTCTTCGCTCAAGTCATTCGCGTAAACGTGGCTGGAAACGAAATCGACCGGCACATTGTTTTCGGTAACGTGCTGGATGAATTGATCGACCCAGGCGGCCTGAGCGGTGGATGGCCCGCCGACGCGCAGGCGCGGGTCGACCTGCTTCAAAGTCCGCGCCGTCCCATCGTAAAGTTGGAAGTAAGACTGTTGCTTCGGTTCGCCTGCCCAGAAATCGAGATTCGGCTCGTTCCACACTTCGAAATACCATTGCGAGACTTCGTCAATTCCGTAGCGGTCGATCAGGTGGTGGGCGAAGTGGGAAATCAGGTCGTTCCACTTATTCCAGTCTTTGGGCGGAGCCACGATGGGCCTGTACCAGAACGACTGATACGTCAGCGCCGCAGCCAGTTTTTGCGGCATGAAGCTTAGTTCGACGAACGGCCGCACGTGATTTTCCAGCAGACCGTCATAAATCTGATCGACGTAGGAATAATAGTAGACCGGATTGCCGTTGGCATCCTCGTCGTACAGTCCGACTTCGTCGAGAAAGATTCCGTGGAACCGCACGTAGCCGAAGCCGGTGGCGTCGCGCACAGCGCGCAAGTCACGGCGGTAGCTGTCACGCAGCGAAAGAACCGCACGGCCGGAGCCGAACATCTGCTCCCAATAGTGAGGAAATGGATGAGTGGGCGCGCCGCGATGGAGTGAAACAATTTCGTCGGTGGCGTCGCCCGCCTGCGCGCGAAGCGCCGGGGGCGAGAGCGCTATCAAAATTGTAAAAAGGGAAAGCAGAACAGGGAGGCCGATGCGTCGCGTGAAGATACTCAAGGAACGAAGCTCCGATCTTCATTCAGCGCGAATAGGAGCGAACCGCGCGTCGCTGATTGCTGCACCTCAAGAGTGTACAGAAATCAGCGGTAATGCGCGGCCTGAAGTTCGAACATTTCGGCGTAACTTCCGCCGCGGCTGAGCAGTTGGTTGTGCGCGCCCTGCTCAGCGATCCGTCCGTCTTCCAGCACCAGGATGCGGTCAGACATGCGCACGGTCGAGAAGCGGTGGGAAATCAGCACGGACATCTTGCCCTTGGTCAGGTCGGCGAAGCGTTGGAAGACTTCGCTTTCGGAGCGTGCGTCAAGCGCGGCCGTCGGCTCGTCCAGGATCAACAGTTGCGCGTCGCGCAGGTAGGCGCGCGCCAGGGCGATCTTCTGCCATTCGCCGCCGGAAAGGTCCACGCCGCCGGCAAACCGGCAGCCCAGCATCTGTTCGTAGCCGTGAGGCAGCTTGTGAACCACGTTCTCGGCCAGACTCTTGAAGGCCGCCGCGCGGATGCGGAACGTGTTGTTGCGTTCATCGATCTTGCCCGTGGCGATGTTGTCGGCCACGTCCATGTCATATTTCACGAAGTCCTGGAAGATTACGCCAATGTTTTTCCAGAGATCTTCCAGGTCATATTCGCGCAGGTCGATGCCGTCGAGCAGAATCTGCCCCGCCGTTGGGTCGTACATGCGCGTGAGGAGCTTCACGATGGTCGTCTTGCCGTGGCCATTGGCGCCGACCAGCGCGATGCGCTCACCGGGCTCCAGGCGGAAGTTCACGTTGTCCAGCACCGGCTTGATTTTCCGGGGATAGGTGAAGGAAACGTTGCGGAATTCGAATCCTTCGCGAATCGGGCGCGGCCCAGGCAGGGCATTGGGTTTCGAATAGATCTTCGGCCGCACGGCGAAGAATTCGATCAAGTCGGACAGGAACAGGGCATGGTCCGCGATGTGCGAGAACGTGGAGAACACGGACTGAATGTTGCTGCTGGCTCCGGCAATCGCGCCGGTCAGAAAGGTTAGGGCGCCGAGAGTCAGCGCGCCGGTAACCGTCAGATAGATTCCATAAGCGTACGTTCCGTAATAGCCCAGCGTGCCGAGCAGCGCCAGCAGCGAGCCGTAGAACAGCTTGCGGCCGGCAAGTTCGACGTTCTGGTGATGAACGTCGCTGGAAATCGACTGGTAACGGTTGGCGAAGAATTCACCGAGGCCGAACAGCTTCTGTTCCTTGGCGGTTTCCTTGCTGGTGCCCAGGATGCGCAGGTAGTCGAGTTCGCGGCGCAAAGGAGTCTGCTTGACGCTCAGGGAGTAGCCGAGGAATGCGAACTTCGTCTCAGCGAGGAACTCCGGCACCACGCAAACGATCAGCGCCAGCATGATCCACGGCGAGATTATGCAGATTCCTACGCCCAGAGAAATCGTGCTGACGACCTGCTGCACCAGAACGCCGGACTCCTGAATCATTCCGACGCGGTCGGCGCCCTGCACACGGGCGCGCTCCAGGTGGTCGTAGAATTCGGGATCTTCGAAGCTGCTCAGGTCCAGCGTTGCGGCGTGGCGCATGATGCGGGTGTTGACGTGGCGGGTGTAGCGCTCGTTCAAGCTCGTATCGCAGAAATCGACGAGGCGCGCCATGACGATAATCAAGCCGGCCATGACGAATTGCAGCGCCACCAGGCCCCAGAATCCTCCGGGCAGCTTGGTGTGCTGCGAGGTGACCACATAAATCGCATCAATAATTCGGCGCGTGACCAGGAGCGTGCCCAGGGGAAGCATCGCTGCGATCAGGCGGCACGTCAGGCTGGCAGCAACCGTGCCTGGCGCGGCTTCCCATACCATGTGAAAAATCGGCGGAACGTTTTTCAAAGAGTTGAAGCGATCGTGCCAGTCTTTCCTTGGCATCCAGACGGCGTCGCCCGACATCATCTTCTTCAACTTGGTCATAGGGGTATGAGGCGGACTGTTTCGCGTGCTTTCGCGGCCATCGTGGAGCTAATAAGAGTGCGAATCAGAATCAAGACTGCGTGACCTCAGGGGCTGGGGGAAAACTGGGCACGGATCCTGAAGAATTTCGATCGATGGCTTGCGGCGATTGGTCCGGTTGCGCCTCCTCCGTTGCGCTTACTCCGCAGTGAATACAGGGTGGGCCAGAGCACGTTGAGTGCCACTGTGTGGCCACCGTAAGCTCTTTTTCCACAATGCCTTGGCGGCGATGCGCTTGCGGGCCGCGCGTGACTTTCGGCAGTCGCCGAGTGTTCTTTACACGAATTCTCTGGGCCTGCTTGCCGGCGATGAGCGACGCTCTCCCTGGAAGAACAGCACCGGACCTCGTCCAGGCGCACGACTCTTCTCAAACCAATGAATCAGAGTAGAACTCTTGAGTAGGAATGCACGGAACACCAAGAAGCTGCTCTGGTCTGTTTGCGTCGTTGCCATCGAGTCTGTGCGGGGGCGTAATTCAGCCTGATTTGGGTCAGCTGGCCTTTTTAGGCACTTTCGCGCCTTTCTTGCGCGCCTCCGACAATCCAATCGCGATTGCTTGCTTCCTGCTTTTCACGACTCCGCCCTTGCCGCCTTTTCCGGAACGCAGCGTGCCGCGCTTTTCGCGACGCATCGCGCGCTCCACCGACTTGCCTGCTGCCTTCCCGTATCGGGCCATGGAGTCCTCCCTGCGATCTTCAGACTTGGCGAAGGTGAATGTACCGGGTGCGAGCGGCGATGACCATCGGCATTTGACTGTAAAAAATGCCATATAAAGGAAGGTCTCCGGCCTCGCATCGAGCGATTCGCGATCCCACTCCGATACGACGCTCCGATACGACGGCGGACTACTGCCTCCCAACGCCTGATATCCGGTAAACGCTGTATACTAGCCCCACACCCTTTGGGCTATAAAAACGATCTGGCACTAAGGTTGCGGTCCGCGCATTTTTGCGCAGGTTTTTTTACTAACTTCCCGGAACGCATACTTTTTAATTCAGTCACTGACTTGACGCAAATCAGAGAATAGGGAGTGGTTGTCTTGGCAAAGCGCCCACGATCGAAACCCGCCGCGGTCGTTCCAGAAGAATCCACGCTGCAGCCATTGCCGAAAGCCCTCAGCGGAATTTCGGGTCTTGATACGATCAGCGGCGGCGGCCTGCCGCGAGGGCGGACGACGATTGTGTGCGGCGGACCGGGCTGCGGCAAGACCATGCTCGGAATGGAATTCCTGATTCGCGGCGCGCAGGAATTTGGGGAGCCGGGCGTGCTCATCGCGTTTGAGGAAACGCCCCAGGAGCTGGAACGCAACGTCGCTTCGCTGGGATTCGACCTGAAACACCTGATTGCCACGAAACAATTGTTCCTCGACTACATTTTCGTGGAACCCAGCGAAATTCAAGAGACCGGGGACTATGATCTGGAGGGCCTTTTCATCCGACTGCAGCACGCAGTGGATACGGTAGGCGCCAAACGCATCTGCCTCGATACGCTGGAGGCGTTGTTCAGCGGATTCTCTGACGAGGGCGTGCTGCGTTCGGAGTTGCGGCGGCTCTTCCGGTGGCTGAAGGACCGCGACCTTACGACGGTGATCACGGCGGAGAAGGGCGAAAAAACGCTCACGCGCCACGGTTTGGAAGAGTACGTCTCCGATTGCGTGATTTTGCTGGACCACCGTGTGCAGGAGCAGGTCTCCACGCGGCGCCTGCGCATTGTGAAGTACCGCGGAACGAGCCATGGCGCGGACGAATATCCCTTCCTGATCAGCGAACACGGCATTTCGGTTCTGCCGGTAACGGCGCTCGAGATGCGCCACGACGTCAGCGATGAGCGGATTTCAACCGGCCTGAAGGATCTGGATGAGATGCTGGGCGGGAAGGGTTTTTATCGCGGCAGCAGCATTTTGATCAGCGGAACCGCGGGAAGCGGCAAGACCACGCTGTCGGCGTCCTTCGTGGATGCGGCCTGCCGGCGGGGAGAACGTACCTTGCTGGTGGGATTTGAAGAGTCCGTGAAACAGGTGGGCAGGAACATGCGGTCGGTGGGAATCGACCTGAAGCAATGGCTGGACAGCGGCGTGCTGGTGCATGAAGCCTGGCGTCCCAGCCAGTACGGCATTGAGGCTCACCTGCTGCGAATCCACGAATTAATCGAAACCGTCAAACCGCAGCACGTGGTCATCGATCCGATCACCAACCTCATCAATGGAAGCGGAGCGAAAGAGATCTATTCCATGCTGATGCGGTTGATGGACTATCTGAAATCGCAGCAGATCACCTCCATTTTTACCAATCTTACGGACGGGAATGAGAGCGCCGAACAAACCGAGGTCGGCATTTCGTCACTGACCGACACCTGGCTGCTGTGCCGGGACCAAGAATTGAACGGCGAGCGCAATCGCTGCCTGTACGTTCTGAAATCCCGCGGCATGCCGCATTCCAGGCAGGTGCGCGAGTTTGTGATGGGCGCTGACGGGATCCGCCTGATCGCGCCCTACGTCGGCGCGGGCCAGGTGCTGACCGGCGCTTCGCGCGTGGCCCAGGAAGCCCGGGAAAAAGCCGAATGGCTGCTGCGTTCACAGGAGATTGAACGAAAGCAGGAGGCCCTGGAAAGAAAGCGTGGCGCGCTGGAGGCGCAGATTCGCGCCTTGCAGGTTGAATTTATGGCCGAGGAATTGGAGCTGGAGCGCACGATCGGTCAGCAGAGGTCCCGCGAAACGCAACTGCAATTGGAGCGCGACGCCATGACTCGACTGCGATCCGGAGCGCGCGCCGCTGACGAAAAAGGGCTTGCCGCCGATAACTCGGGGGAACCCAAATGAAGAAACCGGCCAAAACAAAAAGCAAGAACGGCGGGAACAATCCTCCAGCGCTGGAGTTGCGGCTTTACGTGGCCGGGCAAACCCCGAAGTCTCTTGCGGCCATGTCCAACTTGAAGCGCATCTGCAGCGAACACCTCGACGGCACATACACGCTGGAAGTGATTGACCTGATGAAGAATCCGGCGCTGGCGCAGGGCGACCAGATCCTGGCGATTCCCACGCTGGTGCGAAATTTGCCCGTGCCCATTCGAAAAATTATCGGCGACCTTTCCAACGTGGACCGGGTGCTGGTGGGACTCGACCTCCGCGCACCGGATCAGGGCAGGGCAAAGAAAGCGGCGCCGTCCGGCACGGCAGTGGGAGCGAAATGATGAAGCGGCGCGCCAAAAAGACCTCAGCAAAATCGTCTAGAGCGGCTGCCCGCAAGCGGCTCGTTTATTCACTCCGGCTGTATATCACCGGCCAGACGCCCCGCTCGGAAACGTCCATTCGGAATCTGCGTGAAGTTTGCGACCAATATCTGGAGGGCCGGTTCGAATTGGAAGTGATCGACCTATATCGCCGGCCGGAGCTGGCGCGCGAAGCCCAGGTGGTGGCCGCACCGACACTGGTCAAGCGCTTGCCCTTGCCGATTCGAAAGCTGGTGGGCGATCTTTCCAACAAGAGTGAAGTTCTGTTGGGCCTGGACATCAAGGAGTAGCAACTCGCGTGAAACGGAGTGCCAGCAAACGCCTGCCGTCCCCGTCGCAGATCAAAAAACTCCGCGCGCGCGTGCAGGAGCTTGAAGAAACCTTCGCGGCCATCCAACGCGGGCAGGTGGATGCCGTGGTGGTCAGTGGGGCGGAGGGCGACCAGGTCTTCACCCTGCAGGGCGCCGAGCATCCGTATCGGGTGCTGGTGGAGAACATGAATGAGGGAGCGGCCACGCTCGACCATGACGGCTTGGTCCTCTATGCTAATTCCAGTTTCGCCAGAACCCTGGGAACGTCTCTGGAAACCCTGGTAGGAACTCCGCTTCGCAAACACTTTCCGGCGCACGAGCAGGATCAACTCCAGGCCCTGGTCGATGGCGGGCTGCGCGGGGAATCCCGGGGCGAAATCAGTCTTACGATATCCGGCACCCAGCGCCGGCTTTTGCGGCTATCGATGAGCCCGGTGCGGGAATACGGTATCCGCACCATCTGCGTGGTAGCCACGGATACTACCGAACTTTCCGACGCCAACGAAGCCTTGCGCCTGCGCGAAGAAACCCTCAGGAATCTATCGGGGCGCCTGCTACGGCTGCAGGATGATGAGCGCCGCAGGATTTCCCGCGATCTGCATGACGTCACCGGCCAGAAGTTGGCGCTCTTGTCCATGGACCTGTCGAGCGCGGTGAAGCGGGTGAACGTCCCGAAGAATGAGGAAGTCAAGCGGCTGCTGACGGAATCGCTGGAGCTGTCCAACGATGTGAGCAAGGAAATCCGCACACTCTCCTACCTGCTTCACCCGCCGCTGCTGGACGAACTGGGGTTGTCATCCGCGGTGGAATGGTTCGCGCAGGGATTTGAGAGCCGCACCGGAATTCAGGTGCAAGTAGATATTCCGTCGGGTTTTGAGCGGCTGGCGCCAGACGCGGAAGTGGCCCTGTTCCGCGTGATTCAGGAAAGCCTGGCCAACGTGCATCGCTACTCGGGAAGCGCAACGGCCTACGTGCGGGCGCGATCCGACGCCGAAGACGTTCGCCTTGAGGTTGGAGACTTCGGCAGAGGCATGGGAGGGGAAGCGAAGAACGCGGATCGTGCGTCAAGCGCCCCTCTCGGCGTGGGGATTCAGGGTATGAGGGAACGGGTGCGCCAGCTTTCTGGGACCTTGGAAATCGCGTCGCGGACAGGCAGCGGTACGGTGGTCTCGGTCATTCTTCCGATCAGCAAGTGCCGTCTGGAGGAATCCGGTGAGAGCGACGATTCAAAATTCCAGGAGGTTAAGCTAGCGGCTGAGAGCCGCCCGGAACGCTCCGGGAACTGGAGAAAACGGATTCTGATTGCCGACGATCACGATGTGCTGCGGCGGGGAATCCGCACCATGCTGGAGGGCGAGCCGGAACTGGAAGTGTGCGGGGAAGCCGTTGACGGCAAGGATGCCCTGGAAAAGACCCTGGCGCAGGCGCCGGACCTGATCATTCTGGACATCAATATGCCGATCATGAACGGCATCGACGTTCTTCGCCAGATCGTTCGCCACCGGCCGCAAACCAAAATCCTGGCATTTTCCGTGCACGATTCCAAGCAGATGGTAGAAGAAATTCTCTCTGCGGGAGCGCACGCCTACGTTTCCAAGGGCACCGGGGGCCAGCACCTGGTGCACGAGGTGCGAGCGCTATTGAACGTGCCGGTGCAGGCCAAGCCGGCCTGATCCGGATCGGTACATCGCTGATTCCACACCCACTTGTCCTCGCGGCCCATACTGCAATTCGGGTATTGTGTCACCATTGGTGAATGGTACGCTAACGTACGTAGGCGCTGTTCCAGCCTGCGCTGACACTTGGTCGGGTTCGCCATGGCAAAACGAATTTTCATCGTGGACGATAGCAAGGTGGTCCGGCAGTTCCTTCGCACTCATCTGGAAAACAGCTCAGAAAACGTGGTGTGTGCGGAAGCCCAGGATGGCCTGGACGCGGTGCAGCGCGCGGCAGAAGTCGCGCCGGACGTGATCGTTCTTGATTTCTGCATGCCGCGGATGAATGGAATGGAAGCTGCAGGGATCCTTCATGACAGGCTGCCGAATGTTCCGATCATTCTCTACACGCTGCGCTCGGAAATCGTGAACACGACCCTGGCGAAGAACTCCGGCATATGCGCCGTGGTTTCCAAGACCGACCCGTTCGATGTCTTGCTTGGGGAAGTCCGGCGGTGTGCGGAAATTGGCGGGTCGTATTCTGCCTGATTGTATCTTTATCTCATGACTTCGGAGTTCATCCAGGAGAATCTACGGGGCTTTTCCAATCCACCACAGGACCCTGGCGATTACCTTCCACGGATTGGCGCGGTCGATGGTGATGGACTGGAAGTCGCGATTGTCCGGATGCAGCACCGCGGTGCGATCGTAACGCCGGAAGCGCGATAAAGTTAGACCCAGGTCTTTGTTCCAGGCGAGCACGATTTTTCCATTGAGCTTGGAGCGGTCGGTCTGCGAGGAATCGACGACCAGAATATAGTCTGAGCTAATTAGCGGAGTCATGGACTCCCCGAGAACCCGCAGGCAGAAAGTGGACTCCGGATTCGGGCAGCAACTCCGGGGAGCGGCCAGGTAACTTTCCACCGGCGCGTCGTGCAGAATGTCGCTGAGCTCGCCTTTTTGCCCGTTGCTGGCCGCCACGATTGTCAGCAGCGGCAGGGCCATCAATTGAATGTCCTCGTCTTTTTTGCTTCGGGCGCCGTCGTGAAGGATTTCGAGATCCTGGGTCCTGATCCGCCCCCGGCCGTTTCGCGGCTTCGGCAGAACCCGCATCAGGTCCTCCCGCCGCAGTCCTGCGCGCGCCCAGAAAAACCAGCAATCCGGATCGCCCGCAAGAATTCCCAACTCAATGTAGCTCTGTGACGACGGTTCCTGAGCGCCGCGTTCCCAGCGGGAAACACCCATAGCCGAGGAGTTGACCTCGTGGCCGAATGCGGTCTGGCTCAGGCGCAAGCGTTGGCGCAGCCGGACGATCATCGTGGCGGCATTGTACTGGACGGAAGCCTTTTTTTTGTCGGACATCGTCGGCATCGCGGCCTGGCTGGCGCTCGATTCCGACGTTGAACTTCGGAATGGGGGGTGGCGCTAGCAGCAAGTGTACGCTGCCGTACGGCGGAAGGGAAGGCTTGTGAAGGGCTGCCGGGGATTAACAACTGGCGCTAGTATCGCCTGTTAAAAAGGCGTATGGTGGAGGGGTCCATGGATGGTATTGCGCGGTTCACTCCTGCGACGTTCCACCATTCGATTCCGCAAGCGAGGTTGCGGCATGGCCACCAAGGGCAAAAGCGCGGGTGTGTCGAGGGCTGCGAGACCTCCCACGATTCGCCACGAACGTCCATCCCTCCAAAACGCCATCCTTCTGGCGATGTCCCGCAAGGAGCGCCGCATCGTTCTGTCCCGACTGGAATTCGTGGAGCTTCCGGCGCGGATGATTT
>Ga0075028_100000972_pt1 | contig 10295 bp, 5 predicted proteins | sample LitLauG_LLR_2014_FD_71390 | JGI IMG/M metagenome (GOLD analysis project Ga0075028, IMG submission 71390) | Freshwater sediment microbial communities from Pennsylvania, USA - Little Laurel Run_MetaG_LLR_2014 | ecosystem: Environmental > Aquatic > Freshwater > Creek > Sediment | place: USA... | reverse complement strand
AGTTCCTACGGGCAAGGATTTGCCCAGCAGCCGCAACCGTTCTTCTCCGACGAGCGGCTGAAGGAGGACATGAAGGTCATTGGCAAGACCAAGGACGGGCAGAACATCTACTCGTTCCGCTACAGGGGATCGCCGCATACCCAGATCGGCATGAGCGCGCAGGAGGTCGAGAAGAAGCACCCCGAGGCGGTGGGATTGGCGGGCGGCTACAAGACGGTCGATTACAAGGAAGCCACACGGCACGCGAAGGCAGGCGGCGGCTTGGCTGCATTTGGAGGCCCGGTCGCGAATGATAACGCCGGTCAAGGCTACGCAGACGGTGGCGTGCCCATCTATGACCCACAGGTGATTGCACAGATATTGGCGGCGCAGCATATGTCGATGTATCCGGGGGCGCACGATCCGACCGGCATTGGCGCGGGGACTGGGCCTCGAGGAATGCAACTCGCACAGTCGGGCAATCGCGGGCTGATGACGGCGAAGGAACCCGCCGCAATGAAGTGGTCGCCCCCTCCGGAGTCCGAACTGAGGTCAGACTTGAAAGCGGTGGGTGATGTTAGCGGCGCGGTGAAGGGTGGCAAGGATCTCTACAATACCGGCAAGGACGTTTACGACTGGGCGTCAAAGAAACTCGATCCCAACAGCAACATCGACCAGCAGATTGCCGATTGGTCTAACTATGGCTCAAGTCCGAGTGGTCTGGGCACGCAGCGCGGCGGTCGCATCAAGCGGTACGCAAGGGGCGGCAACAGTCCCTACGGTGATGATACGATCTATGACTTCAACGTAGACGACAACACGCCGGACGTTGGCAAGCTGGAGAATGAGCAGAAGGGGCTTGGCACGAAGCCCATGGACATGAGCATGAAGGGTGGAAGCGGCGACTCCACCATGGGAGATATCAAGAGCGGACTTGGTATGCTGTCGAGCATTGCGAGCATCGCCGCGCTATTCAATCGCGGCGGACGCACGGGCTACGATGAGGGCGGCGATGTAGACCCAGCCGAGTCGCAAGGCTTGGGCGCGGCCATGGCAGATAATGTAGTGCCATTCCCAAAGACGCCTGAAGCAAGGACGGAATCGCGGCTACCGGAGTTCGACCGCAGGCGCGTGAAGCGCGTTGACGAAGAACTACCGGCATTTGATCCATTGCACATGCCCGAACCGAAGTCTGGATTGGGAGCAGCAGTAGAGCCACAGCAAGCCATGGTTCCTCCTGGTGCTGCGCCATCTCCTGCCGCTCCATCTGGACTTATGCCGCCGCCAAAAGCTATTGCCCCGGATCGAAGCGACGCGCCAGAGAGCGTGGCGTCTCGGCATTGGCAGCAGGAGAGCGGCGATCGGCAATTCGATCCCAAGACCGGACAGGTAATCACATCTCCCAAGGGAGCCGTGGGCCGCTCTCAGCTATTCAGTGCGGGACCGGATGCTGCCAAGCTCGCAGGCGTTCCGTGGGATGCACAGCGCGCAAAGACGGACGAGCAATACAATCGTCTGCTGGGCGACACATGGCTCAATCATCTCAATCAGAAATACGGCGATCCCTACAAGGCTGCGGCGGCTTACAACGCGGGTGAAGGGGCGACGGATAAGGCTCTGCAACTCTCTGCTAATACGGGCAAGAACTGGTGGGAGACGCTACCAGCGGAGACAAAGAACCATCTGTATGTCGTGTCGCAGGGTAAACTTGGCGAGCCACTGCCAAATGCAGGCCAGCAGACCGCGATGAATGGACCGCCGCCGACAGGAGGGCCTCCGCCATCTGGATTGGGAACGACGCCTCCTGACCCGAACGCGCAGCAAGCCCCTGGCTTCTTTGAGAAGAAAGGATGGCTTGACCGCAACGAGCGGGAGATTGTTGGCGGCCTATCGTTCTTGGGCAACATGCTTGGCTCAGACCGCAGGACATTAGCTGGGGCTGTTGGACAGGGCCTAGCGGCAGCGGCTCCTGCGTATCAGCAAGCAGGTTTCCGGCAGACCGGGCTGGAACAGGGGCAACAGCAGATCGATATATCGAAGATTGCGCAGTACAATTCCTTGCTGGCGCAACTGCGGGCTATGCAAAATGCCCGAAGGCTCCGTGGCGAAGCGCCCGACCCGCAACTTGAGGAGCAGATTTCCAATATCGCTCGCGTCATCAGCAATGCGGCAACTGGGGGGGCTGGATTTGGCTCATCTCCAAGCGGACAAACAAGCACTCCGGCTTTGCCGCCATCTCCTGCGCCAGCCCCCAATCAAATGGCCGGTCCAGGAGCGTCAGCGCCCGCTACGACTCCAGCCGAAGTCACATCTCTTGTTGCAAAACATCCTGATCTGGAACCATTGCAGGGAGCTGCGAATAGCCAAGAGTTCCTGAATAACGTCCATCCTGACGAGAACTTCCTTGAACTCTATCGGCGCGCAGATGAGTTGGCGGCGGGCAATGCTCCCATGGAACAAATACAAGCAGCTCAGAACCGAGCAAAGGCGGCGGCTGATTCTGCGAAGGATCGCGGCTATGTGATGGATAAGAACAGTATGCCGATCCTTATTCCTGGCATGCCGCAGACTCAACGGCAGTTGTCCAACATCAAATACAACAATGATGTATGGTCCCCCAAGCAGGATGATCTTAACCAAAACCGCCAATCTCTTCGTCAAGGACTTGACCTGATCCGAGAAGCGCTATCCCAAGTGAAAACGAATGCCGGAGCGGAGGTTGGTTCAGAGTTTATCAGGCTTGCCCGCGCTGCTAACATTAACGTCAAGAGCGGCACGATGTGGAATCCTGATGCTGTGCAGGAAATTAAGAAGCAAGTCGCCAATATGGCCCAAGCGACTGGCGATACTGATTTGGGCCATCGCCTTTCCCAAGTTGGTAACATTGATCCGGTCAAGGAGCCCGAAGCCAACAAGAAAATCCTTGCACAAGCGTATGCTGACCTCAACCAGCTTGATGATAAGGCCCACTATCTGATGCCGCGAGTGCGTGCTACTCCGCAGTTTGACACGGCGGGAGAATCCCAAAAGTGGATAGACGAGCATCCACGCAGTCAGTATTACGAGAAAGCCTACAGGGAGACGCCCGTGCTTGGAGATGCGCCTGTAGATCGAAATGGCACGCCTGTCATGTCAGAGATGAAGCAAGGCAATACATACCTGCTGACACCTGAACAAGCCTATCAGGCGACGGGAACGTGGTTCACCAAGCCGGTGCGGATGACTGTCAGGAATGGAAAATATGTAAACTTGGATAGTAAGGGGGCACAGTAATGCCGCCTGATCCTTCTGACACGCCACCGCTGGAAATAACGGTTACGCCTCGCGCAAAGCCGATTGATCCTGCCGATGCGCCTGCCGAGTTTGATCCGGTTACGCTGGGACATGCTAGGCGCGGCATTGATCCTGCCGATGCTCCTGCTGAGTTTGCGCCCGTCACCGCGCCGACCAACAAACTTCCATTGGAGAAATCGGCAACAGATACGACGGGCGAAGCTCTTCTAAAGGGTGCCGCCACGGTCGGCATCAAAGGCGTGCCGCATTTACTTCCTGGCGCTATCTACGGCGACGTGCGGGAGTTTGGCGATTACCTTGGATCACAGGCTACTCATCGTGCCGAGCAGGTTCGCGGCCTTCTAGGAGGACAGCCCGCACGTCCGACCGAACAGGTGGCGCAGGAGAAGGAAGCATACAAAAAACAGGCACAAGCGCAGTTCTCCAAAGAACATCCCATCATCGCAAAGGCTCTCAGCTACATTCCCCAGCCCTATAGCGGCGCTGACATTTCTAGACCGATCCTTGAAAAGACGGGCGAGTATGAACCGTCCGGCGACTTGGGCCGCTTTGCGATGGCGGCAGGAGAGGCTGGCATTATTCTTGGACGTGGCGCGCGACCGGGCAGCATCAGAACGGCAAAACCAGCGGCTCAGACTGTCAGGGAAACGGCAAAGAATGTCGCGCTTGGCACGGTCGGTGGCGGCGCTGGCGCTGCGGCGGGAGAGTATGCGGGTCCAGAGGTGGGCGCGGTTATTGGCAGCTTGGTTCCCGGTGCTGCGGAAACTGGGGCGCACGCGGTAAGCGACTACCGCCGTCCATCGACGGCTAAAGGACAGCGTTCAATCGCAGCAGAGCATACCGTCAATACGACGCAAGATCCCACCAAGGCATTGCAGAAGCTCAATCAGCCAGGACAAGAAATCCTCCCCGGCTCCAAGCCTACGACCGCAGACGTATCGGGCGATCCCGCTCAGGCGTTGGCCGAGAAGGCCGCGCAGATGCACGATCCCACGTTCAAGGCCGAGATGGTGCGGAGAACTGGACAGCAAAATAAGGTCCGTCAGGAGGGCGTTTCGGCCCTGTCGGACCCCAACGCCAGTCCAGAGGATATCCATACTGCCTTCCGCCAGCATCTTGATGAGGTAGAGGCAGACCATGCTGCCAAAGTAGCGGCTGCCGAAAAGGAATCGGCTAGTCAACGCGCAGCATTGCCGGGGAATATCGAGCCGGAAGCGGTGGGCGGCAAGATGCGCGAAACGGTGGAAGATATCCAGAAAGTCGAACGTAGCTATTTTAATCGCATGTACGATGCGCTTGATCCCGACAAGACCCTGCATGTCGTGGCGACTCCGGTACGGCAAGCGGTAGAGAAGATTCAAGGCGATCCCAACCGTGCCGTAGGCACGGATAGTTCTATCTTGGAAAGCATGCTGAAGAAGGCCGGCAATATCGGGGATGTTGACTCGTTCGACAAATTACGCGCTTTTGACCAGACTCTTACCCGAGCCATGAAAGAGGCGAGGCTAAAGGGCGATCCTGGATACGATGATATCGTGGCCTTGAAGGGTGCGGTAAAAGACACATTTGCAAATGCGGTAAAGAACCAGACCGAATGGGAGAAGGCTGCAACTGCTCGCGGAGAGATGCCAGAGGAGGACACCTTTGCATACAAAATGCGACAGCAAGCCAACGAGTACCAAGAGCGAAAGTCTTGGGAGTCAGCTAGAGAAAGAGCTTCTGCGAATGGCACCAGCGGACAGGCCGGGTTTTCTGGAACATCTGGAGCGGGTGGGCCGGGAACAAGGGGATCTTCAGTTCCTCCGGGCGGTGCGGGAGTATCGGGAGATGTCCCGAAACCTAACCTCACGCCTCGGACAGCCGAAGACCTAGCGCAACTCAACAAGGAATACGGAAAATACAAGCGTATCTATGGCGCAGAACCCGTTGCTGGCGCTCTGAAGACCAGGGGCTTCTCCGGAGACTACAATCAGTCCGCGTCGTCCCTGCCTGCCCGTGTATTCGCACCCGGTGACGGCGGATATGAAAAGACCGCAGCTTGGTTGAGTGCTGCTAAGAACGCACCAGATGCCATCAACGATGTCGAGTCGGTGGCAATGTCGCGCCTGCGCGATACGATGGGCAAGGATGAGAACCTGACGCAAGAAGCATTAGATAAGTGGAAAGACCAATATAAAAACGCTCTGCGCGCGATTGATGAGGCAGACACAGGCTTCTCCAAGAAGTTCGATGATGCTGCAAGCGCGACCAAAGCATTGAGCGATGCAACAGAAGCGAGAGAAGCCGCCCTCAAGGAAGCACAGCAAGGCATTGCCGGGAAGTTTCTCAATCCAGCCAATCCGCTGGAACATGCCGATGATATTATCGCGCATATCGGCGGCATGGTGGATGCCAAGAATAGCGGTGCGCAGATGACCGATCTGATGTCCCGCGTGGGGCATGATCCCAATGCCGTGGCGGGCGTGCGCAAGGCTGTCACCGATTGGATGGGTGCCAAGTTGGCAACGAACGCCATCATAGATGGCGAGCACATCATGTCGGGGGCAAAACTTGTGCCTTTCGTGCGCGACAACCCCACGGCTATCAAGGCGGTGTTCGGAGAAGAGGGCCACGCCTATTTGCAGAAGCTCGCCCAAGACTTGGAACGCCAGCAGCAGAAACTCTCGGCTCAGACGGAATACGCCGGTTCGGATACGGCGCGCTACATCACGCCGAAGATACTGGAAGCGCAGAAGCACGTTGCCGAGCAGCAGGCGAAGGGCGTCTTGCATGGGGGCACAAATGCTATTGCCTTGCTTGAAGGTCTACGGGGCAACTTGCTTGAGGCTGGGATGATTAAGGGGGCCAATATTGCCCAAGAGAAGATACAGAGCGCGATGGAAAAGAGACACGGCGCTGGACAGGCCAAGGCAGTACGTCTTTGGATGGACGGTCTTCTTGATCCGCAGCTAGGCAAGGAACTCTTGCAGGAAGGTCTTATCGCCAAGGGCAAAGTTGATAACGCCCATTTGGACCGCATCGTGCGGCGCATACAGATGGGCGAGAGCCAGATGCGCGATGAGCAGGAACGCCAAGCCCGCGCTACCGGAGGATCGGTAAAGATCGACCATGCCGCAGAGGCCGCCAAGCTGGTGAGGGCTGTTGCTGCGGCGCGCAAGGCAGAGACAGCGCGAACCAAGCCGCTGCTTAACGTACCGGACGAGACGGTCGCTAAGGCGCTGGCACTCGCCAATGGAGTTCTGTGATGACTACGTTCACGCCGAACAAAAACATCATTGTGCCTGCGCATGGCCAGTTTCCAGATTCCTGGGATGTCAACGCCGCAAATATCGACTACACGACGATTGATACCGCATTAGGCGGTTCTACGCTTCTCAACGCTACCGCTCTCAGCGGCGATCAGATTCTCTCGACGGTTCAATACACGCCGCTCTCGCTCATCATCTCCGGAGCGCCTGCGGGCCTTGTCCGCTATGTCGTGCCCTCTGGCGTCGGTGGGCAATGGATCATCCGCAATACGACGGCCTCTGCCATCACGTTCGCTTCTGCTGCGGGCGGCGCTACATTGACTGTTTCCGCTGGGACGCAGACGCTAGTGTCGTGCGACGGCTCCTCGAGTGGCATGGTATTCTCGGTATCGACGCCCACGAATGCGGCGGGCTCCAGCGGGCAAATCCAGGTCAACGGTGGCGGCAATCTCGCAGCCTTTGCCGGGCTGGTCTACGACGGCACGACGCTTGGCACATCAGGGCTGAACGTCTCGGGCAATACCGTTGTCGGTGCTGGCGCGGGCTCCACGCTGCAGATATTCGGCACCGCTGTCTCGGCCCCCAACGGGCTGAACGTCAATGCCAACAGCTTGACGGTTGGAGCGAACACAATCGCCGTGGGCGGTATTTTGGTGGCGGGCGATACCATCACGTCCTACGGAGTGATTCATAGCACGGCGGGCGGTATCAAATTCCCTGACGGCACCACGCAGGTCACGGCGGCGGCTGGTGCGGGCGCTCCTGGGGCCAATACGCAGGTCATATTCAATAACGGTGGGGCGTTCGCGGCTAGTGCGGGACTGACGTTCGTCAGCGGAACCAACACGCTCTCTACTGCAAACCTGACTGCCACGACAGCACTGACGGGAGCGAGTTTGTCTGTCTCCGGAGGGAGCGCGCTTGCTGCGGTCACGGCGACAACCCTGTCCACAAGCGGGGCGGCCTCGCTCAGTTCTGCCGCTGTTGCGGGTGCCCTGACTGTTGGCGGCACAGGATTGTTCTCGACTGCGGCCGGTGGGGCGGTGAGGTTCTATCAGAACACCACCAACACACCGGGCTTTGGCAATGTCACGCAGGGCGCGGCGATCGAGAGTGCAAGCGATGGCGCGGCACTTTATTTGTCGCGGGTCACTGGAACAGGATCGCTGCTCCAGAATACCAACACCGGTACAGCTACCTATACGTCATATTATCAGGCGGGATCGTTGATTGCCGCTATCAGCCTTACGGCAGGCACCATCACCTATGGCACAGGCTCGGACTATCGCCGCAAGAACATCCATGGTCCCGTGAGCGATGCGGTAGCGCGGGTGAAGAAGCTGCGGCCAGTGAACTTCGCATGGAAGAACTTTCCCGACCAGCCAATTGACGGCTTCGTTGCCCATGAGGTCGCAGAGGTGGCACCGTGGGCGGTGCATGGCGAGAAGGATGCGCTCGAGGCGGACGGCAGCATCAAGATCCAGACCCTAGATCAATCGTGGCTGGTGCCGCTGCTGACGGCGGCGCTGCAGGATGCATTTGTGAGGATCGAGGCTCTAGAAGCGCGCTGACGTGCGTTGCTTCCATCGCAGATGAAAGTCGCGCGCCCATAGCACCGGATTAAGGAGACGTGTGTTCCAGAACGACCGGCTATGCTTGTGCAATTCAAGGTGGTGTCTTTGGCACATTGGCACGCACCACTCGTCCCCGATCCTCTTGCCCATCGTGCGCGGAAAGCACTCGCGTATGTGGTGCGCCTCCTGGGCTTCCCGTCGGATACCGCAAATCAGGCATGGCTCTGCCTTGACGACATCGCGATAGGCTTTCGATTCCCATGGGCCTTTCTTTACGCGAGAGCGCGAGTTTGTTTTGGGGATCATCTAGCGCATCGACATTGCCGCACGCTCTGTGGAGGTGTTTGTGCGGAGCAGTTCAATTCGGGTGCGAAGTATGTCATAGCGCACCCTGGCTCTATCGGCGGCCTTGCGAGCGTCTACCATCCTGCCAATGAAGGCAGTGTAGTTCGTATCCGCCAACGCCAATGTCTCAGCTTTGCTGACCGGCATAGCGCCCGCAAGGTAGCTCGCCATCGTAGTCGCCAGGACGGATTTGCGCGTTTCCTCCAGCAGATCAGCCGCCGCTTTCGCATCGGCCCATGCATAGCCCGCTTCCTCTGCTTCATCGCAAAGGCTATCCACATCGAGGTAACGCGGCTTGGGGGCGTTCATCGGAATGTTGCCTTTGCCTTCTCGAAAATCCTGATGCCTGGGATCTTGGCATCCGTGACCGGCTTGCCCCAAGCCTTGATGCCAGCGATCGCTGCCTTGATTGCCGCCGCGTTGGGCATCAGCAGATCGCGCGGCAAAAGATTAGCGTCCTCGATTACATAATCCCATGGCACGCGACCGGATACTGCAACACTGCCTACATCGCCAATGCGAACCGCCGCGCGATCAGACAGTGGCCGAGGCTGGCGCGTTTCTGTGGGAAGCTCGACATCGAGTACTTCGGCAGCCTCTTGCCGTTCTTGCTCCTGTCGGCGCCGTTCTTCTTCTGCTTTGCGCTGCGCGGCGAGCTTGGCCTGCTGATAGGCCGATACGTCGTCGGTGTAGGCCGTCACCCACGCGTTGACCTTCGCCACGAGATCCTTGAAGAAATCGTCAACCGCCTGGCTGCCCCGGAGATATTCATCCTTTTCATACTTGCGGGCCTTCTCGACCTTTTTACCCACATCAACGAGCGGCTTGGCCATCTTGCCGACCGCAATGGCATCGTCATCGGACACCACAGGCAGTTTTTTGAGGCCAGCAAGCAGGCCCGCAATCTCGCTCGCAAGGTCTTGGTACTTGATCGCAAGCCGGTCTTTCAGCGGTGGATCGTTGCTCAAGGATGCATTCATGATGGTAGCCCAGCGGCCACGTTGTACTGATGCAGAACGCGCTCGTATTGCTTGGGCGCGCGTTCTTCCAAGAACTCAAGCGGCGACTGCTTCTTGCCTTCGGGTACTTTGCTTTGCTCGCGCCACCAATCGGCGGCAAGCGCCTTGTTGACACCCATGAATTTCAACTGGTCAATCGCCTTGTCGGCCCAATCCCTTACCATCTCAGCGACGGTGACAGGGGCAGGCTTTGGCTTGCCTGGCAGTTCACCTTTCTTGCGGTTGTGGTCAACAATGCCGTCTCGCTCCGCATCCTCTACCCAATTGCTGCGGCGAGGACCGGGCGGCCGGAAATCGCCGCCGCCGCCAGCAGATCCAGGCTGCGGCTTGTAAGGCACGCGCTCCGATGTTTTGATCTCGTTGCCGTCTGCGATGTTGCCGTCATCATCCTCGTCTGCGGTGATGCAGAGCAGCGCAGAAATACCATACCTGCGAGCATAGGATTGAGCCGAACCAAGCTCCTGGTTGGATGGCGGATAAGTCTGCCCATCGGCGCCCCGGCGACCACTGATGATCATGCCGGTGATGTTCATTATCCACTGGCCCGAAGCGTGCATGAGATTGGTTTGCAGGCCGTTGCCGTCTTCCGTGATGCCCTGCGTCAGCACAAGTCCATTTTCCGAAAGCGCAGGCTTGGTGGCACTGAGGATGGCATCCAACGTGGCATACTTGAATTTATAGGTGCCGCTCTTGGCGTGAACGGTCACTTCCCGATCCTTGGGAATCGGAGCAAAAGCCTTCTGCGCCTTGGCAAGCGCCTCGGTCAGTTTGTCAATCTCTGCACTCGTTTGCATATATTCCTCCTCGGATTAGCGTCCAATTCCCATTGCAAAAGC
>Ga0075028_100000970_pt1 | contig 10300 bp, 9 predicted proteins | sample LitLauG_LLR_2014_FD_71390 | JGI IMG/M metagenome (GOLD analysis project Ga0075028, IMG submission 71390) | Freshwater sediment microbial communities from Pennsylvania, USA - Little Laurel Run_MetaG_LLR_2014 | ecosystem: Environmental > Aquatic > Freshwater > Creek > Sediment | place: USA... | reverse complement strand
CGCTCCGCGCGATCAAAGCTGTCGTCGGCATGCATCCAGGCACCGTCGGGAGCGTAAGCGCGGCCGTCAGAGCCAGTCACGAAAACTCTCGCTGCAACCGGTTTTCCACGCGAGTCGATGACGCGGAGAGACAGCCGTCCCATCGGTTTCAGATATTTTCGTTCGTGAGCGGTCACTTCGGCCTGATCTCCGCCCGGGATTGTCTGAATCCAGAGCGAAGTATTTCCATCGCGATTCGAAATGAAGGCGATCTTCGATCCATCCGGCGACCAGCGCGGATTCGTGTTGTCAAACTCCCCATACGAAATCGGGAACGCATCTCCGCCCGCCGCGGGCATCACCCACAACTGATGCCACGCCCGGCCCAGATACGACGCGTACACCATGCGCTTGCCATCTGGCGAAAAGTCGGGTCGAGCCTTCCAGTTCGTTTCTTCGTAGTGAAGCTCTCGCGCCTCGGCTCCGGGCTCAGCCTTCATGCGCCAGAATCCGCCGGTGCCGTGAATGTGTCCGCGATTCGAAACGAACAGTATTTCCGAGCCATCGCGCGACCAGACGGGGCTGATCTCGTGATCCACCTTACTGTAGTAGTAGCGAGGAAGCGGGCTGACATTCTCGGCTGTAAGTTGCCGCACATCGCTCAGGGTGCCGTCTTCAAACTGCGCAACGAAGATATGGAAATATCCCTTATAAGAAGTAGAGACGAACGCCAGACGCTTGCCGTCTGGCGAAAACCGCGGCTCGACATTTACCGCGCCTCCAGATGTAATCTGCCGTGTCCGACCGTCGCGTAAGTCGAGCGACCACAATTCGACTACGTCATGGTCGTAGCGCGCAAAGGCGATCCACCGGCCATCACTCGACCAATCAGGCTGGTAGTCATAACCAGGCCCGGCTGTGAGTTGCTCAGCCTCCGTGCCCGCAAGTTCCTGCCGCCACAGCGCTCCTGCCATCGAGTACACCAGGCTACGCGAGTCCGGCGACCAGGCGGCTGCGCTCGGGGCCGTGGTCAACTGCGGCAGATAGAGCTCGCGGAAATAGTAAGGATGAGGCAGATCGATTTGCTTGAGCACCGGTTCGCGCTGAGCAAAGCCGGCAACCGCGAGAAGAACCAACCATCCCAAGAAAGCTAACTTACGCAAGACCACTCCCTCCAGTCCTACACTTCAGGCTTTCACGCGATCCTGTCGCACGGCCCACACCCAGTTCAGGGCCGCCGCAGCCATCGTGGCCAGCAGGATGAGCGACTTACTCAGATCAACCTGCGTGGCCAGGCCGATGGCAATCAGGATGCCCACGACCGCCAAGAGCGGACCACCGGGCACACGCAGGCGCGAGGCTCCCGGCTGCTGATAGCGCAACGCGATCAGCGCTGCGCAAATCACGGCAAAGTAGAACAGGCGGGCAACGACCGACAAAGTAACGTTCCAGGTAAAGCTCCCAATAAGAGCCAATCCCCAGACCACCGTGGCATAGAACAGAATGGAGACCCACGGTGTGTGAAATCTCGGGCTGACCATCGCGAACCAGTGTGGCAGGTCACCACCTTCCGCAAGGGCAAATGAGACACGCGGCATTCCCAGCAGTTTCGCGCTCAGGTATCCGTAGACGGAAACCAGCGCGCCAATCGCCACCAGTGCCGCGCCGCGATTGCCCATCGTGATGCGCGCCACCTCGGCCAACGGCCGATCCGTGACAGCCGCAGTACCCAGTACGCCGACGACCACCCACTGCACCAGGGCATAAATCGCGGCACACGCCGCCAACGCCGCAAACAGAGCAAAGGCCGAATCCCTCCTCGGATTCTTAGCCTCGCTCATCGGGGCCAGCGCGGACTCGAATCCGCCATAATAGAAAAACAGCAAGCCCATCGCTTTCAGCCAGACGCTAGTAGTAGTCGGCGCGGCGGCCCCTAACGGCGCGGGGTGAACGATGGTCACCACCGCCCCGGCCAGCACCACCATCAGCAGCGGCAGAATCTTCGCCACGGTAAACGCGTTACTGACGGCCGTCCCTTGCCGAGCCCCGAGAATATTGATCAGCGCCAGCACCCAGATCAACAGAGTCAAGACTAAAACACGCATCCAGGATTGTTTCGCTGCCGGCCAGAACTCTGCTAGATAGAGCACGAAAAGGTTTGCGTTGGCAGCCGGCGCTGCAGTCTGCGACAGGTAGAGCATCCAGCCCACCAGAATTCCCATCAGTCTGCCAAATGCGGCACGCGCGTACAAATAAGGTCCGCCCGCCTCGGCAAACTGTGAAGCCACCTCCGCGAAGCAGGCCATGATCACGCCCATCGCTGCGCCGGCGATCAGAACCGCGACAACGCTACTTTTTCCGAGCAGAGCCGCGACGGTGGCGGGCAGTCCGAACACGCCGCTTCCAATCACTGAATTCACCGTCAATGCGGTCAGGCTCCAGCGCCCGATGGCACGCACCAAGCCAGTTTGCGGTGAGGTCATCTCGCAACGTTTGTATCACACGAAACCCGCACCCTGGATTAAACTTCTCCCTGCGATTAAGAGTCCGAAAATGCCAATGGGGGCGTACGTCAGCTGTGGCCGCATCCATCTCCGCTATCCGTCTGTTACTGAAGGTCAAGTCCATGCCGAGGACTTCCGATTCCCGGCGAGTGTTCATCACCGGGGGAACCGGATATCTCGGCGCCAGCCTGATTCCGATTCTCCTCGAACGCGGCCATCGGATCCGCGCCCTCGTCCGGCCGGACTCCAAGGGCAAGGTGACTGCTGGTTGTGAGGTTGTGTCGGGCGACCCGTTGGACGCCAATTCCTATCGCAGCCTGGTCCCCCCCTCGGATACCTTCATTCACCTCGTCGGCGTCCCACATCCCTCTCCTTCCAAGGGCGAGCAGTTTTGCGCCGTTGACTTGGCCTCGGCCCGCGAAGCGGTCACGGTTGCAGCCGAGCTGGGCATGCAACATTTCATCTATGTGAGCGTCGCCCACCCTGCGCCCATCATGAAGTCCTATATCACCGTGCGAACTGAGTGCGAAAGGATGATCCACCAGCGGGGACTCAATGCGACCATTCTCCGCCCATGGTATGTGCTCGGACCCGGCCACCGCTGGCCCTACGCTCTGCTCCCCGTCTACAAAGTAATGGAATGGCTTCCCTTCACCCGCAAGGGCGCGCGGCGGTTGGGATTGGTGACCCTCGATCAGATGGTCTTGGCTCTTGCCGAGGCTGTCGAAACGCCCACGGTGGGCATCCGAATCGTAGAAGTGCCCGAAATCCGGACGGCCCATCTGGGCCCGGTGGACGAGGTAACCCGCCGGAGCGCCTGAAAACCCTTGTCCCGTGCGGCATTTGACCCAAGGTAACTTCAATTACCGAAGCTCATGCACACGGGGAATCTTTCCGCTTCGCGGCTGGGATGCGATCTTGGATGAGGACGGAAAGGAACCTCATGGACCGCGACAACCGGGAAAGCATGGAAGAGATTCATCTCCGCATCTTGCGCATCACGGACGACCTGCGAGTGGTCCAGCGCGAACTCAATTGCGCGGCGATGCAGGCCCCCACGGATCCTGAACTGATGGAAGCCCTCTCCGATGCGCCGGAAATTGAATCCATGCAGGTACTGAAGTCGGCCCTCGACCAGATGCGCCATTTCCTCTGGTTCTACATGCAAGTGGTCACCAGCGACTCCGAAATGGGTGAGAAACTTCGGCAGTCCCTGCGGCACGACACGCCAGTTCGAACCGCGGAGTTAGACCAGCAGTTCCAAAGCGCAACCGACTCGATCATGCTGCGCTATATCGCCGACAGCAAATACCGCAAGCCCAACTGAGTAAGCCGACGGCAGCGAGCGAGCCCTTTAATCATTCAGGATGATCGCGGGTGGGGTGGAATGTCACCGCGTGAAGTGGAGTTCAATCAGTTCCCGCGTCTCGGCGGGAGCAGGGGCGTACTTCCATTTCTCTACAGCGTCTTGCGCGGCCTTAATCAACACCGGGTGTCCACCTATCGGCTCGATGGACTTGACCGAACCGTCGGCAGCAACAGTGGCCCAAACCTTCACGGCGCCGAACATGTTGACTCGCCTGGCCAGGTCAGGATAGACCGGTTTGACCATAAGCACGACCTTGCGCGCGGTCGGGGAAGTGTCCGGAGTCTGGGCGGGCGCGGCACCCGATGTTGCCATCAGCAGCGTCAGCAGAAAGACAATCGATCGACGGGCCATTGAGTGAATCCAGAAACCGTTCTTAGACTCAAATGTAGCCCCGGCTCAATCAATAGCGAAGATCACGAAAGGCGGTACCCAGTTTGCCGGACCGCGCAATGGTTCAGTGTTCAGAGATGCTGGGAAACGGAGAAGGTTCCGCCCCCTTCCAAGAGCGGACCTTGTACCTTAAGTTTCTCCCATAGCCCGTCACTATCTCCCCAGGAATCTCTCCAACCGTTCCAGTTCCGCTTCGGCCTGCGCGGCATACTTCTTTCCATTTTCTACGTCGCGACCCTGCACGGCCGCCTGCGCTTTGCCAACGTGGATCTTCATGCGCTCCTGCGTTGACGCGATATCGCCGCGCAGCCCCAAGCCCTGCGCGCTTTGTTGACGGCGTAGATTGTCGAGGCTGTCGTTGACGGCCACGGCCCGGCCACTCAACTGATCCACCTGTTGCTCGAGTTCTGCAAGCGCTGCCGAATTATCTGGAGGCGGAGAGCTTTCCGCAGTTGTCCCAAGCGCATTCCCGCCGCTGGGGATCTCGGCCTTATCGCCGGCATTCTTAACTTCGTCGCCAATCGTTTGTTCCGACTTACCGGCCTCCGCGCTCCGCCCCGCTCCCTGTGCGGCCGCGAGTGAGTTCCCAGCCTTCCAGCCTCCAGACGGCTGGCGGTGCGCAGTCAAATCCGTCTTGACGTTTGCGGGCGGAACCTCAGGCGACCCAACGGGCCCAACCACCGGCGGGACAGCGGACGGCGGTGTCACAGAGTTCGAAGGTGGCTGCGCGGTCTCGGCCTCGGGAGTCGCAGCGGCACCGTTCGTACTTGCCTTCTGTTCCACTTGCGCCGCGTCTCCCCCCGCTCGCGTTCTACTCATCCGCGGGATGTAAATTCCCGCTGCCACTAGGAATGCCACCACCAGCAGCCCTCCCAGCGCCATGTACTTCCCCTTGTGACTGGCCGGCTGGCGCGACGAAAGCTCCATCACGCTCGGCACAGGCTGCGGCATTGACACCGGCTGCGCAGGCGGCGTAACAGTCGCAGTCCGCTCTCCCGTTTTGACCGGGGAGACACTTGCGAATGATGCCGTCCTGGTGCCGCCAGCAACTGCCACCGGCGGCGCTTTCGTTGCGGTCGCGCCCGCGGTAGTCCCTGCGCTTTGCACCGTGCTCAAGGCGTTCCGAAACGCATTCGCCGTTTGGAATCGCTGCCCCGGCTCCTTCGCCATCGCCAGCAGAATGATCTGGTTCAGCGGCCCCGGCAGATTGGTGCGCAGTTCAATCGGAGGCTTGGGCTGCTGATCCACATGCGCCGCCATCAGCGAGTAACTGCTATCCGCCTTAAACGGACGTTCCCCCGTGACCATTTCATACAGCGACGCTCCGACCGAATACAGATCCGAACGCGCATCCGTCGGCTGCCCCTTCACCTGCTCCGGAGGCATGTAATACAACGACCCTAGCGCCGCTCCCGTCGCCGTCAAATCGCTCTTATCGCCCGAACGTGCGATGCCGAAGTCCATCAGCTTTACCACGCCTTCCGGCGTCACCATCATATTCGACGGCTTAATATCACGATGGATGATGTTATGTTCGTGCGCGTAACTCAGCGCTTCCAGCACCTGGCTGGTGTAATTCACCGCATCTGGCAATGGCAGCGGCCCTTGCTCCAGGCGCGCAGCCACGGTTGTACCTTCGACGTACTTCATGATCATGAGTAATTGGTTATCCACGGTGAGCGCGGTCCGCAGAGCAGCAATATTCGGATGATCCAATCCCGCCAGCAGCTTGATCTCGCGCAGAAACCGGTCTGCCAGGTCCTGCCGTCCGGCCAAATCCGGCAGGATGATTTTCATTGCCTCGATGCGGTCGGAGATCACGTTCCGCACCTTGAACACCTGCCCCATTCCTCCGCTGCCAAGAACCGCGAGAATCTCGTAGTCGCCAATCCGCCGATTTTCCTGTTCGCCCATCGCTGCCTCCTGTGATTCCCAAATCAAATCCAGGGAACATCAACCACAATTTCCGCACTCACAAACACCGGAATTGTACACCCGTTTCACGGCAGAACCCGCGCCCAGAGCCCATTCTTCAGATCAATTCAGGCCCACTCGCCGCGTTAGACTGGAGCCGATAGGAATCAACAAGTTCTGGTAAAGGGGGGGCGATGCGGCAAGGCCAGAACTTGTTTCCGCTGGCCGGGATCACTGCAGTTTGTTCCATTACTTGCCATGAACCCAGGCTCGAATGGAAATACTGGCGTATGATAGGCGGGCTTTTGGGAATCAGAAGACAACTCTTTCCCGTGAGAAGTCTTCTAATGATCGAACCTGCATTCTGCGCCCTTCACGATCTGGCCGGGTCCAACGTAAAACGCATTTCCAAAAGGGGAGAAGGATTATGAATCGCTTCCGGTTCGTGTGTGTGTTTCTCTGTGTGACGGGTGCGACGCTATTCGCCCGGCCACATCCGCGTCCGCTCGTTTATCAGCCGCTGATGCCCGCTAGCATTCAGCCCGGCAGCCCGGATTTTATCGTCACCGTAAGCGGGGCTAACTTTTTCTCCGGCTCGGTGGTGCATTGGAACGGGTCTCCGCTGCCCACCGCTTTCATCTCCCGCAGCCGCCTTCAGGCCACAGTTCCCGCCGCGGATGTAGCGACAGCTGGGACCGCGTCCGTTACCGTGGTCAACCCCGCGCCCGGTGGCGGCCGCTCCAACGATATCTACTTCCCTGTGCGAGTGCCCGCGTCAACCGTAACCATGGTGCCGGGACATCCTAGAACTCCGGGTGGCGTCTCCGTCGGCGACTTCAACAGCGACGGGCACTTGGATGTTCTCGTTTCCAAGGGCACCCTGAATACGGGCGCTTTCAATATCGATACTCTTCTGGGTAAGGGCGACGGCACGTTCTCTTTTCTCGTCGGCGGGAACTCTCCTTACTCAGCGCCCATCGCGGTCTTCCCGGCGGACTTCAACGGCGATGGCAAGCTGGATGCAGCCGTGGCCGAAAATTTTGGGGGCGGCCAAATCTATCTCGGGAACGGCAATGGCACCTTTACCGAGGTACCATTCGCCGGGTTCAACGGGTCGGTGGCCGCTGCCGCCGACATGAACCGCGACGGTAACCTGGACATCATCATCGTGGCCAACAACTTTTTCAATAACTACATCCAGGTTTACCCGGGCAATGGGGATGGCACTTTGGGAAATCCAACCCTTCCAACCTTGACTGGCTTAGTCGGCAGCAGCGTGGCCGTGGGTGACTTTAACGGCGACGGTAAGCTCGATTTTGCAGTGCCCGGCATAGTTTTGTCCCCATTTTATAAGTTCATCTCGGTCTACCTCGGCAACGGCGACGGCACTGTGCAGCCTGCCATTAACACTCTAACTCGGGACATCTACAGTATTGTCACTGCCGCCGACGTGAATGGAGACGGGAAGCTGGATCTGGTGGTCGACGGCCGCTGCGTTCTGCTCGGCGATGGTAACGGTTATTTCACTCCAGGGGCGTGCGTCCATATGCCAGCTGGCCTGTTTGCGATCGCCACCGATCTCGGGGACTTCAACGGCGATGGCAAGATCGACATTGTTGCCCTGGGCGGCTTCTTGAATACGCCTCCGTTCCGCCAGAAACTCACGATCGCCCTGGGCAACGGCGATGGTACCTTCCAGGATCCGATTGTGATCGATGCGGGCGTCTCGCCGCCGCTCGCCTACTTCTCCGGCTTGGGTGTCGGAGACTTTAATAACGACGGGAAACTCGATGTTGCCGTGGGCAGCAAGAACCAAACCTTCGTCTTTCAGCAGCCATAGCTCGCGCCCTCGGAACAGAAGAAAGGGCGCGCTCGAAAGCGCGCCCATCATTTCAGGAAAAACAGACCTGGCAACTCCAATTCTGTCAGAGCCAGACACCGGCGGCCCGAAGCCTACCGTCCAAAGCCAGCCGTCTGCATCGCCTGCCTTGAGATGTCCGACGTCGAGGCGATGCCTTGCATCCGCAGCTTGAACTCATCCGCGTTCGAAGCGTTCTCCAGAGCCGTTTCGTAGTTCACCAGCCCCGCCTGGAACAAATCCCAGAGCGACTGGTCGAACGTCTGCATGCCGTACTGCGACGTACCCGCCGAGATCGCATCGCGAATCGCGCGCGTCTTTTCGGGCACCAGAATGCATTCGCGGATGTATGCCGTGCTGATCATCACTTCCACCGCGGGCACGCGCCCTTCGGTGTCGCTGCGCCGCACCAGGCGCTGGCTGACGATCGCGCGGAGCACCGCCGCCAACTGCAACCGGATCTGCTTCTGCTCCGGCGGCGGGAAGATGGCGATGATGCGGTTGATGCTTTCCACTGCGTCGAGCGTGTGCAGCGTGGAGAAAACCATGTGGCCGGTTTCCGCCGCGTGCAGCGCCGTCCCAATGGTTTCAAGATCGCGCATTTCGCCGACCAGAATCACGTCCGGATCCTGACGCAACGAGGCGCGCAGCGCGGCGGAGAACGTCGGGGTATCGACCTCGACCTCGCGCTGATTGACGTACCCTTTCTTGTCGCGGTGCAAGAATTCGATCGGGTCTTCGATGGTGATGATGTGCTCGGAACGCGTCGAGTTAATCCGGTCGACCATCGCGGCGAGCGTGGTGGATTTGCCCGAACCGGTTACACCTGTGACCAGCACCAAGCCGCGCGGCATATCACAAATCTGTTCCACCACTTTCGGCAGAAACAGTTCGTCGAGTGCGCGGATCTTGGTTGGAATAACGCGGAGCACGAGGCCAACGTTCCCGCGCTGCTGAAACACGTTGACGCGGAAGCGTCCCAGGCCCGCGACGCCGTACGCCATATCGATTTCCGTGGTCTCTTTGAATTTCTGTTTCTGGCGGGCCGACATCATGCTGAACGCCATATTCAACATGTCTTCCGCGGAAACGCGCGGCTGCTCCGTCATTGGCATCAGTTCGCCATCAATACGCAGGTGAGGATAGTTCCCGACTTTCAAGTGCAAATCGGAAGCGCGGCGCTCCATGGCAATGCGAAGCAAATCGTCGATATTCATTCGGGCATGACTCCAGCAAAACTTCAACTATCATGGCGCGAACCGTGCGCCGGCACGAGATGACGGAAGTAACGGAGTCGCCTTTCGGCCTTGAATGTCCGGCTTTGGGTGTTCGGCTCACTCTGGTTACCTAAGTTCAGTCCCGTTCATGCCTAAGTACCGAAGTAATCTACCCAAAGGAATGTTGACAGGTTGAAATGAACCTCGCCCGTTGCCGCTCCCGGCGGTATCGGATGCGAGGAGGATGTATGAGGTTGGCAGCTTTTCCCAAGTTCGCGCTACTGGCCGCGTTGGCCAGTGCCTTCGCACTCACAGGATGTGGCTTCACCAGCAGTTCGAACAGCGGGGGGTCGACGCCGAGCGCAGGCAATTGGTCCTTTGCCGCGACGTCCACCGTCACTTCCGGCCAGGTTTCCCATATCGGCGGCAACCTGACGCTGAGCGGCAACAACGTCTCCAGCACGATGCACGCCGACTTGCCGTGTTTCGACGTCTCGCAACCCTTCACCTTCGGCGGAACCCTGAAGAATAAGCAGATCACGTTCACTTCCCCGCCGAACGCAAACAATCAAGTGATTACTCTGATCGCCAGCGTCGCCTCTTCTTCCTCCATCACAGGGACGTACACGGTGACCGCCGGCGGGGCCTGTGCGGCCGACCAGGGAAACATCACCGCCGCCCTCGCGCCTTCCATCAGCGGAACATGGACGGGCCCGATTGCAGGCCACGGCGGCCCCTCTGTCACCCTTTCGATGGCGCTCACTCAGGCATCCACCGCTTCGGCCGACGGCACCTTCGCCCTAACCGGAAACTTGACTTATGCGAACTCCAGTTGCTCCAAGAGCGGTACTCTCAACAATTCCTTTGTGGTCGGTTCCATGGTTGTCATGCAGGCTACCACCCTCGAACAAGATGGCGTTACCCAGGGATCGATCAGTTATAACAATACGTTTCTGAACAACCCGGCAACGCCGACTAGCATGAAGGGCGACTACCAGGTCGGTGGCGGATATTGCGCCGGCGACACAGACACCCCGACTTTCACAAAGCAGTAGACCTCGCTCCGCAA
>Ga0075028_100000969_pt1 | contig 10310 bp, 6 predicted proteins | sample LitLauG_LLR_2014_FD_71390 | JGI IMG/M metagenome (GOLD analysis project Ga0075028, IMG submission 71390) | Freshwater sediment microbial communities from Pennsylvania, USA - Little Laurel Run_MetaG_LLR_2014 | ecosystem: Environmental > Aquatic > Freshwater > Creek > Sediment | place: USA... | reverse complement strand
CAACTAACCAGTGAACAACATCTACAGGATTCCTACAACTGCATCAGCGTTTCCGGAGTAGAGGTCGCAAGTCCCTGAAAAAACAAGAGGGGAAAGCTTCCGGCGCAAACGCCTCGGCTTTCCCCTCAAGAATACTGCTCGGAAGCCCCAAACCGGCAGCTTTCCAGAGCTTAAGCGCCAGAAAGTTGTGGGATGGTCAGCCCCGAGTTCTCCAAGCCCAGGGCCGGCCGGTTCCTACTTCTTTCCGGCGTGGAGCGCTCCGGACAATTTCAAGCCGTACAGTGCAAACAGGTCCTTAACGCTGATCCCGTAAATGGTGGACAGCGAATAGAGCCTGAAGACGTTCGGAACATGAAGTCCACGCTCCAGCATGTGAAGGCGGCTCGGGACCATTTCAAATCCCTTGCGACCGTGTTTCTGCGCAATCGAACGGCTTTCCCCATGCACATCGCGCATGGTTAGCCCCCGACCTTCTCGTATTTCCCGCAGCGCGGACCCGGCTTCTGTTACCACCTTCGTCCCTGCTGCGCTCTTGCTTTGTTTCTTTTTCACAGATTCCCCTCCGTGATTTTTACTACGGCAAAGCAGCAAATCGTTACGTTAAAGATTGTAACGCTTCTATTATTCCCATAAACAGGCGTACCAAGTCTAGAAATTTTCACAAAAAGTTTGCATTTCGTTTGGGCAGGCCGCCCATAACGTGTTCCAAGTAGGCACTCCACGATGGTGGCGCGAGGCCCCACGTTCGTGCTATTCCCGTCTCTGGCAGACGGTTTTAGTCTCAAAAGTGAGCAGTTCTGGGGGAGGGCTGCCCGAGCGTCAGCATCTCGAAAGAGATGCTGACGCTCGTTTTTTCTGGATGACTTGTGCAAAACGAATTGTAGTCTTTTGCACACCCTCGAACTCAAAGTGCCGAATTCTGGGCATTCCTACGTGGTAGAGATTGTAAAGTTCACCGTGATCCTGGCTTCGGTTTCCACCGGCTGGCCCGCCTGCAAGTAGGGTTTGAAACGCCACTGACGTACCGCTTCCATTGCGGCGGTCGCAAGAATCGCCGGTCCGCTAACGATCTTGAGCGCCTGAATTGAACCGTCGCGACTTATGAACGCGTCCAGGATCACAGATCCTTGCACCTTCATCTCCCGGGCGAGGAGAGGATAGTTGGGATCGACTGGATGCGACAGAACCTGGAGCGCCTCGGGAGAGATCTTCACCCGCCCCGGCGTCGCGTGAGTTTGGGCCTGGGCCGTCGGATCGCTGGGAGTTGCCGCTCGACCTTGCACGCCTCCGCTGGTATCGACGTGAACTGCAACCGCGGGGTTAGTCTGAAGTGGAACTGGTCGCCCGCCCGCAAATACTTCCACAGCCAGCGGCGGCAACACTTTGCGGACTACCGTCGGCGCGGGTGCAACTTCTGGCGGCGCCGTGGGCAAGCTTTTCGCGAGGTGCTGCGGTTTTTCGCCTGAGGGCTTTTCGGATTTCGCAGGCGCCGGCTTTACAAGCCCCGATTTTACCGGCTCGGATTTTGCAGGTTCTGATCCCGCGGGTTCTGAGGGCGCGTCGGCACCCGGCACCGTCGCGGACTGCGCCGAAGGCTGCGCTGCGGAAACCGGGATGGGTGGAGCAGAGGCGACCAAGGGTTGCGGAACACCGGCGGAGGTTGCGCTTTTGTAAATGACCACCCCGATGGCGCTCAGAAACAGGATGAGAGCAAGGATCAGACGCTGCTTCTGGTGGTCTTCCGGCTTAGACGGTTCCCCGTCCGGCTGGAGCTGGCGGCCGGGGCTGGTAACGAGCGGCAATCTTCCTCCAACGATACTGCGCTTATACCCATAGTATGCCGGAAGTAGCCTCCTCGCCAACACCTTAGGTGCACATCTCGCGGGTAGCCGCGGATTTCTGTGTTCCTGTTAAGTAAATTCTGGGCCTGCCGTTTTCAGCGAAGTCGCTCCTGTACCTATGTAACGATCCAACCCCTTGACCCGGAAGGACTTGGCACGTATTCTGGTCAAGCCGAATCCTTTATCTTGAGAACCTGTCACTCCATGTTCGATCGTCTGAGACGAGGAATGAGTGGTAGTGCCTGCCTGAGGCGGGTGCTGCCTTGCTTGATTCCTGGCCTGTTGTTGAGCTTGGCCCCAGTGGGTGTGCTGGCTCAGCAACCCATTTCGGGCGCAATGCTCACCGCGCGTGGCAACGTGGCCGTCAACGGCCGCGTGGTGGGAACGACACAGGCCCTTCTACCCGGCGATCTGACGGTGACGCAAAAAGATTCTGGCGGCAACGTGACCCAAAACGGGACGAACGCCATGCTCGGCCCCGACACGGCCCTGCGCTACGAGGGCGATCATGCGGTTCTGGAACGCGGTGGCGTCAGCGCCAATACGCAGAATGGCTTCGCGGTGCAGGCAGGCTGCTGGACGGTAAAGCCCCTGCAATGGACGCAGTGGACGGAATTTGCCGTGAGCTACGCCAGCGCGGGCGAAGTCTTGATCCAGGCGCGTAGCGCGGATGTCCGCGTCTACGGCCGCGTACACAAGACCCACGACAAGAACGATAAAAGCACCGACGTCGAAAAGATGGTGGAAGCGGATCACGACCGCGACGTAAACGGCGCCCCGCTGGGCAATGCCAAGGGGACGCAAACACAAGATCCTCAACCGGATCGTGGCGAGCTGCTGCGCGCGGGCCAGGAAATGCGCCGCGAAGCGTGTCCGGTCGATGCCGAACAGAAAACCCCACGCCGTCCGGGTGGTGGAGCAGCCAGCGCCGCAACAACAGGCCCCCTGAACTCGACAGGCGCACTCTACGGCGGAGCCGCCGCAGCCGGCGTCGTGACAGTTCTATTCTTAGTTCGCCACGACGATCCCGCCAGCCCGAAAAAACCCTAAGGCACGCCTACAAATTACAAATTGCAAATTTAGAAATTACCAATCTCCTAGGCGTTGGCCAATTCTTTTGCTCGTTGAGCAGCCTTGACAACAGCCTTAATCAACGTCACCCGCAGCTTGCCTTCCTCCAGCTCCATAATGCCGTCAATGGTGCATCCGGCGGGCGTTGTGACGGCATCTTTGAGCAGAGCGGGGTGATCGCCAGTCTCCAGAACGACGGTCGCCGCACCCAGTGTCGTCTGCGCCGCCAGCAGCGTAGCGACATCGCGTGGCAACCCCACCTTGACGCCAGCCTCCGCCAGCGATTCCAGAATGATGTAGATGTAAGCCGGTCCACTCGCTGAGAGCGCGGTCACCGCGTCCATGTGCTTTTCATCCACCACCACGGTGCGTCCGACTACATCGAACATTCCACACGCCAATTGGCCGTGCTCCTCCGTTGCGTACCTGCCCTTGCAGATTGCCGTCATGCCGACGCCCTGAGCGCACGGTGTGTTGGGCATGGCGCGAATCACGGGGTTCTTTGTGCCCAGCTCATTCTCAATGTCTTGTGTCCGCACAGATGCTGCCACGGAGATGAAAATCTGCTTCGGAGTGACATGCTTGCGGATTTGGCGCATGACCTCACCCACAACCTGCGGCTTGACGCACACAAACACGATGTCCGCCCCGCGCACTGCCGCCGCATTGTCCGTTCCGACGGAGATGGCCAGCTTTTCCTCCAGCGCGCGCGCGCGTTCCGGATGCGCAACTGTGGCGCGGGTTAATGGTTTTGCCAATAACCCCACGTGTAACATCGACTGCGCCAGAATGCTTCCCAGCTTGCCTGCGCCCAGGAACGCCACGGTTTTTCCCGATAACGATCCGGCTATTAACTTTTCACTTATTCCCTTGCTGGGTACTAACGTTCTGGGATTATTTTTATGCGATGCGTCGCGCTTCACTCGTGCCTCCGCCTGAGAGAAAGACAGGTTCCCCGCTCGGCTCGGGACGAACGGCCGGCGACGGAAAAACCTCACCTTCTTATACCATGCACGGGCTGGCCGCCCCGAAACGAGACTTGATCGACAAGCTGAGTTAAAGCCAAAAGGGCCGCCGTTGCCGGCAGCCCTTGGCATCACTTTACGAACGAGGCGCCTACTGCACAACCATCTGGACGGTTGTGGATTGCTTGGCGATGCCCGACACGGCATTCACCGTGATCGTGTAGGTGCCTGGAGGTGTCCCAGGCGAACCGTGGTGGGTGCTGCCGCAGCCGGCGAAGGCCCCGATAAGCCCCAGAGCCAGAAGGCCTCCCAGGATTCCCAACCGCTTCCGGGACTGACGACGCGAGGCCAGCGAAACGATGCCGAGCGCCGGCATCGCCAGCCAGAATGCGAAGAACGGCCCGCTGGGCTTCCATGGGGAAGCTGGCGGTGTTGCCCCGGCAATCGCTGCGGTCGTCAAAATGGACAACGTGACCGGAGTATTTCCGCTGCCAGCGGTGATTGTGGACGGACTGAAGGCGCATGTGCTCAGACTGGGCAGGCCGGTGCAGGTGTAGGTCACCGCGGTCAGGAATGTCGCCGCTCCGTCCGGCTTAAAGTTGAACGGAGTGTACATGGCGGTACCGCCCGCCGTTACCGTTTGCGAGGTTGCGGTGTTGATGATGTGAAAGTCTTCGTTCAGCACCAGCGTCACTGGCGTGTCGTGGGTGATGGTGCCATCGGTGGTATGGATCACGAAGTTGTACGTGTTGGCAACGGTATCCGCAGCGAGTACGGTGAACGTTGCTCCACCGGCGGTCGGCGTGGTTGGGCTGGTAGTGACGACGCAAGTTGCGGGCGGTGCTGTGGCTCCGGCGATGCAGCTGATCGCTACCGGCTTGTTGTAGGCATTTATCGCGGTCAGCGTTCCATTAAATGCCTGCTGGCCCTGCACCGTGATCGCTGCGGGCGTCGGATTACTGATGGCGAGCGTGTAGTCCGGATTGGCAGTGACGTTGAGCGTGAAGGTCCGCGTCTTCGCTGTCGGTTCGGCGTGTGTGGCATCGTGCGCGGTGATCGTTACCGTTGTCGGGCCAGACGCCGCTTCACCGGCTGTGGTTGCAACCGTCAACGAAACCGCAGCCGGAGTTGCCGACGTCGGGTTCACGGTTGCCGAGGGAGAGAACACGCAGCTTGCTCCAGCGGGCAGGCCACTACAGGTCAGCGTCACGGAATCAGCAAACGATCCCGACGCTGTGACGTTGAAAGTTATGGGGCCCGATGCGTTCGGCACGTTGGCTGTTACGCCGGGGGCGCTCAGCGCCCCAAGGGCAAAGTCCACGACCTGTAAGGTGAGTTGAGTGTCGTGAACTATGGTGCCGTCGGTGGCATGCAAGTTGAAAACACGGTCGACGGTGGAGGCGTCGCTGGCTGCGAGGCCGATCGTGGTTGTAGCAGGGCTAGTTGCAGGCACAAAGCCAGCCGCGGGCGTTGGCGTGCAGGTGCTTGGCGGGACGTTCGTCTTGGGTGGAGTTTGCGCCGCGCCAGCCGTGCAGCTCAGGGTCACCGAGCTGTTGTAGCCGCCAATGGCTGTAGCGGTTCCCGCAAAGCTGACGCTCGTCGCGGGATAAGTGGTGAGCGTCGCCGTAGTTACGGCAACTTGATAATCCGGCGTCTGGCTCAACGTAAACTGCCAGATACCGCGCCCGTAAGTCGAAGCGCGCAGGATCTTCACTCCGCCATGGTTAAACAGGCGCAGTCTCGTCACTGGCGCATCCGGAATGTAGCCAGCCGTACCCGAAATCGGCGCGGGACCGACTTCGGTCCACGTCGACGAGGCCGATGCGGAGGGGCTGCTGAAAACACCCACGTCGGTTCCGACGTAGACGATGTGCAACGCAGCATCCACAACCAGGGAATCCACCGGCGCATTGGGAAGCACGCCGGTAAAGTCGTTCCAGGTAGCGCCCCCGTCGGCGGTTTTGACAACGCGGACAGTGCCAAAGCCCTGCAAGCCTACGAAAGCAGTTTTCCCGGTTGCGTCGGAAGAATCAATCGCGATATCACCGATGGTGTAGAACTGGTTCGTCGATCCTGTCCGAACTTGCGTCCAGGTGTTGCCGGAGTCCAACGTTACCCAGACCGACCCTCCCGCAGCATTGGCTCCCGGCAGCGGCCCGGTGCCTTCCAATCCGGCGTAAATCACCGAGGAAAACCCGTTGGCATCTTTCGGTCCGCCCACCGCCATCGAACGAATCGGCGCCGACGTTCCCGAGCAGGGTATGGCCCCAGCCAGAAAGAAATCCGGGCTGATGGCCGTAAAGCCTACAGGTGAGCCGGCAGACACGGTTCCTCGCCAAATACGGCACGTGGCGACCAGAATTCCGCTCTGAGAAGCTGTGTTCTGTGGGTCGAGCGTGTAGTTTGTATAGAAGGGCCCGGCGTCGTTGCCGACGGTCGAGGTTGAAATAACCGGCGAAAAGTTGCCTTCCAGACAGCTTGATCCCGCTGTGCACTGCTGGATGCTTACGTCCGTGTTAGCGGTGTACCAATTGTTAGGGATTGCGGGATCAATCTCGTTATACCCGCCATCCCCGCCGAGGACGCTATGCCATGAGCTATTCGTTTGCGAGGTGGAAGGCGAGCCGTTATCTTGCGTGCCGCCCAGCAGAATCGCCGAATTGGTCGCGTCTTGCGAAAATGAAACAAACTCCGTCATCGATCCCAGCGTCCCGTTCAGGTCATCAAACGGAGTTGTGCAACTCCCGCTGTTGCTGAGCGCAAAGCCGTTCAGAGAGCGGTTGATGCCGCCATCGTGGGCGAAATACATCACCGCCGCCCCACCCGAAACAATGAAGTCCAGGGAATGCTGATCCGGGTGTACTGCCGGACCCGAGCCCACGCATCCGTAGACGTGCGTGAGGTTTTGCAGGAAGTTCGCGCCCGTGCCGGAGCAGTCCGGAACAGCGCTGGTAATCGTGCACTTGTAAACGTTGCGTGCGCCAGCGTAGAGGTCCGTCCCTGTGGCGCCGTTCGGCACCGCCGCCAGTTCCAAATCATACGAACCCTGCACCGTATCGCAACCGCCGGTATCGCCGCAGTTCGTGATGCCCGTAACGTTAATCGCGGCCCATGTTGCCCCGCCGTCAAGACTCTTCCAAATCCCCTGATCCCCGTCTCCCGGGTCCACATAGAATGCGTACATTTCGTTGCGATTCGGTACCACGGCGATCTCGCCGCGATAGATGGGGCAAGTAATTGACGTCACGCCCACGAGCGACGTAGGGCAAGTACCCGCTCCGTTCAGTCCAGAACCCGCAGCCGCAGGCTGATTCGTCAGCCGGGTCCAGTTGGCGCCATCTGTCGACGAATAGAATCCGCGGTAGCGGAACGCCGCGTAGAATTTTCCTGCGGCGGCATTGAACACCACCGAGGTTACGGAGTTCGACGGTGGCGCAATCGAGGTCGTCCCATCCTTGACCGAAGTCTCGTACGTCCAACTTGCGCCACCATTCGTGGAAACGTAGAGGCCGCGGTTGTCTATCGTGCGCGCTCCCTCGATAACACCGGGTGACGACGTAGCCACTGCGGCCACGACCAAGCTCGGATTCGTCGAGCTGAATGCGATCTTGCTGACAGCCATACCAAGAAAGGGCTTCCCGCCTGAATCCTGCTTGATCAGCGTCCAGGTCTGGCCGGCATCGGTGGAGCGCAGAATTCCAAGTCCGTAATAAGAATCGGCGGAAGAGTTGGCTTCGCCGGTGCCGACGAGGATCACCTTGCTCAGATGGTTCAGGCCATCGCAATTCCCCAGGGGAACGCTGCAAGGCTGCAGACCGATGGCGCCAACGGCCAGCGTAGGCTGGTTGTCGATGAGCGGCGTCCAGGTGACCGAGCTAGCGCTGCTGGCCGCGCCGTTCTGGCTGCGCCACAGGCCTCCATAAGCGCCGCCAAGGTACACGGTATTGCCGGTCGTATCCGCAGGGTCAATGGTGACGGACGTCGCGCGACCGGAAACAAAACCGTAGTCTTGGCCGCTGCCGGGATTGGACACCAGCGGTGCCGGGCCGAGAGCCGTCCATCCCACGGAGCCAGCCGTATTGATCAAGCTCTGGGCAGCGCCTGCCTTACGCGCCGCAACGATGCGCGCCGCGCGCATCTGAATCTTTTGCTGGTAAGCCTGCCAGCGCATTTCCGCGGGCGTCTTTCCCGCAGGCGCAACGCGCCCCTGCATAAACCACTTGTCGCGTCCGGCTGGGTCGTCGCGGTCTGTGGCGTCGCCAACTCCCGAGGGAGTCATCCGCGCACCCTGGGCCGACATCCAAGAAGACAGGCTACCGAGCAGAAAACACAGAACTACCAGTGGGAGCGCGACGCGGAGCTTGGACATGCTTGGACCTCAGTGTGAGTTTGGCGGGCAACTGCTGCCCACAAGTATGCGAGGCTCGGCCTTCCCTGTCAATTCATGTTCGGAACCGAGGCACCCCGGTCGTACACTGTCTGATCGGCCATACCCGGCGCGGGTTGCTTGGGAGGAATAGTTTGGGACAAGAATTTTACAATTGTCCGGTGCGCGCTGATTTCCTCCGTTCCAAACGAAATGTCATTCTGCGCAAAGCGAAGATTCCATCGGCGAAGAAAAAGCGTAACTACTCTGAACCAACTTGCGTAAGTCCTCGTTCGTTCCCTCCCACTTCGTAGGCATCCTCCGCCTCTTCTCGCTACAATCGCCATGCGAAGCGGACCGGTACCCTCGGTAGACGTTGGCGGAAGACTTCATGGATTTTCAGGCACTTTGGCTCACGGTGCGATTGGCGACGCTGGTTTCGTTGGCGCTGCTGGCCCTCGGTTTACCCGTGGCGTACTGGATTACGTATTCGCGCTGGCGCTGGAAGTTCTTCATAGAGGCCGTGGTCGCGTTGCCTCTAGTTCTTCCGCCTACTGTGCTCGGTTTTTACGTTCTGATTGCGCTCGGGCCGCGCAGTCCCCTGGGCCGCTGGTGGCAAACCCTGACGGGGCACACCCTCGCCTTCACGTTTGAAGGGTTGGTGCTGGGCTCGATCCTATACAGTTTGCCTTTTGCGGTGCAGCCGTTTGCGGCTTCGTTTGCGGCTGTGGATCGCCGCTTGCTGGATGCGTCGGCGGTGCTGGGCGCCTCGCGGTGGCGCACGTTTTTCCGCGTGACCTTGCCGCTAAGCCTGACGGGCGTGGTAACCGGCGTGGCTTTGAGCTTTGCACATACGCTGGGTGAATTCGGACTCGTGCTGATGGTGGGCGGCAACATCCCCGGAGTAACTCGCACTGTTTCCATCGCAATCTATGACAAAGTTCAAGCTGTGGATTATGCCGCAGCCAATGCCACGGCACTCGTGCTGTTGGTGATTTCTTTCGCGGTGCTCTCTGGCGTCTATGGCTTGAATCGAGGTTTTTCGCCGGTGGGTTTTGGACGCAGAAACGAGTCCGCCGATTCAGGACGTCAACGCGCGAACGAGGCTCCCGATGCTTGACGTTCGTATAGAGGAACGTAACGCGCAACTGGATCTGGATTTCCATGCGCCCGAAGGTTTTACAATCGTTTTCGGCGCGTCAGGCGCGGGCAAGACTACACTCTTGAATTGCATCGCAGGGTTGGTTCGGCCCAACGCTGGGCGAATTGCTGTGAGCGAAACGGCGTTTTTTGATTCCGACGAAAATCTTTGCTTGCCCACTGAAGGGAGGCGAGTCGGCTACGTGTTCCAGGATCTCGCGCTGTTTCCGCACCTGACCGTCGAGCGTAATATTGCTTACGGCCTGGCGGGATTGAAACGCGACGACCAGGCGAAGCGCGTCGATGCGATTCTCACGTCGTTCCGCATCGAGCCTCTGCGTCAGCGTAAGCCAGCTGAACTTTCTGGAGGCGAGCGACAGCGAGTTGCCTTGGCGCGGGCGCTGGTCTCTGATCCTCGCATCCTGCTTCTCGACGAGCCTCTCGCTGCGCTCGACATGCCGACCAAGTCGCTGATCCTCGACGACTTGCGATCCTGGAATCAACAACATCGTGTGCCAATCCTTTACGTTACGCACGGCCGGGACGAGGTTTTTGCGCTCGGCGAGCGGGTGATCGTGCTGGATCGCGGTCGCATCGTCGCCCAGGGCACACCGCACGACGTCATGAGTGCGCCCCATCTGGAAACCGTTGCCCAGCTCTCGGGCTTCGAGAATGTCTTCGATTCCGTGGTCGAGGCCGTACAAGAGGACCGCGGCAGCCTGATTTGCCGGCTCGCTTCGAGCGCGGGTTCAACCCCTGGGCTGTCCCTGGAAACGCCTCTGGTACGCGCGGCCGTTGGAGCGGGTCTTCGCATCGGCATCCGCGCCGGCGACATCCTGCTCGCCACCGCTGAGCCACGAGAAATCAGCGCTCGCAACGTTTTTCCAGGGCGCGTCGTCGCCGTCGAACGGCGCGACGTCATTATTC
>Ga0075028_100000968_pt1 | contig 10316 bp, 6 predicted proteins | sample LitLauG_LLR_2014_FD_71390 | JGI IMG/M metagenome (GOLD analysis project Ga0075028, IMG submission 71390) | Freshwater sediment microbial communities from Pennsylvania, USA - Little Laurel Run_MetaG_LLR_2014 | ecosystem: Environmental > Aquatic > Freshwater > Creek > Sediment | place: USA... | reverse complement strand
CGAAAACGACGTACGCTCCGCCCAAACTTCGCTCGAAGTGACGCGTAATCGCTTGCGCATCCTCGGCATGACTGACGAAGAAATCACGAAATTTGGTGATACCGGCGCAGTTAGCCCGCAGGTGACGATCTATTCGCCCATCGCTGGCACTGTGATCCAGCGCAAGGTCGGCCCCGGGCAATACATCAACACCTCGTCCCAGAACACCAGCGCAAGCGACCCGACTTTCGTCATCGGCGATCTGTCAACCGTATGGTTGATCGCCTATGTGCGCGAATCTGATGCGCCAAGTGTGCATGTGGGCCAAGCGGTGCGCTTCACGGTTCTCGCTTATCCGAACCGCGTATTTCCGGCGAACATTTCCTATGTCGCCACCTCGCTCGATACCGGAACGCGCCGGCTCATGGTTCGAGCGACGATCGACAATTCGCAACATCTGCTCCGCCCCGAAATGTTCGCGAGCGTGACCATCCTCACAGGTGAAGGGGACAATTCGCCGGCAGTGCCGCAAGAGGCGATCATCTACGACGGCAAGGTCGCTCATGTTTGGGTCGCTCGCGAGGACAAATCGGTCGAGCGACGAGACATCAAGACCGGCCTCTCGAATGGACAGATGATTCAGGTGATCGAGGGCCTGCGCACTGGCGAAACGGTCGTGAGCAAAGGCAGCCTGTTCGTCGACCGCGCCGCGGCGGGAAGCTGAAGCATCCATGTTACGAAGTCTGATGTCGTTCTGCCTGTCACGGCGACCGCTTGCGCTGGTTGCCTTCGCAGCATTTATTGGCGTCGGCGGTGTTGCATTTACCGTACTCAACGTAGAGGCCTATCCCGACCCCGCACCGCCGATTATCGAAATCATCGCGCAATATCCCGGCCAGTCGCCCGAGGAAGTCGAACGCTACGTTACAATTCCGCTGGAAATCGCGGTCGCCAGCACCCCCGGGCTGACTTACATCCGTTCGAACACGGTGTTCGCGCTCGGCTTTATCCGCCTGCAATTCGAGTATGGCCGCGACTACAATTTCGTCCGCCAGCAGGTCACCAACCGCCTGAAGGACGCCACGCTGCCAGCCACGGTAACGCCGGTGATTTCTCCGGCGGGCGGCATCAGCGAAATCCTGCGCTATCAGCTCAAAGGTCCGCCCGGCATGGAGCTGATCCAGCTCAAGACCATCCAAGATTGGGTGGTCGAACGAAAATTGCGCATCGTTCCAGGCGTCGCGGATATCTCGCCATTGGGCGGCAAAACCAAGGAGTACCAGGCCGAAATCGACCTCGATCGCATGCGGGCCCATGGGCTGACATTGCCGCAGATCATCAATGCGATTTCCACCAGCAACGCCAATGTCGGCGGCCGCACGATCGCTGTCGGCGAACAATCGGTCAACGTACGCGGCGTCGGCGCGCTTGGCTCGATCAGCGACATCAACAATATCGTGGTGAGCCAGCAGGGCGGATTGCCTGTTGTGCTATCGGACATCGCACACAATCAGATCGGCTTTACGCCGCGCCTCGGCATTGCAGGCCGCGACGAGCAGGACGACATCCTGTTCGGCATCGTCCTGATGCAAAAACTTGAGCGCACGATGGACGTGGTCACACGCGTGCGCGCGGCCATCGAACGCATCAATACCGACGGCAGCCTGCCACCGGGCGTCAGGATCGAGACGTACTACGATCGCGGCGATCTGGTTGCCATCACCGTGCGCACGGTGATGCACAATATGCTGTTTGGCATTGCCCTGATTTTTCTCATTCAATGGGCATTTCTGGGTAATTTACGCTGCGCATTGATCGTGGCCGCGACAATTCCGGTGGCGCTATTTCTAGCTGTCATCATTACGGTGCTGCGCGGAGATTCAGCCAATCTGCTATCGGTCGGTGCGATCGACCTCGGAATAATCGTCGACGGCACCGTCATCATGGTGGAAAATATTTTCCGCCATCTCGCGCATCACACGACACGCCATCCTACCGACGCAAGCCGCGGTGACCGGCTGCACCGGATTTTGGCGGCGGCTGTGGAAGTGGACAAGCCGATCTTCTTCTCGGTTGTCATCACTATTGCGGCGTTCATCCCGCTCTTCACCATGCAAGGCGTCGAAGGCCAGATCTTCGGGCCGATGTCGCGGACCTACGCCTATGCGCTGCTCGGTGCGGTGATCGCGACCTTTACGGTGACCCCCGTGATGTCCTCGCTGCTGCTGCCCGACAGGGTCGATGAGATCGAAACGTTTATCGTTCGCGGCATCCGCAGCATCTACGAGCCCGTCCTCATTCTTGCGGTAAAAAATGCGCGCATCGCAGCGATGATAGCCTTCACGTTCCTTGTGGTCTGCGGTGGACTAGGGGTGCGGCTCGGCACCGAGTTCCTGCCCAAGCTGGAAGAGGGAAACCTCTGGATCCGCGCTTTGCTTCCGCCCACGATTACTCTCGAAGCCGGTCGTGAAACCGTGAACAAGATCCGTGGCGTGATCGCCAGCTATCCGCCGGTCCGTACGGTCGTCTCAGAGCAAGGCCGTGGCGAAGATGCCACCGATCCGGACGGATCATTCGTCGCCGAATTTTTCGTGCCCCTTAAGCCGTTTGAGGAATGGCCTAACGGCCTCACCAAACCAAAGCTTGTCAAGGAGATGGCGGCGCGGCTGGAAAGCGAGTTTATCGGCATCGACTTCAACTTCTCGCAATACATCCAGGACAACATCGAGGAAGCCGTTTCGGGAGTGAAGGGCGAAAACTCAGTCAAGATCTTCGGCCGCGATCTGGCGGAGCTCGAGCGTTTGTCCAAGGCGGTCCAGAACGAGCTCGCGAAGGTTCCGGGCGTGGCCGAGGCAGGCGCATTCAATCTGCTCGGCCAGCCAAACCTGGTGATCCAAGTCGATCGCGCCAAGGCGGCGCGCTACGGCATCACCGTCAGCGATATGAATACTGTAGTTCAGGCAGCGATCGGCGGACAGGAAGTCACCCGCGTCTACGATGGCGAGATGAACTTCCCGCTGACCGTGCGGCTCGCCCCACAATACCGTGACAATGTCGACGCCATCCGCTCAGTCCCCGTGGCCCTGCCGAATTCCGATCCGAAATCGCCGACCGCCTACATTGCGCTCGGAGACGTTGCGGAAGTGCGGCTGGAAACCGGCGCGGCCTATATCTACCGGCAAAACACCGAACGCTTCGTGCCGATCAAATACAGCGTGCGCGGCCGAGATCTCGGATCGACCGTCGCCGATGCGCAACGGCGCATCGCCAAAAATGTGGAGCTGAAAGAAGGCTATCGGATGGAATGGTCGGGCGAATTCGGCGCCCTGGTCGAGGCGAAAAAGCGGCTCGCTGTCATTATACCGCTCAGCCTCCTGCTGATCATGATGCTGCTTTACAGCCTGTTCAATTCCGTGCGCGACAGCCTGCTGGCACTGTCCGCCATTCCATTCGCCGCGTGCGGTGGAATTCTCGGGCTGTATTTCTTCGGCCTGAACGCCAGCGTCTCAGCTGCGGTCGGATTCATCTCTCTGTTCGGCGTGTCGGCAATGGATGGCATATTGCTCGTCTCCTATATTCGCCGGCGGCTGGATGAAGGATTTGGCAAGGACGAGGCCATCATCGGCGCCGCGCAGGCGCGCATGCGTCAGATCTTCATGACCGGCTTTTCCGCGTGTATCGGCCTGGTGCCCGCTGCGATATCTACCGGCATTGGCTCGCAGGTACAGCAGCCACTCGCCTCTGTGATCGTTGGCGGCATGCTTTTGTCGCCGATTTGCAGCCTGTTGGTGATCCCGACACTGGCGCGGCTGACGATACCGACGGTGCGACGAACGGCGCCAGCACGTCGCGGCCCAGCAACCCAACCCGGCCCGGCGGAATAAGATCGGCTGATCAGGTTGTTCGTTTTGCCGGCTGAACCATTCCGCTGACACGACCGATGAGTTTGGCGATCGGCGACCAAAACAGCAGCACAATGGCGAGCGTGGTTATGGAGCCGACCAGCGGATTCGCCCAGAACACACGCATATCGCCGCCGGATCCGATCATCGACAGACGGAAAGCGTCTTCAGCACGGCTGCCCAGGACCAGGGCGAGTGTGAATGGCGCGAGTGGAATCCCGACCTTTTTGAACACATAGCCAATCACGCCGAACACCAACATCAACCAGATGTCGAACATCGCATTCTGGATGGCGTAGGCGCCGATCGCGCAGGACACCACGATCATCGGCGCAATGGCGGCGAAGGGGACGCGCAGCACCGCGGCGAAAATGGGCACGGTCGTGAGCACAATCACCAAGCCGACGATATTGCCGAGATACATCGAGGCGATAAGGCCCCAGACGAAGTCCTTGTGCTCGACAAACAGCAGCGGCCCGGGATTGAGCCCCCACACCATCAGTCCACCGAGCAGGATGGCGGCTGTCCCGGAGCCGGGAATTCCCAACGCCAGCATTGGAAGCAACGCCGCCGTCCCGGAAGCATGCGCCGCCGTTTCCGGCGCAAACACGCCTTCAATGCGGCCCTTGCCAAAGCTTTCGGGATCCTTGGAGAAACGCTTGGCAAGGTTGTAGCCCATGAACGATGCGGCAATTGCGCCGCCCGGCGTAATCCCCAGCCATGCCCCAATGACGGAGGACCGCAGTAGCGTCACCCAATAGCGCGGCATATCCTTCCACACATTCCACAGCACGCGCAGGCTGATCCGCGCCGCATGGCCGCGCAGCGCCAGCCTCTCTTCCATGGTGAGCAGGATTTCGCTGATACCGAACAGGCCGATCACCGCCACCAGGAAGTTGATGCCGCGCAGCAGGTCGCTGAAGCCGAAGGTCATGCGCAGCTGGCCGGACACGGTGTCCATGCCGACGCCGGCGAGCAGCAGCCCGAGAGCCATCGAGATGATGGTTTTGTGCTTTGCTTCGCGGCCCAGCCCAACGAATGAGCAGAAGGTCAGCAAGTAGACGGCGAAGAATTCAGGCGGCCCGAACCGGAGCGCGAATGATGCGATGCCCGGCGCCAAGAACGTTATGAGCAGAACGGCAAACAGCGAGCCGATGAATGACGACGTAAAGGCCGCGGTCAGCGCTTCCGCCGCCTTGCCCTGCTGCGCCATCGGATAGCCGTCGAATGTGGTCGCCACCGACCAGGCTTCGCCCGGAATATTGAAGAGGATCGAGGTGATGGCGCCGCCGAATAGCGCGCCCCAATAGATGCAGGAAAGCATCACAATGGCCGAAGTCGGGTCCATCGTGAACGTGAGCGGCAGCAAGATCGCGACACCGTTCGGTCCACCCAGTCCCGGCAATACGCCGACGAAAATACCGAGCACCAGCCCGACCATCATCAATGCGAGCGTCTTCCAGGTCAGCAGGACCGCGAAGCCGTGAATGAGCAGCGTGAAGGCTTCCATAGGGCTCAGTATCCAAACAGGGCTTCGAGCGGCCCCTTCGGCATGATGACGTCGAACGCGACGTCAAAGGTGATGAACATGACGAGCGAGAACACAAAGCTGGTCAGCAATGATTTCCATAGTGCGATGCGTCCGACCATCCACATGAAGCCCGCGATGAGCAGGAAGCTTGCGACATAGAGCCCGAGCCATTGCGTCAGCAGGCAGAACAAGAACGTCGGAATGAACACTTGCATCACGCGGCGAAGCTGGTCGCGGGTGACGAATGTCTTGCCTTCATCCATCCGGCTTGAAAAAATCGAGACCAGCCCATAAACGCTGGCCGCCGCCAGAATGACGGAAAGATAAAACGGAAAATATCCGGCCTGCGGACCGTCGGCCTCCCAGCCCATTCCCGTCCGCAAGTTGTCGAAGGCCAGCACCAGCGCAAGACCCGCCAATAAAAAGTAGACAACTGTCTCCACCGTCCGCGTTGATGCAACGGCCGGCGATTCTTCAGCCGGTGCATCCGGATCTTCGACGACGATTTCGGTATACGGCTCTGCCATTGTTTTCCCGGTCGTATACGCACGCTTCCAAACAGCCTCGACTGTCATCATCCGCGAAGGCGGATGATCCAGTAACCCCGAGCACTATCTAATATTGCAAGGCTTCGGAGTACTGGATGCCCCGCTTTCGCGGGGCATGACAGTCTGGCTTAATTTACTTCGCGACGAAGCCGGCTTCTTCCATGAGGCTCGAGTTCAGCTTGTCGTCTTCCTCAAGGAATTTGACCATGTCCTTGCCGGTCAGGAAGATCGGCTTGAGCGCCTGCTTTTCCATGTAGTCCTTGTATTCGGCGGTCTGCGCCACTTTCTGGAGCAGATCGACATAGAAGGCCGACTGTTCGGGTGTGACTTTGCCGGGCAGGAAGAAGGCGCGCAGCATCAGATACTGCACATCGAGCCCTTCTTCCTTGCAGGTCGGAATGTCATTCCACGACTGATTGTCGGTTACCTTTGTTTTGTACGCGATGCGTTCCTTGTCGAACACGCACAGTGCGCGCACCTGGCCGGCGCGCCACACTTCGAGATTCTCCGACGGATTGTTGACGTTCGACGCGGTGTGGTTACCGACCAATTGCGTCGCCGCCTCTCCGCCCGACTTGTATGGCAAGTAGGCAAACTTGGCGCCCGTCTTCTTTTCCATGAACACGGTCAGGATGTGATCCTCGCGCTTGGAGCCGGTGCCGCCCATTTTGAACGGCTGCGGTGCAGCCTTGGCTGCGTCGACGAACTCCTTCACATTTTTGTAGGGCAGCGTGGTGTTGTCCCACAGCACGAATTGGTCCATCGCGGTGACGGCGATCGGCGAGAGCTCACGCCAATTGAACGGAATCTTCGCCGACAGCGGCAGCATGTAAATCAGTGAATAGGCGAGCAGCAACCGGTTGGGATCGCCATCGCTCGATTTCATGTACATCAACGCTTCCGCTCCCGACGCGCCTCCCTTGAGCGAGACGACCATCGGTTGCTTCATCAGATTGTTTTTCTGAATGGCGGCCTGAATCATGCGCGCCATCTGATCGGAGGCGCCACCAGCACCGGCAGCCACGACGATTTCGACCGGCTTGGTCGGTTCCCACGCCATGGCCGGCGCGTTCGCGAGCACAACCGCCGCAACCGCCGTGCCGGCAATAACAAAGCTTTTCATCTCATCCTCCCTTTGTAGGCTCGCGGCGGTTTTATCGGCAGATAGGCCGCGCTGTCGTGTTATTGGCCCATTTTGCGGGTATTGAGCGCAAGTTCAAGCTGCCGCCCGTCTAATTGTTGCGCTGCTCCTGACGCACGATGTCTGCGCCCTGCACCATCGCCTGCATTTTGCCGAATGCCACCTCGCGCGGCAGGTACTTCATGCCGCAATCAGGCGCAATCACGATGCGTTCGGCGGGGGCGTGCGACAGCGCCTTGCGGATGCGAGCGGCGACGATCTCCGGTGTCTCTACAGTCATGTCGGACAGATCGATGACGCCAAGGATGATCGTTTTCGATGGCAGCTCTTCGAGAACGTTAAGATCAAGCTTCGGCTGGGCCGCCTCGATTGAGATCTGCGCGGCCTTCGAACCTTCCAATTCAGGGAGAAATGAATAGCCGGTCGGCTTGTCATGGACGACAGCGGCATAGCCAAAGCACAAATGGACCGCGATCGTTCCGCTGACGCCGTCGAGTGCGCGATCGAGCGCCTTCAGACCATATTCGCGCGCCTTGTCGGGGTGCTGCTGCATCCACGGCTCATCGATCTGCACGACATCGGCGCCGGCGGCGAACAGGTCCTTGATCTCCTCGTTCACCGCAGCCGCATAGTCCAGCGCCATGGACGCATCGGTTTTGTAGAATTCGTTTTGCGCCTGCTTCGACATCGTGAACGGACCCGGCACCGTCATCTTCACGGTCTTCTTTGTGTTCGCGCGCAGGAATTGCAGGTCGCGTAGCTCGACCGGAAATTTGCGGCGAATTTTGCCTGTAACACGCGGCACCGGGATGGGCTTGCCGCTGCGATTGAGCGTCGAACCTGGATTTTGCGTATCGACACCTTCGAGCGCGGTGGCAAAACGGTTCGAATAGCTCTCTCGGCGTTGCTCGCCATCGCTGATGATGTCGAGCCCGGCGCGTTCCTGATCGCGAATAGCAAGCAGCGTCGCCTCGTCCTGCTTGGCCTCCAGCGCTTTCGGGTCGACCAGCCAAAGATCGCCCATGCGCACGCGCGGCACCATCTTTGCCAGCCGCGCGCGGTCGATCAGCCAATCCGGCTGCGGATAGGAACCGACGAGCGACGTGGGAAAGAGCTTGGCTAGCATCGGTCTGTTCCGCCGCTCATTTGGATAATTCGGCGCGTACGATTTTCGCGCCTTCGACCATGGCACACATCTTTCCGAAGGCGACCTCACGCGGCAGATATTTCAGGCCGCAATCGGGAGCGACGACGATGCGATCGGCGGACACGTAGGGCAATGCGCGCCGGATGCGCGCGGCCACTATTTCAGGTTTTTCGATTGTCATGTCGGAGAGATCGAGTGTGCCAAGAATGATGGTCTTGCCCGGCAACTTCTCGAGCACAGCGCAGTCGAGATTTGATTGCGCGGTTTCAACCGAAACCTGCCTGACCGGCGACCCGGCTAGCTCGGGCAGAAATGAATATCCCTCGGGACGCACATGAATGATGGCGGCATATCCGAAACAGATATGCACGGCAGTCGGCCCGGTGATCCCGTCGAGTGCGGCGTTGAGCGCCTTGAGCCCATATTTGCGGGCCTTTTCCGGTCGCGCCTGCATATATGGCTCGTCGATCTGCACGATGTCGGCGCCGGCAGTGAACAGATCCTTGATTTCGGCATTGACCGCAGCGGCATAGTCGAGCGCCATCTCCTCCTCGTCTTTATAGAAATCGTTCTGCGCCTGCTGCGACATCGTAAACGGGCCGGGCACCGTCATCTTGATCATGCGGTCGGTATTGGCGCGCAGGAATTTTACATCGTCCACTTCGACCGGATGCCGGCGGCGGACCTTGCCGGTGACGCGCGGTACCGGATTGGGATGACCGGACCGATCAAGCGCGCTCCCGGGATTGTCGATATCGACACCTTCGAGCGCCGTGGCAAAACGATTGGAATAGCTTTCGCGTCGCACCTCGCCGTCGGTGATGATGTCGAGCCCGGCGCGCTCCTGATCGCGGATCGCAAGCAAGGTGGCATCATCCTGCGCCTGCTTGAGATAGTCAGGTGCGATGCGCCAAAGCTCCCTGGCGCGCACGCGCGGCGGAAAGCGGCTTGCGAGCTTGGCGCGGTCAATCAGCCACTCCGGTTGGGCGTAAGAACCGACGAGGGAGGTGGGGAAAAGTTTGGACGACATTGACCAGCCTCTCGCTCGTCATGCCCGGCTCTATGCCGGGCATCCACATCTTGACTATCTTTAAAGACGTGGATGGCCGGGACAAGCCCGGCCATGGCGCTGAGTTATGCCGCCTAAGGGACCGGCGCAGCCGCCGCCACGCTCATCGCCAGCACGCGGGCGACGTGGGCGGCCTCCCGCTCGCTACCATCGTGAATCTGATGCCGGCACGACGTGCCGTCGGCCACGATCAACGTATCGACGCCAGCCCTGCGCACTGCGGGCAGCAACGACAGTTCGCCCATCTTGCGCGAGACGTCGATGGTCGTAGCGTCATAGCCGAAGCTTCCGGCCATTCCGCAGCAACTCGACTCGATCGTCTCGACCGAAAGCTGCGGGATTAGCCGGAGCGTGCTCTCGACCGCGCCCATGGCGTCGAATGCCTTCTGATGGCAATGGCCATGCAGCAACGCTTTTTTCGGCAATGGACCCAGCGGCAAATTCAGGCGACCCTGCTTGTGCTCGCGCGCGATGAATTCCTCGAACAGAAGTGCATTCGCAGCGAGCGCATCTACCGTTTCTCCCTTGAACAGGGCCGGCAGTTCATCGCGGAAGGTCAGGAGGCAGCTCGGTTCGAGGCCGATGATCGGCAGTCCGCGCGCGACATAGGGGGCAAGTGCGTCCAACGTGCGTTGCATTTCGCGCCGCGCCTCCTCGACCAAGCCGACCGCGAGAAAGGTGCGTCCGCAGCATAATGGCCGGTCGTTCGGGGCCGCCGGCAGCGGCGCGTAGACGCGATAGCCGCCCGCCACCAGCACGCTCAAGGCATCATCCAGGTTCTCGCGTTCGAAATAGCGGTTGAACGTATCGGCGAACAGCACCACTTCCCGTGCCGTCGCATTTTGATCCGCCGTCGTATAGCGCCAGTCGGAGCGGTCGCGGTAGGTGTCCTCACGCCACTTTGGCAGGCTGCGGCGCGAGGAAAAACCGGCCACGAGTTGCGAGGCCTTGCGCAAGATGGCGCTGCGGTCACGCAAGTTGAACATGTGACGCCAACGC
>Ga0075028_100000967_pt1 | contig 10320 bp, 8 predicted proteins | sample LitLauG_LLR_2014_FD_71390 | JGI IMG/M metagenome (GOLD analysis project Ga0075028, IMG submission 71390) | Freshwater sediment microbial communities from Pennsylvania, USA - Little Laurel Run_MetaG_LLR_2014 | ecosystem: Environmental > Aquatic > Freshwater > Creek > Sediment | place: USA... | reverse complement strand
CCGCCGATGGCGGCGCCGCGCGCGCCCAGTTTTTTCACCGCGTATTCGAGTTGTTCGGCGGCCAGATCCGGGAACTGCAGGGCCACCGAGGACAGCGCGACGTAACGGTCAGAGTTCGCCTTGCACCATTCCGCCAGCTTTTCATCGTGCAGCTTCACGATTTTGGCGGCCTGGTCGCGGTCGGCTGCGTAGAACCAGTAGCCGTTGATGCTGAGCACCTGCGTGTCGATCCCCAGCTTATCGATTGCCGCGATCCGCTCCGGCCCCATCACGTTGGGTCCCCTGGCTCGCGGGCCGGCGCTGGAGGCCAGGCTGGTGTCCTTCACGATGTCCCAGACTTCGGGGATGACGCAGTGCGCGTGGACGTCGATCACTTTTATGCGCCGGCCGCCGAGGGACACTTCCCGGCGTTTCACCGGAGAGGTCGGGGCGGAAGCCGCGCCCTGCGCGGCCGATGCGGCGAGCGCGCGCCCGTTGACCAGCAACGCGGTCGTCGCGCCTGCTACCAGCTTCAGGAAATCTCTGCGATCTCGCATGCTTCGCTCCTGATCATCGCCGGGCCGCCAGCCGGCTATTCGTTTTTCCGACCTTGCGGGTATCGAGAAAATTAAGTCAGCCCTGGTTTGCAGCTGAGTGAATTGCCGTAAGTAAACCCTGAGGCGGGATGGAAGTCAACAGCTTCAGTGGAGCATGCTTTAGCTTGCGCGGGTTTGTTTCAACGGGGCAGCGGGGCAACAGAAAAGCACTGCGCAAGCTAAAGCATGCGCCACGGCATCCCTAATAATAGATATTGCACTGATTTAAAATCGCGATTGGCACATTGCTTTAAATGGAATTATAATAGTGTTGGTTTTATCGACATCTCTGTCGAGAAGGAGGTGATCCAGTGAGGTACGGTTTACTTTGATTCGGCTGTGAGAGGGGCGCTTGTGAGTCTGCCAGGCGCCTCTCTTTTTTTGTTCCGGCCCCGTGAATATCTGCTAGCACTCCTCTGGTTCAATCACTCCCAGGAAGTCTCGGAACGGCTCAACCGCACACGAGGAACTATTAAGACCTATGAGGGGCACTCCGGATTGGATATGCCGGCCGGGTGCGATGACTGGCCGCGCTTGCCGCTAGACCGGGACGTCCTTATGAGCGCCGTGGCCGTTGGAACCGCCGTTAGACGCTGGAACAATGATCGGTTCGTGCGGCGCGGGAACGATGATAGGAGTCTGGGGGATCAGTCCCTTGGTCGCCGGCGCCGAATCGACGCCCGCGGAACCTGTCGTCAGCAGTTTGTTCAAAACCGGAATATTGACGCGCTGCGACTCCACAAAGTCCACGCCGTCGGCGGTCAGCGTAAAGTCCGAGTTGTCCGCACGCGTGATGTATCCCTTGTTCCGCAAATACCACGCCGTGAATTCCAGGTAGTCGCGGGGAAATCCCATGCGCTTTTCCATGTCCAGCAGTGAAACTTCCGGCTTGTACGGGTTGCTGCGGCGCTGGATGTAAAGGAGTGCCAGAACCACCAGGCGGCGGTTCAGCTCGCCCTCGATGCTGTCCATGAAATCAATCGTCGTGGAAAGCGGAACTTCGTGGTTGGCTTCGTTGGCGCGGGCTGCGTCGTACTTCGCGCGGCGGTCGGGATCGGACAGAACATCATAAGCCTGCTTCAAAAGGAAAAATTGTTCCGCATCGCCCGTCTCGGGATTGTCCGGATGGAGCCGCCCGGCCAGGAAGCGATAGACACGATGGATGGTGTCAGCCTCGGCCTTCGGGCTGATCTGCAGGAACTCGTAATAGTCGTGGCTGGTCATTGTGGTATCTCCCGGGAGACGCTTTCCTCTCTAGCGAGTAAGATATCGGTGACGCTTTTGGAATCGAAATTTGCCGCGATTCCTGAGGTCCCGACGTTCGCCGCCTGCTTCGGCGGTTCCTTTTTCGCCCGTTGCGAGTCCGTGTCCGCTGTTTTCCACTCGGCGCTTCACCGAAAAACTCTCGTGAGCGGACGTAAAATTCCGAATGCACGTGCAGAAGATAAAGCATTCAGAGCGTTTATCGTTTTTCGGTATGCGCGGCGACGGGGAAAGGAGGAACGCTGGAGACGTCATCCACGCAAGTACCGGTAGTACTAATCGAACCGGGTTGGGAGCGCGCTTACGAACCCGATTTTTCGGGCCCGCCGTCCCCGCAGCGCAGCTCCCAACCCGGTACGCCCTGTATGTTGCAAGTCTGCTTCCAAGTTCGAGCTCTTCTTGAAGATTCCAGATTTTTTTCTGTGACTATCGGGTGAACGCTGTGAATCCGCAATTCGAACGCCGGTCAATCCCCGATATTCGAAACGCATGTGCAAAAAATTGCTGCGATGGCGTCAGCGGATGAAATGCGAAAGAGTTTTCATCTCGCTCGGACGACGTCTCGAAAGTTTTCGGACGCCCGCGCCGGCTCGCCTTCCTGCCGGAGGCGGTATGTTATATTTGAGGCGACCTCTCGCTCGCACGCTATGAGCAAACTTCGCATCTCCATCGTCGAATTCCTGAATACTGCGCCGCTCGTCTGGGGTTTCACGGACGGTCCGCTGGCGGGCAAGTACGATCTGTCCTTTGCCGTACCGTCGCAGTGCGCCGAAGACCTTCGCGCCGGACGCGCCGACGTGGGCATCATCCCCTCCATCGAATATCAGCGCATGGACGGCGTGGTCGCGATCCCGGGAATGTCTATCGCCTCCAAGCAGGAAGTTCGCAGCCTGCTGGTGGTGTCCAAAGTGCCGATCGAGATGGCCGGCAGCATTGCGCTGGACACCAATTCGCGCAGCACGGTGGGCCTGGCGCGCATTTTCTGCCGCCGCCACTGGAACATCGAACCTGAATTCATCGACATGCCGCCTGATCCTGACGCCATGCTGGAGCGCGCGGATGCCGCGCTGGTCATCGGCGATCCCGCTTTGCGGCTGCGACTAAAAGTGGACGCGCTGCAGGCCAAAACTCCCGACGCGGACGGCCGCTGCTGCTGCGGTGGCGAGGATGAGCAGCCGGTGAAGGGCGTGGAGATGCTCTTCGTGTACGATATGGTGCAGCAGTGGCGGGAAATGACCGGCCTGCCGGCCGTGCTGGCCATCTGGGTGGCGCGGCGCGGCGTGCTCACGCCGGAAATGGCGGCGGACTTCAGCGCCTCCCGCGACTACGGATTGTCCCGCATCGGCGAAATCGCCGAGGGTGCCGCGCTCAAGCTGGATTTGCCGCCTCGCGAACTGGAGCGCTATCTCGTCGAGAACATCGATTTTTCGCTCGACGACGAGAATCTGGCCGGCCTGAAGCGTTATTATGAGGAGTGCGCCCTCGCAGGACTGATTCCTGAGGCGCGCGAACTGGAATTCGTGAACGGCGTAACTGCAGCCAAGCGCGTGTAGCGCCCGCCTTCAGGTGGGCGCTTGCTGGGGTCTAAAGAAAAGAGATGTCCGCCTCACGGCGGACGCTACAAAGAACACGAAATTCGAGAAGGAAACGCATCCATGGGAATATCTCAGAAAGAAGCGCTGGACCTGTTCCGCTCGGACGACCTCGTCGGCATCGGCATGGCCGCGATGGAAGTGCGCCGCAAGAAGACCGACCCGCGCATCGTCACCTACCAGATCGACCGCAACATCAACTACACCAATTTCTGCACGGAATACTGTTCGTTTTGCGCTTTCTACCGCCCGCTGGGATCCAAGGAAGGCTACTTGCTCTCGTTCGAGGCCATCTACGAAAAGATCGAGGAGATGATCGAGCTGGGCGGTACCGGCATCCTGCTGCAGGGCGGGCTCCATCCGGACTTGCGCGTGGAATATTACGAAAACCTGCTGCGCTCGCTTAAGCAGCGCTTCCCGCAAATCCACCTGCACTGTTTCTCCGCTCCGGAAATCGGCTGCATCGCGGAGGTGTCAGGCCTGAGCGTGCGCGAGACGATCACCCGCCTGATGGCCGCGGGGCTCGACTCTATTCCCGGCGGCGGCGCGGAAATTCTGGATGACGAAATTCGCGCCCGCATTTCCCGCTTAAAATGCAGCGTCAACGAGTGGGAGGACATGCACCGCGTGGCCCACTCGCTCGGCATGCGCACCACCGCCACCATGATGTTCGGCTGCGGCGAGGAGTTCCGCCACCGCGTCAACCATTTTGAGCTTGTCCGCCGCATCCAGGAAGACACCGGCGGCTTCACCGCGTTTATCCCCTGGATGTTCGCGCCGGACAATACTCCGCTCGGGAAGAAAATCCCGCAAGCCAGCGCCGTCGATTATCTGAAAACGCTGGCGATTAGCCGGCTGTATCTCGACAACATCGATCACATTCAATCCAGCTGGCTCACTCCGGGTATCAAGGTCTGCCAGGTCGGCTTGCAATTCGGAGCGGATGACGTTGGCAGCATTCTGATCGAAGAAAACGTAGTCTACGCCGCCGGAGTCCGCAACCGCACCAACGAAGGCGAGTTGCGCCGCATCATCCAGGACGCCGGCTACCGTCCCGAGCAGCGCGACACGCTGTATCGCTCTTACTTGCTGAAGAAGGAAGCAACCCCGCTGCCGGTCCCGGCCGCGCCGCAGCACAGCGGTTTGCACGTACTCTGAAGCCCGAGTCTTTGTCGAACGCGGTTTTCATCACCGCTCCGCCAGCGCTGATTTTGGGTGCCGCACCCTTCTGGTTTTGAAGGGTGCGGGTTTAAATTCCAGACCTCTCCAAAACGTTCTGAAAGTTTTCCGAAGTTTTCTCCGATTCAAACTCAAAACCCGCACCCTTCAAAACCAGAAGAGTGAGGCACCCGGCGTAACGACTGATTGGTCTCGTCGGGTATTCCGCAGTCTGGTTAGCCGCGATGACTTTCCACAGCGAGAAACCATAGTATGAAATTTCTCGCGCGCCTGATTGCCGCCTCGGGCTACCTCACTCCGGAGCCGAAGAACTCTCTTTTCGCCGGAACACCAGAATCTTTGTCGTCAATTCCTGTACCGGCTCGCCGTCCTGATTCAGCGTGATGTTCCGCACGGTCACCACGCCCTGATTGGGCTTGGAGCGCGACGGGGTTACCGCCACGACTTCGCTCTCCACATGCAGCGTGTCGCCGGGCCGCGTCGGCCGCGGCCACGTGATTTCTCCGCCCAGGCCCACCAGTCCTTCCGCAAAGGGCAGCCCGCTAGTCACCAGCAGGCGCATGGTCGCTGCGGCGGTGTGCCAACCGCTGGCCGCCAGGCCGCGGAACACGGTCTGTCGAGCGGCTCCCTCGTCCAGGTGAAACGGTTGCGGATCGAATTCCGCCGCGAAAGATTTGATCCTCGACTCCTCCATGCGGTAGGTGCCGGAAGTGAATTTCTGCCCGACGTGCAAATCGTCAAAATAAACTTTCCTTGCGGATTTCGTGGATTCCCGCGCATCCACGGTTGCCGCGGCGGGCACAACCTTCGCAGGAGCCGGAGCTTTCTCCGCCGGCTGCGAGCCATAAGCCGGCTTCACGCCGCTGGTACTGTCGAGCGCGGCATTGGCCATCTCGTCGGCGTCGCGATTCTGCTCGCGCGGCACATATTGAATGCTGAAACCCTCCAGAGTCGCCGCCTGTTTTTTGGCGCGTTCGTGCAGGGGGCGCAGGTCCGGATGCTTCACCTTATACAGGCCCTTGATCTGGTTCACGATCAGCTGCGAATCGCTGAACACGCGCAGGCGGCGAATGCCGCTGGCCGCCGCGTAGTCGAGCGCCGCGATCAGGGCGTAATACTCGGCGACATTGTTGGTGGCGCGGCCGATATATTTCCCGAGCGATTCGTGCTTCGCGCCGTCGGGCCGCCGCACGATCACGCCGTAGGCCGCCGGGCCCGGATTGCCGCGGGCCGCGCCGTCGATATTGGCCGTGTAGGCGCCCTCGGACTTTGCCGACGGCGTTTCCGGCTCTTCGAACAATTTTCCGGACGATTTAGGAGTTGGTTTGATCATGGATTCGAATTGTAGCTGGCCGCGTGGCGCGGTCTCCGAGCTGTGGGTCTAAGTTTCTGCAAGGCCCAAAATCTCACAGGTTGGACAGCCGCGAAAAAAGCACCCAACTTTGTCATTCTGAGCGAAGCGAAGAATCTCTCCTCGGTCTAAGTCCCGGCAAAATCGAAGAAAGAGAGATTCTTCGCTGCGCTCAGAATGACAATCCTTCTATTTTCCCGCGACCTGTGAAGCCTGTACTGTGGAAGCCGCGCAGGCAGTTCTGCTCCATTCACTCAAATTGAAAATACATCAATCCTGCGCGGAGGAAGCAGCCGGCGGCGCGGGCTCCGCAGCGTTGTGGGCGTAATACAAAATTCGCGTGCAGGTCTCGCAATGGAAGAAGCCTTCGTTGCTGTCGCGCTGCAGTTGCTGGATCACGTGCGGGCGAATGTGCACGCCGCACTGCCCGCAACCTTCGCCGCGAATCTCCGCCAGCGCGATGCCGCCATGCCGCTTGGCGATGCGTTCGTAGTGGTCCACCAGATCTTCTGGAACAGATGCCTTGGCCGCGGCCCGCACCGCTTCCGCGGCTGCCAATTCCTTTTGCGTGGCATTGTACTCCGCCTGAATCGCCTGCCGCTCCTTGCCTGCGGCCGCTTCGACTTCCTTCACCGCCGCTTCGGCAGCCTTCACCTGGCGGTCATATTCCTCGCCGGAAACCATGCGTTCCAGCAGCCGGTCTTCGGCCTTGGCGATTTCGGCTTCGGCGTTGGCGATCTCATGCAGCAGGGCTTTGTAGGCCTCGTTGCTCTTCACCTCGCCGCTCTGGCCGCGGTATTTCTTGGCGCGCTCTTTCCACTGGTCAACGTCCATCTCGAACGTCTTGCGTTCTTTTTGCCCGGTCAGCAGCGATTCCTTGGCCCCGGCAACTTTTTGTTTGGCAGCGGTGACCTGCGCCTCGACTTCGGCCAGGTGTTTGGGAAAGCGGTCCAGGCGCTCGCGAATTCCGAGCAGGCGCAGATCGACAGCTTGCAACTCGATGAGTGATTTGAGGTGGGGGTGCATCAGGGCGGCATTTTAGCATACCCGCCGCGCCTGGCTCGGATTTCAGATCCTGCGCCCCGGTTTGCCGTAAAGTTGATTCGCGCTAAACTCTTGGCGATAAATTCGGACCGGAAATTCCGGGAGGAGAGCAGAAAAATGCCGGACGTGCATATTTTGTGGCTGGCGGGTCGGACGGTAGATCAGAAACGCAAAGTGGTCGAGGGCATCACCAAGGTGCTGGTGGACGAAGCAGGCGCCAAGCCCGAGTCGACGCACATCGTGTTCGTGGATATTCCACACACCGATTTCGCGTCCAATGGAATGTTGGTGTCGGACAAGAACAAGAAGACATAGCGGCCAGCTGCTGCACGAAATTCTGTGTTGTAGGGCGCGGCTTCACAGGCTGCGGAAAAAGTATCTCGATTTGTCATTCTGAGCGAAGCGAAGAATCTCTCTTCGATCGAAGTGCGGGCAAGAAGAACAAAGAGAGATTCTTCGCTTCGCTCAGAATGACAACGTTTTGAATTTTTCCACTGCCTGTTCAGGCGCGGCGCAACCGCCGATGAAAGAGAGGGGTTTGAGCCCCTGGCGTCGTCGGCGTAGCGCAAATCGCGCGACCGTTCCGGCAGACCGGCATCTATCTCTGAACTGCTCAGTCGCCCTGATGTACTTCCATGGTCTGATCGATGGTGTAGGTGGGGAAGTGCGGCGGCGTGACGTTCGCCGGATTGCTGACCGGTGGCGGCGTGTACGTGGCCGTCACCGTGAATCCTTCTCCTGCGGCCACAGCCGAGTACGTATAACCGTCGCGGCTGGTGCGCGCGATGTTCATCGTGCCGCTGGAAGAAAGCGTCGAAAGGTCGGTATAAGCCCCGTTCTGGGTGTAGTACATCCGCTCGGCCTGCGCGATGGCGATCAAATCGTTTTTCACGCCCACCACGCTGATATTTTGCGTGACCACCATGCCCTGGCTCGGCGCAGCCTGCTTCAAACTCCACAGATAAATACCGATGCCCAGAGCGGCCACGGCCAGCAAACTCACAAGTCCCTTCATGGCTGGTTTTTCCTCTATAAAATTATACTTCCTTCGGACGCCGCCGCCCGGCCGGCGCAGTGGGCTGTGCAGTTCCCGGCAACCCCTGAACTCGCTGGAGATTGAACGGCGAGTCTCGTGCCAAAGATTGAATTGCGAAGCTTGTGCCAGGGAATGAATCGCGAGGTTTTCGCCAAGGCATTGATTGCGAGGCTTGTGCCAAAGCTCGTGAAAACTCGCCTCGCGGCTGAGAATCTCTGCTGAATGGCGATTGCCGCAGCGAACTGCTCTGAAGATTTCGGAGGGCCGGGCTTCAGCCCGGCCGTACCAGTCCGTTCGAGAACCGGCTTTAGCCGCTGAAGCCATGCCTCCTTCCTCATGTCCAGTCACAATCAAGAAATCCGCGCAGCTTGACCCTCGCATTCCCGCGCTGCTACCGTCGTGAAGGCACCTCATGGCGGAACGCAGCTCGCAGGAACACATCCCGGAACTGGACGGGCTGCGCGGGATGGCCATCCTGCTGGTCGTGGCCGCGCATTACTTCGCGGTTCCGGGAACGGGCGCGGCGTTTCTGCTAAGCGGCTACTGGTTCCGGCTGGGCTGGACGGGCGTCGATCTTTTCTTCGTTCTGTCCGGATTTCTGATCGGCGGAATCCTGCTAGGGGCGCGCGGCTCGCCAAATTATTTCAAAACATTCTACGCACGCAGATTCTTCCGCATCATCCCTCTCTACTACGCCTGGATCATGCTCTACGTTGTACTCGTGGCCGCTGCGGGAAGCTGGGTCGCCGCGCGGATCGGCACGGTGCAGGGAATAGACGTTGCGATTCCAGCGCACTTTCTGTTCCTGCAGAATTTTCACAATTTCACAAAGAGCACGGTATTCCTGTGGTGGTTTTCTTCAACCTGGTCGCTGGCGGTGGAGGAACAGTTCTACCTGCTCGCGCCGTTGCTAGTGCGTGGCCTGCCACGGCGCCGTCTGGCGATGGCGTTAGTCCTCGTCGCGATGGCCGCGCCCGCGTTGCGATTCCTGATTCGCGCGGAATTTTCCAACGGCCCGTGGCTCGCTTACCGCTTGATGCCTTGCCGGGCGGATTCGCTGGCCGTGGGCGTGCTCGCCGCGCTTCTGTGGACGAGTCCGCGGTCGCGATCATGGCTGCAGGCGCATTCGATGGTCCTATTTGGCGCGGTTGCCATCCTGTTCGCCGGCGTCGCCTACCTGTGGAGATCGAATTCGGATCCGCTGCAACCATTGACGCAAATCGCGGGGTATTCCTGGCTGGCGCTATTCTACGCGGCGATTCTTCTGCTCGTGCTTTCGCGGCGTGATTCCGTGGTGGCGGCAGTGATGCGGCTTGGATTCCTGCGTGAGCTGGGCAGCGTTTCCTATTGCATCTACCTGGTGCACGAATCGGTATTCCTGTTTTGCAATCAGATGATCCTGCATACGCATCCGCTGGTCACGGACGCCAAGGCCGCCGGCGTGACACTCATCGCCGCTCTCGTCACCTACGCCATCGCGAAAGTGTCCTGGAAATTTCTGGAGCAGCCGCTGCTGCGCCGCGGCCACCAGTTCCGGTATTGAGCCACGGAAGCGGAGGAATTCCTCATGCGCAGCAGTACGCCGCGGAATGAAAAGTGCAGCACAACGCGGAACATTTATCACCTAGGTGTGGAACTCCGCCGCGCTTCACGGTAAAGTACGTGTGAATGTGCGGAATCTGCGGGGTCATTGGAATTCAGCGGCCGGAAGTGGCCGAGGAAATCACGCGCCGGATGATGGGCGCGCTGCAGCATCGCGGCCCTGACGAAGACGGCATCCTCGTCGCTCCGTGCGCGTCGCTGGGGATGCGCCGTTTAAGTATCATTGATCTTCCCGGCGGACACCAACCGGTTTACAACGAGTCTGGAACCGTCGCCGTTTTCTACAACGGCGAGATTTACAATTTTCCGCAACTCCGCAAAACGCTGGAAGCCTGCGGGCACACCTTCCGCACGCACTCGGATACGGAAGTTGTGGTTCACGCATACGAAGAGTGGGGCGAAAACTGCCTGCGCAAATTTCGCGGCATGTTTGCCTTCGCCATCTGGGATGCGCGCGCGTCGGGAACCATCGGGGATGGCGCGCGCCGGGCCCGGATTTTTCTGGCGCGGGATCGCCTGGGCATCAAGCCGCTGTACTATTCGGTCGCGGACGGCGCATTTCTTTTTTCTTCAGAAGTGCGTTCGCTGCTGGCCAGCGGGCGAATTCAGCCGCAGCTTGCTCCGGAGTCGCTGGAAGCGTTTCTCACGTTTGGCTCGGTTGCCGAGCCGTCCACGCTG
>Ga0075028_100000966_pt1 | contig 10326 bp, 8 predicted proteins | sample LitLauG_LLR_2014_FD_71390 | JGI IMG/M metagenome (GOLD analysis project Ga0075028, IMG submission 71390) | Freshwater sediment microbial communities from Pennsylvania, USA - Little Laurel Run_MetaG_LLR_2014 | ecosystem: Environmental > Aquatic > Freshwater > Creek > Sediment | place: USA... | reverse complement strand
GACCGGCGCGATTGATATTCCCGTATCCCCCGCCGAAGTTGCAAAAGCCAGGGAAGCCGTCCAACCCCCGCCGGTGTTGGCGTCCGCGCCGTACGTGGAATTGCCGGACAAAGCGAAAGGGAATTCACCGCCCAAAATTCTAGCCTCCCTTACGTTTCATCTGGGCGCGGCCGCGTCCGGAACGCTCGACTGGAGCGGAGACACGCTGCTCTACCGAACTGCGGGAGAAATGCCGCTGGGGCAGGCGGCTGATGGATTCGCGGGATACGCCTTTGGCGGGCGCTTCCATTGCCAGGAGAATCGCTACGTCCCGCTGGACGCTGCCGACGGAGCGCCGGTGCTGCGATTTACGTTTCACAACCACACCGGAAAAATGTTGGTCGTGGACCTTAAGGGAGACGCACCAGTCTACGTCGGCGATCTTCCGGTAGACTCCACCGCCCAAGCTCTATTCGAACAGGTGTGGAAGACCAGCCACTGCCAGGCGCAATAGAATCCAATCACGAATCGGTTTGGGTGCCCCATCCTTGCGGGTTTCGCAAGGGTGGGGATTTTAGATCCGTTCATCCAGCGAAAATCGCAAGCCTCCGTAGAAAATGCACGCTAAAATGGCCGCCTGTGGCAACCGAACCGAGCATCCGCCTGGGCACGTCCGCCTTCACCGCCGCTGGTTGGGAAGGCTCGTTTTATCCCGCCGGGATGAAGCCCGCCGAATTCCTGAGCTACTACGCGACGAAATTCGACACGGTGGAAGTGGACAGCACTTTCTACCGTACGCCGGCAATCTCCACCGTGAAAGGCTGGTACACAAAAACCCCGCCGGGATTTTTGTTCGCGGCCAAGGTGCCGCAGGTGATCACGCACGAGAAGGTGCTGGCGGACTGCGACCAGGACTTCGCTGATTTTTTAAAAGCCATGGATTGCCTCGGCGAAAAGCTGGGGCCGCTGCTTCTGCAATTCGGATATTTCAATCGGAACGCATTCGCCACGGTGAATGATTTTCTGGCCCGCCTGAAGCCCTTTCTGAAAAAACTTCCGCAGGGCTATCGCTTCGCGCTGGAGATTCGCAACAAAAACTGGCTGGTTCCTCCGTTTCTAGACGCGCTGCGCGAAAAACATGTGGCGCTGGCGCTGATCGATCAGGCCTGGATGCCGCGGCCGAAGCAGGTGTTCGCGCGCATGGATCCGATTACCTCGAACTTTGCGTACGTGCGCTGGCTGGGCGATCGCAAGGGTATCGAGGAAAAAACGAAAATCTGGAATAAAATAATCGTGGATCGCAGCGCGGACCTGGGCGAGTGGGTGGACGTGCTGAAAAAAGTCAGCGAACGGAAGATTCCGATTCTGGGATTTGCCAATAACCACTACGCCGGATTCGGCCCGGGGACGCTGGAGGAGTTTCGAAGGCTGTGGACGGGAAAGACGGGCGAAAAGATTTAGCAGCAGCATGATAGTTCTCAGAAACCGCCGGTCCGCAGAAGTCAAAAGGAGATCAAGGGAACTCCCATTGTTGATGCACCGGCGAGTTTTTGTAGGGCACGGCTTTCAGCCGTGCCGAAACGCGCCAGAACTCTAAGCGGCTTCAGCCGCTGGCCTCTTCGATTTCGAAGAAGAGGCCGCCGGATGTTTCGAATCGGCGGGACGATTTTGTTGCGCAGGCTTGCAGGCGGGCGCCTCGGATCACCCGAATTTCCCACCGCGAAACTCTAACAGGCTGCGGAAAAACTCCCCGACCTTGTCATTCTGAGCGAAGCGAAGAATCTCTCTTCGATCGAAGTCCTAGCAAAATCAAAGAAAGAGAGATTCTTCGCTTCGCTCAGAATGACAATTCTTCTATTTTTCGGCAGCCTGCTAATGCATCACTGCCGGTTCCTCGGCCATGGCGACGCTCGCCTCGGCTTGTTGCGGCTTCAGCCGCAGGCTGGCGTAAGTGGCTGCCGCCGCGCAGAGCGCGGGGATCGATCCGGCCAGCAGAATTTCGCGCGGGGTCCAATCCAGCTTGAGCATCATGCCCCCGAGGATCGGGCCGACGATGGAGCCGATGCGGCCGACGCCCAGGCACCAGCCGATGCCCGTGGAGCGAATGGAAATCGGATAGAACGTCGCAGCCACCGCCGACAAGCCTCCCTGCGCTCCCTGCACCACGAAACCCAGAACGAAGGTGATCGCCATCATCAGCGGGAAGGAATTCGAATAGGCCAGCGAGGCGATCAACACGGTCGTGCACAGGAATTCCGCCAGCAACACCCGAAACGCGCCCCAGCGATTCATGAAGCCGCCCTCGACGAACGAGCCGATAATCCCTCCCACGCTGAACAGCATGATCGCGGTGATGCCGGCGGACACCGGTTTTCCGGTCTGGCGCAAGAGCGCCGGCAACCAGAACACCACGAAATAAAGCATCAGCAGGTTCATGAAAAAGGGAACCCACAGCAGGATCGTTCCGGCCGCGCGGCCTTCGGTAAACAGGTTGATCACCGGAGCTTTACTTCGCTGGTCCTGCCGCGGCGAGCGGGTGAGTGGGGCATCGCGAAGCTCAGGCGAAATCCGCGCCAGAATCCTGGAGATTTTTTCCTGCGGGGCGCCCGACACTTCCAGGTAGCGCACGGACTCCGGAAGAATGGCGATCAACAGCAGTGCCAAGGTGAGAGGCAGAATTCCCCCAGCGTAAAAAACCGACGGCCAGCCCCAGCGCGGCAGCATGATGGCGCTCACTTGCGTGGCCAGCACAGCTCCCGCGGGCATGCCGCAAAACATGATGCTGACGATTACGGCCAGCAGGCGTTTGGGCGCGTACTCCGACATCAGCGCTACGGAATTGGACAGCGCGCCGCCCAATCCAAGGCCCGTAAGAAACCGCAACGCCAACAGTTGATCGAAGGTCGTGCAGCGCGCGGTGAGCATGGCGAACGTGCCGAAGATTAGCGTGCAACATACGATCGGGCCTTTGCGGCCCCAGCGGTCGGCGATTGGGCCGGAAAGCATGGAGGAGATCATCAGTCCGACAAGTGCGGCGGCGAAGACGGGGCCAAAGGTTTTAACCGGAACGTGCAGAGTTTCGGCCATCGAAGGCGCGAGGAAACCGATGCTTTGGGTATCAAACCCGTCCAAAACGATGACCAGGCCGCAAAGGACCATCGTCCAGATCTGGTAGCGGCCCATGGGGCGCTGGTCGATGATTTCACTGATGGTCGGCGCGCGCTGCATCCAGGCTCCCCGAGACGTGCACCATGCGGATACGAGTGTGGCGCCAGAATACTACGGTTGGGAGGACGAACGGAAGCAGCCTTTGCGGAGCGCGTGGGTACAACGGTGCGATAACCGATGCCGGAGGATTAATTCACTCCGGCGCTGCGCACTTTCAACAACCGAGCTCCGGGAAGAGTGTCCACGAAATTCTGATCTGTCAGCGCGGCCTCCAGATGCCTGCGCGTCAACCGGGCGTGCTCGCGCCCCAGGCTTTCCGCGCGTGATCCCTCGCGGTGCTCAATGGCATCCAGCAGCGCGCGATGATGTTCCTCGGCTACCGGCAGAATTTCCTTGGACATGGGCAAAGTTCTGGAAAGCAGCACGCGCGAACTCGGCGCGGCAAAGGGGAGCTTGTAAACCTGTTCGATGGCCCGGCGAAGAATTTTATTGTTTGCCAGATCCAGAATAGCCAGGTGGAAGGCTTCGTTCAAGTCGAGGTAGGCGATGATGTTTTCCGGCTCGGTGACCAGAATGGTTTCCATGGATTGCCGGATGCGGCGGAGCGGTTCGAGTTGAGCCGGATTGTCGGTTCGCTCGGCAGCCATGCGGGCGGACGCACCTTCCAGAATGCCGCGAGTTTCGATGGCATCCCAGATGTCGGAGAGCGTGAACTCGCTGGCCGTGAAGCCGGAATGGGGCAGCGGCTTGATCAGGCCTTCATGCTCCAGTCTTTCGAAGGCCAACCGCAGCGGGGTGCGCGAAACGCCCAGCTTCGCGGAAAGAGGGATCTCTGAAATTCGCCGCCCAGGGCGAAGCGCTCCGCGCAAGAGCATGTCCCGCAAGCCCAGCGTGGCGCGCGTGACCTGGGACGCGTGGTCATTGCCACGGCCATTAATGTTGGTAACCTGTTCTGATCGAATTCCGGACCGGTCCATGGACGAGCTCCGTGCGGCAATCGAGGAAGCGTTTCGCGTAACCTGTACGCCAGCGCACATTGTTATCACTTTTGCAATACCATGACAATTGTAGATTTTAAAAATTCGCCGGGCCTGTGGATAACTGGTTATGAATATGTCGAGGTGATTTGTCCGGTTTGCCTGGCTGCTGGAAATGTAGCGCCTGAAGGCGGGCGGTACGCTGCAAAGCGAGGGTGTACTCCGGATCCGCGCTCGGCCCGCAAACCGGGTAGCGCTCCTTGGGCTCGTCTGACTTAGCCTGCCTCAGGGGACGATCGCGATCGATTCCCGGGTCATTCCGAAATTGGCGCTGGTCGGGTCCAGAGCAAGGACTTGCAACTCCATGGGCCCGGCGGCCGTCACCGGCACGTCAACATGGAACGTGTTCTGGACTCCCGCATAGGTCATGGGAATTTCGGATTGAACCTTGCCGTCACGCAGCAGGCGCGCCACCACGCGAATTCGATTTGCATCCCACAGGCCGTCAGGCTCAGTAGGGCAGCCGCAGGCCATGGTGACCGTAGCGCGCACTTCGAAGGGCGATCCGGCTTTCAGCTTGGCCTCAGCCAGCGGGGCGAGCGGTGTGACGATGAATCCATGGATCTCGAGCAAAACGCCGTCCCCGAGCACATCCTCGCCCGGCACCAGCAACATGGTTTTCGACGAGCGTTGCGTGGCCTGCGAGTTTCCCAGCGGGCCTTCCGCGGAGATTTCGACTACGGTCGGCTTGTCCAGGTGCAGCACGGCGAGAAATCCGGAAGCGTCTCCGCCGTTGTAGAGGGCCATGCCGCGGGTGTGCGGCTTCTTCATGATCACGTCGGTATCGCCCGTGCCGCCCTGCTGCATGCCCTGGGCGAGAACCTGTCCGGTCGCGGCGTCCTTCACGGTGATTTTGGCGCCGCCCACGTGTGTTCCTATCACCTTGGCGTCTCGAGCGACCGCGCGGATCATTACTTTTGTTTCCGTTCCACCGGTTTGCCCGAAGGTCGGTGACGCAACAAGCAGCGCGGCGAAAACGCCGGCGGCAAACAAGGCTTTGAGATTCATGGGAAACCTCCGAGGATCGGTCAGGTGATCGGTCAAAAGATAACACATTTTGGCGGATAGGGACGCGGTCCGCGGTGCGGACGGAAAGACTCGGCTGGAATACGAAAATGCGTTACACGGCGTTATTCCAGCGAAGCGGAGAAGCCTGTGAATGCTGTGCTCGACGATACATCGAAGAGAGATTCTTCGTTTCGCTCAGAATGACAACGATGGCGTAAGCGCGTACACCACGATCTGGAAAATTCGAATGCGCTACCACCCGCGTGATGATCGCGATAGAATATGGAGGCGGTTCGCAATCCTACCCCGCTTGGGAGGTTTCCCGTGTCTCGATTGTTGGCCGTTCGAACCGGTATCGCTGCGGCGTTGCTTTCCGCTACGGGTCTGGCGCTCTTTACGACCGCTGCCGGCCTGGGCGCTCGGCCGAAGCCTCCGCAGGCTGCCACCGCCGCTAAGGCTTGGGTCGCGCCTGATACCTCCACGATTCCCGCGGGACCGCTGGGTGACAGCATTCGCCTGGGCATGCAGGTGTTCAATAACACTCCCAAGTATGCGGAGAAATACGTCGGCAACAAATTGAGCTGCACGCATTGCCATATCGATGGCGGCACGGTGTCGCAAGGCATGCCGATGGTCGGCTTGCCCGGAATCTTCCCGATGTACCGCGACCGGGAAAAGACGGTGATCACGTTCGAAGAGCGCATCCAGCAATGCTTTCAACGCAGCGAAACGGGGCACCGCATCCCGAGTGACGGCCCGGAGATGACCGGCCTGGTAGCGTACGCGCAGTGGCTTTCGAAGGATCAGGTCACCGGTAAACCGTTTCCGGGGCGCGGGCTTGTGAACCTTCCCGAGTCAAACGGAGACGCCGCCAAGGGCAGCAAAATTTATGAGGAACAGTGCGTGGTGTGCCACGGCGCGGAAGGCAACGGGAAACCGCCGCTGGTGCCGGCGCTGTGGGGCCCTGAGTCGTACAGCGACGGCGCGGGGATGAACCAGATTCCCAAGATGGCGGCTTTCGTGCAGCACAACATGCCTCAGAATATGCCGGATTCTTTGACGCCGCAGGAAGCGTATGACGTCGCGACTTTCATTCACAGCAAACCGCACACGCCGTTTGTGATGAAGGACCACATGTAGAGTTTGGATTTACTTTACGCCGCCAAATCCATAAGCGGCGTAAATGGCTTGAGCCTCGGTGGACTTAAGGAACGCAACCCAGGCGCGCGCGGCTTCCGCGTGCGGAGCATTCATGACGACGGCCGCGGCGTAGGTTCCCGTTGTATTTTCACTCTTGGGGATGTCGATCCCCTCAATCGGATTTCCGATTTTCTCCTGAAACCGAATTTCTGAGCTCCAGGTCACTCCGGCATCCGATTCGCCTTTCATGATTCGCATGGGAGTCTGGCGGTGATGGATTTCCGTGAGATAGGTCGCGCCGCTCTTTGGTTTTTCGACATAGACCGTGCGAAACAGATCCTCGCCTCCTGCTTTTCTGAGCGACTCGGCGATCTGGCGGGCGACGCCCTCGAATTCCATGTTCGGCATGGCCAGGCGGATTTCCGGCCTGGCGAGATCGCGCAGGGACTTGATCTGCTTCGGATTTGATTTCGCGACCATGATTCCCAAATCGTTGGTGACGTAGGGCGTGGGCGCCTCTACGAGATGTTGCTTTTCCATATCGGCCAGCGCGTCCGCGCCAGCGGTGTAGACGTCAGGCTGCACATGCAACGTGAAATTTCCGAGCGTCAGCGTGCCGCCGCCGGACATCTGCTTGCGAAGAACCCCGGGTGGGAGCGTTTCGTAAAAAATATGGCCGGCCAGCTCGGGATGATGAGATGTGAATGCAGCGATCAGGTCCGGCAGGACGAAAAACTGGTTGCCGCCGATAAACAGGACCAGCTTCGCGTTTTCGAGATTGCCGTGCAGGTCCGGCACGTTGTCGATGTCCGGGACCTGAAAAATGAAGCCCTTGTCCGCGGCAGGATTGTTGCGCCCTTTGCTCCACGGCGGCGAAACCTGGGCAAAGTCCGGAGGGCAAAGGCCAAGTAGCAGCGCGGCCAGCGCGAGGCGCGACGCAAGCCTGGCACTGCGGCGGCTCCCGCTTGCGGGAACGCTCATATGGTGACGTACGAGCAATGGCCTTCGCTCTGCAACAGGGCGATTGCTGAAACCATGGCCGGAACGATCATGACTCCGGGATGAACGTGCGACAGCAAATCTTTCACGATTTCCTCGGGCTGCTGGGTCAGGGTGTACTGCTTGATCAGGATTCGCGACTGCTCTTCGGTGGCCGTGTGGCAGCAGAGAAATTGCACGCCGCGGCTCTGCAGCGTCTGGATGCCGGTGTCCTGGTAGGAAGATGTTTCGTCATTCGGATCTTCGGCCACGCCGTGAGCCGGCGCCGATTTCGCGGGGTAGAAAATGTTGCGAACGGCGGGTTGGCTGGTCTTGGGGTCATTGATCTTCAGCCATTCGCCGATGCGGTATTTTTGCCAGACATAATCGTCAAAATTCAGCATGTTTGCCGGGCCGTGCAGCGCGCCGATCAGTTTGATCTGGTCCACCGGAATATCAAAACCGAAGCGCAGGCCGTTCAGGGAGTTTTTCATGTTATTCAAAAAACGCCCGTCGCCGATTTGAATCTCCTCGAAAACTTGCTTCACCCGCGAAGTGTCCTTCAGCAGGCGATTGAATTCTGCCGGCTTCCAGTCGGCAGCCTTAAAAACCAGCTGGGCATCGGCGGGGCGGGTGGCGGCGCCGAGTGCGGCGGCTCCGACGACTGCCTGTCCTACGAATGATCTGCGCGATAGTTTGGGCATGAGAGTGTCCTTTGGATGAGGCCTTCGACTCCTTATTCTACACATTATCTGTGCGGAAGTTGTCTGGGGACGGCTAAGCGGTCGGTCAGGCTGCGGCAAACGAAGAAATTTGTCGTTCTGAGCGAAGCGAAGAATCTCTCTTCGATCATGGTGCGAGCAGTACCAAAGAGGGAGAGATTCTTTACTTCCCTCAGAATGACAAACTTGGAAATATTTGTCGCCGTTCACGGCATGGGGATCTTTTGGGCACTGCGCAAGCTAAAGCATGCGCCACTTGTTCGTCAATGCGCGGGACGGGTGGGCGCCGGCACGAATTTCTGAACGCGCCTACCGGTTTCGACTTCTCCTGTGTAGAGATTGCCTTTGGAATCTGCAACGATGGCGTGCACATGGTGGAACTGGCCGGCGTTGCGGCCGGCGTGGCCTGTGGTTCCTTGAACCGATCCATCGCTCCGCAGCAAAGTCCAGATCACGTTGTTCTCACCGTCCGCCACCAGCAGAAACTTCTGTGCGGCGTCGTGCGAGAATGCCAGGTCATACGCAGACCCATTGCCGAGCGTTTTGGGCCGGAGGATAAATTCCTTTTCGAATTTTCCCTCTTTCGTGAAGACCTGAATGCGGTCATTCACGCGATCGCACACGTATACGAGTCCATCGCGCGAAATATGGACGGCGTGCAGTGGAGTGCGAAACATGCGGCTCGGCGGTCCGGCGGGATCGTAAGGCATAAGTTCGGCGTCGGTTGGCGGTTCTCCGTACGCGCCCCACATGCGTCTGAAGACGCCGGTTTCGGAATCGAACACGATGACGCGCCGGTTGAGGTATCCGTCCGCGAAATAAATTTCGTGAGCTTTTTCATCCAGGTCGATGCCTGCTGGCCTCCCCAGGAAGGAAATATCCAGGTTGTTCATCGGCGCCGCGGTGGGGTGGCCGATCTGCAGAATGAATTTGCCATCGCTGGTGAATTTCAGCGCCTGGCGATCTTTTGCTCCGTTGCCGGTGATCCAGACGTTTCCGGCGGCATCGACAAAAATACTGTGTTCGTTGCCCGGCCAGTCAAAGCCGGAGCCCGGCCCGCCCCACGACTTCAGCAAATTTCCCTGCGCGTCAAATACCAATACTGGCGGCGCGGAAAGGCAGCACTCGGCCGCCGGCGGAGTTTGCGCCGCGCCGAGATCGTCCTTGGTGTTGGACCCGGGACGTTGCAGCACCCAGATATGATCCTGGCGATCGACGGCCATTCCGCCGACCTGGCCCATGATCCAGTTGTTGGGGAGCTCTTTGGGCCACGACGCGTCGACCTTGTATGCCGGCGGCGCCTGCGCTGCTGAGGAAGCGCCGAATGCCAGCGCAAGCAAGCAAATTCCGAAGCAAGTCGAAATTGCGTGGGTGAGGCGAACGCGGCTGAACATGACGAGCCCTCCAAGTGGAGGACGCAATTTCGGTGCAGATACTTGCGCCCGGCGGCACTATACACCGGAATATTTCAAGGGTGAACGCTGTCGCGAAATTGCTGCTATCATGCCCAGCGGTCGCGGCCCGCGGGGACATTCCGGATGGGGCGGATGACTGCCTGGTTATAGAGTTGAACTTCGTTTCGAGCAATTTGTTGGCAGAAATTTGTGAAGAGAGGCGCCGTGAAAATGTCCGTGAAAAATATTTCGATGGCAGCGGTGGGTCTGGCTTTCACGCTGGGAATTTCCTGGCTCGCGCCGCTGCACGCGCAGAGCAAGACGCCCAGGTTTGCGGTCGATCCTGCGTGGCCGAAGCCATTACCCAACTTGTGGGTGACCGGAGGCGTCGGCGGCCTTTGCATCGATGCGCACGATCATGTATTCGTCCTGAACCGGCGCGACCTGACGGACAACGATCTCGACGCCGGGCGCCAGGCGCCGGTGGTTATCGAATTCGATTCTGACGGCAACGTGGTGAATTCGTGGGGCGACGCCGATTCGACGCCCAACACACCGCACGGGTGCACGGTGGATGCCGAGGACAACATCTGGCTGACCGGGACGGGCGACGGCATCGTGCAGAAGTATTCGCATGACGGCAGCAAATTGCTGCTGCAGATCGGCAAAAAAGGCCTGGTCGATTCCTCGGACGGCACGGGCAAGGGAAAGCCGCTGAACGCCGGCCACGAAAGTTTCTACAAGCCGGCGGGCATCGCGATTGATTCGAAGAACGGCGACGTTTATGTGGCGGACGGGGAAACCACCGGCGGCAATCATCGAGTAGCGGTGTTCGATAAGTCCGGGCAGTTTTTGCGTCAGTGGGATCTGCATCTGGCGGAAGGGGACGCGGGCAACGGT
>Ga0075028_100000965_pt1 | contig 10327 bp, 8 predicted proteins | sample LitLauG_LLR_2014_FD_71390 | JGI IMG/M metagenome (GOLD analysis project Ga0075028, IMG submission 71390) | Freshwater sediment microbial communities from Pennsylvania, USA - Little Laurel Run_MetaG_LLR_2014 | ecosystem: Environmental > Aquatic > Freshwater > Creek > Sediment | place: USA... | reverse complement strand
TGGCGAGTTTCCGCACGTCATTGAAGCGCCGCTCGGCCCTCGCGCGCTGCTGGCTTGCGATTTCCGCCTGCTGCCGCGCGATGCGGGCCTGGCGAACCGTAACCACCAGCGCTGCCAACAGGACGGCTACGCTCAGCACCGTTGCCACGAATCCCGCCCGGTGGCGCGTTACAAACTTGGTCGCGCGATATCCAGCCGTATCCTTACGCGCGATGACAGGCAAATCATCGAGATGCCGGCGAATGTCCTCCGCAAACTGCTCCACCGAGATGTAGCGCCGCTGCGGTTCTTTGCGCAAGGCCATCAGGACAATGTTGTCGAGGTCGCCCTGCAGGAGTTTGCCGCGTTTTCGCAGAGAGCTATCCTGCATGGCGTCCGGAACCACCGCGTTGTTCTTTTTCTGGGACGAAGGCCTGGACGGCGATTCTCCGGAAAGCGTTTGCCGCAAAGCCGTGCTCGGCCGCGCCGGCTCCACTTCGCAAATGGCACGCGCCATTTCATGCGGCGCGTGGCTCGTAACGTGGTAAGGGCTGCTTCCCGTCAGCAGCTCGTAGAGCACCACGCCGAGGGAATAAACGTCGCTGGCGGTGGTAATGGCCTCGCTCTTGACCTGCTCGGGGCTGGCGTAGGCTGGCGTCAGCACTCCGAAGCCGGTCAAGGTATCCTCCGCCGACACTCCGTCCGTATTGATCTCCAGCAGTTTCGCGATGCCAAAATCCAATAACTTGGGCGCACCCTCGGAGGTGACCAGAATGTTGCCCGGCTTAATGTCGCGATGAATAATCAGCCGCTGATGCGCATATTGCACGGCCGAACAAATCTGCAGGAACAATTGCAGCCGGTCATCGATGGAAAGATTGCGTTCGTTGCAGTACTGGTCCAGCGGCTGACCGACGATCAGCTCCATCACGAAATACGCGGCCCCCTCTTTCGTCGTGCCGCCGTCCAGCAGACGTGCAATGTTCGGATGATCGAGGCTGGCAAGGATCTGGCGTTCGTTCTTAAAACGGGTCAAGACCAGGGCCGAATCCTGGCCGGCACGAACTACCTTCACCGCGACCTGCTTGCGATACTGATCGTCGTCGCGCACGGCGCGATAGACTTCGCCCATGCCCCCGACGCCGATCTGCTCCACGATCTTGTAGGGACCAACCGAGCGTCCCACCCACGGTTCCGCCTCCTGGGGCAGGATGGCGGCAGCTGACTGCGGCAGGGTGACGTTGCCCAGGAATTGCGAATTCAGGCTTTGCTCAGGCGCCAGTTCCGTGTCGCTGGCCAGCAGAGACTCAACTTCCTGCCGCAAATCCGCGTCTCCACCACAGGCCTGCTCGAGAAAGACCGCCCGTCCGAGCGGCGCTGTTTCCAGCGCGCCACCCAGGATTTCCTTGACCTGTTGCCAGCGCTCCGGGGTCATGGCGCTTCGTGGCGGCTCAGTTCTCGCTGCAACCACAGCCGCGCCGTTGACCATTCGCGCTTCACGGTGGAGCTCGACACCCCCATGAGATCGGCGGTTTCCTCAATGGACAGGCCGCCGAAAAAACGCAGCTCCACGATGCGCGCCTGCTGTACATCCATGGCCGCGAGGCCGTTCAAAGCATCGTCCAGCGTAACCAGATCTATCTTTTGCTGCTTGGGAAAATCAATCGCCTCATCCAGGCTCAGCGTCAAGTTATTGGCGCCACGTTTGGCCGCACCTTTGCCGCGGGCGTGATCCACCAGAATCTGCCGCATCAAGCCCGCCGCAATCCCGAAAAAATGCGCCCGGTTCTCCACGCGCAGCGGCGCCTGCCCGGCCAGTCGGATAAACGCCTCGTGCACCAGCGCCGTGCCCTGCAGAGTGTGGTTCGGGCGCTCAGACCGCAGATAGTGCCGTGCCAGCTTGCGCAGTTCGTCGTAGACGAGCGGCAGCAGCGCATCCAGTACGGACTTATCGCCGTCCTGCCACTTTACGAGCAGTTCACTCACCGGATTTGAGGCGTCGGCGGGCACGGGGGGCCTGGTTGCAGCCGGGGAATGGCTGGCAAGCTAGGCTACTTGGCTGGTGCGCCAGCGTCAATCCCAACTTTCAAATGCTTCGAAACACAGGAGCCAGGCCGCCTCCAGCGGATATGCAAGAGTTTGCATCCTTGATCAACCTCCGCCGCGCTTGTATCCTCTTCGCTGAACCCCGCTTCCACCGGGGACTACGCCTGAATTTCACGCCGGGAGAATTCCTGTCATGCCGCTGAGCCTCTTTCGCAAGACCCTTCCGCTGTTGCTCCTCAACTTTTCCTGTGTGGCACTGGCCGCAACTGTCGGCTCGCGCAACACGGTCACCGCCGATCCTCTGGTGCCCCGTCCCAGCAGCACCCCTTGCGTCGTGCAACTGTTCCAAAACGTAGTCTTCGCGGATTTCTCCGCCAAACCATTTCCCTACGCCGCGCCCGCCGCCTGCCCGGGACCCTGGGCCAAGGTGGTTTTCACCGCCGACTTCAGCGTTACAGCGGGCCGCCAATTTGATCGCACCGCCAACATCTGGCTGGGCGGCACCAACATTTATTTCGGCACCACTGCCGAACCCGGGCGCATCGTGAGCCCGCAATGGCATATCGAGCGCGACCTCACCGACTACAGCGCGCTTCTGACGACGGCCACAGCCGGGGAAGCCGACCTCGGCAACCTGGTCGACACCACCTATACCGGTATCATTTACGGAACAGCCCAGCTGGAATTCTATCCCGCCGACAAGGACAATCGCGCCCCCAAGACTCCCGACCAGGTGCTCCCGCTGGCGGCGGGCTTGAACGGCGAGACTGTCGCTCTTTTTACCTCCAGCGATCTGCTCTCCGGGACGTTTTCTCTTCCCGCTAATATCGAGCGCGCCTATCTCGATGTCTACGCGCAGAGCCAATCGAACGATGAGTTCTGGTATGCCTGCGTTCCCAACGATGTTGCGGGCGAGCTGCAAAGCTGCCCCGCCACAGGGTTCCGCGAGACCGAAGTTTCCATCGACGGCGTCCCCGCTGGCGTCGCGCCCGTCTATCCCTGGATTTACACGGGCGGCATTGACCCCTATCTGTGGCGGCCCATCCCGGGCGTGCAGACGCTCAACTTCATTCCCTACCGCGTCGACCTCTCTCCGTTCGCCGGAATTCTCAGCAATGGCCAGCCGCACCAGGTCGCGATCAGCGTTTTTAACGCCGACAGCTATTTCTCCGCCACGGCGTCGTTACTACTCTACCTCGACCACGGCGCAACCTCGGTAATCGGCGCGGTCACGCGGAACACGCTGGCCAGCGCGCCCACGCCGGTTGTCACTGAAAATATTCAAACCGATCCCAGCGGCAACATTACCGGAACAGTTTCCGTGCTCTCTTCGCGGCGGTTTACCGTGTCGGGTTATGTGGATACTTCGCACGGCCGTGTCTCGACCACCGTGGCCCAGATTGTCAAGTTCGCTAATCAGCAGAACTTCGACATCTCCGCGTCAACCTACATCCAGGACATCACGCAAAGCACCCACATCCAATCCACCACAACCGTTACGGATGGCGAAGATTCTCGCAGCTCCGTGTCGAATTTCGGCTGGCCGCTCAAGCTGAAAATCGACTTCGAGGTCGCTCCCGATGGCAGCTCGTCGCAATTCACCGCGATCCAGCAGTCCTATCTCAACAGCAACGTCGCTACCAACGGCGGCGAAGGCGAGGATGGCCTGGCTAGCTCGGTGTCAAACTCGATCAAGACCGCCGATACACTTCTCTTTGACCCCTCGGGCAACTTCCTCGGGAACAAGGGTCAGAGGAGTTCGCAGAACTACTTTGCCACCGACTCCCGCGGGCATTGCTACAGCGAGAAAATCACGGCGGTGAATGACGTGCTCGCCAGCGTGACCAATGGGCAGGGGTGCCGGTAGGCGCGGCCTTCGCGAAAAAAGGCGGGACCCGTTGAAGGGTCCCGCCCTGAATCCAACTTCGCACGCTTCGCCGCGTTTTCTAGTAATGGATCGTCGCCGTGTCCAGGAAGGTGTTGGGAGCTGTAACATCGCCAACCGATGGCGCGAAGTGGATGCCCAATACCGCGCCCACCACGGTGTTCTTCGTGACATTGTTTCCGCCCGTGCCCGTATCGCTGATATAGAGGGCGAGACCGGCTCCGCTGATGTGGTTGTTTTGAATGATGCTGTTGGTCGCCCCAAACAGTTCCACGCCACATTGCAGGAAGTTATTGCCGGTGGCCGTGACTGCGTTGCTCGCGACCACTAAGCCCACGTTGCCATTGGCGATCGTGTTGTTGGAAACCGTCGCCGGACCATTGAGGCTTTGGATCTCCACGCCGATCGGCTGACCTGGGACCATGGCCGTAACTGAGTTCCCCGCAATCGTTGCGTTGCTGGAATAGTCAAGTTCGAAGCACACCCCCGAGCAGTTCAGCACGGCGTTGTTATTCAGCTTCAAGTTTGTGGCGGCATCGCCGAATACCGAAATCGCCGTCAGACACGAGGGGGGAGAATTCGCCACGACCGAATTGGTCAACAGACCTCCGCCGCCCTGGTAAAGGATTCCCACCCATGTGCTCGAAGTCGGGCAGGGCTGATTGCTGCCATCGATTGCAATCCCGCTGATGGTCGCATTGGCGTTCCAGACCCAGATCTGTGCCGCCAGACTTCCAAAAATGCCGCTGAGCGTGTTGGCCACGGCTCCGCCGGCCGGCTGCGTGATGGTCACCGCGTCCGCGGTTCCGCTCGCAACGCCCTTCAGAGTCAGGTTCTTATTGATCACGATTTGCTCCGGATACGTGCCCGGGCAAACCTGAACGGTGCTGCCAGCGGCGGCCGCAGTCACGGCGGCTTGGATCGTGGTGTAGTGCGCGCCTGCCAGACACGTTCCAACTACGGTGTTGGTGGCGGCGTAGCTGCGGCCGGACATACCGGCTAATACGATGAAGGCGGCGATGAAAGCGAACTTAGCTTGCGACATGATGTTTCTCCCTCAATTGGTTTTGCGTGGACTTTGGAATTTGGGGCCGGAAAATTCCCGGCCCCAGTTCGACGGGATGCAATTCCTGGCTCTGCCTCCGCCTAGACGATTTGGCAGGTCAGGGTTCCCGTGGTTAGGTAGGTATTGGGAGAAAGGATGTCCGCAACCACTTGAACCTTGCTCATCCCACACCCTTCGTTGCTGATGGTGTTCTTGGTGATCGTATTGCTCCCTGCGGAAGCGGCATCCACAATGACGAAGGCATATTGTCCACCCGCGACCTTGTTGCTCTGGATGACGCTCTGCGTGCTGCTGGCAAGGTAAACTCCCACATTGCTGCTTGCGCCGCCGAGAAACGCATTGCCCGTCATCGTCACTTTCACGCTGTTAGAAATCACTACATTTCCCTCTAAGTTTCCGCCCACCGTGTTGCCCGTAAACGTCGATGGATCGGTAACGTACTGCACCGAAATTCCCCAGGTGGTGAGCGAAACTGCGGTGATGATGTTACCCGTCGCCGCAAAATTTGTGTCGTAGTCGGCTTCCAGGCAGTCGCCGCCGCAATCGCTCAAGTTGTTGTTCGTGAACTTGAGATTGGTGGAGGCATCGGCGAACAGCGAGATAGCCCGGGCGCAATGCGGGCCATTACGGACGGCGGAATTTGTCACCAGCCCGCCCGGTCCCTGGAAGAGGATCCCAACCTGGTAGAAGTTGTTGTTGGAACAGGTCGAACTTCCGCCGCCGTCAACCACGATGTCACTAACTGTGACGGAGGTCGCCTGTTGCACCAGAAGTTGGACACCTAAGTTGCCGAAGAGGCCGCTCGTGGCGTTCTGCTTCAACCCTGCGGCGGGAAGAGTGATTACAGCAGCAGCGCCGCCTCCGTTGGTCACGCCTTTCAGCGTCAGGTTCTGGAGAATCGTGACCTGCTCGGGGTAGGTTCCGGGGCAAACCTGCACCGTGCTGCCCGGAGAAGCGGCAGTAACAGCGGCTTGGATCGTGGTATAGCGGGTGCCCGACAGGCAAGTACCGACTACGGCATTGGTGACGGCGTAGCTGCGGGCTGGCATGACGGCCAGGGCTAGGATTGCGGCGATTACGGCGAATTTGATCTGCGACATGGTATTTCTCCCTCGAGTTTTTTGGAATTTTCGGGCCTTTTGGCTTGCTTCGCCCGTTGGCTCGATCGCGGCCAGAAAACTCCACTCTCGATCCGTCACTGGTATAAGCGCCGTATTTCGGCCGATTCCCTCACGAAAACTGTCGAATCTCCGCGCATCCGCAGGAACAAAGCAAGCGGGGGATTCGCCCGATGGGCGAATCCCCCGCAGCCACACCCGTTTTGCCAACAGCGTCCCAGCACTCGCTAGTAGAGGACCACAGTGCTCCCCACGATTGTATTGGGGCTCGTAACATCCCCAGTCGACTTTGCTATGCCTAACCCTAACTGCGCCCCCAGAACGGTGTTCTTGGTCACGGTATTTCCGCCCGCGACACCAGGTGCGTCGATAATTCTCAGGCCTTCGAGGGGTTCAGCAATACGATTGCTCTGGACCCGGGTTTGCGTTACTTGGGTAAGCGAAATGCCAAGCGCGCATGCTACGACGGTGTTGCCCGTAATGATTCCACCTGTGCCGTTCTTAAAGATCAGAGCCTCGCCTAGGCCGGAAAGAGAGTTGTTCGACACAGTCGCTGGACCATCAAGATTCAGCAACTCGATGCCATTGGCCAAGCTCCCTGTGCTCACGATCGTGTTGCTGGTGATGGTCGTCTTTGTGGCATAGTCAACTTCTATGCATTCGCTCGAGCAGCCGGTGATGGCGTTATTGCTGAACGTGAGGTTGGTAGTGGCGTCGGCGAATGCTGAAATACCCTTGAAACACTGTGGCGCATTGGCGACCGTGGAATTGGTCAACAGCCCTCCCGCCGCCTGGTAGAGAACTCCCACCCAAGCGTTGGGCGAGGAACAGGTTGAGCTTGTACCATCGATGGAAATTCCGTTGACGGTTACATTGGCCCCCTGAATGAGAAGCTGCGCCGCAAGGCTGCCCCAGATTCCGCTGGTGGCATTGGCCTGCACGCCGCCGCTTGGCTGTGTGATGGTAACGACGGAGGAGTTCCCAGCTGAAATCGCCTTAAGGGTCAGGGCTTGCTGGATCACAACCTGCTCGGGATAACTTCCCGGGCAGACCTGGACTACGCTGCCGACCGAGGCTGCATTAACGGCGGCCTGAATGGTGGTGAATTGTGTTCCCGACTTGCACCGGCCGACGACGGCGTTAGTAACGGCGAAACTGCGGGCTGGCAGGCCGGCAAGAACGAATAGGGCTGCGATTAAGACAAGTTTTGTGCGCGACATGGTGTTCTCCTGAGATCTTGGAATTTCGGGCCATTGGCTTGCTTCGCCCGGCGGCTCGATCGCGGCCTGAAACTCCACTCTCGATCCCTCACCTGGGTAAGCGCCGTTTTTGGGCCGATTCCCTCACCCGGATGGAAATTCTTTTCGGTACGGGCAGAAATCGGGCCTCTGTGATAGAAAGAGGTTCTAGAGGTGAACCGCATGTCGACCAGCGCTCCCGCCAAGCACCGCGTCCCAGGCTGCGGCTTTCTGCTTGAGGAAGCCAAAATCGCCGACGTTTTTGTGCCGGAAGACTTTTCCGAGCAGCACCGGCTCATAGCCCAAACGGCCGAGGATTTCTGCAACAACGAAATCGTCCCCAACGCCGACAAAATGGAGCACAAGGACTTTTCGGTCAGCCGTGACCTGATGAAGAAGGCGGCAGAGCTGGGCCTCTCGACGGTGGACATTCCCGAGGCTTACGGCGGCCTCGAGATGGACAAAGTGACCTCGTGCCTGATCGCCGACCGCATCGCGAAGTACGCCGGGTTTGCCACCAGCTGGGGCGCGCATACCGGTATTGGAACACTGCCGCTGGTGTTTTTCGGCAACGAAGCCCAGAAGCAGAAGTATCTGCCGAAGATTGCCTCGGGAGAGTATGTCGGGGCGTATGCGCTTTCGGAAGCTACTTCAGGCTCGGACGCGCTGAACTGCCGGTCCCGGGCGCAGCTTTCCGCTGATGGAAAGCATTACCTGCTCAACGGCGAGAAGATGTGGATCACCAACGCCGCCTTCGCGGATTTGTTTACCGTATTCGCGAAAATCGACGGCGAAAAGTTCACCGCCTTTCTGGTGGAAAAAACCTTTCCGGGATTTTCCATTGGCAAAGAAGAGCACAAGCTGGGAATTCGCGGTTCGTCAACCTGTCCGCTGATTCTGAATGATTGCCAGGTGCCGGTCGAAAACGTTCTCGGCGAAATTGGCCGTGGGCACGTCATCGCTTTCAATATTCTGAACGTGGGCCGCTTCAAGCTGGGCGCGAGCGCGGTCGGCGGGGCGCGGAATTCGATGGACCAGACCATCGCCTACGCCAAGCAGCGCAAGGCTTTCAATAAGCCCATTTCCGATTTCGGATTAATCCGCGAAAAGCTCGCCAATCAAGCCGTCGGCGTCTTCGTGGGCGAATCCATCGTCTACCGCACCGTCGGCATGATGGACGCCGTGCTCTCCGAAATCGACAAGTCGGCCCCTGACGCTATGACGCAAGCGCGCAAGGGCATTGAAGAATATGCCGTCGAGTGTTCCATCGTGAAAGTGTGGGCGTCCGAGATGCTCGACTACGTCGTCGACGAATTCGTGCAGGTCTTCGCCGGTTACGGTTTCGTCGAAGAATATCCCGCCGAGCGTGCCTATCGCGATGCGCGCATCAACCGCATCTTTGAAGGCACGAACGAAATCAATCGCATGATCATCACCGGTTTTGTTCTAAAACGCGCAATGTCCGGCCAGCTCGCGCTGCTACCGGCCATCAAGCGTGTGATGGACGAAGTCATGTCAGGCCCGAGCGGCGAAGAACTCGATGGCCCTCTGGCCGCCGAGCGCGGGATTGTCGCCAACTCCAAAAAGCTCGGATTGTTAGTGGCCGGTGCGGCGTCACAAAAATACATGACAACACTGCCCGACCAGCAGGAAATCTGCGGCGCGCTGGCGGACATGATTATCGAAGCCTATGCCATGGAATCATGCCTGGCGCGCACGCAAAAGCTCGTCGCCAGCCGAGGAGAGGCCGCGGCAAAACTAGCCATCGCGATGACGCAGGTATACCTCACGCAAGGCATGGAAAAGGTCGAAGCCGCCGCCAAGAAAGTTACAGCGGCCGTCGCCGAAGGCGACATGCTGCGAACCCAGCTCGCCATCGTGCGCCGTCTGGCGAAATACGAGCCATTCAACACCGTAGCGCTGCGACAGCAGATTGCGTCGAGGGTGATTGAGGCGGGAAAGTATGTGACAGAATAAATCTCAGGCGCCTTGTTTCAGCTCCTCCATTACGCCCTGAATCAATTCTTTCGCATCGCTGAGACTCTTCATCACGACTTGAATATCCATGGCAGGCTTGCCCAACTGCCGCTGGCTCTGGCAATACACGCCATGCTGGCCGACGAGCGCCATGGCGTCGGTGATGGCATCGAGCGTTACGGCCAGGCGGCCGCGCGGGATGCCCATCATTTGTTCGTAGCGCTCCAGCTCTTCCCTCTTCTCGTCGTAAACGGACATATCCGATCATTGTATCGGGCTGGCTTGGCGACGGCCGAGGGCGGCCGGCCCTACCCTACGTGATAACCTTTTGTCTGGCTGCTTCGTCTAAGTTGGAAGAAGCATTGCCGCAACATCGTTGTTCAGACTCTCGATGTTGTTGAGATTTTCGTTTCGAGAAACCTTAAGGAGATTTTTCATGAAGCGTTTTGCAATCACCTCCCTCGCGTTCGCGCTCGCGGCGAGCACCCTGTCGTTCGCCCAAATGGATATGGGCGGAAAGAAAGACGATAAATCCAAGCGTCCCAGCCCGCCAGCGTCGGCGCAATGCAAGTTTGCCGACGGCAAAACCATCACCGTCGATTACTCCAGTCCGCGCGCCAAGGGCCGCAAGATTTTTGGCGAGCTCGTGCCCTTCGGCCAGGAATGGCGGACCGGAGCGAACGAAGCTACAACCTTCGTTACGACCGCCGATCTGTCGATTGGCGGCGCTTCTGTTCCAGCCGGGAAATACACCCTTTACAGCATTCCAGGCGAAAAGGGCTGGAAGATGATCATCAACAAACAAACCGGCCAATGGGGCACGGAATACGACGCGAAGCAGGATTTGTTACAGGCGGATATGAGCGTCAGCGCCGTCGACGCGACCGAGAATTTCACCATCAGCTTCCACGAAATGGGCAAGGGTTGCCACCTCTACATGGACTGGGAGAAGACTCGGGCGACGGTGGAAATTTCGGAGAAATAGGCAAGAAAAGTTGCAAAGCTTTTCACATTTTCT
>Ga0075028_100000962_pt1 | contig 10334 bp, 8 predicted proteins | sample LitLauG_LLR_2014_FD_71390 | JGI IMG/M metagenome (GOLD analysis project Ga0075028, IMG submission 71390) | Freshwater sediment microbial communities from Pennsylvania, USA - Little Laurel Run_MetaG_LLR_2014 | ecosystem: Environmental > Aquatic > Freshwater > Creek > Sediment | place: USA... | reverse complement strand
CTCGAGCGTGTGCATCTCGTCGGTGTGCGGCGCGCCGGTGGCGTCGATGAAGGTCTTCTCGTTGAAGCCGGCCGTCTCGATCACCAACGTGTCGCCTTCGAAGCGGCCGACGGAATGTCCGTTGAAATACGGGTACGGGATCAGCTCCTTGTCGCTCGGCAGCGGCTTGTCCATCGCGATCGGGCGGACTTGGTGGTTGAGCTCGTAGACGAACGTGATCTGTCCGTGCGGCGCATCGATGATCTCGAACGGATAGGGACTGGCGAGAACACGCGGCAGACCGTCGGGCACGCAGAATTTGCGGGCGGCGTCGGTGATCGAGCCGTCCTTCAGGCCGGCGATGTTCGTCCCATAGGCAGCCTTGCCTTCCGCGGTGAGCGGCAGGTCGCCGCCGCCGACGATCTGAATCTTGGCATCGTATCGGGTCGCCCAGAAGGTTCCAAAAATATCCGGCGCCGCGTCGGCCGGTGCGGACACCGCGAGCGCTGCCACGGCCAAGGATGCAACGGCCGAGCTTGAGCGAGCAAGAGGATTGCGCATCAGACGAACCTCCCCAACACTTGTTACCAAGACATTTTATCGCCTGTTTCCGAGGCTAGCATCCCACCACGGCGAAAAGAAGCAGCTGCCACTGAGTCATGCCGCAGTGCAAAAAGTCCAGAGCGCGTTTCATTGAGTCGAAGCGACAGGCCTTTGGTCGCGGGCGCGTCGTACGAGCCGATTGACATCTTTTCGGCTTGCGAATGAGATGGCATCGAGGCGGCGGGTTCCGGCCCGAGACGCCGGCCGCCGAAAATCATGAACCTGGAGGCGCCCATGAGATTCAAGACTCTCGGCCTCGCCGGCATCGCCATTGCCATTTGTGCGATTCCTGCGGCGGCGCATCACTCCTTCGCCATGTTCGATGCCGGCAAGCTCGTCACCGTGGCGGGCACCGTCAAGGAATTCCAGTGGACCAACCCGCACGCCTTCATCCTGATGGTGGTGACCAACGGCGACGGCCAGGCCGACCAGTGGTCGATCGAGATGGGTGGCCCCGGCGGGTTGGCGCGGCAGGGCTGGGTGCCCAAGACGCTCAAGCCCGGCATGAACATCTCCGTGATCATGCATCCGCTGCGGGAGGGCCATGGCGGCCAGTTCCTGGCGGTGACGCTGCCGGACGGAACGCAGCTGGGTAATCCCAACGTCGAGCCCGCCCCGGAACGGCAGTAGGCTCGCTCTTTCAAGGCCCCGCGGCCGGCTGAGAAATCGGGCTTGGCCGCGGTCGCACGCCTGAATCCTTATTGTTATCCGAAACGGGCGAGCGGCGCGTAAGCCCATGACGCCCGTTTTCGGAGTGCCATCAGCCCGGAATCATTTTGCTGTCATGGTTTTGTTCCGCGATCGAGAGCATCAGAAATCCGGCGCGACCGCCTGCGGTAGGGGCAGGGCACGCGCACCCGCAAAAAAGAAGGAGCCCGGATTCTCAGCGCAGATATGCTCCGACAGCGGGCCTTCTGGTTCGCTCGCCAACTGGGCGAGGCGCTCGATGGGAACCTTGCGCACGGCCGCCTCATATTGTCGGAACCGCTGGATGGCGTCCCAGGGCATCGTGAAGGCACCCGGATCCTCGACGTGAACGTTGGCTTCCAGCACGTTGCCGTCCTCGATCAAGTGGAAGCGTTCGATGACGTGAAGCTGCTTGGTGTGCGGCGTGCCGAATCCGTCCACCCACGTCCTGTCGTCGAGTCCGATCGTATCGACGACGAGCGTATCGCCTTCGTACCGGCCGATGGATTCGCCATACCAGGATGTCTTGACGCTGTCGGAATGCTTGTCCGCCAGGTGGATGTGGCGAACGTCACTGAAGCTGGTCAATATCATGACCACGTCCTTCGGCCCTTGAACGATATACATCGGCTGGGTCATGGGTGAGAGCAGGAATGCGGTAACGCCCTTGGGCCAGCAACTCGCTGTCGGGGTGGGAACGGTCTTTCCGGAGAGAACGATCTCGTTGCGCTTGCGGACCACATCCCTGGCCCAGGGTAGGAGGATGGGACTGTTGAGATCAGCCACGCGCTCGGTCGGCTGCTTCCCGGTCACACGGAACTCGTCATTCGAAACGTACGGACGGGTGGGGTCCTGCATCACGGGTCCGGGACCGCTCGCCGGTGGGATGAACAAGCGATTATAGGCGTACCACCCGATACTTGCATCGGGTGCGAAATTGGGCGGCGTGCCCTGAGCCACCGCCGTAAAGCTCAAGCTCCCGGCCAGGTAAACGGTGCCGGCGAGAACGCCCGTGAAGTATCCTGAATATCTGGACATCGGGTCCTCCTCCCTGACAAAGGTCGGCAATTATTGAGGACTAGACTATACCAATATCAATACCAGGGCACGAGCGCGGCAGGAACTGCCCCATGCCTCGGTCCATCCCGCGAGCCGCGCACGACGGTGGAGCGAATGTCGCCTTGGGGTCGGCGGCGACCGTGCCGTCCAGTCCGCCGAACATCAGGTTCTGCTCTGACAGCTCACGCATCGCTGCGCTGCCGCGAACCGCTGCTGAGGGCCAAAACCGGTAGTACCGGTGCCGCTCACTCGCCGACATCCTGCCCGCTGTAGGCCTATCCGATGCAGGACACGGATCATCCGCCGAAGAAATCAATTACACCGGTCTCCAAGTTATACATCGCACCAGCGATCTTGATCGCGCCGCTTGCCTCCATGTCGGCAAGCAGGGGACTGTCCCTCCGGATGTTGGCCATCGTAAGCTCAACATTCTTGCGTGCGACAGCATCAACAAACGCGTAGTTCTTCGATGTTCTTTCGCCGGTGTACGTGGCCGCTTCCACGGCGGGCTTAATTTTTGCCAACAGGCCTGTGAGATTGCCGAGTTCCGCGTTGTCAATGGCGCCCTTAATAGCGCCGCATGCCGTGTGGCCCATCACCAGCACCACCTTGGCCCCAGCAAGTTTGCAAGCGAATTCCATGCTGCCGAGGATGTCGGGATTTTCGACATTACCTGCTACACGACTGTTGAAGATGTCGCCAATTCGCAGGTCCATGATCGTCTCAGCCGGCGCTCGCGAGTCGATGCAGCTAAGCAGCACCGCGGCTGGATACTGCCCCCCAGCGGTGGCGCGTTGCTGGGCCAGGAAGTTTTGGTTTTCGCGTTTCCCGGCATAGAAGCGCTTATTGCCATTTGTCATGAGCGCCAGAATGTCGTCGGGTGTCAGTTTGTCGCGCTGTGCCCTGGTCAACGCTGCCGCGTAGGCGATGCCGCGGAATGTCGTGGCGCCGACGAGCGCCATCGTTGTGATTGCGCCGGAGACCTTCAGAAAGCTGCGGCGATGGGCGGATTCAGGGAGCTTGCAGATTTCGGAGTGTGCAGACATGTACAATCTCCTCAAAAATGGAATGTGACCTGCCGATCTCGATCCGATGCAACAGTCGGCTTGTACCGAATCGGCCGGTGTCCCGTCAGGGGGTTACCTAGACCGTTTTGCAACCGCGCAAAGCACCTAATGTCTGAATTGTGTCAGCGGGAGACATCAGGATCCGTTCTTGCACCGCGAACCCGTCCTTTTCGACAAGCCTTCCGCTACTTCGATACGGAGTTCTTGTAGATCATGCCATCCTTCATGATGATCAGAAAGTTCTTGCCGGGGTCTGCTATGAGATTGATATTTTCCAGCGGATTGCCGTCGACCAGCAGCAGATCGGCAAGCGCGCCCTGTTCCACGACGCCGAGCTTGCCGGGATACGGACTGCGTTTGCCGGACAATGCCAGCAGTTCGGCGTTGGTTCCGGTTGCCATGGCGAGCGCTTCGGCGGGACTGTACCAGCGAACGAGCGAGGCCAGAATTGCCCCCTGTTGCTGCGCCAGAGCTTGGGAGAACAGGACATCGGTGCCCCAGGCTGTCTTGATCTTGTACTTCCTGGCCAGTTCGTAGGTCGCGGCTATGCCAGGCCAAATTTCGTCGGCCTTGGCCCGTTGGACTGAGCCTACCGGAAAGCCTTGTCTCAACTCCTCGGGGAGGGGCTGCAGACTCAACCACACGCCCTTCTCGGCAATCAGCTTGGCGGTTGTCTCGTCCATCAGGAAGCCATGTTCGATGCAGTTCACGCCGGCGGCAATGGCTCGCTGAATCGCCGCTGGCGTAAAGGCGTGCACGGTGACGTAAGTACCCCAATTCTCGGCCGCTTCAACCGCCGCCCGCAGTTCCGCCTCCGTGAAAGTCGACACGTCGATCGGGCTGAACGGCGAGGAAACACCGCCACCGGCCGTCAGTTTGATCTGGGAGGCGCCCTGCATGAGTTGCTCGCGGACGCGAAGACGCACCTCGTCGGGGCTGTCGGCGACCATACTGCCGCCAAGCTGTTCCATTCGGCTGAGCATGCCGCCGATCGTCCGCGGCAGTTCAGACAACTGGCGAAAATCCCCGTGCCCGCTGGTCACCGTGATGACAGCCCCTGAGGGAAAAATACGAGGCCCCGCGATGATCCCTGAGTCAACCGCGCTCTTCAGTCCGAATACGGGGCCACCCACGTCGCGGATCGTGGTGAATCCGCGCATCAGCGTGGCTGTCGCCTCGACCCCCGCCGCGATATTGTTGTAGCCGGCGTCACCGGCGATCGCTTGAACAGGATTGGACCGTATCAGCATCGCATGCCAGTGTGCGTCGATGAGGCCGGGCATCAGCGTTCGCCCGTTCCCGGCGATTACGGTCACGCCTGGCTCGGCGGCGATAGGCGCCGTCGAGATGCGTTGAATGACGTTGCCCTTAATGAGCACGCTGGACGGCACGGAGAGCGAACTGTTCTTGCCGTCGAAGATCCGCACATTCTGGAACAGTATCGCGCCGGCACTCACCGGCGGATTGCCTTGCGCGCGGACGACGGACGCAAGTCCGACGCCCATAAGCGGAAGCGCAGCGACGAAAATCCTTCGGGACATCGTGTTCATTCAGGTGCCCTCCTGGCAAACGTTGCAGAGCTTTCACAGCCTTTCGCCGAGCATGCTGGATACGCCGGACGGTCTAACGAAGCATAGCCCCGAGTTGGAAAGGGTAACCCTCTGTCGGGCGATTGACCCTGGTGATGTCCGAGATGGGTCAGAAGGAGACATTGACCCCTCTTTTGGCGCACAGGTAACAAGTGTAGCCTGATCCGCCGGCGGCTCTATCCGGTCGGGATATGCGGCGCGCATTTTGCCGTTCTTCTTCGCAATATGACGAATACGGTCGCGTCATTCGCGAGTCGAATATAAAGGCAGAATAGGTGGCCTCGCTGTTGCGCCACTTCAGGGAGCGGATGACCATGAAACTTCCACGCCGCCGATTTCTGCATCTCAAGCTTTATTCCCAGTGGATAGGGGCGCTGGTCCGGCAGTATATGTACATAGGAGATTAGGCATGTCTCGCAACACGGCCATCACCATATCGACCCTGATATGTTTGGCCACCGTGCTGAACGTTGGCATCCTGATTTTGAACGTCTCATTTCCGTCCGAAGCAGCTGTTGCAGGCCTGCATTATCGGGGCTTGTCGCGCGACCCAGATTTCAGACAAGCAGTGCAGGCCGTTGTAGAGGCTTGCAGGGTCAATCTCAATCTAGGTCATATACGTTGCTGACCTTTGTTCCAGGAGCCATCATCGGTCAGAGCGGGCTGCGGATGCGCGTCAGCTCCCCGCGGTCGTGGACTTCATTGCAAGACCGGCCCGCGTCCACTGCCACAGGTGACATTATTCGATTCGCTCATTTCGATCGGTGCGCTTGGGAGCGTTCAGCAACGCACCGGCACGTTGGACACTCCAATATGGCGGTGCCAGCGAGTGACGCGCCAACGCGAAACCCGACCCAGTCGACATGATCGGTGAGTGCCGTGCGTCTGTTCGACCATGTTCAACGTCTCTGCGGCCTTGATTGTAGCGTCTGCTCCTTGACTGAGTGGCGCAGCGACGCCGATCTTTGCGACGAGGACGAGCGAGAGCGCGCCGCCAGCCACCGCTAACAGAGTCAACTTGGTCATTGTCTCTCCTCCCTATCAATTGTCTTCACCACACCCTCACGTGTCAACGCGAGCCGTAGTCTAGATGCGTAGCATCGACGGCCTAGTTGATGGCAGTGTTTTTGGCCCGCATTACAAAGTTGGTTGGAATGGTTTCACGAAAACGTTGAACCGCAGTTAGAACTTGATCAGGAAGTGACGACTGCGGCGTATCGGCAGATGCCTGCTTTACGCCCGCCACCATTGAACCGGACGCGCCGATTCCCAACATACCAACGGCAGCTGCGCTTCCCTTGAGGACCGTCCGACGTTCCACCATTTTCCGTTCCATTGTGTCCTCCTCTTTCGCGAAGGTGGCGGTCGGACGAGCGAACGAAGATGAAGCGTCATTTGCTGATTTTGGTCATGTCCGTTGAGTCACCGGATCGAATGCGCGTAGCCGAGCCAGCGTCTGCTGCGAGGACACGTCTGTGCGGACGATGCTCACCGTACCAAGCTTGGCACCAGATCACGTCGGGGGCTATTGTACTTTGGTACAGGTATGTGACAGTCGAATGGTAGTGCGGATTCTAGATTAGGGGCCGGGACAGCCGGCTGCGGCTGTTAATCCTGCTCGCGCTAAATTCGCCGCGCACCTTTGCGAGGCCCAGGAATGGAAACAGCTTCGGCGTCTCAGGTAGGCCGCAGATTACGGCCGCTTATTTTGCTGATGCTGCCGAGCTTTGTCCTTACCTCCGCTCGAGTACTGTTTCGGCGCCTCAGTGCCGAGCCGCAAAACCGACCCGACCGACCGACGCCGCGTCCTCATCGCTCGTGCGAGGAGCGGCGACGCGGCTAAACGTAGTTTCTTGTGGCGGCAGTTGCCCCCGCTCCAGGGGGATCGTCACTCTGATGCGGCAGCCTTGAAAATTCAGACCTCTACTCCACAGACGCCACGTACTCATGTCGAGGACAACAACTGGGAATCCGAAGGGCCTTCCTTCCCCCGGAACCAAGCCACATACAGGGTTGGCAGAAAGACCAGCGTGAGGATGGTGGCGACGAGCAACCCTCCCATAATCGCGAAGGCCATCGGCCCCCAAAACACGGTTGGGGCAATCGGGATCATGCCAAGAACCGTCGACACTGCCGTCAACATTATGGGACGGAAGCGGGAGCTGCTGGCGTCGATCGCGGCTTGCCAGATACCCTTCCCCTCAGCGCGTTCGGCTTCGATCTGCCCGATCAAGATGACGGCATTCTTTGTAATCATGCCTAGTAGCGCGAGAATACCAAGAATAGCGACGAAACCTAGCGGCCTACGAGACACGAGCAGCGCGCCGACGACACCGATCAGGCCCAGAGGAGCGACGCTGAGGACCAGGAACAGGCGCTGAAAGCTCTGAAGCTGAATCATCAGGACAGTGATCATGATGAGCAGCATGAGCGGCACGACAGCGATCACGGAGGCCTGCGACTTCTTGCTCTCCTCCACCGTGCCGCCCACGGCGATGTTGTAGGATTGAGGGAGTGTTTTGGTCAAAGCCTCAATGGCTGGCGAAAGCGAGTCGATCACGGTCTCCGGCAAAGCTCCCGGCGCGGCGTCGGCTTGCACGGTCAGGGTCGGGACACGGTCGCGCCGCCACACCCCCGGGTAGTCTTGCGCATATTCGAACGTCGCGAACTGGCTGAGCGGAACCGTGCGTCCACCCGGGAGAGGAACCTGCAGGGTGCGTAATGTTGAGAGCGACACGCGCTGCTCATCGGTAGCGCGCGCAACGATGTCGATCAGATAGATATCATCGCGCACCTGCGTTACAGGAGCGCCCGATATGACCGTGTTGAGGACACTCGCCAGCGTCTGTGAGCTCAGGCCCAGCAGACGAGCCTCATCCTGATCGATCCGGATGCGCACTTCCCGCGTCGGTTCAATCCAGTCAAAATTGATCTTTTCGGCTTGCGGATTCGTTGCAATGATCTGGGCAAGCCTGAAAGCAATATCCCGCACCTGAGCGAGGTCGGGACCGGCGACGCGATATTGCACAGGCCATCCGACCGGCGGTCCAAGTTCCAGCGGGGCGATCCTTCCGATGACGCTCGGAAATTCATTGGCTAGAACCCCCTCGAGCTTGACCCGGAGTCGTTCACGCGCACTCACGTCTTTGGCGACGATCACCGCCTGCGCAAAGAAATTGTTCGGCAGCTGGACATCGAGTGGCAGGTAGAAGCGAATTGCTCCGCGACCAACATACGTGCTCCAGCGCCTGACATCCGGGTTCTCCTTGAGGATGGCATCGAAGCGACCTGCCATGGTTTGGCCCGCATAGATCGACGCGTTCTGGGGCAGCCTGAGATCAACCAGAAGCTCGGGGCGGTCCGACGACGGAAAGAATTGATTTGGGATGAGTCGCATTGCGAAGATCGATCCGGCGAAAAGTGCCAAAGTAAGAGCAATCGTCACCCACCTCGCCCGCACGGCGAGCGTAAGAAATCGCCGATACAATTTGAATATCCTGCCGGGGCCGGCAGTCTGCGCGGTGCTGGGCGCAGACAGAATGAAAACGCCGAGCAGCGGCGCAAAGATAACCGCCACGAACCACGATACGATGAGGGCGATGCTGACCACGGCAAAAAGAGAGAAAGTATATTCACCAGCAGAGCTCGCCGCGAAGCCGACAGGGACGAACCCCGCCATCGTCACCAGCGTGCCCGCGAGCATGGCAAACGCGTATGTTCGAAAGGCGAATGTCGCGGCCTGCACCTTGTCGTCGCCCTGCGTAAGGCGGTTGAGCGTAGCATCAGTGGTGGTCATTGCATCGTCCACAAGCAGAGCGAGGGCGATGATGAGTGCGCCAAGCGATATGCGCTGCATATCGATGTTTGTCAGTTCCATGACCGAGAAGACAATAGCAAGCGTCAAGGGAATGGAAAGCGCTATGACTAAGCCGGGCCGTACCCCGAGGCTGATGAAGCTCACGGCTAGAATGATCGCCACCGCCTGCCACAGCGACGTCATGAATTCGGCAATGGCGCTCTCGACCGTTACGGCCTGATCCGCCACGAGTATCGGCTCGACGCCGACGGGCAGATTGGCCTTGAGCCCGTCCATCGCCCGCCGAATGTTCTTGCCCAAGGCAAGAATGTCTCCGCCTTCCCGCATGGCGATGGCAAGGCCGATCGCCTCCTCGCCGTTGACGCGGAACATGGGCTGAGGAGGATCGGAATAACCGCGCCGAACCTGCGCGATGTCGCTCAGGCGCAGAATCCGCCCGCCGATAACGAAGTTGACGTCCGATACATCTTGTTCGGATTGAAACGAGCCGGACACTCTCAGTGACAATGATTCATTTCCTGTTTGAATCGTTCCTGCTGGCCTTACGATGTTCTGCGCTTGCAGCGCAGCGATCAGAGCCGAGCGATCGATGCCGAGGCTGGCAAGTTCCTGCATCGAGAACTCGACGAATATTTTTTCGTCCTGGGCTCCCAGGATTTCGATCTTGGATACGTCGGCGACGTTGAGAAGGTTCGAGCGGACCTTTTCAACGTAGTCCCGAAGTTCGCGATGGGTGAAGCCGTCGGCCGTGAAGCCGTAGATGATGCCGAATGTATCACCAAACTCGTCGTTGAAGCCTGGCCCGACGATACCCGCCGGGAGGGTATTGCGGATATCGCCGATGCTCTTGCGAACGTGATACCAGATGTCGGGCACTACTTTTGCCGTCGTGCTGCCCTTCAAATTGACGAAGATGGTCGTCACGCCGGCAGTCGTGTAGCTGCGGAGGAAATCCAGATTTGGCGTCTCCTGCAGCGCGCGCTCGAGCCGCTCGGTGACCTGCTTGAGCGTATCTTCAACCGTTGCCCCTGGCCACGCGGCCTGAACCACCATCGTCTTGATGATGAAGGAAGGATCTTCGCTGCGGCCAAGCCGGAAATAGGACGTAACGCCCGCGACCACCGCGACAATCATGAAATAAATTACGAGCGAACGGTGGTTGAGCGCCCATTCCGAAAGATTGAAACGCATCATGGCTCTGATCCGAGCAGGCGGACCTTTTGACCCGGGTGCAGAGCTTGGACACCTGCGGTGACAACGACCTCACCGGTATCAAGCCCCTGGGACACCGCGACCTGTGCCTGGTCGAAGCGCAGCACATCGACGTTTCGCATCGAAACCGTGCTGCTCGACGGATCGACGATCCAGACGGCGGGCTGTTGATTGACCCTGGTCAAGGCGGTCGCCGGGATTTCGATTGTCGGGGTGGAATCCATTTCCATGCGTCCGGTCACGGTGGCGCCGAGCCGCATCGCCGGCGGCGGATCAGTCAAGCCGACCTTGACCTCGAAGGTCCGGGTCACAGGGTTGGCC
>Ga0075028_100000956_pt1 | contig 10363 bp, 7 predicted proteins | sample LitLauG_LLR_2014_FD_71390 | JGI IMG/M metagenome (GOLD analysis project Ga0075028, IMG submission 71390) | Freshwater sediment microbial communities from Pennsylvania, USA - Little Laurel Run_MetaG_LLR_2014 | ecosystem: Environmental > Aquatic > Freshwater > Creek > Sediment | place: USA... | reverse complement strand
GCAGACGAAGTAAAGGTCTCGCTTGCCGACAAACGCGAGTTCGAGGCGACGCTGGTGCTCAAGGACGCGCGCACTGATCTTGCCGTGCTTCGTATTAAAAACGGGCACGAGCAATTTCCCATACTCGACTTTGCCGATTCCGATGCGTTGCAAGTCGGCGACGTGGTGCTGGCCATCGGAAATCCGTTTGGTGTCGGGCAGACTGTCACGCACGGTATCGTATCAGCGTTGGCGCGCACCCAGGTGGGAATTTCCGATTACCGTTTCTTCATTCAGACCGATGCCGCCATCAATCCAGGCAATTCTGGCGGTGCGCTCGTCGATCTGACCGGCAAGTTAATTGGTATCAACACCGCGATCTTCTCGCGATCGGGTGGTTCGCAAGGGGTAGGTTTCGCCATTCCCGCCAACATGGTGCGAGTGGTGGTGGCCTCTGCGAAGACCGGCGGCAGCGCGGTGGTGCGGCCATGGCTTGGTGCCAAATTACAGGCGGTCACCGCCGAAATCGCCGACAGCATGGGCCTCAAACGCCCGGCCGGCGCATTGGTGGCCAACGTGACGGCGAACAGCCCCGCGGCGCGCGCCGGGCTCAAGGCAGGTGATCTGATCGTCTCGGTTGATGGGCAGGACGTCGATGACCCCAACGCTTTCGATTATCGCTTTGCTACGAAGTCGCTCGGCGGCAACGCACGGCTCGGATTATTGAGGGCGGGACGCGAGCAGACGGCGACGGTCGCCTTGCAAAGTGCGCCAGAAATGCCCCGCGATGAAATCGTGATCCGATCACGCTCGCCCTTTTCGGGCGTCAAGATCGCCAACCTTTCGCCTGCGCTTCTCGACGAATTGCAACTGCAAAATGTCGATCAGGGCGTGGCCATTATCGACGTCGATGCGGGGTCCTACGCAAGCAATCTCGGTTTCCAGCGCGGCGATGTGATTGAAGAAGTCAACGGCGAGCGTATTACCAAGACACGGGACCTTGAGCGTTTGACCAGCACGCCTAACCGCAGCTGGCGCATTATTATCCTGCGTGGCGGGCAGAAGATTTCCGCGGTATTCAGCGGATGACGCCGCGCGCCAAAGCGAGCGGTCCAAGCCTGTTCGCTGCGGCAGGCTTCGACAAAAACGCGCCGCATCCGCTCGCTGACAAGCTCAGACCGCAAAGACTCGACGAAGTGGTCGGTCAGGATCACTTACTCGGGCCGGATGGCGCACTCACGCGCATGCTGGCAACGCGCTCGCTTGGCTCGTTAGTGTTTTGGGGCCCGCCTGGGACCGGGAAGACGACAGTTGCGCGATTGCTCGCACAGGCGACTGACCTTCATTTCGAGCAGATTTCTGCGATCTTCACTGGCGTCGCTGACCTCAAGAAAGTTTTTGAAGAGGCGCGCCGTCGCCGTGAAATGGGGCAGGGGACGCTCCTGTTTGTCGATGAGATCCATCGCTTCAACCGAGCCCAGCAAGACAGCTTCCTTCCCGTGATGGAGGACGGCACCATCATCCTCGTCGGCGCTACCACCGAAAATCCATCTTTCGAATTGAACGCCCCGCTGCTGTCGCGCGCGCGCGTGTTGGTATTCAAATCTTTGGACGAAGAAGCGATAGAGAAGCTGCTGAAGCGGGCTGAGGAGATAGAGCACAGACGGCTTCCGCTTGATTCGGATGCGCGCGAAATCCTCAAGCGTATGGCCGACGGTGACGGGCGAGCCGCACTCACACTTGCCGAGGAGGTCTGGCGTGCGGCGCGCAAGGATGAAGTTTTCGACAGCGCCAAATTGCAGGACATCGTGCAACGCCGCGCGCCGATCTACGACAAGAGCCAGGATGGCCATTACAATCTGATTTCTGCCCTGCATAAATCGGTGCGAGGCTCCGATCCTGACGCCGCACTTTATTATCTTTGCCGCATGCTGGATGCCGGTGAACCGCCGCTCTATATCGCGCGCCGCGTCGTGCGCATGGCGATCGAGGACATCGGGCTCGCCGATCCGCAGGCGCTGGTCATCGCCAACGCCGCCAAGGAAGCATACGATTTCCTGGGTTCGCCCGAAGGAGAACTGGCCATTGCCCAAGCGGTGATCTATTGCGCCACCGCGCCGAAATCGAACGCCGGCTATGCTGCTTTTGGAGCTGCAATGCGCACAGCCAAGGACGCAGGCTCGCTGCTGCCGCCCAAGCATATCCTCAATGCGCCGACCAAGCTGATGCAGGAAGAGGGCTATGGCCGCGGGTACGCTTACGACCACGAGGCCGAGGAAGCTTTCTCCGGACAGAATTATTTCCCCGACGCGCTGGAACGCCAAAAATTCTACGATCCGCCCGAGCGGGGCTTCGAACGAGAGATACGAAAGCGCCTGGAGTATTGGGCGAAGCTGAGGAAAGATCGGGGCGGATCATGAGCCGCCGTGGGCGTTCCGGCCCTCGCCAGCCGGGCGGCGGCCGGCAACACGCCGGACCGCGGCATGGAGGCTTTGGCAAAAAGCGCGGTGCCAATCACTCCCGTTCCGAGGGACGTGCCGAAGGCGCACCGCGAAGGAGGGCGCCCGCCGCATCGCTCGAGCCTCGTCTGGCGCGCGCAACCGCATCTCAGGACGTAGAGGCCAAAAAGCCGCCGGCGGTTGCAGTGTCGTCGGGCGTCCAAACCGCCACCGTGACCCCGGATGAGTCGGGCATGCGGGTCGACCGGTTTTTCGAGGCGCGTTTTCCGGGCCTGTCGTTCAGCCATATCCAGCGCATCATTCGCAAAGGCGAGGTGCGCTTGAACGGCAAGCGCACGCAGCCGAAGGCGCGCCTGGAAGCCGGGCAAGCGGTGCGAATTCCTCCGCTGAAAGCGGTACCGCCGGTTCCGCGCGATGATGCGCCGGCGGCGCAGAAGGATCGCGCCTTTCTCAAATCAATCACGATCTACGAAGATGCTGACGTGCTAGTCCTCAACAAACCAATGGGCCTTGCCGTGCAGGGTGGCTCCGGCACGACACGTCATGTCGACGGCATGCTTGGCACATTTCGCTCACCCGATGGCCAACGCCCCCGGCTCGTGCACAGGCTCGACAAGGATACCGCGGGTTGCCTGCTGGTGGCCAAGTCCCGTTTTGCCGCAGCGGCATTGGCCAAAACCTTTCGCTCGCGCTCGGCGCGCAAGATCTACTGGGCTCTGGTCGTAGGTGTGCCCAAACCGGCGCAGGGCCGCATCTCCACGTATCTCGCCAAACAGGAGGTTGAGGAAGATTCGTTCATGCGCATCGCGAAACACGGCGAGAAAGATGCGGTGCACGCGGTGACGTATTACGCGGTGGTGGAGACGGCGGCGCACCAACTGGCCTGGTTGTCGCTCAAGCCGGTCACCGGGCGCACGCACCAATTGCGCGCGCACATGGCGCACATCGGTCATCCCATCGTCGGCGATCCGAAATATTTCAATAAGGAAAATTGGCAAGTGCCCGGAGGAATACAGGAGAAGCTGCATTTGCTCGCACGCCGTATCGCGGTACCGCACCCTCGGGGTGGGGTGATCGACGTTTCGGCGCCATTGCCGGCGCACATGCAGCAATCATGGAATTTGCTCGGGTTCGACGCCAAGCGTTACGATCCGATCGAAGACGCGCCGGAGGAGTAGCGCGTCTGCCGCGGGGTTCCTATCTGAGAGGACCAATGCGCAAACCTTCGATGCTGTTTCTGCTTTTTTTGCCGGCGCTGCTGGCTGTGCCTGTGCGTGCGCAAACTGGCAATTACGACATCATGCGGGATGACTACAGCATCATGGTGCCGGAAAAGGGGTCCAAGCGGGAACAACCGGAACCATGGCTGGCGCCGAAATACAAATCCCCGCGCGGTACCGTGAAGCACGTGACCATCCCGAAATCGAGGATCGTGCCATATCCCAACGCAACGGTTCCGCCGCCAATCGTCGTGCCGCAAACGGGCCGGGTCCTGCCGAATCTGCCGACAGTGCCGGGGGCGGGACCGGGAGGTCGGGAGACCTATCAGGATCGCGCGGCACGCTGTGCCCATCAGGCTGGTGTGTATGGACAGGCCGCGGGCGACCGCGGCACCTATGTCGGCACCTGCATCAACCAGTAGCCGACGTCGTCTACCTCTTGAGGGATAAACGTCTTCATTTAGGAGCGTTTCTTCAAGTTAATGTGTGACTTTAAATGCTGTTCCTAAAGTTCATCACCTGCCCATAGGCTGCCGCATCATGATTAGCGTCGCGAAATTCAGGCCCCCGCGGCGTCGAGTGCCGCGATGTCCGCGGGTGAAAGCTTGATCTGCGGCGCCTTCAAGATTTCACCGAGCTGTTTCAAGCTGGTGGCGCTGACGATCGGGGCGGTGACGATCGGCTTGGCGAGCAGCCAGGCCAGCGCAATCTGGGCATGCAATGCGTTGTGCCGCGCGGCCACTTCGCCCAGGACCTTGAGAATGCCGAGCCCGCGCGCATCGAGATAGCGTTTGAGTCTGCCGCCGCGCCCCGGGTGTTTGGCGCCTTCCTCGGCCGAACGATACTTGCCCGTGAGAAAGCCGGCGGCGAGCGAGTAGTAGTTGATCACGCCAAGCCTCTCTTGCTGGCAGATTGGCAGAAATTCGGTCTCGAATTCCTTGCGGTCAGAGAGGTTATAGAGCGGCTGCAGGCTTTCGTAGCGCGGTAGGCCGAGTTGCTTGCTGGCTGTGAGCGAGGCTTTCAGGCGCGCCGGGCTGATATTGGAGGCACCGATAGCGCGCACCTTGCCGGCTTTGATCAACGCGGCATAAGCCTGCATTGTTTCCTCGACCGGCGTGATCTCATCGTCGAAATGGGTCTGATAGAGATCGATATGGTTTGTTCGCAGGCGTCGCAGCGAGGCTTCGCATTCGCGCAGGATGTAGTCTTTCTTCAGGCTGCGGCCTTCGCCCATGTCCTCGCCGACTTTGGTGGCGATCAGCACCTTGTCGCGCTTGCCGCTGCGCTTGATCCAATTGCCGATGATGGTTTCCGACTCCCCGCCAGGGCTGCCCGGCACCCAGCGCGCATAGCTGTCGGAGGTGTCGACGGCGTTGAAGCCGGCATCTATGTACGCATCGAGAATATCGGCCGATTTCTTTTCGTCGATGGTCCAGCCAAACACGTTGCCCCCGAGCATGAGCGGGGCGAGCTGCAAGTCAGACTGGCCAAGTCGGCGTTTTTCCATATCACTGGTTTCGTTTGTCATGACCGGCCTTGTGCCGGGCATCCCGCTTAGAGACGCACCGCCTACCTAAGCGAGATGGCCGGGACAAGCCCGGCCATGACAGGAGAGCGGCGGCGCGTCCGGCTATCGCAAACTGGCGTTGAACTTGTCGAGCGTCGCCTGGCCCGGGCACAGTTCCTTTTCGTCGAGCGCGTTTAGCGGGGAATCGACGGTGCGAAGATGTGCATGCATGTCCTCGGGTTCTTGCTCGACATAGAGCAGGCCGGTGACGATCTGACCCTTGGCGGCATGATGTTGCAGAAAGCCGAGCGCGGCTGTCCGATCATGGAGTTCATAATCGGCGGCGAGCTTGCGCAGCGCGAGCTTGGAACCGTCATGCTGCTCCACTACCTCGACCGTGCCAGGTTCGTATTTGACCTCAATCGGCATCCGGCTGGAGATGAAATCGAGACGATTGACCGCCTCATTGTGCTCGCGCACGAAATCGAAGCTCTTGGTGGATCCGGCGTGGTTGTTGAAAGCGACGCACGGCGAGATCACGTCGATAAAGGCTGCACCCTTGTGGGCAATCGCCGCCTTGATGATCGGGACCAATTGGTGCTTGTCGCCGGAGAAGGAGCGGGCGACGAAGCTCGCGCCCAGCTGGAGTGCCATTGCCACCAGATCAATAGAGTTGTCGGTGTTGATGAAGCCGCGCTTTGACTTCGAGCCACGGTCGGCGGTGGCCGAGAACTGACCTTTGGTGAGACCGTAGACGCCATTGTTCTCGACAATATAGACCATATTCACTCCGCGCCTCAGGCAGTGCGCAAACTGACCGAGGCCGATTGACGCGCTGTCGCCATCGCCGGACACGCCGAGGTAGATCAGATCACGATTGGCAAGATTGGCGCCCGTAAGCACTGAAGGCATGCGGCCGTGGACGGAATTGAAGCCGTGTGAATTGCCGAGGAAATAGGTCGGTGTTTTCGAAGAGCACCCAATGCCGGAAATCTTGGCGACGCGGTGCGGCTCGATAGACAGCTCGAAGCAGGCCTGAATGATTGCAGCAGTGATGGAATCGTGCCCGCAACCGGCGCACAGTGTCGAGACCGATCCCTCGTAGTCGCGATGGGTATAGCCAAGCGCGTTCTTCGGCAGGTCGGGGTGGTGGAATTTCGGCTTGGCAAGATAGGTCATGATGTCACCTTCGTCTGCTTCACCGTCAATTTGTCGAGATGATCGCCGACTGCCTTGGCGATGAAACGTGCGGTGATCGGTGTGCCATCGTAATGCAAGATCGGCACCAGCCGCACGGGGTCTATGCCACACTCGTTGACGATGAGCGAGCGCAGTTGCGCGTCTCGGTTTTGCTCGACCACGAATACGAAATCATGGTCGGCAACGAAACTATTCACGCTGGAATGGAACGGAAAGGCGCGAACGCGCATGCGATCGAGCGCATGCCCGCGCGCTTCTATCATGTGAATTGCCTCGTCCATCGCCGGCGAGCTCGAGCCATAGTAGATCACGCCGTATTTCGACGGCTTTCCGGCTGTCGCAAGCAGCGGACGCGGCACCAGGTCCTTGGCGGTGTCGAACTTGCGGATCAACCGCTGCATGTTGTCGACGTAAGGCGCGCCTTCCTCGGTGTAGCGCGCGTAGCGATCGCGCGAGGTTCCGCGCGTGAAGAACGAACCTTTTGCCGGATGCGTGCCTGGATAGGTCCGGTAGGGGATGCCATCGCCGTCGACGTCGAGATAGCGGCCGAATTCCTTTCCGGCCTCGAGCTCGGCCGCCGTCATCACCTTGCCCCTGTCGTACTTGCGCTTGTCGTCCCAGGCGAGCGGCTTCGACAAATGGTGATTCATGCCGATGTCGAGATCGAGCATGACAAAGATCGGGGTCTGAAGCCGGTCGGCCAGATCGAAAGCCTGTGCGCTGAAATCGAAGGCTTCAGCGGGGCCTTCGGGGAACAGCAAGACGTGCTTGGTGTCGCCATGGGAAGCGTAGGCGCAGGACATCACGTCGCATTGCTGGGTGCGGGTCGGCATGCCGGTCGAGGGCCCCGCGCGCTGCACGTCGAACAAAACTGCTGGAATTTCTGCGAAGTAAGCGAGACCAATGAACTCCTGCATTAACGAAATTCCGGGGCCGGAGGTCGCGGTGAATGCGCGCGCGCCGTTCCAGCCGGCGCCAATCACGATGCCGATCGAGGCGAGCTCGTCCTCAGCCTGGATGATCGCGTATTTCGCCTGTTTGGTATCCGGATCAACGCGCAGTTTGGCGCAGTGCCGAGTGAAGGCATCCGCGAGGGAAGAAGAAGGCGTGATCGGATACCAGGCGCAAACGGTTGCGCCGCCATAGACCGCACCGAGCGCCGCAGCCGAATTGCCCTCAATGAAAATACGATCCCCGACCGCGTTGGCGCGCTTGAGTTTGATCCCCAGCGGGCATTGCAAATTCAGGACCGCGTAGTCGCGACCGATATGCAGGGCCTTGATATTCGGCTCGATCAGCTTGTCTTTGCCCTTGTATTGCTCGCCGATGAGCTGTTCGACCACCTTTAAGTCGATATCGAGAAGGGCCGTGAGCGCGCCGATATAGATGATGTTCTTGAACAGTTGGCGCTGCCGCGGATCGGTGTATTCGCGGTTGCAGATCGCAGTCAGCGGTACGCCGATGACCGTGATGTCATCGCGGAATTTCGAGGGCGGCAAGGGCTTGGTGGAGTCGTAAAACAGATAGCCGCCCGGCTCGATGCCCGCGATATCCCTGTCGAAGGTCTGCGGATTCATCGCCACGATCAGGTCGGTGCCGCCACGTGCTCCGAGATGCCCAGCTTCGGAGACGCGCACCTCGTACCAGGTCGGCAGACCCTGAATATTGGACGGAAAGATGTTGCGCGGCGCCACCGGCACGCCCATGCGCATCACCGCGCGCGCGAACATCTCGTTTGCGCTCGCGGAGCCGGAGCCGTTGACATTGGCAAAACGTACGACGAAGTCGTTTACGCGGCTGATCGGCGTGGCGGTCGGCATGAAGTCCCTGCGTAAGTCATATCGAGCAAGAATTTTTGCATGTCCCAGGCGCCGGTCGGGCAGCGTTCGGCGCACAGGCCGCAATGCAGACAGACGTCCTCGTCCTTGACCATGACGCGGCCAGTCTTGAGCCCGTCCTGGACATAAAGATCTTGCGTGAGATTGGGTGAAGGCGCATTGAGCCGCGTGCGCAAGTCGGCTTCTTCGCCGTTTGGCGTGAAAGTGATGCAGTCCATCGGGCAGATGTCGACGCAGGCATCGCATTCGATGCAGAGTTGCGTCGAAAACACGGTCTGAACGTCGCAATTCAGGCATCGGCCGGCTTCTGCAAAGGCGAGCTGTTCGTCGAAGCCGAGTTCTACCTCGGCCTTAATGTCTTTGAGTGCCACCACCTTGTCGCGGTGCGGCACCTTGTAGCGTTTGTCGAGCGCGATCTCGTTGTCGTAGGACCATTCGTGAATGCCCATTTTCTGGCTCATCACCTCAACCGCCGGCAGCGGACGGTCGGCGATGTCCTCGCCATTGAGCATCTTGTCGATCGACACCGCGGCCTCATGGCCATGCGCTACGGCCCAGATGATGTTCTTGGGGCCGAACGCCGCATCGCCGCCGAAAAACACCTTGGGGTGTGTCGAGGCCATGGTCTGGGTGTCGACTTTTGGCATGTTCCACTGATCGAATTCGATGCCTGCATCGCGCTCGATCCAAGGAAATGCGTTTTCCTGACCGACTGCGACCAGGACGTCATCGCATGGGAAGTGCTGGTCCGGCTCGCCCGCGGGAACAAGCCTGCGACGTCCCTTGGCGTCGTATTCGGCCTTCACCTTCTCGAAGGTAATGCCGGTGAGCTTGCCGTTCTCGTGAGTGAATTCCTTCGGCACCAGATAATTATGGATCGGGATGCCCTCGTGCATTGCGTCTTCCTTTTCCCAAGGCGACGCCTTCATTTCCTCGAAGCCCGAGCGCACCACGACGTCCACCTGCTCGCCGCCGAGCCGGCGTGCGGAGCGACAACAATCCATGGCGGTATTGCCTCCGCCAAGCACGACCACGCGCTTGCCGATTTTCGAGATGTGGCCGAACGAAACCGAGGAGAGCCAATCGATGCCGATGTGAATATTCTTGACCGCTTCCCCGCGACCGGGGATGTCGAGATCGCGGCCGCGTGGCGCACCCGACCCGACGAAGATTGCGTCCCACCCTTCGGCGAGCAGCGACTTCAGGCTATCGATGCGCTTGCCGGCACGGAAATCGACACCGAGGTCGAGAATGTAGCCGCACTCCTCGTCGATCACTGAGTCAGGCAATCGGAATTTCGGGATTTGCGTACGGATCATGCCGCCGGCTTTGGGGTCACCATCAAATACGACGCATTGATAGCCAAGCGGGGCGAGATCGCGGGCGACTGTGAGGGAAGCTGGTCCGCCGCCAACCAGTGCGATACGTTTTCCGTTTTTCTTTGCCGCCGGCTTCGGCAATCGATCGCGAATGTCGTCCTTGTAATCGGCCGCCACTCTTTTCAGGCGGCAGATCGCCACCGGCTCCTTCTCCACGCGCACACGCCGGCAGGCCGGCTCGCAGGGGCGATCGCAGGTGCGTCCGAGAATTCCCGGAAACACATTCGAGCGCCAATTGATCATGTAGGCGTCGGAATACCGGCCATGCGCAATCAGGCGGATATATTCGGGGACTGGTGTGTGCGCCGGGCAAGCCCACTGGCAGTCCACGACCTTGTGGAAGTAGTCAGGCGCAGAAATGTCGGTATTCTTCATTGACTCCTCGAAACGCGCCCCGCTATTCCGCACAACTAAACGGCGTCGCGTCACAGGCCCTGGCGGCTCCGCTTCCTTCGGACGGCCTTGTTTCCCGGCACGAATCCGGGGCGGATAATATGGGGTAGAGCCCCCCAAGGCTACTCATCCTTCCGTCAGGTATTCGGCCTATCAACCACAAGTCTACGTGAGGTTTTTCGCTCTCTGAAAGCGGCGTCACCATGGCATTTCGCCCCCTAATTTTGCGATTTTGGATTAACATTTATGGGCGGAAGTTCCTTTCATTTTGCGCCGCACAAACCGGTCCCAATGCGTGAGATTTTTACCGAGATCTTCGAAAACCAGCCGATCGACCCCACCGAAGCGGCGCGGCAGGGTATGCGGCCGCGCCTGCCGAAGCGTTTTT
>Ga0075028_100000953_pt1 | contig 10392 bp, 7 predicted proteins | sample LitLauG_LLR_2014_FD_71390 | JGI IMG/M metagenome (GOLD analysis project Ga0075028, IMG submission 71390) | Freshwater sediment microbial communities from Pennsylvania, USA - Little Laurel Run_MetaG_LLR_2014 | ecosystem: Environmental > Aquatic > Freshwater > Creek > Sediment | place: USA... | reverse complement strand
CGGGTAAAGCCTGTTTCCAGCGCCCAACCGGACTGAAGCCCGTTTCGCCTTTGTCGGAGTAAAAGGAGGTGTTGGGCTTACTCACCGATCCGATGCCGACTTTAAGAATCTGCTCGTAGTCGAGTTCTTGCCCGACGAACGCGCTCAAACCCGCGAGAGTTTCCTGTGGATTCGAGACGAGGTCCTCGTAGCGAACTTCGGTATAGCTGGCGCCCAATCTGCGGCCGGCATCGCGCCCGCGCCTGACCATCCATTCCCAGAAGAGAGCAGCCGCCACGAGCTCGCCATTCTTGTCCCACGGAAGAGGGCGAATCCATTTCTGCTTTTCGGTCGAAAGCGCTACGTCGCGGCCATCCCGAATGACGTGAATCACCAATGCGTCAGGGATGGTCTGGTGAATCCGATCGAGGTAAAGAATGTGTTCGGGCGTGCAGTCCGCCCAGCGCTCGACGCCTTGCTGGCGCGCAATTTCCTCCATGTAGATGCGGAGAAAATCGCCACCATTGCGGCATTCCGCGAGGATACGCGGCTCAATGGCAGCCATGTCTAGACCCGAACGCTGAAACATGCGGGTCGGCCGCCAGAGATCGAGCAGCCCTCGGCGATGGGATTCCCTGCTCAGGTCGCCGGCCCGCGGTTCCAGAACGTTAAAGACGTTCGATTCCGTGCGGTAAACCGCGAAGTTCCCTGCCGAAAGAAGCATGTGGTACAGCCAAGTGGTACCCGAGCGAACGCAACCGAGAACAAACACTGGCGCTTTGCTGTGAGTCGTGATGGCTTTGGGCGCCGCGAGATCTGTCACCGGGCCGCTCATTGGTCCATTCATGGGGCCACCGACGACGGGAGCGAGCTGCGTTTTTGTCGCAATGCTTCCGTGTAGAGTTCTTCGTACTGCTTTTGAATCGTTGCGACTCCGAACTGCGATCGAGCCACTTCCCTGCCTCGAGTTCCTAATTGCTTTCGCAGAGGCTCGCTACGCAAAAGCATCGTTAACGCTTCAGCGAGCTGGGAGTCATTGCCGGAGTCGACGAGAAACCCGGTTTCGCCGTGCCGAACTACCTCAGCGCTGCCTCCGACTCGGGTTGAAACCACCGGCAGGCCAGCCGCCATCGCTTCCAAGATCGCATTCGGCATGCTTTCCGAAAGGGACGTCAGCGTGCTGACGTCGAGCGAGGCGAGGACGGCGGGAACGTCTCTACGCTCGCCGAGAAATATCACGTTGCCGGCAATTCCCAGATCCGCAGCCAGCCTCTCCAACTCCGGACGAAGCGCCCCGTCACCGACGAGAACGATCTCCAGCTTAGGAATGTCCGGAAGCACGAGGGCTGCGGCACGCAGCAGCGCGGCCTGGTTTTTCACTCTCTCATTCATCCGACCGACCAGGCCCACGCGCAGTCGGTCGCTCGCTGGAAGCACGGGCGCGACTGAATCGAAGCATTCCTCTGGAAGAGCGTTGGGAATCACTGCCAGCTTATTACTAGATACACCCAGCTCAAGCAGACGATCCGCCGCCGCGCGGGAGTTGCACACAATGCGATCCGGAAAGGTGCGCAGAACCCAGGTGAGCATTTTTGTCTGGCGCGGACTCAGGCGGTCCCCCAATTGGCGCATGCTGCCGATCACTACGGGGATTCGCGCGAGCCGAGCGGTTGGCAGCAGCAGCAGGTTGGTATAAAAATCAAAGGCGTGCGCCACCGCGACGTTTCTGCGCTGCAGGTGCTTCCTTAGTGCAAACCCGCTTTGCAAAGCGCGCCGGGAAAGAAAACTGCCGCCGAGCGGGAACTCTTCAATTTCAGGCAGATTGTCGAAAAAACTGCCGCGCCGCCTGATGCAACCGGTGTCAACGTGGAACGGGCCGTGGCTCAGCGCCTCCGCCATGACGGCAAACTGGCGCTCGGTGCCACCAGTGTCTCCGCTGTTGGTCATCAGAAACAGATTCGCGCTGTGAGATGCCGCTTGGCCCATATTTCCGAGATGTTCTGTAAGGGGAACTTTCGTCAGAACAGGGTCGGTGCTGGTATCTTCACGGGCTGCGACGGGAATCACGCGCGCCCTCCCACAACGCTCTCCTGCTCCGTTCCGGCTCGCGACGTGCTCGTTGATCTACTCTCCGCCGGGCAAAGGAACGGCATGCCTTCCGGTTGCGGGTTATAGCCTCGCGCTTCCAGGAAATTGCGATGCCAGAGTTCAAACATCAGCAGGCACCACACTGCGCCTGTGCGGGTGCGGCGGCCGCTCAAGTGCTCGTCCACCAGCTTGCGGACGGCGGCTGGATTGAAATATCCGCGCTGCGTTGTGCGAGGCTCGGTCAAAATTTGCAGCAGATCATCCTTCAACCCCTGCCGCATCCAATCCACCATCGGCAGCTGGAAGCCCTGCTTCTTACGGTAAATGACCTCGGGAGGGACGCCCACGCGTTCTGCCAGCTTCTTTAAAATGTACTTGCGCGTTCCGTTCCGGAATTTCCATTCCGGCGCAAGATTCGCGGCCCATTCCACGAATTTGTGATCCAAAATCGGAGATCGCATTTCAAGCGAAGTCAGCATGCTCATGCGGTCCACTTTTACGAGAATGTCGCCATTCAAGTAGGCCTTGGTGTCCACATGCAGCATTCGGCTCAGCGGATCATTCGCGGGGCCGTAATCGTGCCAGAATGTTCCCTGTTCCAATGGGCTCCCCAGCTTGGCTGCCGCCTCCGCGAACTCGGGCGAGAAAAGCCCGCGCTCGCGATCCAATCCCGGAAGGTAGGAGACCGAGTCGAGATAGCGCTCCCCGGCGGAGAGAGAGCCGTTCCAGAGCAGATTGCGACCGTAGGCTCGATCGGGCATCAAGCCGTGAATATGCTTGCGGTAGGCGCGGCCGAGCCAGCGCGGAACATGGTTAAATCCCTGGCGCTTCATGCCCACTAGATAACGGTCATACCCTGCAAAGAGCTCGTCGCCGCCGTCACCAGAAAGCGCAACGGTGACGTGTTGGCGCGCCATTCGGCAAACGTGGTAAGTCGGGATCATCGAGGAATCGCCAAAGGGTTCCTCGAGCGTGCTGGTCAGGTAGTCAATGGTCTGCTCAACGTCAGCTTCCACAACCAGCTCATGGTGTTCAGTCCCAAAACGCTCAGCCACAGCGCGGGCATGCGCCGATTCGCTGAATTTTTCGCTGTTGAAGGCGATGGAAAATGTCTTGACCGGCTTCGAACTTGCGCGAGCCATCAGCGCAACGACTATGGAGGAGTCCACCCCTCCACTTAAAAGCGCGCCGAGGGGGACCTCGGAAATGAGCCGGATGCGAACGGCTTCCTCAAGCCGCTCCTCGAGTTCCCGCAGGCATTCTTCTTCGTTGGCCGGATGATGGTTACCGTAAATGGGAATATCCCAGTATTCATGGGGCCCATTTACCCGGCTGCTCTGAAATTCGACCCAGTGGCCTGCTGGTAATTTCTTTATTTTCTTGAACGAGGAATACGGATCGAGAATGTATCCAAAGTAGAAAAACTCGAGAACGCCATAGGGATCGACTTCCGCCAATTCCGGCGCGACAGCGAGAATGGTTTTTATTTCGGATCCGAAATAGAGTCTGCCCTCGTGCTCGGCATAGTAGAGGGGTTTCTTGCCCAGACGGTCGCGGCCCAGAAACAGTGACTTCTTGCGCTCGTCATAGATGGCAATGGCAAACATGCCACGAAGTTTCTTGAAGCATTCCACACCCATCTCTTCATAGAGATGCACGATGACTTCCGTATCGCTGTGAGTGTAAAAGGTGTGGCCGCGCGCTTCCAGTTCCTGCCGCAGTTCGGGGAAATTGTAGATTTCGCCGTTAAAGACCACCCAAACGCTTTCGTCTTCGTTGTGGATGGGTTGGCGCCCGCCGGAAAGATCAATGATGCTGAGACGCCGCATCCCGAGACCCACCGGGCCGCGCGCGTAAATACCCTCGTCGTCTGGTCCGCGATGGACGATAGTCTGGCACATGCGGTGAACCTGCTCCGAGTGCACCTGCTCGTCGTGGCGGCCTACCATTCCCGCTATTCCGCACACAGCAGCGCCTCCCCGTAGACTTCGTCGGAATTAGGCTTATTGCATGATTCGAGGAGCATTAGCGAGTCCATGCCAGCTTTTCCGACTCACCCGCCGGCCCAGTCAAGCGCGTCCATGGATTCTTCTTCACTTCAGGCACAACTTCGCCAAATGCAGGGCTATAGCCGATACGATAGAGTGCGCAAGTGTAAGCAATTACAAAATAGGGAAATAAGTTGTATTCGGTAGAGGAAAACGCCGCCCCCGCCATATAGGCCGCCAGGCTGGCCCATAGAGCGTCGGTGTAGAGTCGCACCGTGACGTCCTTTTGGTAGCCGGGAGACTTCCGCAAATTCCTGATGTTGCGAAACGACCCTGCCAGCGCCAGCAGGAATAGACTCAAGGCCGGAATTCCAGCCTCGGCCGCAAACTCGGTGTAGGTGTTATGAGCTACTTGCCAGCCTTGATTAAACTGCGGGAAGTTTCCCGGGCCAACGCCAAATAGCGGATGCAGCGCGGCCTGCCGCAAACTTTCTTTTAAGAGCGCGGACCGCGCTTCCAGGGATCCTCGATCTTTAGATTCCGCTATATTGCCGGCATAGAGGCTGACAATTCGGGCTCGGTACGCAGAAGAACTCGCGACCACCACCAAGGCCGCCACAAAGAGCAGCGCCGTACCCACGAGAATCCCGACGCGCCGGCCCTTTATGCCATACGCCCAGAAGCAGATGATCCCAGACATAACCATGGCAATCAGCCCGCTGCGCGAGTAGGTGGCATACACGGCGTACAACATCCCGATCAAAGCAACAGTCCAAAGCAACTTCCTGAATACTCCTTTCGCAGCCAGCAGGAAGGCAACGCAAATTGGAAAGTTGATGGCAATGTTGATCGCTAAGTCGTTGGGATTGTTTAAGATGCCTTCCTGAATTCCGTAGAGGCGATCAAACTTGCCGTGATTCACCAGAATGGAGCCGACCGCGACAGCAGCCACCGATGCCCCCTGAATATAGAACAAAGTTCGTAGCTGTTTTACGGATGTCACAATCATCGAAATCAGAACTGCGACGATGACCCCTTTGGAGAACTTGTCGAAAGTCGTGTCAATCAAAGCGCCTTTGATCCAAACACCAAATAACGAGGCTAGTATCATTTGTACGAAAAGGAGCAGGAGGACCTTCACTGCCATGGGTACCGCGGGCTTGGTCTTAGCGCCCAGGCTGACGAGCAGTCCGATCAGAGCAACTCCGCCGCTGATCTTGCTAAGCGGAACCAGCGCCAGCCCGGGAATAAAGTCCTCCGGCCGCGTGTAGTAGATAATCGTAAAAGCGACGAGCGCGCCGTAAGCAAGGGTCGGGCGATCGACTGCCTTACGAAACGAACTCAGCGGAGCTTGCGCGGTTGTCGCCATGAATTATGAGCCTTATCGTCCCCAAGCCGTCTTGCGGCCAAGGGCAAAATTTCGAAACGCGACGACGGCAGCGGTATTCAGCAAGACGAATGTCAGAGCTGCGTCCGCCAGCCGACCAACCAGGCCAAGTCGCGCAGGAACCGCCGCCAACAGACTGAGCGTATAGAATCCGATTTGCGCGGCGAGACAGGTCAAATAAAACGAGCCTCCGAGCCAGGTGGAACTCACCAAGAGGCCGGCGAGAGCAAACGGCACAAACAGCCGCAACAACTTGTGACTAACGAAATCCCACCGAGCCGGATTCTCCCGGGTCATCAGCCACGGAGCGACCTCCACTAGCTGATAATTTCCGCTCAAAGTCCGTACCTTGCGCCAGAATTCCCGACCTGAGCCGAGATCGGCTTTGTCCCAAGCTCGGGCGCGGGGATCAAACACCACGCGAAACCCCTTGCGCAGGACGCTCATGGGCACGAACACGTCGTCCAGAATCAGGTCGGCCGGCAACTCTACTACCAGGTTCTTGCGAGCGGCATAGAGCGCACCGGTCGCGCCTATGGTGGACCCGGAGAGCGACTCCAACTCCCGCACTTTTTTCTCCACGCGCCAGTACAGTCCCATGCCGCGAGAGCTCTCCCCGTTGTCTGGATCGCCGAGCATGAGTTCTCCGCTGACACAGCCGACAGAGGCGTCGGCGAAATTTTCTGCCAGCCTGCGGATTGCGCTAGGCTCGATAACCTGCCGGACGTCGGTGAACACAATGACCTCACCCTGCACCAAAGGCAGAGCCTGATTGAGGCCATTGGCTTTGCCACCCTGGTTCGTCAACACAATGGACTGGATCGCGCCACGCTGTTGCCATTCCGCGAGAATCGCATTAGTTCCATCCGTAGAACCGTCGCTCACAACCAGAATTTCCGTGCGGTCGAGCGGATAGTCCATGGAAGTCAAATTCGTAAGCTTTCCCGGAAGTGCCTCTTGCTCGTTGCGAACCACCATGACGATTGAAACCGACGGCGTGAACGCGCTGCGCTCCACGCGGCGGACCTTCCACCGGCCGCGGATCCACAGCCAAACCGGGTAGCCGAGGTAGGAATAGAGAACCAGCGCTGCGGAGAGCCAGAAGATCCATTTCATCGCGCGCCTCGTCCAAACAAAACAGTCTTGATTGTCTGAAACATGACAAGAAAGTCGAGGCCCAGGGAAACGTTCTTAATATAGAATAGATCGTACTGGAGTTTTTCCTTGGCGTCTTCCACGGTGTTGCCGTAGCGGTAGCGAACCTGCGCCCAGCCCGTGATTCCCGGCCTGACCACGTGGCGCACCGGATAGTACGGAATTTCCTTGGTGAGCCACTCAACAAACTCCGGCCGCTCGGGGCGCGGGCCGACGAATGCCATGTCGCCGCGCAATACGTTCCACAATTGCGGAACTTCATCGAGCCGCGACTTGCGGAGAAATTTGCCAATTCGCGTAATGCGAGGATCGTCGTCCCCGGCCCAGGTCGGACCCGTATCGGCTTCGGCATTAGGCCGCATGGTGCGGAACTTATAGCAGAAGAAGACCAGCCCACCGCGGCCAACGCGTTCCTGGTGGTAGAGCAGAGGACCGCGCGAATCCAGCTTGATTGCCAGGATGACCAGCGGGATTACGGGCAAAATCGCGAGCAAAAGCAGCAGTGACGCCGTTAAGGAAAATACACGACGCAGCATCATGAAAGCGGGGCTAAAGCGGAAGCCGTCGGCATAGATCAGCCAGCTAGGATAAAGGTGCTCGACTTCAATTTTTCCCGAGATACGTTCGTTCAAAGACGTTGCTTCTTCAATCTTCACGCCCTGCAGGCGCAGGTGCAGAAGCTCTTTCACCGGCAGATTCCCGCGGCTATCCGCCAGAGCAACGATAACGTGGTGAATTTTCTGTTGCCGAACCGCGTCCAGTAGATGCGCGCCCAGCGTCTCGCGGTTTACCGGGCCTTCCATTTCGCCGGTCCAACTCACAACGCGCATGCCCAAGTCGGAACGCTGACGAAGACCCTGCACTAAGCGCTGCGCGCGATCGCCGATGCCTAATACATACACGCTGTCCTGCAACGAATCCCGGCGAACCAACCAATGGTAGGCAGCACGCCAACCAAATAACGAAACGGTTAAGATCACCAGCCCGATGAGGTAGGCGTTCTTGCCGAGCATCAACGGCGGGTAAAGAAAACCAATCACTGCCAGCAAGAGGGCCAGCAGTCCCGGGACCAGCAGTAGGCGGAAGTACAGTTCTCCGCGCTCCTCGAATTGCGCCGGATCGTAGAGATCAAAGAAATACGAGGCCACCACGACAATGGCAGTGACACCTAAAATCTTGTAGTATCCGTCGTGCTCATTGAGCGTGAGCCAGCTATCCGGACCGTATTGCAGCACGGTCGCCAGCAGAAACGAGGTCCAAACGATCAGAGCCTCGCCCACCAGCAGAACCAGCGTGCGGACCGGATAATAAACATTGAACAGGCGGATCAAGCGCTAGCCTTTCTTGACCTCGGGCTGCCCATAGGCAGGGTAGTTGTACAAAGCGTATGAACTCGACTTCGGCTCAATGCCATTGAGCACAACACCCAGAAGTTGCTCTGGCGCGAACTCCAAGCGTGCGCGACGTGCCGCCTCGGAGGGCGTGGCGTTGCTGCGCACGACCATCAGAACGCCGTCGCAAAAATTCGCCAGCAGGCTCGCGTCCGACACCAACGCTGCAGGTGGCGAATCGACCAGAACCCAGTCGAACATCGACTCCATTCGGCCCATCAGGGTCTTGAGCTTTCCATTGGCAACCAATTCCGGCGCGTTGGTGACGGGCTGCCCTCCTGGAATCAGGAACAGGTTTTCCATCGAGCCCTGTTGCACGACCGAGATCTCGTCCTTTTCGCCGAGAAGATAGTCGGAGAGGCCAGGTTGCGCCGAGGTGCCAAAGGATTGATGCAGGCGCGCCGCCCGCAAGTCCGCGTCGATCAACAACACTCGTCTTCCGCGTTGTTGCACCAGCACCTGCGCCAAATTCGCGGCCAGGAAGCTCTTGCCCTCTTTCGGCAGCGCGCTGGTAATCAAAATCTTCTTCAGCGGCTTGCGCTCGCGCAGCTGGTACAGCCGGGAACGGAGCGTGCGCAATTCTTCCTTGCCAAGACCCTGGTCCGCGCCACCAAAAAACAGCATGGTTCGCGGATCGGGATTCCACGGCACGCGCGCGGTCCGCGCTTGCAATGCTTCGAACGTCATGGGAGCATCGGTGACTGCGGTGGCAGCCATGCGCGCCGCCATCACGGGAGGCATGCCGGCTTCGGCTACTTGATCGAGTCCAATTTGCGTGCCACGCTCCTGCTCGGCCCTTTTTAGCGCTTCGTGTATACGGCTCATATCTTCCCTTCCTTGGAAAGCTCATTTTCCGGCCGGCGCAACCGGTCCGCCAGCGTTGCCAACGTGCGCAACGCCTCCACCACGTCCAATTTTTCCGGATTCGCCGGCACCACGGCTTGTGTCACACGATCCGGAGTTCCGTTTTCATGCAAATCAAAGTCGCGCGCCACCGCTTCGATCACGCTCCCGGAAACCGTTTTGTGCTGATCGACAAAACTGCTCACCAGTGCGTGCTCGCAAAGCATGTTGACGATGCGGGGGATACCGCCGGAGTAGCGATAGATCAAGTCAATCGACTCCGGCTCAAAAATCATCTCGCCGTTCGAACCGGCAATCTGCAGTCTCTGGTTGATGTAGGCTTTGGCTTCTTCAAGCATCAGCGGATGCGTCTTGGCGCGCAGCGTGACGCGCTGCCGTAGTTGGCGCAACTGTGGCTGGCGCAGCTTGGCCTCCAGCTCGGGCTGGCCTACGAGCACGATCTGCAGCAGCTTTTCGGTGAACGTTTCCAGATTGGTTAAGAGGCGGATTTCCTCCAGAACCTCTTCGGAAAGGTTCTGCGCCTCGTCCACGATGAGGACCGCGGTCTCCCCAGCGCGATAGCGGTCGAGCAGCCAGTTATAGAGCCGCAGCAGAACCTGGCTCTTGAGGCGGGATTCGCAGGTAATACCGAAGTCGGCCATCATGAAGTCGAGGAACTGCGTCGTGTTCAGCCGGGAATTGAAGATGAACGCCGTGGCGACTTGCTGCACGCGCAGCCACTCCAGCAGCTTGTTGATGAGCGTGGTCTTGCCCGTGCCCACCTCGCCCGTCAGCAGCACAAAACCTTTGCGGCTTTGGATGCCGTAGGTAAGACAAGCCAGCGCCTCCTCGGTGTGCCGTGTCAGGAACAAGTAACGCGGGTCGGGGTTGACGTTGAATGGATTTGCCCGAAGGCCGAAAAATTCTTTATACATAGTCTCTCGCTATAGAAATCGCTGATCTCGAATCGCTATACACCGACCGCCGTTTTTTCCGCTTCTTCCTCTTTTGCTTTTCGCCAGAACGCCGAACCGCCGCCATCGGCCTTCTCCGCTTCGGTTCCAACCCAAGGCAACGCAATGAGAGTGGGCAGTTCCAAAACAGCTTCCACATCAGGCTCGGTGCGAATGGAATCGTCTTTCAGCTCGAACACAAGAGCGAGGCCAAACCCCAGTGCCAGACCAGCTCCCAAACCGCCCGCCGCAAACAACCAGCGCTTCGGAAAACTCGGGGCATCGGGCAGATCCGCGGGACCGACGAGTTGGAACTGCTCGCCCAACTGTCCCGTTTCCATGGCCTGCTGGGTCTCCGAGGCATCGCGCTTGGACGCCGCATCCTGGTAGTTCTTCTGCGCCGCATCGTAATCGCGGGTCAGAAGCTTGTACTGCTCTTCGACATTCGGACTGACGGCAACCTTGCTCTGATACGACGCGATCTGTTGCTGCAATCGCCCCTGTTCCCGAGTTGCGCTGGCGATGTTCTGCTCATACATGTGAATCTGTACGCGAAGCTGGCGGATTTCCGGCGGTTCGGCGGCACTGGCTTTTTGCGTATCCTCTGC
>Ga0075028_100000951_pt1 | contig 10395 bp, 4 predicted proteins | sample LitLauG_LLR_2014_FD_71390 | JGI IMG/M metagenome (GOLD analysis project Ga0075028, IMG submission 71390) | Freshwater sediment microbial communities from Pennsylvania, USA - Little Laurel Run_MetaG_LLR_2014 | ecosystem: Environmental > Aquatic > Freshwater > Creek > Sediment | place: USA... | reverse complement strand
TCGGTGCCTCGAAAGCCGCGATCCACGAGCTCTTCGTACAAGGCGGCATAGCGAGCGACCGTGATTTCAAGATTGAACTCCTCCTTCACCAGCTCGCGCGCGCGAGCCCCCATCACGCGGGCCGAATCGCGATCAAGAAGCAGATCGAGGATTCTCGCCGCCAGGAGCTGGGGCGCGCGCGGCGGCACCAGGAGGCCGCTCCAGCCATCATGCACGACATCGCAGCAGCCCGGCATCCGGGTCGTCACGATCGGCAGGCCCGCGAGTGCCGCCTCCAGCAGGCAGCGAGGTACCCCTTCGCGATATTCGGTCGGGAACGCGAATACGTCGGCGATCCCGAGCAGCGCCGGGATGTCCGACCGTCGCCCGGGAGCGATCACATAGGGCGCATGACGGTCGATCTCGGCCTGCGGCACCGCCATCGGCCCTTCGCCTTGACGCGGTCCGACGAGCAAGAATCGCACGCCGGGTCGAGCCTGGTGGACCAATGCGGCCGCTTCAAGCAACGTCCGGATGCCCTTTTGCCGCGTTATGCGCGTGACCGTAACCACAACCTCGGACGTGCCGAGGCCGAGCGATTCGCGCAACGCTGACGGCGCCGGCCCGCCGGTGGCTGCCTGCTCGAACCGCTCGACGTCGATTCCCGATCCCGGGATCAGCCGACCGGCTCCCCCGCCGAGCATCCCGTGCTGCTCGAAGAATATCTTGTCGTCGCGGTTCTGGAACACGGTCAATGCCGTGGATCGCGCCGCCAAGCGGTGAAGCGCCCGATAAACCGGCGCCAACGTCAACGCCATCGGCGACCGTGACGAATAGATCCAGCCTAAGCCGTTGATCGTGCGAACCACCGACATATTGCGGAAGCCCCTCGCCGCCAAGGGAACCAGCAAGTTCGGCTTCGTATCGAAGCTCTGGACAAGCTCGGCCCGCACATCCGCAAGAACTCTGGAAAGTGCCTTGATCGCAGTCCAGTCGGCCATCGGATTGACGAACCGGTCGAAGTTGATCGCACGATAGTCCAGGCCGGCGCGCTTGAACGGAGCGGGATCGCCGGTCCCGGCCGCAGTCACGCGAAATCCACGCTCGGCCAGAGCCAGCAGAAAGGGAATCCGAAGTTCGTGATCGTCTCCGCCGATGCAGAGTAGATGCGCGTTCAAGCACCTTCTCCCCGCGACGAATGCCCGGACCGTTTCGTCAAGACACTCAATGTGACCGCCTGCGGAATCTGAGCGTCGCTGAAAGCCGGAATCGAACATTCCATGGCGGAAAGAAACGAGGTGTGGTCACGGCAACCTCACTGGTTCTCCGACTTCTCCGGATCAGTTTCGGCGCGAGCTCCGTCGGCGATGTCAAATTCGCATCCCGCGCGCATCAAGGATCGAGCTCCATTAGTCGTTTGGTCAAATGCAAATCAGCAATCGCTGTTCACCAGGAAAGAGTACTCCTTTGAGGACGACGAACAGCACCCGCCTTGGATTACCTACAAATGGGTAGGCGGCGCAACGGCCGCGGATCGCGTCGGCTCTTCGCAATCGCGTCGCGCTGCCTCGCCGATTACCCCGTACCGCCTCAGAACCGGATGATCGATGCCGGCCACCGAGCGTGGCTGCGGTCGTCCAGGCCATTAGACACAAAGTACCCATTTGTAGTTATGCAAAGGTCGATCTGATGATTTCGGCATGAAGGTGGTAACGCGCATTGGCCGTGCCGCGCGAGTGAGGGCTGCGGTATAGGACTCGCTCGTTCTTTTCTCTACCCGAACCAGGCGACTCTACCGACGACCTAATCAACAACGTTCATCGGCGCGTCACCTCGCGACCGAGGCTCGTTAGAAAGTCGTGAGCGCTGGGCAGGAAACACCGACGGCAGGAGTAATCGTGATGACGATGTATCAGGAAGTCGCGCCTTCCCATCAGAATGATAATCTGTTCTCACTCGAAAACGCCTTTGCTTTGTCGCCGAGTTTCGGATTATGCCTTCGTGTGCTCGCCGACATCGGCTCGGTCTGGCTTTCGCTCCTGTTTGCTGTGACGCTCGTTGACCACACCAACATCGTAACGCTGTTGGCGCAAACGACCGACACGTTTGTTCCGTCGGCCGGCCTTTTCTCAATGTTGGCCTTCATTTCTTATGCGGGAGCGGGACTGTACACGCATGCGCGTCGCTACAAGCTGCCGAAAAAACTTGGTCGGATCATATGCGTCAATCTTGGCCTGTTGCTTGTTGCGGTCGCCACTCTCGCCGTAGTCGGATTGCCGACGCCGATCTCGACCAACGTATTGTTGACGGCCTTTGCGGGGGCGACCTTGCTGCAAGGCCTGACGCGCGTGATCTCCGAGGCGCTACGCTCGGATTACTCGCCTGAGGCAGGCTGCACGTCCGGCACCCAGGTCGACGACCGAAAGATTCTGGTCATCGGTGGCGCCGGCTACGTCGGATCTGCTCTGGTGGAGCGGCTGTTGAACCAGGGCCTTCGAGTTTCGATTCTCGATGCCATGCATTTCGGCGAGGAGGCCCTCTCCAAGGTCGGCGGACATCCAAATCTCACCCTGATCCGCGAGGATTTCCGTCACATCGAAGTCCTTACACGCGCAATGAGCGGGGTCGGATCGGTCGTCCATCTTGGGGGACTTGTGGGCGACCCCGCCTGCGCGGTCGATCCCGAGTTGACCGTCGATATCAATGTGACGGCGACCAGGCTCGTCGGGGAGATCGCCAAGGCCCAGGGCGTGCGACGCTTCGTCTTCGCCAGTTCCTGTTCGGTTTATGGCGCTTGCGACGAGATCGTCGACGAAGAGTCGCGATTCAATCCGCAATCTCTGTATGCACGCAGCAAGGTCGCCTCCGAGGTCGTGCTCGGTGCGCTCAATTCTCGCGATTTTGCCGTGACGTGCCTGCGCTTTGCGACCATCTATGGTTTTTCCGGGCGCACGCGGTTTGATCTCGTCGTCAACCTGCTTTGCGCCAAGGCGGTTCGCGAAGGGGTTATCACGGTTTTTGGTGCGGACCAGTGGCGGCCTTTCGTCCATGTAGACGATGTCGCCCGCGCTATCGTGATGACGCTGCAGGCTCCGATTGAGGCTGTGACCGGGCAGGCTTTCAACGTCGGCAGCGATCCGCAAAACTATACGCTCGGCGACATGGCCAAGCTCATCAATCGCCAAGTCCCAGATGCCAAGATCGTCTCCGACGAAACATGCGTCGACAGGCGGAATTATCGCGTTCGTTTTGACAAGATTAGAACATGCCTCGGCTTCGAGCCTGACTGGACGCTGGACCGCGGCATAGCTCAAGTGATTGCGCTCGTTCGCTCCAACCGAGTTGGCCACTACTCTCTTCCGACATACAGCAACGTTCTCTTGCTGACGACCCGCGGACCGGAGACTTTCGGCGACTTCAAGATCACCGGCTGGGAGAACGAGCTGATGAATATTGATCAGATCCTACCCGCCAAGCGCATCAGCCAAGCGGCCGCCGCCTAGGGGTCATGACATGAAACACCTTCCGCCGCCTCACTCGCCCGCTTCGGATCCGACGCCGGTCCGTCTCAAACGCCCGTCGGCGGCCTCCATACCCAAAGCACGCGCCGATCGCGCCGGCATACCGTGCTTTCAGCCCATGATCGGCGAGGCCGAGGTCCGCGCTGTCAACACCGTGTTGCGATCCGGATGGCTTACTACCGGTTCCAAAGCCCGCGAATTCGAGCAAAGGTTCTCCGAGTTTCTCGGCGGCGGCGTTGAGGCGGTGGCGGTCAATTCAGCGACTGCCGGATTGCACCTCGCCGCCGAAGCGTGTGGAATTGGACCCGACGACGAGGTGATCGTGCCGACCCTGACCTTCACTGCCACCGGGTCCGTGATACGCTATCTTGGCGCCGAAGTCGTTCTGGTTGACGTCGAAGAGAGCACGCGCACGATCGACCTCGAGCATGCCGCGCGACGCCTGACGCCGAAAACCAAAGCGATCATGCCGGTGCATTTCGGGGGCTTTCCGTGCGACATGCCGAGGGTGCTGGATTTTGCTCACCACCACGGCATCAAAGTCATAGAAGATGCGGCACATGCCCTGCCGACGCGCCGCGACGGTCGCCTGATCGGCTCTTGGGAGTCGGAGGCGTGCGTATTTAGCTTCTACGCGACCAAACCGATCACCACCGGCGAGGGAGGCATGATCGTAACCCGCGATCCGCAGATCGCGGAGCGCGCACGGATGATGCGAACCCATGGTCTCAATCGCGATGCCTTCGACCGATTCCGCAAGGTCGGTGCCTCCTGGGACTACGATGTCGTGGCGCCGGGCTACAAATATAATTTGACCGACGTGGCCGCTGCGGTCGGAGTTGTCCAACTCGAACGCGCCGGGCTCCTACAGGCCGCCCGACAACGCGCCGCGGTGCGCTATTTCGAGCAACTGAACGGCCTGCCGCTCGACTGTCCGGCGCCTGCTCCGATGGGAGGCCTTCATTCCTGGCATCTATTTCCGATCTGCATCCACCAGACGGCGCGCGCCACCCGCGATGATCTGATCGAGGCATTGACCGCGGCCAAGATTGGCGCATCGGTCCACTACCGGCCTTTGCATCAGATGACCTACTGGAAGAATCGTTATCCCTCCGGGCCGAACGATTTTCCTGTCGCCGACCGATACTTCGCCGGGGCGGTCACACTGCCACTTTTTCCTGGAATGACCGACGAGCAAGTCGATCGCGTCGTCGACGTGGTCTACCAGGTTTTGGGGTAAAGCCATGTTGGCCCTTGACGGCCGCGAGAAATACGGACAGCCCTCGCCGAATACCGCGGTGCTGAAACGCGCCTTCGACATCATGGGCTCCGCCGCGGGTTTGATCTTGCTATCACCGGCATTCCTCGCGATTGCCATCTTCATCAAGCTCGATTCGCCCGGCCCGGTCTTCTTCCGTCAGCAGCGTGTCGGAAAGGGCGGTTGCTCATTCCGAATTTTCAAATTCCGTTCAATGATTGTCGATGCGCCACACCGTGGCACGGCTTTGACGGTACGCGCGGACAAGAGAACTACGCGCGTCGGCGAGTTTCTCAGACGGACAAAACTCGACGAGCTTCCGCAACTCGTGAATGTGCTGGCGGGCGATATGTCGGTCGTCGGCCCACGCCCGGAAGTGCCTGAGTTCATGGCCTTCTACACGGTGGAGCAACGCGCAATCATCACCTCGATGCGGCCAGGAATGACCGACTATGCGGCCATCCTGTTTCGCGACGAAAGCTCGCTGCTGGACCAGGATGCCGATCCCGTCGATATTTACCGGCGGGAAATCATGCCGATCAAATTCGTCTACTACGAGCGCTACGGTCGCGAAATCGGGGTTTTGAACGATTTGCGGATCGTCATTGCGACGACGTTGCTCTTGATTTCGGGACGGATACCGCAATGGCTCGGTGTCGAAAGCAAATTGCCGGACGCACGGTTCCTTCGCCGACGTGAAGCGGGGGCCAACCCGTGACTCGTGCAGTCGCATGGCGACGCGGCGGCTGATCTGAAGGAACTCGACCGGGGCGCGACCATGAGGAACGCCGACTCACGGGCTAGCTGGCACATGCTCCGATCGGGCCAGCGGCGCGTGTGACTACCAATGATCTAGGAGGCACCAATGGCGAAAACGATCAGCAGCACCACGACCGGGCCGGTAGTTCTCCGCGCGGTCGACAACCCTTTGACTGTCACCTCGACCGGCACGGTAACCTCGACGGGCGCGGGGGCCGATGGCATTCGTGGGGGAAGCGGAACCATCTGGTCGATTACCAACGCTGGCCACATCACCTCCTCGAGCGGTTACGGCGTGTCGCTTGCCAGCGGGGCCATCATCAGCAATTCGGGCTTGATTTCAGGCAAGGATGGTCTCTTCCTCCGCGCCGGCGGCAATATCACGAATACGAGCAGCGGGACTATTTCAGGCACCGGCGCTCTCGGTGCCGGAGAGGGTTCGGGGGCCGGCGTTTACATTACCGGCACTTCGGGCACAGTCACCAACGCCGGCATGATCTCCGGCGCGGCCTATGGAATTGGGCTCGCCCGCGGCGGCATGGTCACCAACACGGGCTCGATAGCGGGCGGCGAGGATGGCGTCATTATCAACGGCGGAATCGGGACGGTCACGAACACCGGCAGGATCACCGCCACCGTCGATGACGTCGTTGCTCTCTTCGCCGGCGGTCAGGTGACGAATGCAGGCGGTGCATCCATCCTGGCCTTCGACACCAAGGGCTCCGCGGTCTTCATCACCGGCGCTTCAGGTACCGTCGCCAACAATGGCACCATCGCGGGCGGCCGGGACGGCGTCTTTTTCATCTCGGGCGGTACCGTCACAAACGCCGCGACGGCCTCCATCTCGGCCCTGGTCGCCGGCGTCTTTTCCAGCGGCGTAGCCGTCACCCTCAACAATTCGGGCAGTATCAGTGCCACGACGGCGGGCGGAGCCGGCGCCGATATCGAGGCCGGCGGTAGCATCACCAACAATGCCGGCGGCTCAATCTCCGGCGGGGCGTTCGGCGTCTTCATGACGGGCGGCGCTAGTACGGTTACCAACGCCGGCAGCATCTCCGGCTCTCACGGCGTCGCTCTCGAGGCTGGCGGTACCGTGACGAATACCACGGGTGCATTTATCTCGGGCCAGTCCTCCGGCGTAATGTTCAACGTAGGCGCGGGAACGCTCGTCAACTATGGCAGCGTTATCGGGACGGGTGATTCGGGCGTTGATATTGAGGCTGGCGGCAACGTCACGAACGCAGCGGCGGCTTCCATCTCCGGCAATGCTTTCGGCATCTTCATGACCGGCGGCACGGGAACGGTCACGAATTCCGGCAGCATCACGGGCTCGCATGGCGTCGGTCTCATGGCCGGGGGCAGCGTCACGAACGCCGTGTCCGGTTCCATATCGGCCAGCCTCACGGGTGTCGTTTTCAGCGGGGTTGCCGGGACCCTTACGAATTTTGGCATCATCAGCGCGACGGGCGATTCGGGAGTCGACATCGAGCATGGCGGAACCGTCACGAACAATGCAGGCGCGTCCATCTCCGGCAAGGCTTTCGGCATCTTCCTTACCGGCGGTCTGGGCACGGTCATGAACGCTGGAAGTATCGCGGGCGCTCGCGGCGTCGCCCTTCAAGCTGGCGGGAGCCTCACAAATGCCGCGGGAGCGTTCATTTCAGGCATAGCAGCCGGCATCACTTCTGGCGGCAGTGCCGCGACTCTCACCAATTCCGGCACAATCAGCGCGATGACGGCCGGTGGCAGCGGCGCCGATATCGAAGGCGGCGGCAGCATCATCAACAATGCAGGCGCATCCATCGCCGGCAGCGCGTTCGGTGTCTTCATCACCGGCGGACCCTCCACTGTCACGAATGCCGGCAGCGTTGCCGGCTATCGCGGCGTCGATCTCGCGAGTGGCGGGAGCCTCACGAATGCCGCGGGCGCATCCATCTCCGGAACCTTGACGGGCGTCTTTGCCAGCGGCGGGGCCGCAACCCTCGCCAATTCCGGCACAATCAGCGCCACGGGAGCCGGCAGCACCGGTACCGACATCGAAGGTGGCGGTAGCATCACCAACAATTCGGGCGCGTCCATCTCGGGAAGCACGTTCGGTGTGTTCATCAGTGGCGGCGGCACCGTCACGAATGCCGGCACAATCTCCGGTGGAAGCTACGCGATCGACTTCACGAGCAGTGCGACCAACCGGCTCGTGATGGACCCCGGCGCCGTCATCATCGGTGGCGCCAACGGCGGCGGCGGAACGCTGGAGCTCGCCGGCAATAACGGCGCGATCGCAGGCATCGGTTCCGGCGTATTCCACAACTTCCAATCGCTTGCTGTCGATGCCGGAGCGAATTGGACGCTCAATGGCCCCAATTTCGCTTCGACGGTGCTTGACAATGGGACGCTTGCAATCGCCGGTTCGTTGGATGCGACGACCGCGATCGATTCGAGCAGCACCGGGCTGTTCCAGATCGACAGTAGCGCCACGTTCGAGGTTGCCGCAGACCTCGGAACTCAGACGCAAATGAATTTCCTGGCCGGCAGCCAATTGGTGATCGACCAGACGGCGTCGTTCGGCATCAATATCGGCACGTCCTCGTATGCCGGACCGCAGCTGCAAGACTTCACCGCCGGCGATACGATCGATCTCAAGGACTTCGGGTTTGCGGGCGCAGCGCTCAACTACAATTCATCGACCGGGGTGCTGCAACTCTCGAACAGCGCGAGTCAGGCGGCGAGCCTCAGCTTCCAGGCCACCAGCTTGGGAAGCGGCATATTCCACGTTGCATCGGACGGAGCGAACGGCGTCTTCCTAACACACGCATGAGAGCGCCAGGAGCCACTGTATCGAAGACCGATTTCCGAACGCCCCTCGCAAAGCGGCGCGGCGCATAGAGCACGGATGGGGACATGGGACCGCCACCACCAACCCTTGCTGTCGCGGGCGCTTGCGGCCACGCAAGCATCGCGAGCGGGCCGCCCGGTTGCGCAAACAAGACCTCGTTTGATCCGCGCATACAGGCCGTGGTGGGCGCGGCGCGGTTCTACGGGCAAGAACTCGATCCCGCGGATTTCCGCCCCACACGCGGTGAGGCGATCCCGTCGGCGGCGTCGCTGAGCGTCTGGGCGCAAGAATCCGGACTCTGGTCGCGCGCTGCGCGTCTACGCTGGCCGCAATTGATGCGTCTGCAGGATACCGGGCCGGTCGTGCTGCTGTTCGCCGACGGCGGTGCCGGGCTGTTGACCGGTGTCGATCTGAACCAAAAGATCATCATGCTCAAGGATCCGAGCGCGCCGGCTTGCACTCCCGCCATTGCGGTAGACGAGCTCCGGTTGACGCGGGTCTGGACCGGCGAGGTCGTGCTGCTTCGTGCCAATCGCGCCGGCGCCGAAGCAGAGGCGCAGTTCACCCGGCGTTGGCTCGGCGCGCTCGTGATGAAGGAACGCCGCGCCCTCTTCGACATCGGTCTTGCATCACTCACACTCAGCTTCCTCACGATTTTTCCGCCACTCCTGGTCATGACGGTGGTGGATAGGGTTCTGACCCACAAGAGCTACTCGACGCTCGCCCTGCTGGCGACGATCCTCGGCATCGGGGTCGTCTATGAAACCCTGCTCGGACATGCGCGGCGCTTGATCGTTCTGGTGATAGGCACACGTATCGACACGAGACTGGGTCTGCACATTTTCAACCGTTTGCTGCGCTTGCCGCTGGACTATTTCGAGCAGCATCCGGCCGGCGAAACCATGCACAAGATGAATCAAATTCACAAGATTCGCGAGTTCCTCACCGGCAAGGTGCTCACGACCTTCCTCGATCTGTTCACGCTCCTGGTCCTGTTGCCGTTCTTGTTCTACCTCAACGCGACATTGGCCTGGCTCGTCGTCGCCTGCTCGATGCTCGTCGCTCTGATAATTCTTTCCTGGTTGCGTCCGCTGCGATCCGTCTATGCCAAGGTCATCTCGGCCGAGACCGCCAAGTCGGCGGTGCTGGGAGAATCCATCTTCGGCATCAAGACGCTGAAGTCCCTGGCGATCGAGCCCGAGCGCAAGGCGCTGTGGGACGAGCACGTTGCCGAAGCCGGCAAGTCGCGCCTGGCCTTTGGCCGATTGGCCAACTGGCCACAGACCATGATCACACCGATTGAGCGGTTCATGTCGTTCGGCATTATCCTGGTCGCGGCCGACTTGGCGCTGAGCGACGACAGCGGCTACATGGTCGGCGCGCTCTTCGCCTTCATGATGCTGTCGATGCGTGTTGCCCAGCCGCTGGTCGGTCTAGCCCGCCTGATCGAGGACTATGAGGAATTCGGCGCCGCGGTCGGTGAGGTTGCTTCGGTCATCAACCGGCAGCCTGAGGTCGATGCGTCCTCGGGCGGCACGCGGCCGAAATTCGTCGGCGCCATCAGCTTCGATGATGTCACCTTCGCCTACGCCGGAACCAAGACGCCGGCGCTCGACCGGGTGAGTTTCATCGTTCCGGCCGGAACCATGCTTGGGATCGTCGGGCGCAGCGGCTCGGGGAAGTCCACTCTGGTCCGGCTGCTGCAAGGCATCAACCGCGACTTTGGAGGATTCCTGAACATCGACGGAGCGGACATCCGCGGGATCAACCTGCGGCATCTGCGATCTGCCCTCGGCGTCGTGCTACAAGACAATTTCCTGTTCCGTGGCTCCATTCGTGACAACATCATCGCTGGCCGACCCGGCTTCACCTCGAGTGACGTCGTGCGCTCGGCAAGACTGGTCGGAGCCGAGGAATTCATCGAGCGTCTGCCGAACGGCTACGACACCTATATCGAGGAAGGCTCGCCCAACCTCTCCGGCGGGCAAAAGCAACGCCTCGCCATCGCACGCGCCCTGATTGCGGATCCAAGAATCCTGATTCTC
>Ga0075028_100000950_pt1 | contig 10396 bp, 10 predicted proteins | sample LitLauG_LLR_2014_FD_71390 | JGI IMG/M metagenome (GOLD analysis project Ga0075028, IMG submission 71390) | Freshwater sediment microbial communities from Pennsylvania, USA - Little Laurel Run_MetaG_LLR_2014 | ecosystem: Environmental > Aquatic > Freshwater > Creek > Sediment | place: USA... | reverse complement strand
CTCTTTCTGCGGCTTGCGCTGGCGGGCAAAGGACAACAGGTTTTGCACCACGCGATGCGTGCGCTGTGCCTGCTTGAAGAGCTTGTTCACAAACTCGGCGGCGCGCTCGTTCAGACCTTCACTTTCCAAAAGCTGCGCATAGCCCAGAATCGCAGTTAGTGGATTATTCAGTTCGTGCGCCACGCCTGCAATCAGCTGTCCCACTGCAGACATTTTTTCGCTCTGTAATAACTGTTCCTGAGTTTTCCGCAGGTCTTCATAAGCCCGGCAGGTTTCTTCGTAAAGGCGGACCTTTTCGATCGTAGTCGCCAACTGTCGTCCGATCGCGACCAGCAGATTCTCGTCGTTGCTGGAGTACACACGGTTTTCGCGACTGCTGATTCCCATCATGCCAATGGGGCAATCTTTGCTCCACAGCAGCACCCATATCCAGGAATTCAAGCCATCTGCCCGGATGAATTCTGCGACCAATGGAGGAAGATGCGGCAGGTACTCGGGCGTAAGCACTTCGGTTCGAGAACGAGTCACCAGATCGCCGAAACCTCCGTGGAATTGTACTTCCGAAAGTCGCGCACGATCCGCACTGCGTTGTCCCCAGCCCGCACGGCGGCGGAAAGTAGTCGCATCCGAGTCTCCCAGATAAATGGAACCGGTCTCGGCCCCAAGCAGCGAAATCACTTGCCGCAAGGTGAGGTTTAGAATTTCATCCAGATCGAAAGACTGGGTCGCGATTACGGCCATCGCGTTCAGTGCATTCAACTCGCGGTTTCGGCGGCGAATTTCATCTTCTGCGCGTTTCTTCTCTGTGATGTCCAGCAGAAATCCCTGATAACGCTCAATCTTTCCTAAGGCGTTTCGGGTCCCGAAACTGCTTTCGAGCGCAGTAGCCAGAGTGCCGTCTTTGCGGCGCAGCGTGACTTCAAAATTGCGAACGTAGTTATGCAGTTCGATTTCGCGATGAAACGCGTCCCTCTGCTCGGGGGATGCGCAAAGCTCGCTCTCCAGATCCATGGCCATCAGTTCGGCGCGGCTACCGTAGCCGAGCATGCGCACAAAGGCATCATTGCAATCGAGCAATCTGCCGCCAGGGGTTGCCACAAAAACGCCTTCCTGCGCTTGTTCAAAGATCTGACGATACTTTTCTTCCGCTGCCGTGCGGTCAGAGGTATCGTGCACGACGTGGATGGTGCCCTTTTGATGGCTTCCCTGCTCGCTGTAAGACGAGGTGGAAATCATGCAATTGCCGCCGAAGCATGGGTCTTGAGCTTCCTGGATGCCTTCCTCGGCGATGACGCAGTACGGGCATCCGGCCCATTCACTTTTGCGCGGCAGCACCGAGTCGCAGGACTGCCCAATCACGTCCGCCGGCGCCTGTCCCAGGCGTTGCAGCAATGCCATATTCGCCTTCATGACGACGAATGCGGCGTCATGAACGAGGACGAGGTCCTGAATGGAATCAAAAGTATTTGCCCACTGGCGGTGGGAGCGCAAAATCTGTTCCACCAGGCGGAGATTCTCGACGGCGAGTCCCAACTGATGGGCACTGGTGACAAGGAACTCCATGTCGTCGGGAGTGTAGGAGAGCCGGTGACGGCTGCCCAGGGACAGAGTTCCGACCACCGACTTCTTTCCCAGCACCGGCAGCATAACCACGTGGTGGAAGCGTTCTCTCTTCAGATGGGGTCGCGTGCTGTCGGCAGCCGAGCGGGTTTCAATCACCATAGGCACGCTTTCCAGAAGCATGCCCTTCAGAGACTCATCTAAAGGTACAGAGGCGCGATCACGAAGGTAGTCCGAAGAAAGACCGATCTGCGCCGTGAGCACCAACTTGTCGCCTTCGAGCAGGCGAAACCATGCTGCCTGGACGCCCATCAGGGTTTTCAATTCTCCCAGCGCGACCTCCATCATGGGACCGTGCTGCTGCGAGCGTGTGATCGTCGTGGTCAGAGCATTGAGGACGCCCAGACGCCGCATGCGCATCTTGGAGTCATCGAACACAATCAGCAGCATGCTCAGCCCGAAGAGCAGATCGACTCCAAGGCTGAATCCGGGCGGCAGGTGTGTATTTATGGGAGGCCAGTCGAGGTGCACGGCCAGCAAGCTGAGACTCAAGAGCCATGGACCGATTTCCCAGCGAGCCCAGCGGAAGCGGATCAACTGGAAGGCGGCGCCAAAGGTGATGACTCGATAGGAAACTTCAAGAACCACTCGCAGAGCAAACGAATCCGGCCACCAAAGCGCCCGGACGGCGGCATATCCGGTAAGCGCCAGTGAGAACGCCAACAGCGGCACCAATACCCTCCGGGCGTGGCAATAGACAAAAACCGCCGCGGAGAACAAACACAAAGCCAGCACGAACTGGGATTGGGAAACCGCCACCAAGGCACGGGAGTTAGAATCGACGCCTGGGTGGTGAATCGTCCAACTGGAGACAAAGTAGGCCAGCCAGCCCAGAATCCAGATCAGCAGGTAGCGCTCGCGAAAAGTGCGAAATACCAGCAGGCCCGCGGCCAAGATGACCAGCGCGGCTGATTCCACGGCAACAAACCTCGGGACCGCCAAGTCCACGAAGGCAATGCAGGCAAATAGGGCAGTACTATTCATCGCGATAAGGGGAGTAGGCGCTCTCTTTTGATACCATGCCTGTGGCCCTGGCCGATGCGCTTTCCCTTTCCTGGTGATTACTTTAGGAACTTCCAGTTAGGAATTGCTAATCGCGGGACTCCGAATTGGGGCATATTTCGCGGTACACTGGGAACAGCCATGCCAACTGAGCGCATTCTGGTGGTCGATGACGAAGACACTATCCGTGAGATCGTCTGCTCTATGCTGGCGGCTGCCAACTATAAGACGCGGCAGGCTTCTTCTGGCCACAAAGCATTGGCGATCCTCGAAGCGGGCGAAGAATTCGAACTCATGCTGTCCGATCTCATGATGGCCGGCATGGACGGAATCGGCCTGCTCGAGCGCACCAAGGAAGGCTATCCGGATATGCCCGTGGTCATGGTGACTGCGGTGCATGACATTTCGGTTGCCTTGGCCGCAATTCGCAACGGCGCCTACGATTACCTGCTGAAACCTTTTGAGCGCGAGCAACTACTGGCGACGGTTCGGCGGGCGTTGGAAAATCGCCGCCTGAAGATGGAGAACCGCGACTACCAGACCAACCTCGAAACTCTGGTTCATGCTCGCACCGAGCAGTTGCAGAACGCGATGGCCGATCTGGAGCGCTCCTACGGCATGACTCTGGAAGCGCTGGGTGGCGCGCTGGATCTTAAGGACGCCGAGACCGAAGGCCACTCGAGGCGGGTCACCGTGTTCACCATCGCTCTCGCCCGCGCGATGGGACTACCGAAGGATCAGATTGATGTGATTGCGCGTGGGGCGTTCCTGCATGACATTGGAAAAATGGCGATTCCCGACGCCATTTTGAGGAAACCTGGCAAGCTAGACTCGGACGAGATCGTGACGATGCGGGAGCACTGCTATCACGGCTACCAGATCCTGAAGAACATTCCGTTTCTAAAGGAAGCCGCCGAAATTGTGTACTCTCACCAGGAGCATTTCGATGGGACAGGCTATCCGCGTCAACTGAAGGGCAAGGAAATTCCACTGGGGGCGCGACTATTCTCTGTTGCTGACACGCTCGACGCCATTACTTCCAACCGGCCCTATCGCGCTGCTCAGACCTGGGAAGCTGCTCGCGAAGAAATCAAGGCCTGGTCCGGACGGCAGTTCGACCCGGATGTGGTCGCAACCTACCTCTCCATGCCGGAGAATATCTGGGAAGATCTGCGCAAGGAGGTCAATGCTCAGGTCAACCGCTTCGGCGCGTATTCTACCGCTAAGAGCTCTTCCTAGCGTGCATCTGTTCTTATTCTTCCCGCAAAGTATCCCTTATCTTGCGTTCTTCTATTAGTTGCTGCTCAAGCGTATAACGTTCTTTACTATCCTTGGGAGGTGCGCCATGAAAACTGTGGCCTTGCTCGTGGCTTTACTTTTGACGGTCGTAGTCGCGATGGGAGAGGATCACCCGACGGTCGCGGCGCAGCCAAACACCGTCTTCGTCGGAGCCGATGGAAAATTCGAAGCTAACCCGGACACCGCGTTAGTGCAATTCAACATTTCGGCTCAGGAATCCAATTCGCGCGCGGCGTATGACCGGGCCTCAAAAGCAGCCGAGCAAGTGCGTCAGATTTTGCGCTCCAATGGAATTGACCCCGCGGCAGCTCAACTCGGCTATTTCTCGATTGAGCCGGTCTATGATTACAAGCAGGCGAAACGCAAACTGGTGGCATACCGGGTCAACGTGAACGTGTCACTGAAGCTGAAGGACTTTACGAAGATAGCGCCCATCGTACAACAGTTGTCCGACGGTGACATCACGGACGATCAGTCCATCAGTTACACGCTGGAAGATATCGATGCGGCCAAGACGAAGGCGGTCGAGGACGCTTATCGCCGCGCGCGAGCATCTGCGGAAGCTGTCGCCCGCGCCGGGGGACGCACACTGGGTGAGTTGACTTACGCCTCGGTGGATACTTTCGAAAACCGTCCGACTCCCATGCAACCGATGGCGAGAATGTCGGCGATGGCGCAAGGCGCGGCCGCCCCAACCGAAGAATTTAGCCCGCAAACCACATCTGTGACGGCGCACGTGAACGCCATGTTTGCGCTGAAGTAGCGTAGCTGTTGGCGTCCTCACCCCGTACGGGCTCTCGCGAAAAGGACGATCAGGCCTTGTTACCAAAGACCCCGCGCCATACGGTTGTGGGCTCTGTACCATGTGCATCTGGAGCCGGTCCGGCTCGCTCTCTAAACTCTCGCTGATATCAGCCTCTGGATGCGTTTTGCCGGAGGTAATCACCACTGATCACTTCAGTCACCATATTCGGCGGTTGCGCGGGGAGGAGCGAAACGGATCTATGCAAACGCAGTGGATGATTTCGTCGAGCGTCCCTTGGTTCAGCCTGGTCAACTACATCCCGCTCGCCGCAACCGTGGTGACTTGTTTTCTTAGTGTGATTCTGGCGCGCGCCACGCTGCGCTACGCCGAGTCTACCGACAAAAGTCTGGCACTCGCCCGCGAGGAGTTCGAGCGGGAATGGTCGCCCGAGCTGCATGTCAAGCTGGAACGGGTCTCCGACACTGAGGCCAAGATCGTGGTCACGAATCTGGCTAAGATTTCTGTATTGCTCCAGCTTATGCAGTTCCGCAAGATTTCCCAGGCGGTGCCGTTCGAGCGCTGTTTCCTGAATGATCCCCTGGTTGGCGGATTGACCTGGACGCAGGATATCGGGAAGCGCCTACTGGTATGCACGGGCCAGGAGTTTGAAGGCCTGATCGCGGCATCTGTAACTTTCTATTGCTCGGGCCGCATGTTCCGCACTGACTGGTTCCGCTTTTATGTCCAAGTCAGCGACGGACGCATCCTCCGCGTGAACCCGACCAACGTTCCCGCCCGGCGGGTGCGGGTTCTGGAGAACCGCAAGGGACCGGAGCGGCGCCGCGAGCTGGCGCAGGATGTGACTGCAGGCGTGGCTGTGACCAAGCACCCGGCAAACACGTAGAGGGGCCAAGGTAACCCAGTGCTGAAATCCACGAAGTGCAACTCTGCAATAGCTTGGTCGAACACTACTTCATGAGTAAGAGCCATGCGGATTTCCGCGATGACAAACGGGTGGAACTCCTAAAACGTGGTGGCAGTCGGGGTCGAGCAACTCCTCACTGCGGGGATCCGTAACTTCTTGTGGTAGCAGGCACGCGACTGGCATCCAGGGGAACGTCGCGCTGGATCACGATCTCCAAAGTTGTGCCTGCATCAAGCTTCACATCGTTTCCGCGGGTCAACAGGGCAATGGCGGTTCCGACTGCGCCACCAACTCCGGCGCCGATCAGGGCTCCTTTGCCTCCATTGCTCAGGCCTCCGACCACTGCGCCCGTACCTGCCGAACTAGCCACGGTTCCAATCTTCTCGCCTTTCTGGCTGTCCGCGCGAATCGTGCCCTCTTGATCCTTGACCGTAGATTTGTCCGCCCCTGGCGCATTCTCGACCGCGCCCGGAAGAAGCACGGTGTACCCGCTGGGATAGATCAAGGTGGTGAAGTGCATCAGCACTTCCGCGCGACCTTTGATCCGACCGCCGCGTTGGATGTGGCTGATCCTTCCCTGCACATACGTGCCAGCGGGAATGAGGACCCGGCCGTTGTCCACAACCGGGAACGTGGTCTCCGCATAAACGCCGTCGCCTTCGCGGGTTCCCTTGCTGGACACGGCATGCTTTAGAGCAACCGGAACCTTGGTTCCCGCGGGAATGGTAAGTTCGTTCGCTTTGTCGGTGGACGCACCAGTGGCATCTGGCTTGGTAGCCGGATTGGATTGGGCTGCAGCCAGGGCCGACAGCAAGATAAGCAGAATCGTAAACTGCATAAAAACACCTCTCCGAAAACGCACCCAGGCTCCTGACGCAACGGTCTCAATATATGCTGTGCAGCAACCCACCTCTCGAGCAATATCCCTGATGTATCGTACGATGCAAGCAGAACCAAGAAAGTTAGTTGCACCACATCGGATCGTACTACTCCTACCGCGCGGACCGTTTGAGATCGTTCTCTCGGACGTTTCCCATGTACTGCGACTGCAATTTCTGGGCGCAAAGTTCGCCACAGATATGCAGAGTGCCTTCCCGGGCGGCGATTTCTTCATCCCACGGACACAAGTACAATACCGGGCGGTCATATTCGCCGAAAGAAGTCCACATTAGCCACCATCGGTCCGTGGATCGCTTCAGGAGGCCACAGTTCGGGCCAGCACAGCGGTAGAAGGGATTGGGATTGGGCATCGGAATCTTCGAACTGGCGGCTTCCATCGCGGTTGTGCGCTCCCCTCGCCGGAGTAGGTGCAGTAAGGCGCAACCATTTTAGCCAATAAGAGGGCCGGGCGCACTCTTCTTCTTGGGGCTGGTCCGTATGGCCGTCAAAGGCGGTGTCTCCTCAAGTGCGCGGCATAATTGGGGGCAGGAGGGTGCTTCGCTTACTGGGGAGGCGAGGTTCGCCGCGGGACGAGCGCGCGCAGCTGGTTGTCGCACAGGTACAACCCAGCCCAAACCAGCACGCCGACACTAATGGGGAACAAGAACCATGGGCTCTCGAGTCGCACCATGGTAGCGGTTGCGCCGCCAAGATAGCCTGTCAGAAGGATAGCACCGAGCATGGAAGTACGGGGAATCAGATACAGCACAACGCACGCCAGCAAGGCGAATCCGATCGGGACAACCAGGCCAGCGGGGATACCCGAGCTTGACGGTTGCGTCCACGGCGGTGGCGAGCTTTGCCACTTTGATGATGGCGTCGAAGAGCAGGAGCACTATGACCAGTGCTCTAATGATGTGTCCCGTCCAGAGTGCGCTTTCGAGATCGGTGTGGTTTGAGTTGGCTGCATGAATTTACCCTCACATTGACAATCGAACGCGCGGCTGCGAACTCGACGAGACTACTTCTTCTTTTTCGCAAACTGCTTGCCCATCTCGTGCGCACGGTCGATGGCCGGGCTGGGGGCAAAATCCTCCAACTCGAAGAACTGGCGAATCTCGACCTCGCCATCCGTGCCTTCCCCGTGGGGACAGGGAACGCGCATGGCCCAATCAATCGCTTCCTGTTTCGACTTCACCTGGATGATCCAGTAACCGGCGATCAGTTCCTTGGTCTCGGCAAACGGGCCGTCAATGACGGTGCGCTTCCCTCCCGAGAACTTGATGCGTGCGCCCTTCGAACTCGGCTGGAGTCCGGAGAGATCGAGCAGCACACCGGCTTTCATCAGCTCCTCGTTGTACTTGCCCATGGCAGCAAGGAGTTCTTCGCCCGGCATCTTGCCTGCCTCCGAGTCCTTATTGGCTTTGACTATCATCATGAATCGCATGGTTATGACTCCTCAATGAGAATGAAATCTTCGATCCTGCCTGAGCTACACCCGGTCGTATGCCTGCTGCAAACGTTTGATATCGATTTTGTCCATCTGAAGCATTGCTTGCATGACCCTCTTTGATTTCTCAGCATCTTTGTCTCCCAGAAGTTTGCCCAGAACAGAGGGAACGATCTGCCAGGACAGTCCGTACTTGTCTTTTAGCCAGCCGCATCTTTCTTTTTTTCCGCCTTCAGAAAGTTTCTCCCAGAGCTCGTCTACTTCTTGCTGGGTCTCGCAGTTCACGAAGAACGATATCGCCGGCGTAAAGGAAAACAGCGGGCCACCATTTAGCGCGAAAAAGTCTTGGCCATCGAGTTCGAAGGTTGCGGACATTACGGTTCCCTTCGGCCCTGGCCCTCCTTCTCCGTAGCGAGTAACGCGCCCAACCTTCGAATTCTTGAAGATGGAAACATAGAAATTCATGGCCTCTTCAGCTTTGCCGTCGAACCACAAGAATGGAGTGATTTTTTGCATATAGCTTTCCTTCCTTTCGTTTCTGCTTTCTAAGTTGACACTGTCAGCAACGACTTCTCGGCGTTCGCGCTGTAGAGAATTCCGCCCAACCAAGTGCAAGGTAAGGCAGCGACCCAAGCGCGATCGGGAACTAGGCTGGGCTCAGGTGCATCAGGATCCCGACGATCGCACCTCCTTGAGATTCATTTGCCCTTGTTTACTGGTTTCTCTCGTCGGATACTACTTCGCCGGCAGGCTCGCAACCTCCACAATCGGCCGGATTTCAACGGTGCCCCATCGGCCAGCCGGAATCCTCGCGGCTATGTCGATGGCTTCGTCCAGATTCTTGGCTTCGATAAGGAAGTAGCCGCCGAGTTGTTCGCGCGTCTCCGCGAAAGGACCGTCGGTCACGAGCCGTTTTCCGTCGCGAACACGGACGCTGGTCGCTGTCGACGTGGGCTGTAGCGGTGCGGCGTCCAGATACTGTCCGCTCGAGTTGATCTGGTGCGCGAATTGCGCGGAATCCTGGTAACACTGCTCCCGCTCCGTCTGGCTCTGTACCTTTTCATCGAGATAAATCAACAGCATGTATTTCATATTTTCGCCTTTCATCACTTAATCGAACGACCCACATCCGAATCGACACCTCGTTCGAAAGATATTTACAATCAGACATGTTTTCAAATGCGGTCGCGGCCGTCGAGGAAGTCTATCGCTCCGATTGGGGGCGCATTGTGGCCACCCTGATCGGGCTGGTCGGTGACTTTGATTTAGCGGAGGAGGCTGCGCAGGAAGCGTTTACCGCCGCTGTGGACCAATGGCGGGAATCGGGTGTCCCTGAGTTTCCGCGTGCGTGGATCATTCAGACGGCTCGGCACAAGGCCATCGACCGCATCCGGCGAAATGCGCGGTTCGAGGAAAAGCTTGAATCATACGCCATTTCTGGCCTGGTCCGCGAGATCGAGGAGCCGGATTACGACACCAGCGAAATTCCAGATGATCGCCTTCGCCTGATCTTCACCTGTTGCCACCCCGCGCTTGCTCCCGAAGTGCAGGTGGCCCTGACGCTGCGCACGCTGTGCGGCCTCGAGACGGATGAAATCGCGCGGGCGTTTCTCATACCCACGACGACCATGGCGCAAAGGCTGGTGCGGGCCAAGCGCAAGATCCGCGATGCTGGCATTCCTTATGTCGTGCCTGAGACGCACGACATGGCCGAGCGGATGGGCGCCGTGCTCACCGTGATCTACCTCGTCTTCAACGAAGGCTATGCGGCCACTCGAGGCGGGCCGCTGGTACGCACCGATCTCTGCGCCGAAGCGATTCGCCTTGGTCGCCTGGTCAGGACGTTGATGGGGCCTGATCCTCCCGCGGAGGCAACCGCCCTGGTGGCTCTTATGCTGCTTCATGACGCAAGGCGCGATGCGCGTCTCGATGAAGCTGGCGATATCATCGTTCTCGAAGAGCAAGATCGCGGCCGCTGGGATCGACGACAAATCGACGAGGCTTTGCCCTTGGTAGAGGAGACGTTTCGCGCAGGCAGACCCGGTCCGTTCGCCGTGCAGGCAGCGATCGCAGCTTTGCACTGTCAGACGATGCGTGCCGAAGATACGGACTGGCCTCAGATCGTACGCCTCTACGATCATCTGGAACGGCTGCAACCCTCTCCCGTGGTGTCGTTGAACCGTGCGGTGGCGATTGCAATGGCGGGCGGCCCCCAACCAGCGCTTGCGATCATCGATGCGCTCGCTGCCACCAACGACCTGGAGAACTATCATCTGCTGCATGCAGCACGTGCCGATCTGTTGCGCCGCATGGGGTCGCTGGGGGAAGCAGCGAAGAGTTACGCGCGCGCGCTTGCGTTGGCCACCAACGACAGCGAGCGCCGGTATCTTGAGCGGCGACTGCGCGAGGTTCAACAACCGCCCGCGATTGCCTAAGCTGTGCTTTTGGCGGACAATTCTCCTGGAGAAATTACTTA
>Ga0075028_100000948_pt1 | contig 10411 bp, 11 predicted proteins | sample LitLauG_LLR_2014_FD_71390 | JGI IMG/M metagenome (GOLD analysis project Ga0075028, IMG submission 71390) | Freshwater sediment microbial communities from Pennsylvania, USA - Little Laurel Run_MetaG_LLR_2014 | ecosystem: Environmental > Aquatic > Freshwater > Creek > Sediment | place: USA... | reverse complement strand
ACGCCGAGCCCTCGCCCGTGAGAATCAGCACTTGCGCGGTGGATTGCTCGACTTCGTCGAGTGCCCTCATCAGCTCTTCGAGGAGTTCGAAACTGATGGCGTTGCGTTTCTCAGGACGGCAGAGCGTGATGGTCGCGATGCCATCAGCGTAGTTATGTCGGAGGGTGTTGTAAGTCATCTCTCTCGCCGATCCCGGCATCGCAGCGAAGGTCAATCCGCGGCGGACGAAGTAGTGTACTTGGCCCCAATCTCGGTTGTCGCCCTCAGCAGGAAATCAAGCGGTTTGAGAGCGGGCAGGCTCGCTCCCCGCGACGCGAGCGCCTGCAGCGCAACCTCCGTCGGCATATTGCCCACCAGGGTATCCTGCGCAAGCGGACACCCACCGAGCCCGCCCAGCGCCGAATCGAAGCGCCTGCATCCTGCGTCATACGCAGCGAGAATCTTCTCGGCGGCCTGATCCGGACGCGAATGCAGGTGCACACCAATCTCCAAATAGTCATACTTGGCCAGTACCGCCGAAACCAGTTCGCGAACCTGCACCGGGGTCGCGACTCCCACCGTGTCCGCCAGCGAAATCATGCGAATGTCGTACGACTCCAGAAGTCCCACCGCCTCGACTACTTCGTCCAGACTCCACGCATCCCCATAAGGATTGCCGAAGGCCATCGAAATATAGACCGCCACCTTCAGCCCCGCGTCATAAGCCAGCTTGTCGATATTCTCCAGCTCATCGAGCGCCTCTTCGGGTGTCTGATGCTGGTTGCGCTCCAAAAACGTCTGCGATACCGAGTAAGGAAACCCCAGCGTACTCACACCCTCGGTCGCAATCGCACGCTCCGCACCTTTTTCATTCACCACTATGCCAATGATCTCGACATCATCGGGCGGATCCAGCTCCTTCAGCACCTCTTCCGAATCCGCCATCTGCGGCACAGCCGTCGGCGAGACGAATGACACGGCATCAATGTGTTTGAAGCCCGCGTTGATCAGCGATTTGAGATAGTTCACCTTGATCTCAGTCGGAACCTGCCCCTGCATCCCCTGCCAGGCATCGCGCGGACACTCGATGAGTTTGACGGAGTCAGGCATGCTCGCTTTCAACTTCCTGGCCGCGGATCACGCAGATTCTCGCGGATCTCCTCTCGATTCAACAAACACTCCAGCAAGCTGTCGTCAAACGTCGCCGAAGTTGCTGTTCCCAAGAATCGGCGTGATCCGCGTTCATCCGCGGCGAAGAAGTTACGTCTGCAGCACTCCGACCTTGAACTCCGCCACGTCCGGATTCAACGCTGCCGCCTCCAGCGCCTTGGTGATGGCGTCGCGTGTATCAATCGGATCGATAATCTTGTCAATCCACAACCGTGCCGCGCCATACCGGGGATCGGTCTGCTCGTCATAGGTCTTCTTCACCGAGTCGAAGAGTTCTTTCTTCTCCTCATCGCTCAGCTGCTTCCCATTGCGTTCCAGTTGCTTAACTTTGATCTCAACCAGCGTGCCCGCCGCCGAATCCCCGCTCATCACCGCGTAACGGGCGCTCGGCCAGGCAAACACAAAGCGCGGATCGTACGCCTTGCCGCACATGGCGTAATGTCCCGCGCCGAACGACCCTCCAATGATGACGGTAATCTTCGGCACGACCGAGTTCGCCACCGCATTCACCATCTTGGCCCCGGCTTTGATAATCCCGCTCCACTCCGCATCGCGTCCCACCATGAAGCCGTTCACGTCATGCAGAAACACCAGCGGCACCAGTTGCTGGTTGCAATCCATAATGAAGCGCGCCGCCTTCTCTGCCGACTCCGTGTAAATGACGCCGCCAAACTCCATGCGCTTGTGTCCCTCGTGGTCCGTTTGCTGCACGTGCAGCTTCTGGTTGGCTACAATGCCCACCGCAAACCCGCCAATCCGGGCGTAACCGCAAATCAGAGTCTTCCCATACTCCGGCTTGTACTCATCCAGTCGGCTGCCGTCCACAATGCGCGCGATGATCTCCTTCATGTCGTACGGCCGCGTCGCATCCGATTCGTAGATGCCGTAGATTTCCTCGGCGGCATACGCGGGCGGCTGCGGTTTCTTGCGGTCCCACGGCGAAAGCCGCCGGTAACCCCACTTCTCCACGATCGACCGCAACCTCGTGAGGCAGGCTTCATCATTCGGCTCGCGGAAGTCAATCGTCCCGCTGATCGACGAATGCATCAGTGCTCCGCCCAGTTCCTCAGCCGACACCTTCTGCCCGATCGCCGCCTGCACCAGCGCCGGCCCCGCCAGAAACAACCCGCTGCCATCAGTCATCAGCAAGTGATCGCACATCACCGGCAGGTAGCCGCCGCCCGCCACACACATGCCCATAATGGCCGCAATCTGCGGCACGCTCAGCGCCGACATCACCGCGTTATTACGAAACACTCTGCCGAAGTCGTCCGTGTCAGGGAACACATCCTCTTGCAACGGCAGAAAAATTCCCGCCGAGTCCACCAGGTAAAGCGTGGGAATACGATTCTCAATCGCGATATTCTGCGCGCGAATGACTTTCTTCGACGTCATCGGGAAAAACGCGCCCGCCTTCACCGTCGCGTCATTCGCAATAATCATGACGAGCCGCGTCTGCACTCGCCCCAATCCCGTAACCACGCCCGCTGCCGCCGCGCCGCCCCACTCCTCGTACATGCCGCTAGCCGCATAAATCCCAAGCTCAAAGAAGTCGCTATCCTGGTCGAGCAGCAGCCGAATGCGCTCCCGCGCCGTCAACCTTCCCTTGGCGTGCTGCCCCTCAATTCCCTTTGCCCCTCCGCCTTCACGCAGCTTTTCCTCCTGGTTGCGCACCTGCGCCACCAGTTCCGCCATAGCCCGCATGTTCTTCTCGTAGCGCGCGGATGTGGGATCAACCGCAGTGGAAAGGGTGTTGAGGCCCAAAGAGAGGTTTTCGCTGGCAGACATTCGTTCCGTCCGAAGGGTTACGGTATACCAGCCACGCGGAATGGCGCAAACGGCATGGCGACGATGCTCGGATGGCTGATCAGGGAGAGCGGCAAAATTGGAGATTGCACTCCAGCGGATTACCGTACTCGACTTTCAATCTGCAATCTAGAATCTCAAATCTGCAATCCCCTGATCTGCCTCATCGCCTCCGCCACCGGCTCCTCGACAATCGCATCCACCAGTCCAATAGCGAGCGCCTCAGCACCGGAAACTTTTCCCGCGGCCACGAATAATTCCAGAGCTTTAGCCTTGCCCACCACCCGTGACAACCTTTGCGTGCCTCCCCATCCCGTCATCAATCCCAGCGCAGCTCCGCGATGACCGAACACCGCCCTCGGCGATGCAATCCGTCGACGACAGGCGAGCACGACATCCAGTCCGCCGCCCATGCAGTGGCCCTCCACCGCCGCATACACCGGAGCAGGGAAGTCCTCAATCGCGGCCATCATCTCTTGTCCCATGCGTGAGAACGCGCAAGCCTCGGCTCCGCCGAGAGCTGCAATCTCCCTGAGGTCGGCTCCCACCGAGAAGAAGCGCCCATTCCCGCAAATGATGAGCGGCTTCGCGTCGCCCGCCAAGTCGTGTACCACCTCGGTCAACGCCTCCACGCAAGCGCGCGTGAGTCGGTTCCCTCCGTCTTCGGAGCTCAGACGAAGTTGCCTCACGTCGTCGGTGCGATCGAGCTGGAAATATGTCGCGTTCATTCGCCTCTAGCAGCTTACACGCGACAGAAGAGGGCCCGAGGAGGGCTCACGCGGGAAGGATCAAGGTCGAGACGAGGAAGAAAGAACATGGGGCGGCGACCCCACGGGGAGAGCCCATACAGTCGACCGCCGGTTTCCATGTCCTACCCGTGGGTCCGAACCGAGAACGCGCGCCTGCAATCCCGGTCCGAGCCGCCACGGAACTTGGGGGAGTATTCAGTGTTAAATTTAGGCACACCAGAGGCCAGAGTCAGTGGAATTTACTAACTCATTGCAAATGCAGGCGTAAGTCTGCACCTCTGCACCGAGAATCTTGATCAGAGCGTTCAGGAATTTGAATCAATGGCAAGTTTCGTTCAGAAATTTGTACGGTTGGGCTGGTAAGAAGGGACCCCGCGAAACCGTGCTCTTGGTCGGAATCAGGTTGTTAGACCGCCGCGACGCCGCGCGGCTTCACATTCTCACGTATGAACTTGACGATGTCGTCCATCGCCGTACCCGGCTGAAAAATCGCGGCCGCCCCAGCTTTCTTCAGCCCATCGACATCCTGGTCGGGAATGATCCCGCCGATGAGCAGCAGCACATCGTCCATTTTGTTCTGCCGCAGCAAGTCGGCCACCCGCGGCACAATCGCATTGTGCGCGCCGGAGAGAATCGAAAGACCGATTACATCCACGTCTTCCTGCAGCGCCGCTGTCACCACCATCTCCGGTGTCTGCCGCAGGCCGGTGTAGATGACTTCCATGCCGGCATCGCGCAGCGCGCGGGCAATTACTTTCGCGCCCCGGTCATGCCCGTCAAGCCCCGGCTTCGCCACCAGCACGCGGATCTTCCGCTCGCTCATCGACTTCAATTTAACCACAGAGGACACAGAGGAGCACAGAGGAAAGCAAAGTGAGACTAGTCGGCCTTGAGGTCTGCCTTAGGGATTCGCTGCGACCATCCATCTCGCTCACTGCGGTTGCTCGCAAGTGTTACCCCCCAAGGGGGATCAGGTCTCCGTCGCGTTTCTTAGGGCTCTTTGTGGCAAACGCTTTTGACTCTGCCCCTCAATGCGACGCAGTCGATCATACGCCTCAAATCCCACAACAAGACCGAGTCTTACCCCGGTCTTCCTCTGTGTCCCTCTGTGCCCTCTGTGGTTAGACAGTCTTGATGTCCATGCTCTTCCACAAATACCAACAAGCAATCGTGCGGTACGGAGACCACGGTTGCGCAATCTTCTCCATCACCGCCGGCTTGGGCATCTTGCGCTTGCGATAGTGCTTGCGCATCGCCATCTGAATGCCGAAGTCCCCGGTAGGCAGCACATCCATGCGGCGCAAGGTGAACATCAGGAACATCTGCGCTGTCCACGTCCCCACACCCTTCACCCGCGTCAGTTCCTCGATTACTTTTTCGTCCGGCATGTCGGGGAAACGGTGAAACTCCACCTCGCCGCGCACCGTAAGTTCCGCCAGCGACCGAATGTAGCTCAGCTTCTGCTTCGACAGCCCCGCCGAACGCATCTGCGCTTCTGTCAGCTTCAGAATTCCCTCCGGCGTCAGCGGCCGCCCCGCCAGATCAGCGAAGCGATTGAAAATGGTCAGCGCCGCTTTGCCGTTCAGCTGCTGATAGACGATCGCCTCCGCCAGACTCGCAAACGTCGGCTCCCCGTACTCGATCCGGCAGGGCCCTATGCGTTCGATGATGCCCGCCAGCACGGGATCGGACCTCATCAGGTGGTTGATCGCTTTTCGCATGAACTTGTCTCCATATCCTGTCACCTTCGCGCATGCCGCCGGTAGTAGCGCCGCGCCTTCGCCCGGTTGCCCCGGACCTTCATATCACACCACCATGTTTGCCGGCGGCGCTCTCTTGCTCACCACGGGCGCTGCTCTCGGCGAAGGGCTCCACTTCGCGCAGGTCGCCCCGCGCGCCTGGTGGTCGCTGGCTTACATGGTGATCTTCGGCTCCATCCTGGCTTTCGGCTCTTACGTCCGGCTGCTGAAAGTCACGAGTGCTGCTCGCGTGGCCATGCACTGCTACGTTAATCCCGTCGTCGCCGTATTCCGGGGCTGGTTTCTCGCCGGCGAGAAGGTGACGCTTCGCATGCTCATCGGCGCAATCATCGTGCTTGCCGGAGTGCTGCTGGTCAACACTGCCAAGCACGAACCCGCTCCCACACTGGAACCGATCCTGGCCGAAGAACCCGGCATGCCCGCCGACTGACGCGCCACCTGCCTCAATTTCCGAACAATGAAAAGGCTCCCGGATTCTCCGGGAGCCACCTTATTTTCTGATCTCTACTGGTTGTGCGTTGCTTACTGTGTCGGCGGCGTTGCATTCATCGCCGTCGTCCCAATCATGTCACCCGTAACCACAATCTCCACCCGCCGGTTCGCCTGACGCCCGTTGGCCGTTTCATTCGAATCCACCGGCCGGGTCTTCCCGAACCCACGCGATGTGACCGACGCCGACGCTACTCCCTCCTGCACGAGATAGTCCCGCACCGAAGCCGCACGATGTTCCGAAAGCGTCTGGTTGTACTCATCGCCACCCACGCTGTCGGTATGACCCTCCACCTGCAGCGCCAGTCCCGGATACGCCAGCAGGATCCCCGACATCTTCGCCAACTTCTCACGCGCCGGCGGCCGGAGTGTATAGCTGCCAGTGTCAAAAAGCACGTCCGCCATGTTGACAATCAATCCACGCACGCTGTCGCGCGTCTGCAGAATCGAGTTGAGCTGGTTCATCAGCCGGCTGCGGATCTCGGCCTTGTCAGCTTCAGCCTGCCGCCGCAGCCTGTCCGCCTCGTCGGCGGCCGCGCGCGCCCGGTCCACTTCCGCTTGCGCTGCGAGCCGCTGCCGGTCCAGTTCCGCGCGCGCAGCCTCCCGTTGCCGATCCATCTCCGCCTGCGCCGCAATGCGCTGCCGTTCCGCGTCTGCAATCGCCGCCTGGCGCGCCTGGTCTGCCTCCAACTTCTGCCGCGCCGCGCGCTCTGCTTCAAGCTGGGCTTCAAGCTTCGCCCGCTCCGCCTCCGCCTTTGCCGCCTCCGCCGCCTGTCTCTGCTTCACGGCCTCCGCCGCATCCGCTTCCGCCTTGGCCTGGCGTTCTGCTGCCAGCCGCCGCTCCGTGGCAATCCGTTCCTCTTCCTGTCGCCGCAGTGAAATGACGCGCGCGTCCTCCGCCGTCTGCACCGCCTCACGCGCCGTCATCTCCACCGGTTTTTTCCCAGCCTTGCGCGCCTGGTAGGCCTCAGCCTGTTCGAGCGACTGCTTCGCCTTACCGAAGCTGGCCGCAGCATACTTGTCGGCCTTGGCGCCCTGCGCAATGCGCAGCGCATTCCGCGCTTCGTACAGCCCCAGCGGAATCTTCGGGTCAAGTGCCATGGGTGTCGTATCGCCCAGCAGCTTGGCGTACTCGCCGCGCGGCATCAGTTCATATTTCGCTTCCAGGTTCTCGATGCTGCCCAGCGTGTCGGTGCGCACAATGTTTTCCAGCACCACGACGTCGCTCGGCTGGATGGGCGCAAAGTGCGGTTCCGCCGTCACCAGCATGGCGAACGCGTGCAAATCGGTCGTCGCTTCCAGTTTGCTCTTGTTGCCGTCGAGCAGCACCTCGCCCAGGTTCGTCGGCCGCCCCTCCGGACTGATCGCCCACAGCACATACGTCAGGAATTCCGGCCCAAACTGCATCGGACTGCCCATCTTCTCGAACTGCGCCTGCACCTTGGTCACGCCCTGCTTCACTTCCACCCGCGCCTCGCCCTTAGCCTCCGGCATGAGCAGTGTGCCCTTGAAGTCGATCTTGGTCGACCCGCTGCGATGGCGATAATTCACCGCCCGGATCGCGCGCCGCGTCACTGTAACCTTGTAGACAGCAACCGGCTCGTCTTGCGCCGACGAATTCGGCGCGGCATTCTGTGCCAGCGACACGCCAGCCAATGAGACAGCTACCAACCAGAGCTTTACGGTTTTCATAAGGTTTTCCCCAGTATCCGTCGGGCGCAAACGGGCGATCTCCTGTTTTTCAGGGCAGTGCACCAAGTTTAGGGCAGCAAGAGGACGACCCAAAGTTACAAAGGACGAGGGGCGGACGTGCACCTGTGGGGCGAGTTGTGGGAGTTGCGACGAAATGTTTACCGATTAGTACCGGGCACCCCCCTTCCCCCTGTTTTGGTCAAAATATTGAAGGGAAATGAGTTAGGCGCGGTGGAGTGCGCCGAATCGCTTGCAAAATCTTGGAAACAAAGGAGTTAATTGACAGAATCTTGCAAACAAAGGGCTTAGCTCGGGGTCCGAGGGATCCGGAGGCGAATGCGCTCCGGACGGCGGGCCGACCGAACTGCGCCGGGAGGGTGGGTTGTCAAAGAGCTAGAAAGCGAACACTCAGGATGCGGGACGGGAGGGGAATTGTCAGTGATGGGGGTCACGCAAGGGAAGATTTGTTTCAGTTTCGGAGTGTTGCGTTTTGCGATAGTGGAACAGGGGAGCGCGATTATTGGGGGAGTGAAGCTTGGCGGAGCATACTTGAGAGTTAGGATGGGAGCGAGAGCCTAGCCCCCCACTTGCGATGAGGTGGCTAGGACCGAGCTGTTCTGAAAGGGTGTGGGTGATGAAGCCAGGTTACACGGAGCACAAAATCCTGATCTGGGGCAAAACCTATCCTGAGCTCAGCAAGAAGTACATCGAAACCGTTTGTACCGCGGGTGTCCTGGAGTCCGGCAAGCCCGTCCGGCTTTATCCAATCACCTACAGATATTTGAACGACGAGCAGTTCACCCTGTACCAGTGGATCACCGCTGGACTTCTCAAGAACCCCAACGATACCCGCCCCGAGAGTTACAAGATCGACTGCGACTCAATAATGCTCGGAGAGAAGTTGCCCACTACCGGGGACGAATGGGGCAAGCGGGGTGAGTTCATGTTCAAGGACAAAGGCTGGCATTTTGACTCCGTGGAGGACTTGCAGGAAGCGCAGAAGAGAGACCGAACATCCATCGGTATCGTTACTCCACTCGAAATCACGAAGATCGAAGCGACTGATCGATCTGAGGAGGATGCCCGGAGTTTTGAGGAGAAGTTTGAGGACCTGAAGAAGACCGTCGAGGCACAGCGGGCTCAAATCCAAATATTCGAGGATGCGATCCCGCCTGAGATGAAGAGACTGGAGTTCCTGAAATCCCGTGTTATGGTTTCGTGGCTTTGCAGGAACAAGGATTGTGCCGGGCATAAGATGCAAGTCCTGGACTGGGGACTCTGCGAACTCCAGAGGCGAGAAGGTAGCGATGCAGCAGTTAGGCGGATGAAGGACTTATGCAAACTGGATACCTATGACCTCAAGTTCCTCTTGGGTAATCTCTTTCAGTATCCAGGGAGCTTCTTGATCGTTGGGATGTGGTATCCGAAGCGAAGAGAGGACATGTTCCGTTGGTAGTCCACTCAGAGGTGCACCGCGCTTATTCTGATCCGCCTTCTGATCGCGCTGACGAGAATGGAACGGTGACAGTCCTTCACATCCTTCTCGAAACAAGTCAGGCAGACGGTGCGGTTCTGTAATGCTGCCGTCCGAACCACGTGGACAAGATCAGCTACTCCGGCCGGATTCGTCGCCAAATAGTGTCTGTATCGCCTGAGGCACTCCGTCAGGTCAGGAGCGGTTCGACGATTTTCCTTTGGATTGCCCGCTGATTTTACGTGGATGTAGTCGATGCCAACCCTTGACAGTTCAGAACTCAGAGCGTTCTTGCAAAAGGCGGGCTTGTGGCTCCAGGGCGTCTCACGCACGTCGGCCACGATGCCGACGCCAGCCGCTTTCAACTTCTGCACATACGTGTTTAGGTCCACTCCTTGATAACCGAGCGTGTACAGGTCCAAGTTAAGAGACGCAGGGAACCCCCAGAGCGTGGGTGATCTGCTTCTTGGACAGTAGCAAGTCTGGCGCTCACAGTACAGTCTATATCGAGGTGCCTCCTAATCAGTACGCGCCGAGCTCCGGGGCTTATAATTCACGCCGAGTTCCGGCAATGGTGTCCCTGGGAAGGGGTATAAGTGCCACGTAAAATGCCCATCGAGGCCGAAGTGAATTTGCGTAAGTCGCGAGAAGCAGGTTTACTGGCGGTAGAGACCTACAATCGTCCCGGAGCGTCGTTTCGGTCGGCTGGATACCTAGTGTTGATGGTCGTTTCGTGGACCGCGTTGTTCCACGCAATCTTTGCGAAACGAAAGGTGAAGCCGTATTACCGTCAAAAGAAGAATCCGCGACGTTTCGAGCGAGTTGAAGGTGACTTTAAGTATTGGGAGTTAGCAGAATGCCTTCACCAATATTATGCGGATGAGAACCCACCCGCTCGGAAGAATCTCGAATTCGTGCTCAAATTGCGTAACAAGATTGAACACCGTTTCCTTCCTGCATTGGACGTTGACATTTTCGGCGAATGTCAAGCGTTGCTGAACAATTTTGAGCGTTTAATGTGCGAAACATTTGGTGACAAATACGCACTTAGCGCCAGCTTGGCATTCGCTTTGCAATTCGGACGGAGTGTTCACCCCGCTCAGCAGGCGGCCATCCGTGGCGCGGCGAAACAGCACTTGCAGTCCGTCAGAAAGTTTGTCGAAAGATTTCGGTCTAGCAGCCTGTGGTGCAAGTCTGGATTCCGGAGCGAAAAAGATTGTGTGATGCACAGGGATGATTCGTAGAATGCGGGCATGGCGATGGGCACGCGCAAGCAGCGGGAGAAACAAGAA
>Ga0075028_100000946_pt1 | contig 10420 bp, 10 predicted proteins | sample LitLauG_LLR_2014_FD_71390 | JGI IMG/M metagenome (GOLD analysis project Ga0075028, IMG submission 71390) | Freshwater sediment microbial communities from Pennsylvania, USA - Little Laurel Run_MetaG_LLR_2014 | ecosystem: Environmental > Aquatic > Freshwater > Creek > Sediment | place: USA... | reverse complement strand
TGATCCGCTGTTCTGTTTCTGCAATTGAGACATCGGCTTGCCGTCCGCTCACTTCGAAGTCCAGCGATTTTTGCAGCAGCAGGTCCCTTTCCGTGGCGGCCGCGACGGTTCCGGCGCTAAGGCTGGCTTCCAGGCGCGCCTGTTCGGCGCGATCCAATTCCTCGCGGTAACGCTGCGCCTGCTGTTCGAAGAAACTGGTGCTGCCGGAGGGGCGATGGACTTTGACGTGCTTCTCCAGGTAAAGCCGGGCCATGATCTGCAGAACCTTTTCGGCCTCCTCCGGCGACCCGGCGCGGTAGGTCACGCGGATCAGGTTCGTGCGCCGCAAGGGTTCCACTGCTACTCGCCTGCCCAGTATGCGAGCGCGCTCTTCGAGTTCTTCCGCCGGCTCCTTGGCATCCGGTGACGTTGTTCCCGGCCCCAGCATTTGCGCGGTGGAGCGCAAAAGGTCGAGACTGCGCAGCACTTCCGCCTCGGAGTTCAGCTCTTCCTCGGCTACGTCCAGGCGCACTACGGCAGGCTGCACCCCGGGAGTGACCATGGCATCCATCCGCTCCCGCGTCACGAGAAACTTCATCTCCCCCTGGTATCGCGGCCGTGCCAGGAAAAACGTCAGTGTCGCCGCGAAGATCAGGCCGAAGCTGACGCTCGCTGTCCACTTTTGTCGGAATAAAACCGTTAGTATGTCGCGGACCGTGGGGGCGGTGGGCTCATACAGCGACGAACTCGGGAGCTCCTTGCTCATTTCCTACCGCCCCTGCTGCTAAAAAGTGCCTCCACTTGTGTAGAAACCCAGACTGCTTTTCGGCACGATCCGGCTGATCTTGGAAAAGAAGTTCTGAGGAACGAACAACATGTCTCCGCTGCGCAGACGAGGATCTTCACCCAGTTGTCGTGTGCGCAGCATTTTTTTCAGATCGAAAACGCGCGCCTCTACCGACTCCGGCGAATATTGCCGGAACAGAACGACCTGGGAATGCCTGGACCGCTCGGTCAACCCCCCGGCGACCGTAATCGCTTGAAACAAAGTAGTTTCGCCGCGTAATTCGTAGCGGCCGGGATGTCCCACCTCGCCCGCGACCAGAAAATAAGGTTTCAGAAAGTCTTTCAGCACAACATTGACGCCTGGCCTGTTCAGCGTCCCGGCGTATGCCATTTCGATCTCGTCGGTTATCTGGGGAAGGGTCTGGCCGGCCAGGCGCATTCGGCCCGCTGCTTTCATTGTGACAAAACCGTCCGGCTGCACCGTGACGTTTTGGTCGAATTCTGGAGCAAAGGTGAAGGAAACTTCCAGGACATCGCTCTCTTGGATGTGATAGAGCTGGATCCTTTCTCCCTGGAGCCCGTTTCCCAGTAACTCCGGCCCCGAGCCGGTCTTTGTCTCCCCGCTGACCGGGATGACGGGACGTTCCTTCACCTCTGTTCCGAGCTGCGCTAGCATTCTTCCGCCAGCCAGCGTGAGTCCGAGAATCACTCCGATCCTGAATTTCAGACTCATCTTGCAGGTCACCTACTGGCGACGCGTCCCAAAGTAACGTTCTGGGCGGTGAGCAACAAGCCCAGAAAAGTGGCGTCTACCACTGTGGAGGAGGCGCACGCAATTTCATTCCGCCTTTTCGCCGCATTCCCGCGTCCGTTATGCACGTGCCACAAGCGTTTCCACGCGATCGCGGCGAAATGTCCCGATCTGGACCGGCATCTACCAAGGAATACAGTGTGCCGCCGGCGGGCAGTGCCCGCATTGTGGCACCCTGCCAACAATTCGGCAGCTCCGGATGTGCCAGCAGTTTCAGTATCGGAAATTTCTCTCGCAACGTGATGCAGGTCACTGCCGTGCTATTTCCCAGCAGCATACTATCGGGCATTCTTCTTTGTGAGAGTGACATTTATGCGTTCCACTTCTGATACATTATTCCAGCCTATCTCGGTTCTTGTCGCGGACTCGAGCCAGCTGCAATCGCAGCTCCTCGTGGGCGCTTTGCGCCGCCGTCCGGAGTTCAAGGTGTCCGCTTGCGAAGCGGAAGCCGCATCCCTGGTTCATGAATTGCACAAAACCCCGTTCAGTGTCTGTCTCTTGAATCCCACGCAGTGCGACGATATGTGCTTCACCCTGATTCGCCGCATTCGTGCGGAAGCTCCCCACATGCCGGTTGTTCTGCTAATCGAGTCCTATGATCACGAACTGGTCATCGGCGCGGTGCGTTCCGGCGTGCGAGGAATTTTCTGCCTCGACGAATCTCCGCTGCGTTCCCTGTGCAAATGCATTCACAGCGTTGCCCGCGGCGAACCCTGGTTCAGCCACCAACAGGTGCTGGAACTGCTCGACGTGGTCTCGCAGGTCCCCTCTCTGCGCGTGGTGAACGATCGTGGCCGGACCCTGCTGACGCCCCGGGAAGAGCAAGTCGTCGCCCTGGTGGCCGAAGGCATGAGCAATCGCGACGTCTCGCGCGAACTCAGCTTGAGCGAACACACCATCAAGAAATACCTGTTCCGCATTTTCGATAAGGTGGGTGTGTCCAATCGAGTCGAGCTTGTGCTGTACGCGGTCAATCACAGCGAGACGCGCACGGCCGAATGGGTTCCGGGCATTCCGGCCTAGGCCAGGCACGAAGACTGAACGGGCATCGGTGGCCCCTCCCCCTTTGGCTTCCCGGTGGCTGTCCAGATCCCTGCCCGCTCGATACAATGAGTTGTCGCCTCGGGCGGGCCGCTCATCCGCCTGCGTTCACGCGGCGGGATGAACCTTGTCAACGGACCAGAAGACATCGAACAGGCGCTGGACGGTCATTGGCTCCGGCTTGCTGTGCGCGGTTCTCGCGCTGATTGTTCTGTTCACGAGCCGCGGTTCGTTCAGCAGTCCTCACTCCATTGTCGTCATTGCCGCCATCGGAGTACTGGCGCTCTTTTTTCGCCTGCACGGGCGGAGAGGCGACACCTCTGCCATCCCCGGCCTTCACTGGCTGAATCTTCTGGCCATTATTTTCGCGTTGGCTGCAATCGGCGGTGATCTGCTGCATCTTCGCCACGAAGTGGCTCCCATCCTGGCTCTATTGGCGGTGGGATGCTTTGCAGTGGAGGGAGCTCTGCTACTGCACAAACTGCGCAAGCGGCGCTCAGGGTTGCAATAAAGCTAGTTGTCGGTGAGGCGAAAGCCGACGTCAATCGTCGTTTCCACTTCCATGGGTTCGCCCCCAACCAGGAACGGAGCGAAGCGCCACTGCTTCACGGCTTTCTCCGCCTCGGCGGCTAGCAGCGCAGGTCCGCTGATCGGCCGCACCTCTGTGACCCGGCCGGTCTTGTCGATCACGACCGCCAGCGCGACTACCCCCTCAATCCCGCTTCGCCGGGCCGCCTCCGGATAGTCCGGTACGGTTCGGGCAACAACCTGAGCGCGCATGATTTCAGAGGGAACGATCACGCGGGTGGACACGGAATGCGGAGCGACAGCCTTCACGTTTCGGTTCGCCTGCCAGGTCCAGATTCCCGCGATAACCAGCGCCAGTCCCAGAACAGCGAGGGCAATCGGCACGCGCAATGCTTTGATGGATCTCGGCGCATCCACGGTCTCACTGACCGTCGCAACGTTCAGAAAGCGAGGCGCTTGGGTTTCCACCGCCGACGGCTGAAACTCAACCTTTGAAATGGACGGCGCCTGGGTTCGGACTGCCCAGTTATGAATCAGGTCGGACTGCCCGCGCGACGGAAGAATGAATTGGATGCCTCCGCGCACCCGATCCTGGTAGGAAACGCGGCCTCGAGTCCGAATCGGCTCGTTGTTCTCCACCAGCGATAGCACCACTCCAACCGGCTCGCCGACGAACAGGTCCACCGCCACCACCAGCCCCATGCCGCCGATGCCTACGTCGACCGCACGGCCCGGAAAGCTCCGGGGTACGCCCGAGCGCAGCACAGTGATCTCCACGGGAACAGAACTTTGGTAGCGCGGCTGCCGTCGCCGCGAGGGCGGGCAAAGCGCGAAAGCGACGGCCATCGGACCAGGATCCTCCGCCGCGCGCAGAAATCGACTCTCCGGCACGGAGACGCTCAACGAAGTGGCATGGACTCGAGGGTTAAGTGCAGCCTAAAACGCCGCGAAGTGCCTGTCAATCATGCTCTTAGTAGAAGAGCCCGGAGGACAGGCCTCCGGGCTCCCAAAATCTGCTCTTGCGTCGGCACCAACAGCCAACCGGCGCAAACCTAGCTTCTTAAGGCCAACGCTTGGCCGTGTCTTCCCAGCCAGCGGCACGCGCTGGGGCCGGCGCAGGGGTGGAGACGGCGGCAGGCTGCGCCAAACGTATCGGCGTCTGTCCCACGGCCGCGGCGGTCACGGTGTTTTTACTTAATTCTGAGATCTCGCCTGCTTTCTCCTCGGAAAGCAGCGGAGCCACCATGCGGAGCGCTTCTACTTCCTTCTCCAGGCGCGCCAGTTCGATTTCCTTCTGCCGTAGAACCTCGTAAACATTCTTCGTCATGCCCATACACCTGTATCAGACTCACGTTGAGTCGTTATCGGGAATCTATGCAGCCTGTACCATTTTGTCAAGGGGTTAGACTTCTTCAATACCGACTACCCGTTGCTCCGCCGACTTTGCCGCAGCCATGTACCCCAGTTCCAGGGTTGACGGTTCTCCGCCTCCTCAGCTAGTCGCGCTAAGAACCCCGGCAACGCTCTCTCAGCACGCCTGCTGGCTTCTTCTTCGGCAACAGGGGCCAGCCCGGGAAACGACGGGTTTGTGATTGCGCTTCCGTCGCCTTCGCTCCGCGAATCATGCGTCCCTGCGCTCTTCTGCATTCGCCGCAATACCAGCGTCTGCACCATCTCTCCCACATGCTCCAGCGTTTTTACATCCCTCTCCTGAAAAGCCTCTGGTTCTTCGCCGAACAACTCCAGAATTCCCACGACAAAGTCGCCGATCACCAATGGCAGCACCAGCACCGATTCAATCCCCAGGGCACGACAGCTTTCCGCATTCACTCTGGGGTCCCTGGAAGCATGGTCGCAGCGCAGGATCTTCCTGGTGCGCACACATTCGGCCGTAATGCCCGATTCCACCTGAAGCCGCGCACCGAGTTCCGGCGCCGTCCGCCCGGAACTTCCTTCACACACCATGTGCGTATTGCCCGGCTCGCGTAGCGCGATCGCCACGCCCGAAGCTCCGGTAATGTACTGAGCTCGCTCCGCCAGTTGTTGCAGCAACGACCGGAAATCGAGTTCTGGTGCCGTTTCAGGCGCCCTTGCCGGCACGCCGCTGTCCTCATTGCCGGCTGGCCTGAGGCTCAACTCCTGAAATGAACCCATTCCTTGACCTTTCGAGATATCGGTTTCCCAGGCTGATGGGACTTTCTTGATTTGAAACTCCACATCAGGACGTCGGGAGCGTCCTCGGCGTGCACACTTATGATTGAGTGTCCTGCGTTGCGGTGCTGAAGTCAAGAAGCGCCGCACCCGAAAGGGCAACGCACCCTCACCGCACCTCGCAAGGCGTGCCGGTAATCAGGCTTTTTCCTGTTCCGATGCCAGCGGCAGAGTAAAAACGAAAGTGGATCCCTGGCCCAGTTCGCTCTCCGCCCAAATCGTTCCCCCATGGGCGAGAACGATATGCTTAGCGATGGCCAGACCCAGTCCGGTTCCTCCGGATTCCCGCGAACGCGCCTTATCCACCCGGTAAAAGCGCTCGAAAAGCCGCGGCAGGTGCTCAGAGGCAATGCCTTGTCCGAAGTCCTGCACGTAGAACTCAGCGGTTTCCTTCCTTGGCCGCGAGCCCAGCACGATCTTTCCGCCGCTGCTCCCGTACTTCAGCGCGTTGTCCAGAAAGTTCGCAAATACGTGATGAATCGCTTCCTGGTCCGCCAGTACCATGCCCGGAAGATCGTCCTTGATCTCCAGTTGTAGCCTGTCCGCGCCCGCGGTTTCCGAAAAACTCTGCGCCGCTTCCCGTAACAGGTCCGCCGGGGCTGTCGGTTTTGGGACAAAGCGCGTCTCGCCCGATTCCACTCGCGCCAGCGTCAGCAGATCTTCCGTCAAGCGCGACATCCGCGCTGCGTTTTTGCGGATGATTTCCACGAACTCCGGCACATGGGGATTGCTATGGTCGAGATCGAGCACGGTTTCGGCCCAGCCCTGAACCGAGGTCAATGGTGTTCTCAGTTCATGTGACACGTTGGCGATGAAATCGCGCCGCGTCTTTTCCACGCGCTCTCGCCCCGTAATATCGCGCAGCACCGCGACCGCGCCGCCTCCCGGCATGGGTGCGGCGGTCACATCGAAACTCTTTGCGGCAACCAGCGTGGAGACCCGCACCCCGCGCACTTCTTGCCCTGCCGTCGCCTTCATCACCGCCTCCAGAAAATCCGGATCGCGGACCGTGTCCACCAACGGCGCCTGCAGATGCACCGGAACCAGTCGCTCCATCTCCCGGTTCGCCCACTGCACTCTGTTGCCCGCGGCCACGGCGAGGACCGCGTCCTGCATCGAGTTGAGCAGCGTCTCCAGCTGGCGCTGGCTGTTCTCCAGCGCAACAAAATCCTCTTCCAACCGCCGGGCTGTCTTATCGAGCGCGGTGGCCATCTGCCCAATCTCATCGGCCGAGGGTTCCGCAATTCGCGCCGTGAGATCCCCCGCCGCAATTTTTCCCGCAAACTTCACGATGTTCTGCAAGCGGCGTGATGTGAAGTGCGCTCCCGCGCCAGCAAGCAGCAAAGCGACCACAAATCCGAGCGCCGACCCGAATAGAAGCTTGCGGCGTACCTGGCTGCGCGCCGCCTCGACACTCGCCAATGGGTAAGCCAGTCGCACCGCCCCGTTTGTGATCGGCGCCGCGATGTAAAGAAATGGAATCCCCACGGTCCGGCTACGGCGCTCCCCCCTGCCTATTGCGCCGCGCAAGGCCGCTTCAAACTCCGGCCGACTGGCGTGATTCTCCATCGTTTCCGCATCCGCTTCAGAATCGGCCAGAACCTTGCCTGTTTGATCGATGACTGTCGCCCGTGCGCCGGCGGCCTTCGCTTCCTCTTGCAAAATCTTCTGCAACGCGTGGCCCTGACTGGCCTGCACCCGCTGCGCCAGCATCAGCGTTTTCTGGCGCAGCCCTTGTTCGATCTCAGATGTCAGGGACTCTTGCCAGGGGCGGCCAATGGAGATGTCCAGCGTCATCATGGCCGCGACAATGACCACAACAAATGCTCCCAGCAGCTTGTAGAAGATGCGATCCCTCACTTGCGCCCCTCGAAGCGGTAACCCGCTCCGCGCACGGTGCGGAGATAGCGCGGGTTGACCGGATCCGGCTCGATCTTCTCCCGGATCCGCCGCACATAGACATCCACCGAACGGGGCGTGACAAACGCCGTGTCGCGCCACACCGCGTCGAGCAATTGATCGCGTGTGAAAACCCGCCCAGGATGCCGCGCCAGATAATCCAGCAAGCGGAATTCCGTTGCCGTCGTGGGCACCACTCGGCCGCTCACCGTCAGCGTCATCGCCCCGGGATCGATCTCGATCTCATCCACCTTAACCTGCGACGGCGGCAGCGGCCGCTCAAAGCGCCGCAGCACGGCTTTGACTCGCGCCACCAGTTCGCGCGGGCTGAAGGGTTTCGAAATATAATCATCCGCCCCAAGTTCCAACCCGAGAACGCGATCCGCTTCGCTGGTCTTCGCCGTCAGAAAAATGACGGGCACCGCATTCAATCCCGAGGTCTGCCGGATCTTCCGGCACAATTCCAGCCCGTCGCCGCCCGGCACCATGATGTCGAGCACGAACAGCGCCGGCGGCGTCCGCTCGCTTTCTCCGATTACTCCCAGCGCGCTCGAAAACGGCTTGACCCCGAATCCGGCCTGCTCAAGATGGTGTTTCACCAGTTTCGAGATATCCGGGTCGTCTTCCACCACCACAATGTTTTGCTTCACGCTAGACATTGTAGCCAAAAGGCTCGCCGTTTCCCGGCGAGGTGGGTCGGCAGCGTGGCGAATTTTTCCACAAGCGCTGCCAATCGTCGGTAACCTCTGTCCCCGCGTTTTCCACTAACGAAAGCCTACGACCCTTCCGATTCCTGTCACTAGGACCCGCTATGACACTCAGGAATCACTGGTCACTACCCGCCCTGTTCTGCGCTTATCTGCTGGCGCTCCCACTCAACTCGGCTCGACCTGAGTCGTCTTCCGATGCGGCGTCCACCATCCGCCGCTCGGTAGAAGAGGTCCAGGTCGTTTTCTCGGCACTCGATGCCCATGGCCGGCCCGTTGCCGGATTGCGCCCGGAAGCCGTTTCCGCATTTGACGACGGTCAGCTGGTTCCCCAGTTCACCGGCTTCTATGCCAGCGGCGCCGTCCCACTACGAATCACTCTGATGGTGGATGTCAGCGAGTCCATGAAAGGCGTGTCGGCAGGGCAAACGGCGGCTGCCAGCTGGCTCGCCGCGCGCATTGTGCGTCCGGAACTCGACCAGTTCGCCGTGCGCACCTTCGCCGAAGACTCCACCGCGGTTGCTGCCCGCGGAACCAACACCCAGATCGTGCAGACGGCGCTGGGCAGTCTTCATCCCAGCGGACAGACCGCGCTCTTTGACGCCATGCTGCTTGCAATCACAGAAGTCCAGCGCGAACACCCGGACGAATCCCATCCCACGCGCAATATGTTTTTGCTCCTGACCGATGGCGACGACAATTTCAGCCTGCATACGCTCCGCGACGTTATTGCCGCCGCTGAGCGCGCCAACATCGTCGTCTATACCATCAACGCGCACAACCGGCGCCTGGCCTTTCCCGGAGATGCTGTGCTCCAGAGCCTGGCGCGCTCCACGGGCGGAAAGGCCTTTGTGCTGCCCACTTACTCCCGTGTTGCCGATATCTTTCCCCAGCTCGAGTCTGAGTTTGGGTCGCAATACACGTTGACCTTTCACCCGCCCAGCGCTACCGCGCGCGGCCGCTGGCACACGCTCCGCCTCGAAGTGCATGCGCCCGACAAAGTCGAAGTCCACACCCGCTCGGAATACTATTTGGCAGGGGACTGATTTATCCGGCGAGGCTGGGGTTCCGGAGCGAGACGGAGGTTTTCGCTCGCACTTCCTGAGACGAGGGTGCCCCACCCTTCGCGGTTTTCGAAGGGTGGGATTCGGTGCTCGATGCAGGTTTTCGCCCGCACTACCTCAAAACAAGGTAATCAACCCACGATGTGATTTTCTCGCCCGCACCACCTCAAATGTGGGTGCCTCACCCCGGTCGCGTTCTTTGCGACAGGGTGAGATCGTGCTGCCCCGTAGAGTGGGAACCCTGCTCCTCACTTCACGCGAATCACCAGATTCCCCGCGCCATCCACTAGAAATATCTTCCCCGGCGTCACCATAGTTGTCGCGCTGTACTCCGTGATCACACCCGGCCCGCGGTACTTCCTTCCCGCCCGCAAAGCCGCGCGATCCCACACCTGCGCCCGCATTTTTCTCCCTCCAAACCACATGCCCGCAGATTCAGCCGGCGTCTTCGCCGCCGCGCCCTCCGTCGCCGTTTTCCCGCTCAATTGCGACGCCAGCTGCGTCCGCAGCCGCAACGTCACCAGTTCCACCTCGCGCTCGGCATGACTGTATCCATAGCGTCGCTGATGCTCCCCGTGGAAGGCGGCCAGCAATTGGCCCGTGCAGGGAATGTTGAGCTCGTAGCCCTGGCCTCGGTAGCGCACATCCACGGAGCGCGTGTGAGTCACCTTCGCCCGCCAGCCTTCCTGCGCAAACTCGGCCGCTGCCGCCCGCTCCAGCTTGCGAAATTCGATCTCCAGTTCGTGCGCAGGCAGCTTCTTCTGCGCCCGCCACAGCACGGTCCGCGACGAGTCCTTCACAATGTCAGAGACCAGGATGCCGTAAGCGGAGAGTGCCCCTGGCAGCGCCGGCACAATCACCTGCGGAATGCCGAGCGACTCGGCCAGCTCACAGGCATGCATCGCTCCCGCGCCGCCGAAGGCGACCAGGGCAAACTCCCGCGGATCGTAGCCACGTTCGATCGAGACCACGCGAATTGCCTTCTCCATATTGGCATTCACGACTCGTACCACACCAGCCGCGAACTCTTCCAGCGTGAGCTCGACCTTCTGTTCTGCCAGCCACTCTTTCACAACGCGGCGGGTTCGCGCATCGTCGAGCACGAACTCTCCTCCCAGGAAGCGATGTGCCGGCAGACGGCCCAGCAGGAGGTTAGCGTCGGTGACGGTCGGGCGTGTTCCCTTTCCGTAACAGATTGGTCCGGGATCGGCGTTGGCGGACTCGGGTCCCACGCGCAGCGCGCCGCCGGCATCGAAGCGCACGAGCGAGCCGCCGCCGGCGCCTACGGTGTGAATGTCGAGCACGGGAACGCCCAGTGGCTGGCCCGCCACCTCGGATTGCGAACTCGTGCGGATGGCGCCATCCATAAGGGCAACGTCCGTAGAAGTGCCGCC
>Ga0075028_100000945_pt1 | contig 10422 bp, 13 predicted proteins | sample LitLauG_LLR_2014_FD_71390 | JGI IMG/M metagenome (GOLD analysis project Ga0075028, IMG submission 71390) | Freshwater sediment microbial communities from Pennsylvania, USA - Little Laurel Run_MetaG_LLR_2014 | ecosystem: Environmental > Aquatic > Freshwater > Creek > Sediment | place: USA... | reverse complement strand
GTCCGCAGAGGTCAGGGTGGTTCCACCGCAGCTTCAATCAGCAACGCGGCCGGCCTCACCTTGATTGGTTCGGCTTTTTCGGAAGGTACTTCCGCGCCCCGCGCGGTGAGCCGCAATCCGATCAAGTTCCAGAACTACATCCAGATCTTCAAAGATACTTACGAACTGACCGGCACGGCAGCCGAAACCTTCGCTCGTACCGGGAACGCTTGGTCGAATGACAAGAAGCGCAAGATGTTCGACCACGCTCGCGCGATCGAGATGAGCATGTTGTTCAATGCAACTCCGACCGAGCTTATAGGCGACAACGGGAAGCCGTTGCGCTTTATGGGTGGGTTCCGATCTTTCATTCCCACCGCCAACACCACGATCTTCACCACCGGCGCGGGCGCGACCACAGCGGCGAACTTCGTGGACGCCTTAACTCCTGCCTTCTTGTTCGACATGGGGGGCGGAGATACCCGAGTTGGATTCTGTGGCAACAAGGCCAGAATCGAACTCGGCAAAGTGATCCAAGGAGCCACAGGTGTCAAGATCGAACTTGGCAATCCGGTGAAGCTCTTCGGTATCGATTTCCAAGAGTTCATCCTGCCTATGGGCAGGCTGTTGCTGAAATCCCATCCCCTCCTGAGCCAGCATCCGCTGTATCAGAAGTCCCTCTACGTCTTGGACTTTTCCGCGATCAAATACACCACGATGAAAGGTCGCCCGGACGCCAAGATCAAGGATGACGTGCAGCTCCCCGACGAGGACGTTCGCCGTGGGTACATTCAAACCGATTGCAGCTTGTTGCTCGATGGCGGAGGTCTTTCCTGCGCTTATCTGGGCGGCATCACTGCAACGTAAAGGAGGGAAAGATGCAAGGCGAATTGATTGAATCCTCCAGAATCCGCAAATGCCTCTGGGACGGCCCCTTCGCGATGACCACCCAGAATCTGACAATCGTCGCGAATTATCAAGTTCCGGGTGGAGCTTTGAACCAATCCCCACCCTATATGATTATGCTTAACCCTGGTGCCTCGACATTCAACGTGACGATGTACCTACCAAACCCGGCGAACGTGATGTGGTGTCATGAAATCTGGAACACCATCGGTGCTACGGGTGTTCTCACCCTGAAAGGGGCGAACACGGGCAACCCGACCATTGGCTCTGTTGCTGCAAACAAGAGGGCCGAGGTGGTTTGGAACTTTTACGCTGCCACACCTGAATGGGTAGCGTTCCTGAGCGCATAAAGCGCACCTCCCTGGACTTGCTGGGGGCTTCGGCCCCCTCTTTTCCAATTCGTAATTCTATCAAACAAGAGGACCACAAAATGGGTAACATTGTTAAACTGGAAGCAGGACAGACAGTTCTTGTCGCCGCAACTATGCCAGGTCAAGGGCCGGACCAAGGACTGCCGACGCCGCCTGATCTTGGTCTAGCTGTCCCTTCACATCCGATCGTTCTGCCGCCAGATCCGACGCAGCCGATCCCACCTCCAACCCCGACGCACCCGATTGCAGGGCTTGACCCCAAACCAAGTCATCCGATCGTACTTCCCCAACCGGGAGAGATTCCTCCGAAAATTCCTCCAGGCAACACACCGGGATGGAAGCCAATTGTCGCTTGGACCCCGGTAACGGGGTGGATTGTGGTCGCCGTTCCAACCGGCCCAACTCCGACACCGAGCAGGAAGTAAATCAACTTGGGGACATTATCAGTACGATGATGTCCCCATTTACCCGCACCGCAGGAGGTATCAATGTCAAAAGCGGATAGGAGTCAACCCCCTTATACTCCGCAGCAAGCGGCTGCGAGGGCGAAGGCGGGGCCAAAAGCTACCACGAGTGAGGGTAAGTCTGGTGGGAGCAGGGTGGGAGAAAAAGGCGCGACAAAACAGGCATTCAAACCTGGCCTTCGCACCGGAGTGCCGAAGGGGAGAAACTGATGAAAAAGCCAGGAAAAGACAAACGACCCCCGCCAAAGAAACCGTCCGCGGGTCCGGGAGGCCTCGGCCCCAGTTCTGGTGGAATTTCAGGCGGACCCCCACCGGAGCTGCTCGCCGCTCTCGGCGCAAGTCCCGGCGGCATGATGGGTGAAGGTGGTCCAACGCCCACTCCGATGGGCGGTCCGCCACCGAGGAGAGGGAAACCAAAAAGGGGAGCACCCTGATGCCTCCCGTCAGCCAACAACAACGCAAAGCGATGTACGCGGCGAAAGAGGGGAAAAGTAATATTGGTATCCCTCAGAAGGTGGGAGCTGAGTTCATCGCTGCGGATAAAGGCGGTAAGCTGCCTCAGCGCAAGTCCAAGTTAGGGTTTAAGAAGGGCAAAAAATGACCCTCGATCAGGCGGTTGTGGAAGTGCAACAGATCTGCGGTTGGCGAAGTGACAAAGCAACTCAGATCCAGAACGCGATCACGTATGCACAGACGGAGCGGGAGAAACCCAATCGCACGTATCCGTGGTTTCTTCGCAAAACCGACGATACCGCAATCGTCACCGTCGCAAGGCAACCACAATACAATATCCCCTCAGACTACATCGAAGATACTGAGGAGCTAGATGGGAATCTATACATCTACCTCCTCAGTGGTGGAAATACCCCTGTCAATTCGCCCGGAAATCCCCAGTCCCGCACAGTGTTTTTGAAGAAGCAGAGTTTTGCACAAGCTCAGCAGAGGTATTATGGCGTTTGGCCATATGTCTACAATAGCCCTCCAGGCTCTATTCTCGACACCGGGATGTTTGTAGGTCCGGGAGTGCCGCGAGATTATTATTTGGGAGATACCTTTGTTCTCCTTTTCCCTGTTCCAGATAGTGTCTACAATATCTCTTGGCGCTATTGGGCCCAAGACACTCCGCCTGCAATAGGGTTGGAAAATAAATGGCTCAAAAACGCTCCCTGGGTACTAATTGGAGATGCAGCTGCGAAGATCAGCGCGGATCTCGGTTATGCGCAAGGGATGCAGACTGCGGCGGCGATTAGCCAAAGTGCAGCGGATAACCTCTTCCGCGCCACCATTAATCGAGGTGAAGCGGGAAGACGGAGGTCTCTTGGGAGTCGGTTATGAGTTTAGAGAGTGCAACCTACGTTGCCGACCTTCAGCCGGTTAACCCTCCCGCGACGGACCCCCGGAGTCAGGGGGACGATCACCTCCGCCTTATCAAACAGGTGTTGCAGAACACTTTTGGTGGGGCCAGTAGGCAGTTCCAAATTCCTGGAGCTGTATCGATATCGTCAAACACCAGTGTTACAAAGCTAAATGGAGAATCAACCCTTTACGTCTCAACTGCAAGCAGCGCAATCACGCTCACGCTTCCCGCCCTAACCGCAGCGGACGCGGGATGGAAGGTGAGGGTTTGCAAGACCAGTTCGGATGTGAATCCGGTATTTGTTGCTCCTGTTGCTGGAACCATCAACTCGGGTGGTGTGGCGGGTGTTGCGAGGGCAAGGCGTTGCATTCCGGGAGTGATAACTGAGGCGATCTGGGACGGCTCAAACTGGTTCATGACGAGGGCTCTTGCGCTTCCAATTGGCTCTTGTATTGAATATCATGGTTCCTCCCTTCCCGCAGGGTATGAGTGGCCGAATGGGCAAACACTCAGTTCCGCGGCGAATTATCCAGAATACAATCTAACAACGGGCGGCCTCACGACGAGGGACAAAAGAGGCCTTACCAGTATTTGCCTGGACAATCTTGGAGGCGTTGCGGCGGGCCGTTTGCCTTCTGGATACATTAACGCAAACGCATTGGGAGCTACTGGCGGCGTGGATGGTGTAACCTTGAGCACCGGTCAAATTCCCGCGCACCAACACAATGTGTATGTGCAGGTCAATGATCCCGGCCACACTCACACATTACCTGTCGCTCCAGGAGGTGTTGCTGGAGGCACCGGGGCCAGCAATGGTATGTTTAGCGGGACTTGGACCACAAGCGTTGCCTACACAGGCATCACGGTCTATATTGGTTCCGCTCCCGGTTCTAACAGCCAGAATACCGCAGCGGCTGGCGGGGGCGGAATGCATAGCAACCTCCAGCCCTCAATGATGGTTAGTCAGATTTTGGTGGTGGAGTGATGGTAGAGGGAGCGAGGTCATGGCTGAAGGACAACGCTACGCTCGTTTACTTTCTAATCGGGCAAGCGATCTTCATCGGCGGAGGCGCGTTCAGTTTAACGACCTACATGACACAGCTCGAAGCACGCGTCAGCACGCTGGAGACACGGGGCAGCCCGCATTTGAATGTGGTGGACAGTCGCTTGACGGTGCTGGAGAGCAAGACGACCGACAACAAGGAAGCGATTGATCGCATCGTTGGAATTATGGTTAAGGAGCTACATGTATCTCCAACAAGATAGGAGGCTATCATGCCAATCGGCTTATTGTTCTGGATCCTCATGATCCTCTGGATGTTGTCTTGGTGGGGCACACGGTGGGGAGGTTATACGAACTACGTCTACGCAAGCGATCTACTGTTTTTCGTGCTGCTATTCCTACTCGGGTGGCACGATTTTGGATTTATTCTTCAGGGTAGGTAACAGAAGGAGATAGATATGACCAAGGAAGTCATCGATATTCTCGGTCGGATGCAGGGCAACGTGTTGGCCTTGAAAGGGATGCATGAGAAGCTTTCACCACAGGTTCCGGTGAACAATCCGACATTCGAACAGACCCCGGTGCCGAAGATGGCTGCTTTAGCAACTCACGAAGATTATACCTTCGTGCAGAAGTTGCTAAAGGAGATCGAGGCCCAAGCGCACGATGCGAGTGCGGAGATCGACAAGATCTTGCAGGTTCCTCAGCCGGGGGTTCCAGTTGCTCCGGGCCTTCCCTCTCAACCGGAAGGAATCAATCCGGCCCCGAAAAGCGGTACGGCGGCGGGCCACCCCGAGGCGCACAAAAAGTAAGAAGAAGGTGAAAAAAGTTGCCCGAAGTCCAAATCGACCTAAACGACATCGCAAGCGTGGGAGTCATTCGTGACTCCCCACCCCATGAAATTCCGCCGGAAGCGTGGACGCTCGCCGAGAACGTTCGATTTGAAGATGATAGCGTCGTTCAACTCCTCGGATATACTCAGGTTTTTGGTACTCCTGGAGTTGCACCTTATTACGCGCAGTATGTCAGCGCTCCCGGCCAGCCGTGGTGGCTCTACGCAGGGCTTAGTAAAATATACGCTTACAACACCATCGCTCACACTGACATCACTCGGACCACCGATGGAGCAACTTATAACGCCTCGGGGGCGGCGCAGTGGCAAGGGACGAATATAGGCGGCATCCCAATTATAAATAATGGGACCGATGTTCCACAATTTTGGGGCGCGTTCTCCTCCTCCACCCATATGGCGAATTTGACCAATTGGCCATCCACACTGAGATGCGCGGTTATTCGAGCCTTCGGCCCGATTCTCATGGCGCTCAATCTAACCGACACCGGCGTACAGAAGCCCTATGATGTTCGCTGGAGTCATCCTGCAGATCCTGGAAATCTTCCACCGACTTGGGACATCACCGACCCCACAAAGAACGCGGGGCAGGTGTCGTTGTCTGACGTCGATTCCGGGCAGATTGTGGATGGCCTCTCGCTTCAAGGTAAATTTTACGTCTATAAAGAAAATAGCTGCTGGCGGTTCCGAAACATTGGGGGACAGTTTATCTTCGATGAAGATGCGTTTTTGGAAACAACTGGCCTCCTTTCCCCTCGCTGTGTGGCGATTACAGGGGATGGTCAGAGGCATTTCTTCATCGGTCAAGACAACATTTACACTCACGATGGAAACAGTGCTAAACCTCTATTGGATAAGCGTACTCGAAGATATCTGTTCAATAGCATTGATGTCGCAAACTTCGCAGGATCGTTTGTGTTCATCAATCCGGTGCGAAGAGAGGGATGGTTCTGTTATCCCTCAAGCGGATCAACAGTCCCCAATAGAGCAATGATAGTTAATTATGACACTCTAGCAACCACGGAGTGTGATGTTGATTTCGTGGCCGCAGCGATGGGCACATTGCAGACTGGAGATAGCGAGACCTGGACCACAGTAACCGGGGTGTGGACGGATGATACGGCCCCGTGGAACGTGAGCAATCGACGGAAGATTTTGCTGAGCAAACCGAGTGCGACGAAGTTTGAGCAGTTCGATCTTGGCAGCACGAGGGATGGGACCGCGTTCACAGGGCTAATTCAGCGAACGTCTCTGGGACTTGTGGGCCGAAATCGCAAAACCGGGGATTGGATCACGGATTTTGAGGTCCGAAAAATGTGCCACCGGATTTGGCCGAAGATGTCTGGCAACCCCGTTAGTATTCGGTTGGGGGGTCAGGATGTTCCTGGTGGTCCTATCCGGTGGTCCCTCCCGCAGGCTTTTGATCCGAATAGCCAGAAATACTGCGATATCACCGCAGAGGGCGCGGCGCTTTGTGTTGAGATCTCCGGGGCAAATGGTTGGAAGCTAGATGGCTACAAGCTTGATCTGGTGACACTTGGTAGATTCTAATGCCATACAAGGTAAAGAAAATAACGCAAGTGGATACTTCATCCCTTGCCTCCCTTGGACAAAGCGTCACAGATCTTTCTAAATATACTGAGGATGAATTCGGCTCGCTAGCGCGATCGTTGCAGGTCACGGAGGCACGGCCGGTTCTCTATGTGGCCCCTCCGAAGCCGCGGCAAGGCACACAGGTCTATGCTGATGGCTCGCATTGGAATCCCGGATCAGGGGAGGGATTCTATTTTTATAATAGTCTGGCGGCGTGGGTTCCCATGTGGGGGACTGGTGGAGGTGGTGGTGGGATCACGGACGCCCCCTCAGATAGCACGACTTATGGACGGAAAAATGCTACGTGGGCGCGGGTGCTTAATCTCGCAGACGGGGGCACGGTTACTGGGAACACGACATTTACTGGTGTTGTTGCAGTTCCCACCCCAACTGTAGGCGGTCAGGCAGCGAATAAAACTTATGTAGACAGCCTTTTAGGTAGTGTAACCATTACCCTCACCGGAAACGTGACGGGATCAGGAACTACTTCAATTGCAACCACAATCGCGGCGGGCGTCGTTACTAACGCGATGCACGCGAATATGGCCGCCTATACCCTGAAGGGAAATACAACGGGGGGCGCTGCGGCTCCAACAGATTTCACGATCGGAGGGCTGACGCAGAAAGCGGTCCCTCTTGGCACGGATTTGATACTCCTTCAAGATCAAGCGGCGAGCGGGGTGCTTAAGTATGCACTTCTTTCCGCGATTGCAGGTGGAGGTACAACTGTTTATGTGCAAGATACTCCGCCTGTTGCCGTTCCGGTTAGTTCGCTCTGGTGGCAGAGTAGTACAGGTATCCTCTATATCTATTATAATGATGGCAGCAGCACTCAGTGGGTTGCCATAGGTCCAAACAATACAGCGGCTTCTTCGGCTCCGGTCCTTCGTGGTCATATTGCTGGACTTGTTCTCTCAACAGCGGGCGGTTCGTCGAATTTTGCAGTTAGCCCTGGAACTGCAACTGATTCCCTTGTTATTGATTCAATGACACTTGCTGCTTCAATAACCAAGACAACAGGTGCGTGGGCGGTGGGGAGTGGAAACGGCGCCCTCGACACAGGCTCAATTGCTGCAACCACTTGGTATCATGTGTTTCTTATCAAGAGGCCAGATCTTGGAGTTGTAGATGTTCTTTTCTCTACAAGTCCTACAGCTCCAACTCTCCCAACGAATTATACACTATTCCGTCGCATCGGGTCTATGGCCACAGACGCCTCGTCCCATTGGTACAAGTTCAGTCAGCTTGGAGATGAGTTCATCTGGGACACTGCGTTCACATCAGCAAGTAATTTGACCCCCGGAAATACGACCGCAAACACGTTGACGCTAAGCGTTCCTCTTGGCATTCAGGTGGTAGGGCTTGTTTCCGGTCAGGTGGTATCGACTGCGGCAGCTGAAGCTCGCACCTATTTCTCACCGATGGATAAGTCGGATGAAGCGTGTGCTGGAGGTAATGCAAATGCTGGTTCCAACATTGCTAATGCTGGTTTTGCTTTTCAACTCGCTATCCGCACAGATACTAGTAGGAATATCAGATTTCGTTTCTTAAGCAGCACAACTTCTTTATACCTCAACACAATCGGTTGGCTTGATACTCGTGGAAGGCTTGCCTAATGGCGCTTGATTTTCCAAACTCTCCAACTGTGGGGCAGATATTTCCGGCCCCCCAACAGGCTGGTGCTGGCCTGTGGCAGTGGGATGGAAGTGAGTGGAAGGGATATGTTGGAAGTACGTCTGTTGCTAATCTGTCGACAAAAACACGCGTCTTTACCTCAAGTGGTAGTTATGTTCCCACAGCGGGAATGATATTCTGTATTGCTGAGTGCCTTGGCGGTGGGGGAGCAGGAGGTGGTTGTGCTAGCTCGTCACTCTATGTTCTCTGCGCCGGTGGTGGTGGCGCGGGAGCGTATTCGAGAGCGCTTCTCACCGCGCAACAGATTGGTGCTTCACAAACTGTTACAATTGGTGCGGGGGGCGTTCCAGGAGCCGCGGGCAATGTGGCTGGAGGTAATGGTGGTACCACCTCCCTTGGTTCTCTTTGCTCCGCTGCGGGCGGTACGGGTGCAAGTGGAATCGGGGTTGCTAACGCATCTCAAGGGGGTGCCGGTGGACTTGCAAGTAGCGGAATTGGAGACTTCAAAGCCAGCGGCGCAACTGGTATTGGATGCATGTATTTTCAGATAACTACGGCGGCCGGTGCACTCTGTTATGGGACTGGAGTTGGAGCTAGTTCACCCTTTGGTGGCGGTGGACTTTCGGGAGGAATTAACTCTACCGGCTCGATCGCGAATGGAGGCGCGGCCACAGGGTTTGGTGCGGGAGGGGGAGGATGTAATTCGAGCCAGATTGCATCTGGAAACGGGATCGGCGGCGCGGGGTCGTCGGGGGTTGTTATTGTTACAGAATTTGGGTATTTCGGGCAGATTTCTAGTGCAATTCCTTTGATCCGCGGAATGCTTCAAGGCATGGCTATATCCATGTCTGGCGGCGCGACGAATTTCTTTGTCGCTCCTGGAGTATGTTGTGATAGCACCGCTGTCGCGATGATGTCGATCGCTGCTTCGTGGAGTAAAACCACCGCAACCTGGGCAGCTGGAAACGGCAATGGAGGTATGGACACCGGCGCGGTGGCTGCGTCTACGTGGTATCATGTTCATGTGATTATGAATATCACCTCCGGGGCCGTGGATGTTTTGTTCTCCCTTTCCGCGACCGCACCAACGCTTCCAAGTGGATATACGGTGTTCCGCCGAATCGGCTCGATAAGAACCGATGCCTCCTCTCACATGGTTTTGATTGTTCAAAATGGTGATGAGTTCCTTTGGGGTACGCCGGTTAATGACGTCAATGTGTCCACGCTTGGCACCACGTCAACTCTTTTCACGCTAACAGTTCCAACCAATATCCAAGTTAATGCGTTATTCCGTGGATTTATGACATCGGGAACTGCTCAAGACGTTCTAATCACTTCACCTGATGAACTCACTGCTGTAGTGGATACACCTGCTGGAAACCGAACCGCCTTTCCACCAAATGCCGGTTCCGGTGCGGGAGGAAGCTTCACGCTCAATGTTCGCACAAACACATCAGGTCAGATCAGAGCTGTTGCTTCTGGCGCTAGCACCACTCTTCTAATCGCGACCTACGGCTGGATCGACACTCGCGGGAGGCTCTTATGATGCTAGTAGGTATTCAAGAACCGGAAGCGAAGCAAAAATCAGTGTTCTTGATGAGCCAAGAGCAAATCGATGCCCATTGGGGGAATATTCAGATCCTGATGGCCTCCTGTCCTGGTTATTATGATTTTTATACTCCCGAGTGGACCTATGGGGCGGCTAAAAATGGGGACATTCAACTTTGGGCCATTAGCGATGGCGCAATTCGTGGGATTATAGTGACGCAGATTTTGGTATTTCCCGCACAAAAGGTGTTCGAGATCATCGGGGCGGCCGGAATTGGATTGCTTGAGTTCTTTGATGAGATGGAGAAGGTGTTCGAATTCATCGCCGCAGATGCGGGTTGTAAAACCATTATGGCTCGTTGTAGGCCAGGGTTGGAGCGGTTACTTCGTAAGAAGCATGTGCTGAAATATGCTTCGTGGCTTTATCGTCCGGTTGAGCTGGATAGGAGGCATTGATGGGTGGCGGATCGCAACAGCAAACGAACACAACGACCCAACAACTTACTCCTGAGCAGCAAAGTCTGGTTAGCTTGGCCACTCCGCAGTACCAGCAATTCGCTGCGAGTAACCCAACCATGCCCACGGGCGATCAGGCGGTCGCGGGATTTAATCCTACTCAGACCGCAGGACAGAATGCGGTGGTGGGGGCTACTGGAATTGGAGGTGACCCCACAGTAGGATCTCCAACCGGATCAGGGGGCCAGTGGGCTGGAGGT
>Ga0075028_100000942_pt1 | contig 10437 bp, 10 predicted proteins | sample LitLauG_LLR_2014_FD_71390 | JGI IMG/M metagenome (GOLD analysis project Ga0075028, IMG submission 71390) | Freshwater sediment microbial communities from Pennsylvania, USA - Little Laurel Run_MetaG_LLR_2014 | ecosystem: Environmental > Aquatic > Freshwater > Creek > Sediment | place: USA... | reverse complement strand
GGCGGCGTAAGGATCGTCAGCGCCGCCGGCGATCATCAATTCCTCTTCCGTCCCGACGACAAGGTCGCATTGCGGCAGGATTTTCTGCAGATGCGATGTCACCTCGCCGGATTTGATATAGCGTTCTTCGCCGGCGCCATGGCCGGCAAGCCCCCAAAGGTTCGGGCGATAGTCAATGTCGAAGGCGACCCTGCGGCCATGCTTCTTAGCGAATCGCACCGCGAGATTTTGCGCGGCCGCGTTGTGGGCGCGAGCGAAATGCGTTCCCGAAACAACGATAGCCCGAGCGGAAGCGACAAACGCCTCGTCGATGTCGCTCTCGTCAAGCGCGCTGTCGGCGCAATTGTCGCGATAGAAAATCAACGGGAAAGTCTTGTCGTCGCGAATTCCGAGAATAACCAGCGACGTCAAGCGCGCAGGGTCGGTATGAATGCCGCCGACGGCGACACCCTCGCGCGCGCATTGTTCACGGATGTAGCGCCCCATATGCTCATCGCCGACGCGCGTGATCAATCCGCTGCGCAAGCCCAGTCGCGCCGTGCCGATCGCGATATTGGTCGGGCACCCCCCAACCGCCTTGGAGAAGCTCGCCATGTCTTCGAGCCGTCCGCCGACCTGCGCGCCATAGAGATCGACCGAGGAACGGCCGATCGTGATCAGATCGAGGGTCGGATCGGGCAAGAGGGTCGACTCCAAACGGTCAGCACGACGGACAGTCGCTGCGAGAGGTTTGTTCAGGCGTAGACAGGTTCAAGCGGCGGGTCGCTGGCGCCCGCGACGGTCTGATCGTAGTCGATATTCGAGCCGGTGATCAGACCTGACTCGTCCGATCCGAGATAGGCGCAGGCGCGCGCAACCTCCTGCGGGTCGATCAATCGCCCGAACGGACGCGATTTCACCGCTTCTTCCAGCCAGCCGTCCTTTGCGCCGTGATAAGTCTTCATGATGCGGTCCTCGCCAGGCGTCGCCATCCAGCCGATGTTGAGGCCATTGACCCGGATGCGGTAGCGTAGCAGCGAATTGGCGACGTTTTTCGTGAGCGCGCCAAGCGCCCCTTTGGATGCGCAATAGGCGGTGATGAACGGCTGGCCGCCATGGCCCGACATGGATTGAATATTGATGATCGAACCGGCGATCCGTTCGCGACGCATGAGGAGCACAGCTTCCTGGATCAGGAAGAACGGCGCACGCACATTGACATCGAAAATGTCGTTGTAACGCTCCTCGGTCGTGTCGAATATGTTGCCCCGGTCGGTCAGGCCGGCCGCGTTGACGAGAACATCGACGCGCTTGAAATGCTTGTCGGCCGACTTCACGACCTTGCGGCAATCGGCGACCTTGGCGAGGTCCGCGCGCACGAAATGAGTTGGACAGCCCGAGGCCGTGATCTCCTCAGCGACGCGCTCGCCTTTTTCCTTGTTCCTGCCGCAAATCACCAAGCCCGACGCGCCACGCTGGGCAAAGAGGCGGGCGATCGCTTCGCCCAGGCCTTGCGAGCCGCCGGTGATGACCGCCACTTTGCCAGTTAGGCTCGCTGGTCCGCTATATCTGGTGGGCGCAGATGCAGGATTTTTCGACACGGGCATCTCCTCGGCAGGTTGGTATCGCGTTTTGAGACATGAAACAAAAATTCTATTCACAAGTCAATATGGAACGTGTATTCTTTTTTGGCGACACGGCGCAGGCGCGACAAAGGGAGGCTATCTATGAAATTCGGGATTATTGGCGCCGGAAGGATCGGCAAAATCCACGCCGCCAATGTCGCAGCGCGCAAAGACTGCTCTGTTCGCTTCGTTGCGGACGCGGACGGCGCCGCGGCGAAAACGCTTGCCGACGAAACCAACGCAAAAGTAGCCGAAATCGGCGCCATCCTCGCTTCGAGCGATGTCGACGCCGTCGCCATTTGCGCCCCGACCGACATGCACGCGGAACTGATCGAGCGCGCGGCGCGGGCCAAAAAGGCGATCTTTTGCGAGAAGCCTGTCGATCTGAGCGCCGAACGGGTGCGAGCCTGCCTCGAAGTCGTCAAGAGCGCTGGCGCCAAATTGATGGTCGGTTTCAACCGACGGTTCGATCCTAACTTTGCCGCGGTGCAGGCCCGAATCGCCGCCGGGATGATCGGCGCCGTCGAAATCGTCTCGATCACCTCGCGCGATCCGAGCCCGCCGCCGATCTCCTACATCGCCCGCTCGGGCGGGTTGTTCCGCGATATGATGATCCACGATTTCGACATGGCGCGTTTTCTGCTCGGAGAAGAACCCGTTTCGGTCTCCGCGATGGGGTCGTCGCTTGTCGACAAAGCGATTGGCGCCGCAGGCGATGTCGATACGGCAGTCGTCATCATGGAGACGAAATCGGGTAAAGTCGCACAGATTTCAAACTCGCGCCGCGCTGCCTACGGCTACGATCAGCGCGTCGAGGCGCATGGCGCCAAGGGCATGATCCACGCCGCCAATATTCGCGAAACCTCCGTCGAGTTCGCCGGCGCCCAGGGCATCGCTGGCGACAAGGTGCTCAACTTTTTTCTTGAACGCTACGCCGCCGCCTACCGCAACGAGCTTGACGCGTTTGTGACGGCGATCAAGAGCGGCGGTTCGCCTCAGCCTGACGGCGAGGATGGCCTTCGCGCCAATCTTCTAGCCGACGCAGCCTATGAATCGTGGCGGACGGGCCAGCGAGTCAAAGTCGTGTAGACGCGCCGTCCGGACCACGCTCACGCCCTTGCCCTGCACTGAGCGCCCCGGCATATACGCGCCGGGCGACAAACTCTGGGCATTCGCATGGCGTGTGAAACTGACGATCGCCAAAGGAAATTCGATCCGCCGGCGCCATTGGACAGACATGCGGCGGCGTCAGCGCGCATGGCGAGGCTCGAGGTCCTGATCCGGAGGAACCGCATTTTATTGAAGCGGCTCGGACTCGGTCTCAGCATTCTCATCGTCGCCGTATCCGCTATCATTTTCGTACGCACCATCATCGGCATCGATCTAGCTCAGCTCGAAGCGGCATTCACGGCGACGGATGCGCGTCAGATCACGCTCGCCCTTTCCTTGTCCGCGCTCAGCTATCTCGCGCTCACCGGCTATGATGGACTCGCCCTACTGCACTTGCGTGAAAAGGTGCCGCTTCGCGTTACCGCGCTCGCATCTTTCACCAGCTATGCGATTTCCTTCACGCTGGGCTTCCCGCTCATCACAGGCGGCGCGGTGCGCTTCTGGATTTATGGTCCGGCCGGACTTTCGGCGAGCCGCGTCGCGCGTCTTACAATCATTGCGGGCATCACATTCTGGCTCGGCATGGGGCTGGTGGTCGGCGCGGGCCTGATCGGCGAACCCTCTGCGATTGCCGAAATCGATCATTTCAGCGTGATCGCAAATCAGATGATCGGCGCTGGAATATTCGCCTCGCTGGCCGCCTATCTGGTTTGGGTCATTGTTCTGCAATCACGGGGACGACCCCTCTTCCTGAACCTCCAGCTGCCGGGACCAACGCTCACCATCGGCCAGATCGCCCTCGGCGTCGTTGATATCTGTTCCGCCGCAGGCGTTTTATATGTTTTGTTGCCGAAAGGCGCCGGGATGTCGTTTTTGACCTTCAGCGCGCTCTATTCGTTTGCATGCATGCTTGGCATCGCCAGTCACGCGCCTGGCGGCATTGGCGTATTTGAAGCGACAATCCTCAAAGGAATGGGGCCGCCAAGCGAGCCCGTCCTCGCTTCCCTGTTTCTGTTTCGCGCGATTTACTACGTCATACCGTTCGTGCTGGCGTTGGCGCTTCTTGGCGCGCACGAAGCCTTCCGCCGCTGGCGATCCTTGCGCGAAGCCCTAGACAAGTCGGACTATTCCGACGAAGCCTAATCTTCACGTTGTCGATTTGCGGCGGGGTAAACGATCTGCGTGGCGAGACATCGATGAACGATCAAAGCCAGCGCGACTTCGCACACGATATTCACTCGCCCTTTTGCGCAAAGCTCGTTGAGGCGATGCCCGAGCCTGCGATGATCGTTGGCGTCGATGGGCGCGTCGCCGCCGCCAATGAACTGGCTCAGACTGTTTTGCCGGCGCTCAAGCTAGGCGAGCCGCTCCTGCTCGCGCTGCGTGCGCCCGATGTGCTTGACGGGCTGCGCCGAGCGATCGCCGGGGGCGGGGTCGAGACCGTCATGTGGAGCGAGCGGGTCCCGGTCGAACGCCTGTTCGATGTCTGCATCGCCCCCTTGTCCAGCGAGACAGGCGAATCTCTGGCCGCGCTGGTGAGCCTGCGCGATCTCACCGACACAAGAAAAGTCGAGCGCATGCGCGTCGATTTTATCGCGAACGCCAGCCACGAGCTGAGAACGCCGCTCGCGTCGCTGCTTGGGTTTATCGAAACGCTGCAAGGACCAGCGCGCCACGATGAGACGGCCCGTGAAAAATTTCTGACGATCATGCGCGAACAGGGTCGACGCATGGCCCGGCTCGTCGACGATCTTCTGTCCCTGTCGCGCATCGAGCAGAAGCAACACGTCCGCCCGGACACGGCGGTCGATTTCACGCTGATCGCGCGCCACGTCGCCGATACGCTGGCGCCGCTTGCGCAAGAATTTGGCGTGCGTTTGAAAGTTGACGCCGATAGTCCGGTTGTCGTAACAGGCGACCGCGATGAATTGGTGCGCGTGGCGGAGAACCTCATCGAAAACGCCATCAAATACGGCGGGTCAATCGATGACGCTCACGCGAGTCCGGTCGAAATCTCCGTAGCCAAGAATGCGCGCGAGGGCTGGCTGAGCGTTCGAGATTTCGGCCGCGGCATAGCTCCGGAACATCTGCCGCGGTTAACTGAGAGATTTTACCGCATCGACGCCGGGCAGAGCCGCTCCAAGGGGGGCACGGGTCTGGGGCTGGCAATCGTGAAACACATCATGTCGAGGCATCGAGGGCGTCTGACGATCGCCAGTGAAGTGGCGAACGGGTCGACCTTCATTGCGATAGCGCCGCTCCATCTCTCGCGATCCTGAGCTATGTCTTGAAAGACAGGAGGTTAGCGCGTCATCAAACTGTCGTCTGATCGTCATATCAACAGCCTGCGAATGGCGTAGGGAGACGGTGCGAGGGCGAATGCGCCAACCGCGTTGCGACCCGGCGTACAACAAGGCTTTAAGAGGCGTCCATGATCGTCAGAACTCTAACTATTTCAGCGGTATTGGCGGGATCGCTCAATGGCGCATCCGCCGCCGACATTTCCGGCGCGGGCGCCACTTTTCCCTACCCGATCTACGCAAAATGGGCCGACACTTACAAGAAGGAAACCGGCAACGGGCTCAACTATCAGTCCATTGGCTCCGGCGGCGGAATCAAGCAGATCAAAGCCAAGACGGTGACATTTGGCGCGTCCGACATGCCGCTCGCGCCCAAGGATTTGAAAGACGCCGGCCTTATCCAGTTTCCGACCGTAGTCGGCGGCGACGTGCCTGTCGTCAATATTGACGGCGTGAAAGCCGGCGAGCTGATGCTTGACGGACCGACATTGGCGAACATCTTTCTTGGCGCGATCACCAAATGGGACGATCCGGCGATCAAGAAGCTGAACCCGGACGCCAAGCTCCCATCTGACCCGATCGTCGTTGTCCATCGTTCCGATGGATCCGGCACGACGTTCATCTTCACCGACTATCTGTCGAAAGTAAGCGCGGACTGGAAATCGAAAGTTGGCTCGAGCACGGCGGTCGAATGGCCGGTTGGCATCGGCGCGAAAGGCAACGAAGGCGTCGCCAATAACGTTTCGCAGACCAAAGGCGCGATCGGTTACGTCGAGTACGCCTACGCCAAGCAGAACAAGATGGCGTCGGTCAACATGGTCAACAGCGACGGCAAGAGCGTCGCGCCGAACGCCGGCGCTTTTCAGGCCGCCGCCGCCAACGCCGACTGGGCGAAGTCCGACAGCTACTATGTCATCCTGACCAATCAACCCGGCGCCCAAACGTGGCCGATCGCTGGCGCAACTTTTATCCTGATGTACAAGCAGCCTGACAATGCGGACGCTTCGTCTGAAGCGATCAAGTTTTTCGACTGGGCCTACGCCAAGGGGGGGAAGGCGGCCGAAGAACTCGACTATGTGCCGTTGCCGGCGCCTGTCGTCGCGCAGATCCAGAAGACCTGGTCGGCGGAAATCAAGACAGCCGACGGCAAGCCCGTTTACGTCGTCAAATAACGAGGAGCGCCGGGGCGCCGGGTCGCGCCTCGGCAACCCTGCGAGTCCCCACCGAGAGCCCGCATGTCAGCCGCCGCGATTCCACAGGCCGCTTCATTGAGCCCGGCGGCTGCGAGCCGAAGCAAGGCGACCAGAAGCTTCGCCGCCAGTGACATTTTTTTTCGGCGCCTCACGCAGAGCGCGGCAATCGTCGTGCTTCTTCTGCTGGGCGGCGTTATCGCTTCCTTGATCGAAGGCTCGGTTCCGGCGCTGCGGGAATTCGGGTTCGGATTTCTCACAACAGAGATTTGGAACCCGGTGACCGAGAAATACGGCGCGGCCGCTGCGATCTATGGGACCATCATCACTTCGGCGATCGCCATGGTCATCGCGGTTCCCGTCGGCCTTGGCGTTGCGATATTCCTGACTGAGCTTTGTCCCGCCCGGTTACGCAGACCCATCGGCACGGCAATCGAACTGCTCGCCGGCATTCCAAGCATTATCTACGGAATCTGGGGGCTGTTCATTTTCGCGCCGTTCCTTCAGCAATATGTTCAACCCGCGTTGATCGCGCTCTTCGGAAAAGTTCCTTTCCTCTCGGCGGTTTTCGCGGGTCCGCCTTATGGCATTGGCGTTCTCACCGCTTCGTTGATCCTGGCGATCATGGTGCTTCCTTTCATCACGTCGATCTCGCGCGACGTGTTCGAAACCGTTCCGCCGATGCTCAAGGAATCGGCTTATGGCCTTGGCTGCACGACCTGGGAGGTCGTCAGCAACATCGTCATTCCGTTTACGCGGGTCGGTGTGATCGGCGGCATGATGCTCGGCCTTGGCCGCGCGCTGGGCGAGACGATGGCCGTCACCTTCGTCATAGGCAACGCGCACAAGATCTCCGCTTCCCTGATTGCGCCCGGGACCACGATTTCGGCGACGATCGCCAACGAATTCACGGAGGCGGTCGGCGATCTCTATACGTCGTCGCTCATCGCGCTGGGCCTCATCCTGTTTGTTATTACATTTGTCGTCCTCGCATTCGCTCGCTTGATGCTGATGCGGCTCGAACGCAAAGCCGGGCGATAGTTTCATGTCCTTTTACCCCGCGCGCCGCCGGCGCAATTCATTGTGGATGAGCCTTAGCACCGCCGCCGCCGCGCTTGGCCTGGGATGGCTGCTGCTCATTCTCGGCGTGCTGGTTTGGAAGGGTCTTGGCGGGCTTTCTTTCGCCGCTTTCACCCAAATGACGCCGCCGCCGGGCAGCGATGGCGGCCTCCTCAACGCGATCGTCGGGAGCCTGATGATGACCGTCATCGGCGTGGCGATCGGCGCGCCGCTCGGCATGTTGGCGGGAACGTATCTGGCTGAATATGGCCGCTATTCAGGGCTCGCTTTTATCGTCCGCTTTATTAATGACATCCTGCTCAGCGCGCCTTCGATCGTCATCGGCCTGTTCATCTACCAGGTCGTCGTAGCGCCGATGGGGCATTTCTCCGGAATCGCCGGCGCCATCGCATTGGCAGTCCTCGTTATCCCCGTCGTCCTGCGCACGACCGAAGATATGCTCAATCTCGTGCCCAACACGTTGCGCGAGGCGGGATCGGCGCTCGGAATGCCGCGCTCGCTGGTCATCCAGAAGATTGGCTATCGGGCGGCCCGCACGGGATTGCTGACCGGCGTGCTTCTGGCGATCGCACGCGTGAGCGGCGAAACGGCGCCGCTGCTGTTCACCGCGTTGAATAATCAGTTCTGGAGCGTGAACCTTAACGCGCCGATGTCGAGCCTGCCCGCCGTCATTTTCCAGTTTGCCCTCAGTCCGTACAAGGAATGGCAGCAACTCGCCTGGACCGGCGCGTTGATTATCACGCTGGCGGTACTCGCGCTGAGCGTCACGGCAAGGATGTTGGCGTCGAGAGGAACAGTGAAATGAACGCGATCGTCCACGCCGATCTCGACGCCGCGTCCAAGATTCAAGTCAAGGAGCTTAATTTCTACTACGGGGCTTCAAAGGCGCTTAAAGGAATTACGTTGGCTCTGAAAGCCAACAAGGCGACCGCTTTCATTGGTCCCTCGGGTTGCGGCAAATCGACCTTGTTGCGCGTGCTCAACCGTATGTACGATCTCTATCCGAACCAGCGCGCGGAGGGAGAGGTTCTGCTCGATGGGCAGAATATTTTACGCCCCGATCTCGATCTCAACCTGCTGCGCGCGCGCGTCGGCATGGTGTTTCAGAAACCCACGCCATTTCCCATGTCGATCTACGACAATATCGCTTTCGGCATCCGTCTCTACGAGAAGCTGCCCAAGACGGAACTTGATGGCCGTGTCGAATCAGCGCTGCGCCGATCGGCGCTTTGGGACGAGGTGAAGGATAAACTTTCCTCCAGCGGCCTCGGTCTTTCCGGCGGCCAGCAGCAACGTCTGTGCATCGCGCGCACCGTCGCCATCAGTCCGGAAGTGATTCTGCTCGACGAGCCATGCTCCGCGCTCGACCCGATATCGACCGCCAAGATCGAGGAGCTGATCGACGAATTGACCGACGATTACACAATAGCGATTGTCACGCACAATATGCAGCAGGCTGCCCGCGTTTCGCAATTCACCGCGTTCATGTACCTCGGCGAGCTCATCGAATTTGGCGAGACGGACCGTGTTTTCACCTCACCCCACGAAAAGCGCACGCAAGATTACGTCACCGGCCGTTTTGGTTGAGGAGATATTCATTGGCTGATCACACAGTTCGCGCCTATGACAAGGAACTCGCGGCGCTTGGACTGCGCATCGCCGAGATGGGCGGCATCGCTGAAAAGATGGTGGTCGATGCGATGGACGCGCTCGGCGCCGTCGATACCGCGCTCGCCCAGCAGGTCGTGGCGACAGACCCGCGCCTTGACGCGCTGCAGCGGGAAATCGAGGAGCACGCGATTTTGACGATCGCGCGACGCCAGCCAATGGGCGTGGACTTACGCGAAATCATCGGCGCCATCCGCATCGCCAGCGATCTTGAGCGCGTGGGCGATCTGGCCAAGAACATCGCCAAACGCACGGTGAAAATAGGACCCGAGGCGCGGGTGCCGCGCGCGGTGGTCGGGTTGAAGCATATGAATGATCTCGCGACCGAACAAATGAAAGACGTGCTCGACGCCTATGCGCAGCGCGATGTCGAGCGCGCCCAGGCCGTCTGGACGCGCGACGCCGAACTGGACGCCCTCGAGGACTCGGTCTTCCGCGACCTGCTGACCCATATGATGGAAGACCCAAGGAACATTTCTTTCTGCGCCCATCTGTTGTTTTGCTCGAAGAACATCGAGCGCGTCGGCGACCACGCCACCAATATCGCCGAAACCGTCTATTACGTGGTGACGGGAACGTCGCTTCCCCCGGATCGGCCCAAGGGTCGGCCAGGCAGCATCGCAGCTATGGCGACGGCGGGCGGCAAATGAGCGAGGCGATCGCGACTCTTCCGCGGGTCGGAGCTTCGACGGCGCCGCGCATTCTCGTTGTCGAAGATGAGCCCGATCTGGCGCTCATGCTCGCCTACAATCTCGAAGCGGAAGGCTATGTCGCCGAATGCGTCGAGCGCGGCGATGAGGCTGAGTTGAGGCTCGCCGAGAATCCGCCCGACCTGGTTGTGCTGGACTGGATGCTGCCTGGCGTTTCAGGCCTTGAGATATGCCGCCGCCTTCGCGCGCGAGAGGCGACGAAGACATTGCCAGTCATCATGCTGACCGCGCGCGGGGAGGAAGGCGAGCGCGTGCGCGGTCTTTCGGTCGGCGCGGACGATTATGTGGTCAAACCGTTTTCGGTCCCCGAGTTCATGGCTCGGGTGCGCGCGCTGCTGCGGCGCAGCCGTCCCGAACGGATCGCCGAGCGGCTCAATGCGGGCGATCTCGACCTCAATCGGGAAACGCGCCGCGTTCGTCGCGGGGCGCGCGACGTGCACCTTGGTCCGACCGAATTCCGGCTGCTCGAATATCTCCTGGAAAAACCAGGACGGGTCTTTTCGCGCGCGCAATTGCTCGACGGCGTGTGGGGTCAGGCTGTCGAAATTGACGAGCGGACGGTCGATGTCCATGTCGGTCGCTTGCGCAAGGCGCTGTCGCGGGGCCGTGAGCGCGACCCGATCCGCACGGTTCGAGGAACCGGCTATTCCTTCGATGAAACCTTTGGCAAAATCTGAAGCAGGCGCTCAGAGTCCGTTTTGAAAATCGTCTCTGAGGGATTGAACGAAGCCGCTACGCGGCGTGATGGGGAGAGTTTTGCGGGGGGTCCCCTGCC
>Ga0075028_100000941_pt1 | contig 10441 bp, 10 predicted proteins | sample LitLauG_LLR_2014_FD_71390 | JGI IMG/M metagenome (GOLD analysis project Ga0075028, IMG submission 71390) | Freshwater sediment microbial communities from Pennsylvania, USA - Little Laurel Run_MetaG_LLR_2014 | ecosystem: Environmental > Aquatic > Freshwater > Creek > Sediment | place: USA... | reverse complement strand
TCGGGCACGATGATCGAGAACTGATAGGTCGACCATCACCCCAATCCCCCAGCGGCCTGAAAGCCGCTTCCCCGTAGCCTGACAATTGGGAGTCTTGTCCTTCCCGCTTTCTTAGTGCTGACAGTTGGGCAGGGCTGCGAGATTGGCACAACCGGTTTTGTCCCTGGGTCATATTCTTCGAGCTAATGGATGACGCCTAGGACGCGTTATAGCGGGTCGCTGGCGCCAGGACGGCCCCGAGGACATCACTCACCGCGTGAAGATCGATCCTGGGGCTTCCTTGCCTGGTTTAAAGGGCATTCTAGCGATTGGCCAGACCCTGGCTTGGGCGTTCAGCCGAGGTCAATCTGGCCGACTTCGCTTATCTCACAGATAATACAATGGTTAACCGTTTGGAACCGCTTGGGTTGGCGGGTACAGCAAGCGGAGTCGATTGCCAGTTGCGGAACCCGAGACCGCCAAGGTAGTGTCTGTCGGTTGGAGTCAGGCGGCCACAATTGTAAGTCCCGCGCGCCGAGAAGGGATAAGCGTGTGCTCGAAAATGAGTGCAAGGTCCACCGCCCTTAGCGTTCTCTAACTGGCATTTCTGCAAGAATTTGCGCGATCGGAAACAGCATGGAAGAAACGAGGGCTGCCTGAATGGCCTCGCGGCGAAAAATCGGCTTCGTCATCTTCCTGATCGTGAGTTTTATCGGTCTCGTCCCGATTTCATGGCTGCTCGCCGACCGCACGTTCACTCACCCTTTCCCGAAAGAACAGGACTCTGACTGCCCGGTCCTGCTGGTGTGGCCTGATCATGTTGAGATTCGGTGGTTCCGGAAGGCTTCGGAGGTTTCACCGCGCCCCACAGATGCAGGCTATACGTTCGCCGTCCCTCCTGATCGTGAAGCATGGGTTAAGAGCAAAGTAGCGAGCACACCTGCACCAGATGGAGCCGATGCCGGGTGGATCATCCGAGTTAAGCAAATCAGTCCTTCAAGACAGCGAATCCAACTGGAGTTATTGGGCGATGGTATCCATGGCATTATTTACGAGGCGACGCGGGACGAGATTGTTCCCCTGCGGCTGAGGCTGACAGGACCTGGCGGTGCGTACATCTTCGGGGGTATCCAGATGTCGTTGTGGGGTGGGTTGGGGTGGTTCGTTCGGTGGAGAGTGCTTCCGCGTTTTGCCCGAACAAGGCCCAGCACAGGAATGATTCAACAGCCCTAGCTCGCCTGCGCCACCGTCAAACTCCCCACGATCTGCTCCAATCGCGACTGGGCTTCCTGCAGAGCCACAGGCAGACTTGCCTGCACGTCCTGCGACAACCCAAGTCCCGTGCGGATGGTTTTCGGTTCGACGCCGACGAGGATCATGCGATCGGGCAGGTCGCCGAGAAGAGTGGCGACGCGCAGCAGTTCTCCGGCATTGCCTTCGTGGGCGGTAGTGGCGTGCCTCGACTTGAGGTTCAACACTTCGAGGTCGTGGCGCACGTGCACGGAGCCGGGTTCGGCGCCCAAGGCAACGGCATCCAGAATCAGAACGGCCTGGCGTCCGCTCAGGTAGCCGAGCAGGGCGAGGCCTTGTGTGCCGCCGTCGACGAACTCCACGCGCTCGTCGGCGCCGTGCAGGCTTGAGAGCAGGCCCAAGAGCGCTGGACCTACGCCGTCGTCTTCGAGCAGGACGTTACCTACACCGAGAACCAGAATTGGGGGAGGTTCGGGGTGCATGTCAGCTAACCCACCGATCGTCTTTGAAGTCGCCTTCGGTGTAGAACTTGTAGCCCGACACAATGGAAGTGATCAGGCCGTTTCCGTACTGGGCCGAGTCGTACAGGATGATGTAGACGTGGAGCAGGATGAAAATCGGGAATCCCCACGCGAACAGATGATGCAGCAGGCGCACGCCGAACGATCCGCCGAGAATGGGAATGACCCAGCCGACGAGGTGATCGAGGAAGCCGCCGGGGTGCGACTCGGAATACAGCGCGAGGCCGGTGATGATCTGCGCCCAACCGAGCATCACTACGAACAGGGTGTAGAAGAGGCCGCCGAGCGAATTGTGGCCGAGGTGGACGTGGCCGCGCTCGAGTTTGAGGTAGTCCTTCGCCTGGCGGAAGAGGTCAGCCCACCATCTCGGGCGCCACACGAACGGGAAGCCGGAGCGGGCGTAGTTGTTCCCAACCCAGAACCAGTAGATGCGAACGAAGAAGCTGACCATGAAGATCATGGCCGAGGCAAAGTGAACCTGCCGCACGCGGCCCATGACGAAGTGGCGGTACGCTTCGCCGCTCGGTGCGAGCACCGGATGCGCGATGTAGATTCCGGTCAGGAACAGAACCATCAGCGTGAGACCGCTCGCCCAGTGCGTGATGCGCACGGGCAACTCCCATACGTATTCGCGGCGGAAGAACTCGCGGGGATGGGCGGCGACGTCCTTGGGATCGAAGGGCGGGATGGTGGTTGCCATGAATCGCCTCCTAGCGGACGATGACTTCCGCAAGCGTTTCGCCGTCGGGTCCGAGCACGTGCGAGGCGCAGGCCAGGCACGGGTCGAAAGAGTGAATGGTGCGCAGGATTTCCACCGGGCGCTTCGGATCGGCCATGGGCGTGCCGAGGAGCGCGGCTTCGTAGGCGCCGTGCTGGCCTTTGCCGTCCTTGGGAGAAGCGTTCCAGGTGGAAGGAACGACGATCTGGTAGTTGGCGATCTTCTGGTCTTTGATGTGGATCCAGTGGGCGAGTGAGCCACGCGGCGCCTCAGTGAAGCCGAAGCCTTTGGCTTCATTCGGCCAGGTGGAAGGCTCCCAGCGCGAAGTTTCGGCGGTCGCGGAGTCGCCGGCTTTCAGGTTGGCGATGAGGCGGTCGTACTCCTCCATGAGCCAGTGCACGGCGAGCTTGGTTTCGAGTCCGCGGGCGGCGGTGCGTCCCAGGGTCGAGAACAGGGCTGTTGCCGGCAGCTTGAGCGCGCCCAGCGCCGCGCCGACGACTTCCTTGAACTCGGGCTTGCCGCTGGCGTAGCCGACGATCATCCGGGCCAGCGGGCCGACTTCCATGGCGTTGCCTTTCCAGCGCGGCGCCTTCAGCCACGAGTACTTGGCGTTTTCGTCAAGTTGCTTGTAGGGCGGCTTGGGGCCGGAGTAATGCGGCTTGGTCACGCCATCCCAGGGATGCAGAGCGTCCCTCCCTTCCGGATACTCGTACCAGGAGTGCGCCACTTCTTCGCGAATCTGGTTGGCATCGGCCAGATCGAGCGGCAGGACTTCGCCCAGGTTCTTGTTGAGCACGACGCCGCGCGGGAAGCGGAAGCTTCCTACATCCTGGAAGCCGTTCTGCGGCACATCGCCGTAGACCATGTAGTTTCCCAGGCCGCCGCCGATGGCGGTCCATTCCGGGTAGAACGAGGCCACAGCAAGAAGGTCGGGAATGTACATCTGCTCGACGACCGCCATGGCGTCCTGGATCAGGCCCTTCACGTAGTTCAGGCGCTCCATGTTGATGGCGTTGTCGCTCTGCATGGAGATGGCGGAGGCCATTCCACCCACGAGATAGTTCGGGTGCGGGTTCTTGCCGCCGAAGATGGTGTGAATCTTGATAATTTCCTTCTGCCACTTCAGCGCTTCGAGGTAGTGCGCCACCGCCATCAGGTTTGCTTCCGGCGGGAGCTTGTAGGCGGGGTGTCCCCAGTAGGCGTTCTGGAAGATGCCCAGTTGGCCGGAGTCGACAAATTTCTTCAGCGTGACGGCGAGGTCGCGGAAATAGCCGGTGCTGGCTATCGGCCAAGAGGGCGAAACCTTCTGCGCCAGCGCCGACGTTGCAGCCGGATCGGCCTTGAGCGCGGAGACGATGTCCACCCAGTCGAGTGCGTGCAGGTGGTAGAAGTGGATCACGTGGTCCTGCACCATCTGGGTGAGATACATGATGTTGCGGATGATCTCGGCGTTGGGTGGAACCTTGACGCCGAGAGCGTTCTCCACGCTGCGGACCGACGCGAGCGCATGCACCGTGGTGCAGACGCCGCAGATGCGCTCGGTGAAGGCCCAGGCATCGCGCGGGTCGCGGCCCTGCAGAATGACTTCGAGGCCGCGCCACATGGTACCGGACGACATGGCGTCGTGAATCTTGCCGTGTTCGTCGAGCATGGCCTCAACGCGCAGGTGACCTTCAATGCGAGTAACGGGATCGACTACCACTCTGGTTGGCATGGCCTACGACTCCTTCTCTGCATTGGCAGGTTTCTTGGGTTGAGGGGTCCGGGCGACGCCTTTTACGGCCGTTGATACCAGGTGCGCGGCGACGCCTAAGGCGGCGGCACCGCCGAGCACCACGCCGATCTGGTCGGGTGTGGCTTCAATGCCCGGCACCGGAACGTTGGTGAGGCGCTGGTAGAACGGTCCGTTGTCCCAGAAGTTGGCTTCGCTGCAGCCGATGCAGCCGTGTCCGGAGCCGATGGGGAAGGAAACGCCGTTGTTCCATTTGAAGGTCGAGCAGGAATTGTAGGTCACCGGCCCGCGGCAACCCATCTTGTAGAGGCACCAGCCCTTTTTCGCGCCTTCGTCGTCCCAGGCTTCGACAAACTGGTCGGCATCAAAGAACGGGCGGCGATAGCACTTGTCGTGAATGCGCTGACCGTAGAACATTTTCGGGCGGCCCACGCGATCAAGTTCGGGCAGCGTGCCGAAGGTGAGCACGTAAGTCAGAACGCCGGTCATGACTTCGGCGATCGGCGGGCATCCCGGAACCTTGATGATGGCCTTGTGCGAAATAACTTCGTGCACGGGCTTGGCACCGGTCGGATTCGGCTTGGCAGCCTGCACGCAACCGTTCGAGGCGCAGGATCCCCAGGCAACCACGGCTTTCGCTTTCTCGGCGGTCTCCTGGAGAATGCTCAAGAAGGTCTGCCCTCCGACGGTGCAGTAAACGCCACCATCCGCGGTGGGCGCATTGCCTTCGACCGCGAGCAGGTACTCGCCCGGATACTCCTTCATAATCTTCTTGCGAATTTCCTCACACTGCTCGCCTGCGGCCGCCTGCAGCGTGTCGTCGTAGTCGAGCGAGATCATGTTGAGGACGATGTCCTGCGCGATGGGGTGCGAAGAGCGAATGAAGGACTCACTGCAGCACGTGCACTCGAGGCCGTGCAGCCAAAGCACGGGAAGTCGCGGCTTGGCTTCGAGAGCATGCACGACCTGGGGAATCATAGTCGCTTCGAGACCCATGGCGGCGGTCATCGCGGTGCAGAATTTCAGGAAGTCTCTGCGATCAACGCCGTGGGATTTGAGAACGTCGTACGTCGAGGGCTTGCGTGGTGGGTACGCCATGAGGGATCCCCCGTAGAACCTAGTTTTGTACTGATGGGCCGGTCTGGGGGATTATTTGGTGTGACGAACGTGTTTTCTGTGACTCAGGTCACCCATGGATGTGAGGAGGGGGCGAGGCAGAACCTAGGCGGTTTCGTCGAGGTTGTGCTTCTGGTCGCCGTCGGGACTCTGAGGCTCGTCGTGCTTCTCTTCATGCTTGTGACGCTGGCGCGGTGGCCGCTGCTGCGGGTCGCGCGGCCCCTGCGAAGTAACCGGGAGCGGCACCGACGGCGGGCTGATGCGGTCTGTGGAGAAGTCGCTCACCTGCAACTCCTGCGACCCACGATACCGAAGACCCACTGGTCAGCGGACGTGGCAAATATGGTTATCGGCCAGTCTGTGGAAAACTCCAATAGGCAACAGGAAACTCCTGATCGGGGCGGGCGAGTCGCCCACCCCTCACTCTCCCGGCTAGAAGGACAGCTTCGACAAGTACTGGTAGCTCTGCCGTATCTCCTCGAGCGGCGACTTGGGTTCGTCGTCCTCAACGAAGTAGTGCTTGATGCCGCCGAGGCCCGATTTGGCGAAGATGCGCTTGAAGTCGATGACGCCGCTGCCCACAGCGACCATGCCGACCGTCACGTTATCAATGGTGACGGGCGAGCCGTCGGCGGAAGTTGGGACCTTGCTGACATCTTTCACGTGCACGAGCGGAAAGCGGCCCGGGTACTTGGCGAAATACTTTATGGGATCCTGGGCGGCAATGGTCATCCAGCACAGGTCCATTTCCATTTGAACCAGGTGCGGGTCGGTGCTTTCGAGCAGGATGTCGTACGCGTACTTCCCGTCGATCTTGATGAACTCGAAATTGTGATTGTGGTAGGCGAATTGGATGCCGGCTTTCTTGGCGGCTTCGGCAGCGCGGTTGAAAGTATCGGCTGCCTGCTTCCAGCCTTCGGGCTTGGCGCGAATGGCGTCGTCAATCCAGGGGCAGACGATGTACCTGTGGCCAACCGTGTTGGCGGCTTCGAGCACGCCGGGCCACTTGTCGCCTAGGACGTCGTAGGGAATGTGGCAGGCGGGCGCGCTCAGGCCGTTCTTTTCGAGAATGGCGCGCACCTGCTGGGGTGTGTGGTCGAAGTATCCGGCGAACTCGACTTCCTTGTAGCCGGCCTCAGCCACCTTGGCGATGGTGCCTTCGAAGTCCTTTTTCATTTCGCCGCGCACGGTGTAGAGCTGCAAACCGACGCGGGAGATCCTGTGCGTTTCGCTGGCCCAGGCTGCGCCCGTTCCGACCAGGGTGGCGGTTGCGGCAACGCCTCCGACAAAGTCTCTGCGGTTCATAGTTCGCCTCGTTTCATTTGTTGCACAGCGTAGTCACAGGCGCGCGCGGTGAGCGCCATGTAGGTGAGTGACGGGTTCACGCACGAGGAGGACGTCATGCAGGCGCCGTCGGTGACGAAGAGATTCGCGGCGTCGTGCGCCTGATTGTGCGCGTTGAGCACGGAAGTTCTCGGGTCACGGCCCATGCGGGCGGTTCCCATCTCGTGGATGGTAAAACCCGGCGGGCTGTCGTCGTTGAAGGTTTCAATATTCTTGGCGCCACAGGCGGCGAGCATTTCGGCGGCCGTGATGCCCATGTCCTTCAGCAAAGCGCGTTCGTTGTCGCTCCAGGCGCAGTGAATTCTGAGCGCAGGAACACCCCAGGCATCTTTCTTTTCGGGATCGAGTTCGACGAAGTTTTCTTGGCGCGGCAGGCACTCGCCGAAACCTCCCATGCCAAACTCCCAGGGGCCAGGGGCGCTGATCGCCTTCTTGAATTCGGCGCCGAAGCCGGGCATTTCGATGCCGCGGCCCCAGCCCTGGCGGCCCGCACCACCCTGGAATCCGTAACCGCGCAGGAAGTTCAGGTGCTTCGATTTCACATTGCGGAAGCGGGGAATGTAAATGCCGTTCGGGCGATGTCCGAGCGGCCTGCGATCCTCAAAACCCGGAATGATGCCGCTGGCCCCGGAGTCCATGCAATGGTCCATCAGGTTGTGACCAAGTTCGCCGCTGGAGTTGGCCAGGCCGTTGGGGAATTCGGCGCTCTTGGAATTTAGCAGGATGCGGGTGGATTCGAGAGCCGAGGCGCACAGGAAGATCAGTTTGGCGCGGAACTCCATGGTCTCGCGAGACTGACCGTCAATAACACGAACGGCAGAAACACGGCGGGTTTTCGCGTCGAAGTCCAGGCTGTGGACAACGCTGTACGGACGCAGAGTCAGTTTGCCGGTGGCCTGAGCCGCGGGCAGCGTCGCGTTCACGCTTGAGAAGTACGAGCGTGTGATGCAGCCGCGGTGGCAGGGACCGCAGTAGTGACACGGGTTTCGGCCTTTGTGAGCCTCGGTGAGAACGGCTGCGCGACCGATGGTGAGGCAGCGCTCACCGCCGAAGGTTTTGGCGATGACATCGCGCGCCATGGCTTCGACGCACGTGAAGTCCATGGGCGGGAGAAACTTTCCGTCGGGCAGTTGCGGCAGGCCTTCGGCGCGGCCGCTGATGCCGGCGAATTCTTCGACGTAGTCGTACCAAGACGCAATGTCCTGGTAGCGGATGGGCCAGTCAACGGCGACTCCGTCGCGGTCGTTGGCTTCGAAGTCGAGGTCACTCCAGCGGTAGGACTGCCGCCCCCACATGATGGAGCGGCCGCCAACCTGCCGACCACGAATCCACCGGAAGGGCTTGTCAGCAGGAGTGGTGTAAGGATTCTCCGTATCGTTGACGAAGAATTTGGCCGCCGGTTCGTCGCAGGCGTAGCACTTGCTCTGGATGGGCTGGTCTTTCGCCAGACGCTTGCGGTCGCCCATGCCGCGGAATAGTTGTTTCCAAACTGGAACGTGCTCGGCGTAGTCCTTGGTAGGATCAATGGGGCGGCCGGCTTCGAGAACGAGCGTCTCCAGGCCTTTTTCTGTTAGCTCCTTCGCGGCCCATCCGCCGGTAATGCCGGAGCCGATGACGATGGCATCGTAGGTCTTGGTGGCCATTTAGTCAGACTCCTTTCCCGCCAGCGGCGCGCACATGTCGTGAGATTCGGGAATGATCTGGTAGTGCAGCGCCTGTTGGGCTCCGGCCTGCGATGTGAAGTAGCCGAGCAAGGTGAGATGTTTCATGAGGGCGAAGAACGTCTCCGATTTAAGCGCGTGCTCTTCCTCGGCCTTGACGGCGATGGGGCGCTGCGCACGCCATGCGGCCAGTTCATCGTCCAACTCTTTGAGGAGTTCGAGTTGCTGGGTGGCTGCGGCATCGGCAAAGCTCTTTCCAAACAATGCCTGGCTGCGTGCATCGAGATCGGCGAGTCCTTTGACAAAATTCGCGCGCGACTCGTCGTCCATCCAGTCGGCCAGCGTAACGTCGATGAAGCGGTCGACGCCAACACTCTTTGCGCCGGGCGTATCCGTTTCCGGAATGATCAGCTCGGCGATCGCGATGACAGTCGCGTCCTGCTGCGGTGTCAGTATTTTCAGAACAGGATTTGCAGCAGCAGTTTGTTGCGCCTCGGCAAACATGGCCCAGGCTGCCTGAGGCAACAGTGGAAGAATCGAGGCTCCTGCCAGGAGCTTGAGAATGTCACGTCTTTGCATTCACTCACCCCGAGTGAAACTCCGCAGGTTGCGGAGCCAGATCAACCTTTGTGGCCGAAAGAACACCCTGAAAAGCGGGGCCATACTAACACAAAAACGATTTAGTAGGACACCTTATTCCAGGTTCCGCCCTGGCGATGGCTCTCCAGCATGGCGTCGATGATGCAGTTGGAACGGTAGCCATCCTCGAAGGTGGCCATGGTCGGCGGAATCGGTTCGGCCATTCCGCGACTGGACATAATCACCTCGTAGACGTCGTGCAACACATTGCAGAAGGCGTCCGACCAGCCTTCCTGATGACCTCCGGGAAGACTGGTGTAGTCGCGAATGTCTGGGTCGAGAAGCGAAGGATCCTTGGCGAGCACTGCATTGGGCTGATGACGATGTCCTATCCAGAGTTCGTTCTGGCGTTCCTGGTGCCAGCGCAAGGAAGCGCGCGCACCATTCACTTCCAGCCAGAGGCCATTCTTGTGGCCGGCGCAGACTTGGCCGATGGTGGCGCTCGCTTTGGCTCCGCCTTCGAAGTGGATCAGGATGCTGGCCAGGTCTTCGCTCTTGATCTCGACTTCTTCGGTGGCGCCGGTGGAGCGGGCAAAAGCTTCGGCGGAGCGAGTGGGGCGACGACGCTTCTTGATGACCGTGGTCAAGTCGGCAAGAACCGACTCGATGCGCAACCCGATCACGTGCTGGGCCAGATCGCACCAGTGGGAACCGATATCACCGAGCGCGGAGCTGGCTCCGCCTTTGTCAGGTTCGAGGCGCCAGGAGTAGTCGGTCGGCTCGAGCAGCCACTCCTGCTGATAAGCGCCGTGCACGTAATGCAGCGGTCCGAGTTCGCCGCCGGCAATCATTTGCCGCGCCTGCTGCACAAGAGGGTTGCCGCGATAGTTGAACGTGACAGCGTGGACGACTCCGGCTTCGCGGGCGGCTTGCCAGAGAGTGCGCGACTCAGCGGCGTTCATGGCGAGCGGCTTGTCAGAAATGATGTGCTTGCGACGCGCGAGAGTGGCGCGAATAACAGCCGCGTGCAGGTAGTTCGGCGTGGTGTTGTGCACGACGTGCACGTCGGGATCGGCGATGAGTTCTTCGTAGCTGCCGTAGGCGCGATCGGCGCCGTATTCTTCAGCCTTTTTCTGGGCCGATTCGAGGTTGGACGAGGCTACGGCAACCACGTTCACGTAGCCGAGGCGGCGCACGGCGTCGACGTGATGAGCGGCGACAAAGCCGGGGCCGATCAGGCCCATTCCTATGCGTCGCATGATTTGCCCTTCCAGTGAGAGTCGGTCATTTTTTTCACATCCCGCCGCGAGTTGTTTGCGTCACCATTTCTCGCGCTGCGCGCAGAGCTGCGACCGGATCGCCCTGAGGTTCGAACTCCATGGCGGCGTAGCCTTTGTATTTCAGGTCGGCAAGCTTGCGATAGATCGACGCGTAGTTGATCTCGCCTGTGCCGGGCTGGTGGCGTCCAGGAACGTCGGCAATGTGCACTAAGCCGACGAGATCGATGTTCCTCTCCAACTTTTCGATCAGATTTCCGGCG
>Ga0075028_100000939_pt1 | contig 10449 bp, 10 predicted proteins | sample LitLauG_LLR_2014_FD_71390 | JGI IMG/M metagenome (GOLD analysis project Ga0075028, IMG submission 71390) | Freshwater sediment microbial communities from Pennsylvania, USA - Little Laurel Run_MetaG_LLR_2014 | ecosystem: Environmental > Aquatic > Freshwater > Creek > Sediment | place: USA... | reverse complement strand
ACGCTCTGCCTTTCCAGGCTGGTATGCTGCTCGCGCAAATTACCAAGTTCCGCGACGGGTTGCTGCATCAGACGGATCCCGTCCGCGAACCGTTTTAGTTTCAGCTCGCGCGGAATCGACTGCACACCCCGCCACGGGTCCGTTGGCACTTTGCCCGCGTAATCCCAGTTAACGAGCCAACCCAGCCATATGCGCCTGCCATCCGATTTCGGTATGCCCGAGAATGATGTGGAAGCGTAGAAGTCTTTTCCATAATCAGACCACAAGACCTGATCCTTGGAATTCTCACTAGTGAAGGTCGAACCGTCGAACTTGCCGATGAAATACTGATCGCCGGAGCCACCCGCCACACCCCCCGGGTTCAAGTTGACGCTGAGCACCCAGCGCGTTTGGCCTGGCTCGCCTTCGACCGGCAATTCGAACAGGTCAGGGCACTCCCAAACCCCTCCGGTGGCAGCGGCGGGACCAAAATCACTGAGCGGAGTCCAGCGCTTGAGGTCCGTGGAACCGAAAAAGCGAACCTTGTGCTGCGAAGAGAGTACCGTGACCATCACCCACTTGTGCGTTCCTTCGTGCCAGAATACTTTGGGATCGCGAAAATCCTGGAGGTGGAGGTCGATGACTGGATTGCCCGAGTACTTGGTCCAGGTGCGGCCATTGTCATTGCTGTAGGCCACGTTCTGATTCTGCAGCGCGCCGGTGTATCCCGTGTAGATAGCGACCAGGCAGGACGAATCGTCGGCACGCGAACCGCGGCAAAACCCACTGCTGTTATGCCAGTCCACGACAGTGCTTCCGGAGAAAATCATGATCCCATTCTCTTCCGGAATGGCAACCGGCAGATGCTGCCACCGGACCAGATCGCGGCTGACCGCATGTCCCCAACTCATATGGCCCACTCGTTTCCGAACGGGTTGTATTGATAAAACAGGTGGTATTCGCCCTTGTAGAAGATGGGGCCGTTGGGATCGTTCATCCAGTTCCTGGCGGGGGTGAAGTGGAACTGAGGGCGATAGGGTTCGTCGTAACTTTGTGAGGCTTTCGTACCGGCTATAAGCCATCCGCTGAGCAATAGCCAAGCGCCAGCGAAAAAGACGGGGAACCTACTCCACCCGTGTTGCATTGGTTGTTCCTCCGGCGGCCGAAGTGCATTGGACGCTCGCTGGGCTGCGCCGCGATGGTATACAGAGGGGGGCGCATCGTGCGGGCGATGCGCGCCTTAGCCCGTCTGTGCACGAGAAACGTACACGCGTGTTCAACCGGGTTTCGATCAGAAGGTGATTCGCGCGCTGAGCCGAATAGTCCTCGCTTGTCGCGAACCGACGGCTTTCCCAAACTTACCGTCTGCTAGGTTGGTAACCCAGTTTGTCAGATTGACGCGGTTAAGGAGGTTGAAGAACTCGCCCCGGATCTGCAAGTTAGCCCCCTCACTCGAGAACCACGGCAGGCGGTTATTCTTCGCCAGCGACAGGTCAACCTGCGCGAAACCGGGCCCACGGAAGGTGTTCCGACCGAGATTTCCCTCAACTCCGCACGGTACGGCAGTCGGACATGGAGAAGGAAAATCGGAGGCGCTGAACACGCCCTTTATGTAATCAGAACGGCTCAACCCGGTCTTTGTATGGCCAAATGATGGGGTATTGGGAAGGTCGTAAGTGTTGCCGTCCAAGTTGTAGTCCGTCGCCGGACCTCCCGCGATAAAGACCGTCTGCGGCGTACCACTTTGGAACGAGGCTAAACTGCTGAGTTCCCATCCCCCCAGGGTTCTGGCCACAAACGCATTGTCGGTCTTCGGCTTCGGAATGTCCCAGTTGAAATTGAAAGACAGCTGCTTGGACACATCCTGATCAGACAGACCGCGCTGGAAGCTAATGTTATAGGCATCAAACACATTGGCGTTTTCAGAACATTTGTTGCAGCCTGGTGCCGCGCCCATCAGGTCCATGGTCTTGCCTTTGGTAAAGGCGGCTTGGAAGCTATAACCAGCGTCGAACCGCTTGCGAACCAGGAATGTGCCTCCATTAAACGAGGAGTGGTTGCTGTTGTCAGCGTAGTTGATCCGTCCGAAAAATGTATTGGGGCGGGTGACGACAAAGGTCACTGGATCACGGTCTCCCACAACACGGTTACGGTCGATGATCGAATAGAGATGGACGCCAGTGGAACCGGTATAGTCTGCCTCCACGATCCAGCTACGGCCGAAACTTCGCTGCACACCCAGGAACCAATTCTCAGCATATGCCTGCTTCAACCCGGGAGCTGGTCCTCCGATGTCGACCTGTGCACCGAGGGGTCCGCCCCGCTCATTAAATTGACCGGGCGACAAGGGAGGGATTGGACAGTTGAACGGAAATGTGCCGGAAGCACAGAGCCCATAGACTGGCTGGGGCCCTGAGGGATTGTGAATGTCGGCTGTAAGAGACGCGCCAAAGGGCGGGTTATTACGAGTTGTATCGCTCCAGACATCGTTACCGCCGCGGTTAAAGAAGATGCCGAAGCCGCCGCGGACAGACCAGTTCTCAACCGGCTGCCAGGCAAAACCGAAGCGCGGTGCGAAGTAGTATATTTTGTGATCCTGAAAATACTGCTTCGCGGGTCCGAAGGCAGCGTGCCTATACTACTTCCGGACAATTTGCTGAGAGATAAGCTCATGCACGATCCTCTGCGGCCGCAGTACCATCTGCTGCCCCAGGCAGGATCAGTTGGCGATCCATGCGCGCCACGATTCTTTCGCGGGGAGTACCACGCGTTCTTTCACGGTAACTTTGGCGGAAGAGGCTGGGCACATGCCATCAGTTCCGACCTCGTCCATTGGAGACATAGGCCCATCGCACTCTCGCCCACGGCTGGCAGTTACGATGCGTATGGCACCTTCACCGGTGGCGTGCTGCCGGGCGGCGAAGGTGCCAGCATCATCTACACCGGCGTGACCAAGGTCCCGAGGGAGCAAGAGACGATCCGGGCGGAGGGTCTACGGGAAGTGCAGTGTATCGCAACATCGATGGACGACGACCTTCGAACCTGGAAGAAACGGGATAAGCCCGTGATCGACGGTCCGCCGCCGGGCTTGAAAATTACGGGCTTTCGCGACCCGTTCTCGTGGAAGGACGGCGACACCTGGTATGTAGGTGTCGGTTCGGGCTTCCCACAGATTGGGGGGGCCGTGCTGCTCTATCGCTCAGTGGACACGCTAAATTGGGAGTACGTCCATCCGCTGGCACAGGGAACATGGAACGGCCAATCATTTTCCAACCCAGTGCCCAGTAGTGAGATGTGGGAATGCCCGGACTTCTTCCCCCTCGGGGACAAACATGTTCTCCTCTACTCCACGGAATACACTACGCGCTGGGAGGTTGGTACCTACGATAAGCTCAACCTCCGCTTCCACTCCGAGAAAAAAGGATTGCTGGACCATGGTGCTTATTACGCACCGAGGAGCATGTCCGATGGCAACAATCGACGAATTCTATGGGGGTGGGTACAGGAGACCCGTTCCCGCACTGATATCGAACAGGCGGGATGGTCCGGGAGCATGTCTCTGCCGCGGGTGCTGACGCTTGGTATGGAGAATGACCTGCAGATGGAAGTCGCTCCAGAGTTTGCATCGTTGCGGCAAAGCACGATTGTGGTCAAAGAGCCGCGTAACTCGACCGAGCTCAGCGATGCACTCTCACATGCGACCATTCACAATCGAGCGGCAGAGATTAGTTGCACCTTCAAAGCACGGGAAGGCATCTGCGGACTTGAACTGCAGCTGCAATCAGGTACAGGCACGACCTCACTATTCACCGTTGCGTACTCACAGGCGAATGGTGCGCCTTTCGTAGTTATTGGAGACAAATTGCTGCCCCTCAGCCCGGACCGTGATGGACTTTCAACGCTGCATCTCTGGATAGACGGATCGGTGATCGAAACCTTTATCGACAAGAGGCAGGTAATCACAACGAGGTGCTACGCGGCACCAGCCGGACCCGCTGAGATCCGGGTGGTGTGGAACGGAGCCTCCAATCTGCTGAAGAATCTCAATGTATCGGCTATAGGGCCAATCTCGAGTGATCGTTTGACGACCTGAGCTTAAGGCACTCACTTGGTTTTGCGCTAAGCGGGCTCAAGCACGCAAGCGGAAGCTCTAAAGTGTTAAGTTGAGCGACTGCCCTTTCGGAAAAGGAGACGCGTAGGCTTTGAGCGTCTCGGCGAACGGCGGTGGTGCGATCAGCAGGCTGGAGCCGAAGAGGAACTCCGTGCCGATAGTCGCAGATCTGAGTCTGGACCACACTTACGCCGCACACTGAGAAGAACGGGCTAATCATGAATCTGAGGATCTCACTCTCGGCACTCCCAGCCTTTGCGGTGCTGGTCGCGCTCGCAACTTTTTCCCAAGAACGCAGAGTGACCTCGGAGTCCAAAGCTTCTGATCCGGCCCCCCCGAAGGTCGAGTTCGTGGACATCGCCGCGCGCGTTGGGTTGATGGCGAAGACCGAGGATGGCGGCGAGAAGGCGAAGGCGTTCATCATCGAGACCACGGGCAGTGGTGCCGCTTTTATCGATTATGACAACGACGGTTGGCCCGACATCTTCCTGGTGAATGGAACCACGCTCGAAGGTTTTCCCAAAGGCCAAGAGCCAACCAGCCATCTTTACCATAACAACCATGACGGTACCTTTACGGACGTGACAAAAAAGGCCGGTGTAGCGCTCACGGGCTGGGGCCAAGGAGTCTGTGCTGGCGATTACGACAATGACGGCTGGGTGGACTTGTACGTCACATTTTGGGGGCACAACATACTGCTTCATAACAATGGCGACAGCACTTTCACCGACGTTACGAAGAAGTCGGGACTGTGGCACGATGACGTACGCTGGAGCACAGGTTGCGCTTTTGTTGATTACGATCGAGACGGTCATTTGGATCTTTTTGTGGCCCACTACGTAGGTCTTGATCTTGCCAAGACACCCACGCCTGGAAGTAGGACTTCCTGCCAATGGAAAGGACTTCCCGTTATGTGTGGCCCGCGGGGCTTGAAAGGCACGCACAGTTCGCTGTATCACAATAATGGGGATGGCAGTTTCAGTGATGTCAGTGACAAATCGGGAGTCGCCAACACGGAACCATACTATTGCTTTACGGCCCTGACGGGAGACTTCGACGGCGATGGATGGCCGGATATTTACGTGTCCTGTGATTCCACTCCCGGCATGCTTTTTCATAACAATCGCAATGGCACGTTTAGTGAAATTGGCGTCGCTGCTGGAGTAGCGTTCAACGAAGACGGGCGCGAGCAAGCCGGTATGGGTGCCCATGCCGTGGATTATGATGGCGACGGCTGGCTGGACATCATCAAGACGAACTTCTCTGATGATACCGCTACCCTCTACCACAACAACGGCGATGGCACTTTCACTGACGTAACTCTTGCAGCAGGGCTAGGTGCGAATACGCAGTTTTTGGGGTGGGGCACACTGTTTGTCGACGTTGATAACGATGGCTGGCCCGATCTCATTATGGCCAACGGGCATGTCTATCCTGAAATTGAAGGGAAGAGCTTGAGTGCAAGCTTTCGACAACGCAAGATCCTCTATTGGAACCAGCACAACGGGAAGTTCAAGGATATCTCGCTTGAAGCGGGACCAGGTATCACGACGCCCTTCAATAGTCACGGCGTAGCTGCTGCCGATTTCGATAACGATGGTGCCGTGGAGATCCTTGTAAACAACAGCCACGACGCTCCCAGTCTGTTGAAGAACTACGGGACACACGAAAACTGGATTCTGTTGAAACTCATGGGAACAAAGTCAAACAGAGATGCAATCGGAGCCCGCGTGATCCTGGTCGCCGACGGCCATCAACAGTTGCAGGAGCTGCGCAGCGGCGGCGGCTACATCTCCCAGAGTGATTTTCGCTTACACTTCGGGCTTGGTAAGGCAGCCAAGGTTGATAGGCTGGAGATCCGCTGGCCGAGCGGACTCGTCGATAAATTGGAGAATGTGCAGGCCAATCAGATCGTCACGATCAAAGAAGGTGCGGGCATTCTCAGACGTTGATTTGCTCTGTTATGCGAAGGGCGATCGATTATCCGGGCAGAGGTCGTGGCTCCCCGGGACAGACGAAATCCCTCAAATTCGTTGATGGACTAATGGACTCGTCTTTGTAGATCCGCTCGGCGCCCATCTGCTTCGCGGAGAGCACACCCAGCAAGCCAACCGCACCGTCACCGACAAGCGCAACCGTCTTACCCGGCTTCACGTTCGCCGCATCCGCGGCAAACCATTCAGTGCCCATCGCATCGGAGAGCGCCAACAGACTCGGCACCATCTCGCCGGAGGGAACGTCCACCAGGGTGCCATCAGCGAGTGGCACGCGCAGCAGCGGCGCCTGCGCCGTGCCGACGAACTCCGCGTGCTGGCAAGAGGACTGATAACCGATCTGGCAGTTTGGGCAGGTGTTGTCGGAGGCGAAGAACGATCCGATGACGAACTGACCGGGCTTGATGGAGGTGACTGCGCTGCCGACCTCCTCAACGATGCCGCAGTACTCGTGCCCCATCGGGGTCGGCTGGGTAATCAGCTGGATGCTGCGGTACGGCCACAAGTCGGAACCGCACACGCATGTGGCCGAGATCCTGATGATGGCATCCGTCGGCTTCATGATCTTTGGCGTTTCGCGCTCCTCGAAACGCACATCTCGTGGCCCGTAAAGGACGGCTCCTCGCATGGTTTCCCCCCTTTGCATCAACGCATGACGAAGCCGCCGTCCACCGAGATGGACTGACCAGTCACGTAGCTCGCAGCATCACTGCAAAGCCACAGAACAGCATCAGCAATCTCCTCGGGGCGGCCAACCCGTCCCATCGGGATGCTCTTTTCCATCGCCTTGAGGGCCTCACCTTGACCGGCCGCGACCATCTGGTCGGCCATCGGTGTCCAAATGAGCCCTGGACATACGGCATTGATTCGAATGCCCCGTGCAGCGCATTCCAGAGCCGCGCTCTTGGTGAACCCAATGACTCCGTGCTTGGCGGCGTGGTAGATCCCACGTTCGGCACCTCCCACAAGTCCTCCAAGCGAAGAACAATTGACGATGGTTCCACTTCCTTGTTTGCGCATCTGTTGCAGCTCGAACTTCATGCAACTCCATACACCTTGGAGGTTGATCCCCATCACCCGGTTGTAGTCTTCCCGGGTAGTATCAGCAGTCTCTGCGAGAACATTTTGAACGCCAGCATTGTTGTAAGCCGCATCGAGCCGCCCGAAAGTAGCGACCGTCTGTTTCACCATTGCCTCCACTTGCGCGTCGTTGGACACGTCACAGCGGACGGCCAGTGTCTTATGGCCTTTATTGGCAAGCTCTTGGGCTGCGGATTGCGCGTCTTTCTCATTCCAGTCCGCTAACACCACGGAGGCACCTGATTCAGCAAACGCCTTGGCTGTCGCAAGCCCCAATCCAGATGCGGCGCCTGTAACCAGTGCAACTTTGTTTTCAAAAGACCGATTCATAAATGAATTCCTCTATTTGTGGACGGATTCCACTTTCAGGCGATCTGCTCACCTGTTTCTTGAACAACCCCTCGCTTGCTGTCACCGATACGTCATTCGTTCTAGTTCTTCCGGGTACCGGGCGCCTTGCACTGTGATCTTTGCGGTGGCGACGTCGAGTTCCCGGAGATCATCCGGGGTGAGTTCGATGGCAAGCGCTCCGATGTTCTCTTCAAGGCGCTCCAGTTTCGTGGTGCCGGGAATCGGAACGATCCAGGGTTTCTGTGCAAGGAGCCAGGCGAGCGCGATCTGAGCGGATGTCACATTCTTCTTCGAGGCGAATGCAGCAATCAGATCCACCAGAGCGCGATTTGCCTTGCGGGCTTCAGGCGAGAAGCGGGGGAAACTGCCACGATTGTCCTCTTGGTCAAACTGCGTGTTTTCCGTAATCGTCCCCGTGAGGAATCCCTTGCCAAGCGGACTGAACGGAACAAGGCCGATGCCAAGTTCTTCGAGCGTGGGAATGATTTCTTCTTCCGGGCGCTTCCACCAGAGCGAGTATTCACTTTGAAGCGCCGTCACCGGCTGAATTGCGTGTGCCCGGCGGATGGTCTGTGCCCCCGCTTCAGACAGTCCGAAGTACTTCACCTTGCCTTCCTGAATCAAGTCCTTCACCGCTCCTGCCACGTCTTCAATGGGCACATTCGGATCGACGCGATGCTGATAGAGCAGATCGATGGTGTCGACCTTGAGCCTTCTCAGCGAGCCATCGACGGTCTCTTTGATGTACTCCGGCCGGCTGTTCAGACCGACTGGATGCGGATCTTTTTCGGAGTCAATCTGGAACCCGAACTTGGTCGCGATCACCACCTGGTCACGCATGGGAGCGAGAGCCTCGCCCACGAGCTCTTCATTCACGAACGGACCGTAAACTTCAGCGGTATCGAAGAAAGTGACGCCGCGTTCGACCGCTGCCCGAATGAGCGCAATCATCTCCTGCCTTGTCCCTGCCACTGTGCCGTGACCAGGACTCAACCTCATGCAGCCAAGCCCCATGGCCGAGACTTCAAGATTGCTCTTTCCTAGTTTGCGTTTCTGCATAGCTTTCCTTCTTTTGCACAGCTTCCTGCGACGCAATAGCTAAGGCATCGATGCAATTCGATCAATAATGCTCCCACATCACCGACCAGTGTTCATCGAGCCAAGCCGACCGGATGATCAGCTTCCCGTCTGCGGTGAACTGGTAAAGGCGAGGAAGGTCCCTACCGACAAGCAAGTCGCCGGTAATCGATCCCTGCACGTGATGGGTCAGCGTGTGCCTCGCTTCATCCACGTCGTAGCTCCCGAAAGAAGCTTCATACCCATCCAGGACGTACTGGTTGGATTGGTTATTTGCTGACTTGGGATACATCAGTTGCACAGACATGTGGCCGTCTCGTGTGTAGATCAGCATGCCTTTCGGCTGCGGGATATCAGTCGGCGCGCCGGGTTCTGGTGAGTCGATGTGCTCAAGGTGCCACGCTCCGATCAGTCTTTCTTTATCGGAGACATGCCGTGCTTCTTGGGTCTTTGCAGACTGAACGTGCACAATACCTGCGATTGCCAAAACCACGATCCACACACCATAACGCAAAGCTTTCATTGTCGATTCCTCTTGGCGTCTGCCGCTCATCGGCCCACCAGCTGTTCATGGAACTTTGGATACCGAGCACCTTGGAGCGCGATCTTGCCAGACGCGTCCTCGAGGGTGCGCACATCGTCCGGTGTTAGTTCGACGGCCGCGCCACCAAGATTCTCTTCCAGGCGGGCCAGCTTGGTTGTGCCGGGGATGGGGACGATCCACGGCTTCTTCGCGAGCAACCAAGCGAGTGCGATCTGGCCCGGCGTTACTTTCCTTTGCACTGCGAACGAACTCACCAGATCAACCAAAGCCTGGTTCGCTTTGCGATTCTCCGGGCTGAACCGGGGAACGCTGCTGCGGAAGTCTGCACTGTCGAACTTCGTGTTGGCGTCGATCTTGCCTGTCAGGAAGCCTTTACCGAGCGGGCTGAACGGAACGAATCCGATCTCAAGCTCCTCGAGGGTTGGCATCACCGTCTCTTCCGGCTCACGCCAGAACAGCGAGTACTCGCTCTGAAGTGCAGCGACGGGCTGAACTGCATGGGCCCGTCGGATAGTCTGCACCCTCGCTTCGGAGAGACCAAAGTGCTTCACCTTGCCTTCCTGAATCAATTCCTTTACAGCGCCCGCAACATCCTCGATCGGAACATTCAGGTCGACACGATGTTGATAGAAGAGATCGATAGCATCAACCTTGAGACGCTTGAGCGACTGTGCTGCAACCTGCTTGATGTGTTCAGGCCGGCTGTTCAGCGCGCTCCATTTGCCCCCATCGTCGGGGTTGGGTTCCCCATCCGAACTTCGTCGCGATGACGACGTTCCCTCGAAATGGAGCGAGAGCTTCACCCACAAGTTCTTCGTTCAGCAGCGGGCCGTAGACCTCAGCGGTATCGAAGAATGTCACTCCTCGCTCCACGGCGGCGTGCAGAAGAGCAATCATCTCCTGTTTATCTTTTGGCGGCCCGTAGGACCAGCTCATTCCCATACAGCCAAATCCGATGGCCGATACTTCGAGATTGCTTGCTCCAAGTTTGCGCTTTTGCATTGTGATTACTCCTTGTGTTGCCAAATCCGGAGGAACCGGGTGGGAATGGCATTCGGCACTTTCAGAACTCCTCATTACGATTCCAAAGATACGGAATGTCGGTTTGGTTGCGCTTTCCCAATACTGCCGATTCTTTGCCTAATCCTGTCGCATGTTCTGATTTTGTGTACGGTTTAGCCGGACGGGTAGTACCCTAGCAGGCTGCGGAAAAATGAACCAAGGTAGTAATTTCAGGGGGTTTTGAGTCGAAAACGCTCATGTAAGTTGTTGAATCTTGGTTCGAAGAAATAGTTGAATTACCAACTTGAGTC
>Ga0075028_100000938_pt1 | contig 10452 bp, 3 predicted proteins | sample LitLauG_LLR_2014_FD_71390 | JGI IMG/M metagenome (GOLD analysis project Ga0075028, IMG submission 71390) | Freshwater sediment microbial communities from Pennsylvania, USA - Little Laurel Run_MetaG_LLR_2014 | ecosystem: Environmental > Aquatic > Freshwater > Creek > Sediment | place: USA... | reverse complement strand
GCCGTCAATCAGGCCGGGCAGCACCGTCGATTTGCTCAGGTCAATTATTTTTGCGCCGGACGGAATCGTAACCTTATCGGCGGGGCCGACTTCGGTGATTTTGTCGCCGGTGATGAGAACCACCTGATTGGAAAGGTTGGTGCCGGATTTCGGATCGAACAGTTTGCCCGCGCGGACTGCCGTGACTTGTCCTTGCGCGGATGCTGCAACGGCCGCCGCCAAAATCAGGGCAGCGATACTCAACGCGCCTTTCATTCGTTTCATGGAGCCTCCGTAGCGAATCAGAATGCGGGTCCGGACTTTGCGGTTGCGAATCGATTTCCAGCGGTGCTTTTATTCGTCGAAAAGAGCCGCCGCCGGTTTGTATCCGGCGGCGACTCCTCCCGTTTCCTGCGGGTTGCGCGAATTGCTACTTGCTGTAAATCAACAGACGAAACGTTCCGGGCGTGGCCACGGGCTGCGGATTGGGCTGCTTCTCCGTAGCCGCCGGGGCCGGACCGAAATCCGAGGTGGTCAGGAACAGTTTGTGGGTTTTGGGGTCCAGGCCCATGGTCTTGGCGCCGAACTCGGTCTTGATGGTTTCCACTTCGCTGAACTTGTCCTTGGAATCTTCATGGAAAATGTGCAGTGTGCCTTCGCGAGTCGCGGCGGCAACCATATTGTTGGACGCATCGAACACGTTGGCATCGACGCGGTCGCCGATCGGGAAGCCATCGCCGATCACCTTGCCGGTGTCCGCATCCATCATCACCATCGTCTTGGGTCCACGGCCGCCAATGAACAGGCGGCGGGTCTTGCGGTCCATGGTGATCGAGGTGGGCGCGCCGGACGGAGCCACGGGGAAGTGCGACTTGATGGTCATTTCCTTGGCGTCGATGGCGACGATTTCGTTGTTGGATTGAATCGTGTCATAGATCATGCCCTTGCCGTCGGCAATGGCCTGTTCCGGCCCGCCGCCGAGAGGAATGCTCTTGATCACAGTTTCCTTCACCGGATCGATGACAGTGGCGGTCTTCTGGCTGCCGTTGAACACAAAAATGTGCTTGGTAACTGGTTCATAGAGGATCCAGTCAGCATCTTCTTCCGCCTTGATCGTGCCGGTCTGCTTCAGCGTTTTCAGGTCGAACACGATGACCGTCGCGGCATCGCCATCGGTGATGAAGCCCTTGTTCAGTTCCGGCACCAGCGCCACGCCATGCACGCGCTTCCAGTCCGGACCCGTGATCTCGCCGACTTTTTCGCCAGTGTCCGCGTTTACCACGTGCACCACGGTCATTTCCGTGAAGAACATGCGGCGCGACGCAGGTTCGGGGATCACGTAGTCAAAGTATTCCCGTGTGGCGCCGGCGCCGGGTGCCGCGCCGTAGGTTACTTTCTTGGTCTGGTGATAACCGCTGGCCGCCAGGACGCAGGCTGCGGAGGCTGCCGTTGAAACTAGAATTGCAAGTTTTGCGTAACGCGATACCTTCATTCATTCCTCCATCGATTTCGAATAGCACAGCCGCCACGGGCTGTGTGCCTTTTTGCACGGTGCTCTAGACTTCGCGCAACCGTCCCCTGAACGGGTTCGCATCACGAGCGGCTATGCTGGAAAGGCTTTATGGAACCCCAGCACTTTACTCCAGTTAGCCTGAAAATTCCCTTAAATTAAGGGGCAATTTCCCCTCGGTTGAACCGGTTCGGGGCAGGGTGTAGGGCTCGGAAAACGTTCCTCTTTTTTGCTCCGGGCCGGGGCCTATCAAAACAACCTTTGAGGCGCCGGGCGAGCCCGGCGCGGCCTGAAAGAGCAAATGCCCGCCCGCTCAGGTTCGGCGGACGGGCATTTGCGATTTACCGGTGCGCCGGAAACTACCAGTTCAGCTTAAGGGCGAACTGGATTTCTCTTGCCGGCGTTTGCAGGTTGGCTACCGACGTGATGTTCCCGAGGCCGTTGTATGCGCCGCTCGGGCTGATCAAGCCGGCGTTGGTGTCGCCGCTGTTCGGTTGCGGCGGGTTAAAGTTGGCGTGGTTAAAGATATCGAAAATCTCCGCGCGGAACTGCACGTTGAACTGCTCCGAAATTCTCCTGATCGGGAAAATCTTGTGAACGGAGAAGTCCGTGTTGATGAAGTGAGGTCCGTTAATCGTGTTCCGGCCAACGTTGAACGGCATGAGGTTGGTGCAGTAGGTCTGGCCAGATGCCGCCAACGGCACGAAGGTTGGTTTATGTGTTACGGGGTCGACGGTTCCAGCCTTTGGAATGTCATTGCAACCGTAGGGTAGCGACGCCAGTGCGGAAGTAGGCACCGAGGGTTCGGTAAAGCAATTCTGGTTGAGGAAGCCTACCGTGGGTCCGCCAACCTGGTAGTTGATTGCGTTGCAACCCGGGATCCTGACCAACGGGCCAAACGGATCGGCACCGCCGTTGTTCAAGCCCAAAGGATCGCCGGAATTGGTGACAGTGGTCGGGGTCCCACTGTTGTAAGCGAGGATGCCGCCCAGTTCCCAATCGGCCAGCGCTTCCTTCATGAAGCCGTTCCACGATTTTGGAGTGGGGATCGTGTACAGGGCGTTGAGGGACAGCGTGTGCGTGATGTTGAAGTCCGACGGGCCGTAATACGCTTTCGGCAGCCACCAGATGGGCGAGTTGATGCCGTTGGCGAAGGTGTCTCCGGCGATCGTTTGCGAGTCGTCATCCTGCGACTTGGAGAATGTATAGGCGAGCTGGAACTGGAAGCCGTGGGCAAATTTCTTGTCCAGGTTCACGTTCAGGCCGTGGTAGTTGGAATCGGTGTTCCAGAAGATGTAACGCACCACGCCGACGCTTGGGTTCGCTTTTACGCCACCCGTATTCGGAAACAGGTACCCGTAGGGAGTGACTGCCGCGGGAGTTGCCGAGCCGGGAGCGCCTACCATGTTGGCGTCATCGCCACGCATGAGGAGGTGCAAGCCGTGCGAACCCACGTAACCGACAGTAAGGGACATATCGGTAGTGAGCTGGCGCTGTATGGAAAGATTCCACTGTTCCACATAGCTCCGGTGCGGCGCACCTTCGATTGTGGACAAGGACAGTTTGCTGTTCGTGGAATTCAAGAGCTGCACGCCTCCTTCCTGCGCCTGGAACGGCCCGGTAAAGCCCGCTTGTGGAGGTTTGAAGCTGTTGATGCCGTCAATACTCTTGAAGATGAAGAACGGGGCAGCCTGGTTCTGCTGCAGCAGGAAGTAGCCCGCGAGTGGATCGACGTCGTACAAGCCGACGCTGCCGCGCACCGAACTCTTGCCATCCTTGAACGGATCCCAGGCGAATCCGATGCGGGGTTCGAAGTTGTGCAGAGTCGGGTTCTTGTAATAGGGTCCCACGCCGCCGCAGCTGGAACCAGCCTGGGCCGGGATGGGAGCCGTGAACTGTACGCCGCACGTCGGAGCAGTCGCGGAAATGCTCGACAAATTGGTGATGCGGCCCTGACCGTCTTTCAGCACGGTGGTCGGCTCGTAGCGCAGGCCGAGGTTCAGAGTCAGGTTGGATTTGATTTTCCAGTCATCCTGAGCGTAGAAGCCCATCGACGTTTGGCGGAATTCCCGAGGGTTATCCACGATGTTGACCAGACCAGCTTCATAGTGGCTGGGTTCACCCGCCAGGAACTGCAGGATTCGATTGTTCTGAAGCGGAGCGAGGTCCGATGCTTTGTTATTGAAAATGTAGCGGCCGCCAGGGCTCTGGAAGGTGTGCTGGTTGTACAGCATGCGCTCCACGCTCACGCCAAACTTGAACGTGTGCGCCCCGTGCACCCAGGAAGCGTCGTCCGCATACTGGTACGAGTTCCAGGTGTGCAGGTAGTGGGAACTGGCGTTGGTCCCGGCAAAAAAGTCCGTGATTCCGCCGCCCACCGACAGGCGCGGAGCAGCCTGTCCGGCGAGTCCGCCGAGCGTCAGGTCGCCGCCCGCGGGATTGATCGCATTAGGCGTGAAGTTGTTTCTCACGTTGTCACGATTGAAGCCCACGCGAGCGGTGTTCACGAACGTGTTCGTGAAGGTATGGCTTTCCTCGATGGCGATCGTGGTTCGCGAAGTGGTGGATTCCGTGGCCACGTCGTTGAACGCGTCCGGCTGCGTGAATGCGGCCTGGTCTCTCAGGAATGTTCCGAAGAGGTTGTCCTTATCGCCGATTCTGTAGTCCGTGCGCAACGTGCCGAAATTCTCAGGCGCGCGCTGCACACCGGAAAATAGGAACGTGGCGGTGTCAAGGTTGGCCTTCACGGCGCTGGAGGTTGGCCAAAGCTTGAGCAGCGCCGCGGAGTAGTCATTTACGCAAGTGTTTGCCAACGGCGAGAGGTAATGGCCCGGACTGCCGCCCAGATCGGTGCACACCGTTCCAGCCGGCTGGCCTGCAGCGGCTGCGGGATTGTTTGTCACGATCCCCAGCCGCGCGTTATCGGAAAATACCGTGGAGTTGCTGGTCAGGCCCTTCGTCTGGCGCAGGCCTTCATAGTCGCCGAAGACGAAAAGGCGATCTCTGATGATGCGTCCCCCCGCCGAAGCTCCGAACGTGTTGCGTTTGAACGGAGGATTGGCTCGGTTGTTGACGCGGTCGAAATAAGATCGCGCGTCCAGCGAAGCGTTGCGAAGGAATTCGTACACCGCGCCGTGAAACTGGTTGGTGCCGGAGCGGCTGACCGCGTTCACGACGCCGCCGGTGGCCCGGCCGTACTCGGCGGGGAAGCCGCTGGTGAGCACGGAAAATTCCTGAATCGCGTCGACGCCCAGGACGATGCCGATCACGTTTCCGGGAGCGGCCATCGCGTAATCGTTTACGTTGATGCCGTCAATGCGGTAGTTGTTGAACGTGGAGCGCTGGCCGGAGATGGTCATTTCGCCGCCGAAGCCGCGGTTGCCGCGCGCGGAAGTCGAGAAGGCCATCTGCGTCTGGATTTGTTTTACGCCGGGCTGCAATTGCGCGAGCGAAGTCCAGTCGCGGCCGTTCAAAGGCAATTCGCGCACGGTCTCCGCTTCGACCTGGCCGGTAACGGCCGAGGACGTCAAATCGATTTGCGGCGCCGAACTGGTGACTTGCACTTCCGTGGAAGTCTGGCCGACGCGCAGCGCGAAGTTCAGCTGCAACTGCTGGCCGACGTTCAGGGATAGACCGGATTGCACGTTCGTGGAAAAACCTGCCGCGGTGACTTTTAAAGTGTAATCGCCCGGGGCCAGGTTGGGAATCGAGTACAGACCGGCAGAATCCGAGGTTACTTCACGAACCGAACCCGTTGCGGTGTTTGTCGTGGATACTGTTGCTCCCGCAACGACGCCGCCCGAGGGATCTGAAATCGTTCCCGCGACGGTCGCTCCGGTGACCTGGGCCCTTGCAGCTACTGCGGACATGAAACTGAAGACCAGCGTGAAGAGTACAACCACACCCATACGAAACTTCAAAGACCATGCCACACCCATGCTACACCTCCGAGGATGAGCCAAAGCGGCCCATCGGTTGCAACCGGGATTTGGTTAATTGGCCTGACTACTAGATGAAACCACTCCACCGACTTGGGAGGGATAAAGACACTGTGCGGGTGAAATGTCAATCCCCTTACAAGGTCGTCAACTGTATACAGAATTTATTTCGGAGATAACTCCCGGGGTTTTTCTTTCGATTTGAATTTGTGGAGGGATCGTGAATTCAGTGGCGCATGCTTTAGCTTGCGCGGGGTGGTTTGCTTCAGCCAACTTCGCGGAATTGAACCGCCGCAAGCTAAAGCATGCGCCACGATTTTGTCATTCTGAGCGAGGCGAAGAATCTCTCTTCGATTTACGTGGAGGCAAGCACACAAACGAAGAGAGATTCTTCGCTTCGCTCAGAATGACAATGATTTGAGTTTTTGCGCAGCCGGTGAAGCCGCGGCCCACAAACCGTGAGGAAAACGCAGAGGAGAAAAAACACAAAGGCGAAAAACAAAGGCCCGTCTGCCGAAGCAGACGGGCCTTTGGGTTAGGTTGAGGTGCCTGGAACTAGAACTGCACCTTGAGGGCGAACTGCACTTCACGCGGCAATCCCGCCAGCAGCGAGATGTTTCCAACACCGGCGGAAGTTCCGTCGATGTTGTAGAGGCCCGCGTTGCAATCGCCGCTGCAGGGTTGCGGCGGCACGAAGTTGGAGTGGTTGAAGATGTTGAACATTTCCGCGCGGAACTGCACGTTGAACTGTTCCGAGATTCTCCGCACAGGGAATACCTTGTGCACGGAGAAGTCCATGTTCACGAACTTCGGGCCGGTAATGCTGTTGCGCCCGACGTTCTTTGGCGATAGGTTCGCGCAAAAGTTCGGCTTGGTTGGGTCATAGAGGAAGGCTGGGCCGGTGCCACCATTAGTCAGCTTGCCGTTATTCAGCGGGCTGTTGGCGAACGTGGAGTCCACCGAGAACGGTGCGCAGCCGTAGTTGAATGAGGCCAAAGCCGACGTCGGTACGCTCGGTTCAGCGAAGCAGTTTTCGTTGATGTACTGCGGAGTCGTTCCACCGATGACCAGCTTGGTGGCATTGCATCCCTGCAGCCGGACCAACGGACCGAACGCATCGGCGCCGCTGTTCCCGAGTCCCAGCGGATCGTCGTTGTTGATCGCTGTGGTCGGGGAGCCGCTGTTATAGGAGAAGATGCCTCCGACTTCCCAATCGGCCAGCGCTTCGGACTTGAATCCGCTCCATGACTTCGGAGTGGGAATCGTGTACAGAGCGTTGATCGTCAGGGTGTGCGCGATGTTGAAGTCCGAAGGACCATAGAACGCCTTGGGCAGGAACCACCACGGCGAGTTGATGCCGTTGGCGAAGGTATCGCCGGCGATGGACTGCGAATCGTCGTCCAGGGACTTCGAGAACGTGTAGGCAGCCTGGAACTGGAAGCCGTGAGAGAACTTCTTGTCCAGGGTCACGTTCAAACCGTTGTAGTGAGAGTCCGTGCTCCAGTTGATGTAGCGGATGACGCCCAGGGCCGGATTGACTTTTGCATTGACGGGATTCGGGTTCACTCCCGTCGGTGCAAAACCGACGTTGCAGGGGCCATCGGCGATTTTTCCATCAACTCCGCAAGGGAACAGGTAACCAAATGAGGTCGCCTGATAGGGAGCCGCGCTGCCCGGTGCGCCGGCCATGTTGCCGTCATCACCGCGCATCAGGAGGTGAACGCCATGCGAGCCGACATAGCCTACAGTCAGCGACAAGTCGCTCGTAATCTGGCGCTGCAACGTGAGGTTCCACTCTTCCACGTAGTTGCGGTGGGGAGTGCCCTCGATGGTGGACATAGCCAGCTTGCTGGTGAGCGAGTTTGTGAGCAGATTTCCGCCACCCTGGGGAACGAATTGATCCGGCGGCAAGTTAGCCCCACCGCTGATGCTCTTGAAGATCAGGAACGGAGCAGCCTGGTTCTGTTGCAGGAGGAAGTAGCCGGCGAACGGATCAACGTCATACAGACCGAAGCTACCGCGAACCGAGCTCTTGCCGTCCTTGAACGGATCCCACGCAAAGCCGACGCGGGGTTCGAAGTTGCGAAGCGTCGGGTTCTTGTAGTAGGGACCCACGCCGCCGCAGGCCGAACCCGGAATGGCCAGGATGGGAGCGGTAAACTGCACGCCGCAGGTCGGAGCCGTAGATGTGATCGTGGCCAAGTTGGTGAGTCGGCCCTGAGCGTCCTTCAGGACGGTGGTGGGCTCGTACCGCAGGCCCAGGTTCAGGGTCAGGTTGGACTTGATCTTCCAGTCATCCTGAGCATACAGACTGAACGTGGTCTGGCGGAATTCACGCGGGTTGTCGACCAGGTTGACCAGGCTTCCTTCGAAGGACTTGGCTTGGCCACCCAGGAACGATTGAAGGCTGCTGAACTGATACCTGCCAGCAGGTTCCTGGAAGGTATGTTCGTTGTAGAGCATGCGCTCCACGCCGCCGCCGAGCTTAATCGTGTGGGCGCCCTTGGTCCAGATGGCGTCATCGTAGTACTGATAGGAATTCCAGGTGTGGAGGTAATGCGATCCTCCGTTGGTGCCGCCAAAGAAGTCCGTGATTCCGCTGTGAACCGACAAGCGAGGAGCGGCCTGTCCGGGAATTGCGCCGATCGCCGTGTTTCCGGCCAGCGGATTGATCGCCGTTGGCGTGAACTGGTTGCGAACGTTGTCGCGGTTGAAGCCGACGCGTGCGGCGTTAACGAACGAAGAGCCGAACGTGTGGTTCTCTTCGATGGCGATCGTGGTGCGCGCCGTCGTGGATTGCGACAGAACGTCGTTATAGGCGTCCGGCTGGTTATAGATCGCGTTGTCCTTCAGGAAGGTCCCGAAGATACTGTCATTCTTTCCGATCGTGTAATCGGTGCGGATCGTGCCGAAGTTCTCAGGAACTCCCTGCACACCGCCGAAGACGAACGTGGCCGTATCCGGATTGGCCGCCTTCACAAGGGTAGAAGTCGGGAACAACGGCAAAAGAGTCACGGCGTAAGGGCTAACGCACGTGTCCGAAGTTGCAGTGATATAAGACGTTCCCGTAGGGCACACAGTAGCTGGGTTCGTGCAATTCGGGTATGTCGCGCTGCTACCGAAGCAACCGTTCTGGCCAACTCCCGTCGCCGGGTTAAACAGCACACCGTTACGGGCGTTGTTCGAAAACGTTGTCGAAGTCGTCGGAACGCCCTTGGACTGGCGCAGACCTTCGTAATCGGCAAACACGAACAGGCGGTCCTTGATGATCGGTGCACCGGCCGAAGCGCCGAACTGATTGCGGCGGAAGGGCGGGATGGGCTTTCCGGCCGAACGCGTGAAGTAATCGTTGGCGTCGAAAGCGTCGTTGCGCAGGAACTCGTAAATCGCGCCATGCAGCTGGTTGGTGCCCTGGCGGCTGATGGCGTTGATGATGCCGCCGGTCGCGCGGCCGTATTCCGCCGGGAAGCCGCCGGTCAACACCGAGAATTCCTGAATGGCGTCCACACCAAGCACCACGCCGATGACGTTTCCGGGCGCGGCCATGGCGTAGTCATTCACGCTGATACCGTCAATGCGGTAGTTGTTAAACGTGGAGCGCTGACCGGAAACGGTCAATTCGCCGCCGAAGCCGCGGTTACCGCGGGCGGAGGTCGAATAGCTCATCTGGGTTTCAATGGTCTTGACGCCAGGCTGCAGAACCGCCAGCGACGTCCAGTCGCGGCCGTTCAAGGGCAGTTCGCGCACGGTCTCGGATTCCACCTGGCCGGACAGGGCCGAGGAGGTGAGATCGATCTGCGGCGCCGCTTCGGTCACTTGAACCGTAGTCGTGGTGTCTCCCACTTTGAGGGAAAGATTAATTTGCTGGGATTGTCCGACCGAGAGTGCCACGCCAGACTGCACGGCAGTAGCAAATCCCGCTGCGGAAATCCTGACTTCGTACACGCCCGGGGTCAGGTTCGGGGCGTTGAACAAGCCGGCGGAGTCCGTGTTCACAGACCGAGATTCACCGGTAGCGTTGTTCTTAATGGAAACATTCGCTCCGGAAACCACCGCGCCGGAAGGATCCGAAACGGTTCCCGAAAGCGTTGCTCCGGTTACCTGGGCATGCGCCACCACGCCTGCCATCAGGCTGAAACAGAGCGTTAGAACTACAGCGAATACGGTACTAAACTTTCTGAGCTTTCCCACACCCATACCACTCCTCCTTGAGAGGCCCTCTTGGGCCATTCTTGAGTACGGTCGTTTTGGACCACTAAGCTGATTTTTGAGCTGAATTAATACACCCCAAAACTTGGTGATATTTAAGTATCTACCGGGAGATAAGTCAAGCGGTATTCTGATCGAAGTGCAAGAACGTGATGGGTTTGGAAGAGTTGCGCAGGCCGATCTGGAAAGGGCGGCAATATCGCCCCGCAGGGAGGCGATTTCCGGCCAACGTACGCCGAAACAGGGCTCGGAAGCGGGGCCCGGGTAGTTACTTATACGACCTTTTTTGCCCTCAAATTGCCGATTGTGGCGCGGTCATAGCCAAGTTTTTCGAGCCATTCATCCGTGTGCTGAGACAACTTTGGGGCAGGAGTCTGCGGAGAAGCTGAATCATCGGCAAAAAGGAAGCCTCCGCGGGTGACTTTTTGCGTTCCGCTGGCGCCATCCAGGGTGGAAATGAACTCGCGATCGGCAAGGTGCGGATGGCCCAGAATCTCCGGCACGCTGAGAACGCGGCCGGCGGGCACGCCGACTTCGACCAGCATACGTTCCCATTCGGCGGCCGAGCGCTTCATCAATTCCGGCGCGATTTCCTTGTTGATCAGCGGCCGGTTGAGGCGGCGAGTCTCCCGGTCGGCGAAACGCTCGTCCGTTTTTAGCTCGGGGCGGCCGATCATGTCGCACAATTTTTCGTACTGGATGCTTTCATTGGCGGCGATATTCAGCAAGCCGTCAGCGGTTCGAAAGGCTCCCGAAGGCGCGGCCGTGAAATTTTCGTTGCCCATGGGCTGCGGTTCCACGCCGGCATTCAGATAG
>Ga0075028_100000937_pt1 | contig 10458 bp, 9 predicted proteins | sample LitLauG_LLR_2014_FD_71390 | JGI IMG/M metagenome (GOLD analysis project Ga0075028, IMG submission 71390) | Freshwater sediment microbial communities from Pennsylvania, USA - Little Laurel Run_MetaG_LLR_2014 | ecosystem: Environmental > Aquatic > Freshwater > Creek > Sediment | place: USA... | reverse complement strand
TACAAACCGTTCGGCGCTCAGAGCCAGTTCTCTGGAGATGGCCACACGCTCAAGCAATATGTGCCGGTGGCCGGGGTCTACCCGGCGGGGCGTCTGGACCATGACAGTGAAGGTCTGCTGCTGCTCACCGACGATGGCGATTTCCAGCACCGCGTCACCGATCCAAAATTCGCGCATCCGCGGACTTATTGGGTGCAGGTGGAAGGCCTCCCTTCTGCCGACGCGTTGCGCCAGCTGTCCAGCGGCGTGACAATCCAGGGCAAGCGCACGTTGCCAGCGCAAGTCCGCTTGCTGGAAGCGGAACCAGCGCTGCCGTCGCGCAATCCGCCCATTCGTTATCGCAAGAGCATTCCTACATCCTGGATTGAGCTTACGCTTACTGAAGGTCGCAACCGCCAGGTGCGCCGCATGACGGCCGCCGTCGGCCATCCCACTCTGCGTCTGGTGCGGTGTGCGATTGGCAACCTGCAACTGGAAGGACTGCAACCCGGCGAATGGCGCGACCTCACACCGGATGAACTGCGCCGCATGATGACATGATGAAATGACGAGATAAGTCAACCATCAAACCACACGGCAATGCACTCTGGTGCTGTGCTTGCCCACGGCAACACCGCGAAAACAGTTGCATCTTCACGGCAAACACGGCTAAATAGCTTTACCGAATGCGTCTAACAACCTGCAGTATCTGCGGTGCACAACAGCCGTCTGGGGAGATGTTTGCCCTGGATGGTAAACCTGTTTGTGGCGCTTGCGCGGCACAACGCCCCGCCGAACAAAAATCCGCGGGCGAAAAACTGCAGTTGGGACGCATCGTGGACAAAACCATTTGTTCCGTTTGCAAGACGGACCACGGTGACACGGACCTGCCGCTCATCGGCGGCCTGCCGGTGTGCGAGGCATGCGCGCACAAAGTCCTGGCGTGGCCTTTCCCCGTTTGGCTGAAAGCCGCCATGGCCGTGCTTCTGCTTCTTCTCGGCTGGGCCTTGTGGCACGGACGCCATTACTTCCCCGCAGGCCGCCACATGGTGCTGGGCGAGCGCGCCTTGGACCACAGCGATTACCGCCGCGCGTCAGACGAATTTACGCAGGTGCTCAAGTTCCGGCCGGACATCCAGAAAGCAATTCTGCTGGGAGCCAAGGCCAACTTTCTTGCCGGAGATCCTGACCGCGCCATGCGATTCTTCCACGGCAGCGCCCACTATAAACATGACGCGCTTTACAACGAAGTCATGGCCCTGTTCAAACATTCCGTGGACGCGGTGAGCAAAGCCCGCCGCGCCAATGAACTGGATGCCGCCGGAAAATTCGACGAAGCTGCGCGCCTGATGACCGAAGCGGCCGAAGAATATCCCCAGTCACAAAATCTGGTGATTACCGGGCAGTTGTATAGCGCTCGCGCAGCGTTTTACCGCAAGGATTATGACGCCGCCTTGCGCTTTACTGACGCAGCCTGGCGCAGTGCTCCGGACGATCCGAATATCACGGCCAGCATCGCCGCCGCACTGGCTGCGAAATATGCCGTCACCGGTGAGCCGCAATTGCGCGCGCAAGCCGAGCAAATGCTGGAGAAAGCCCGCCAGCTTTCTGATCGGTCTCCGGCTGACCACGAAGCATACCTGGCCTATGCACCACGCGTTAAGTACCGCCTGGATTCGCGCCAGATCATCGACGGCGCGGAGTATGATCGCCGCTTTGGCAAGCAGGGAGCACAGCACTGATGATTCCCGGCATCGTTATTTCCGTTCTCACTTTTCCCGGCGTCATCGTGCATGAAGCGGCGCACCTGCTTTTCTGTCGCATGGCCGGCGTGGCCGTGTTCGATGTGCGCTTCTTCCGCTTCGGCAATCCCGCAGGCTACGTGCTCCACGAAAACACGGCGGACTTCAAAAAGACTTTCCTCATCACCATGGCGCCGTTCTTCGTGAACTCCGCGTTGTGCGCGCTCTTCTGTTCAGCGGCGTTCCTGCCCATATGGGAATTCCAAATGGATGATCCGCTGGCCTACTTCTTTTACTGGCTGGGCCTTTCCATTGGCATGCACGCGTTTCCTTCCAATCAGGACCTGAAAAGCCTGTGGCGGTTGATGCCTGCTGAAGCCAGAAAGTCCAACGTACTGGCGATTGCCAGTTATCCCCTGGTTGCGCTGGTGTATGTGTTGAATCTGGCGAAATTTATCTGGGCTGACCTGGCTTACGGAATCGCCGTTGGAATCCTGGTTCCGATGGCCGTCTTCAGATTTCTGGCTTAGGAATTACCGGCCCGGCGCTGGCTGGCGCCGGGAAAGGGTTCTTCCCAGTTCCTGATCGGGGGTCGCCAGGCAGAATTTCCCGTAGCGCCCACTCGATCCTCTGCACCGATTCTTCCACCATCTTGATCTGTTTTTCCTGCTCGGTATAGGGAACGTAGGAAATGGCCTGCAGAGCGTTGCGGACATGGTGGTTCATTCCGGCAATGATGCGTACTTTCTCCAGGATCGCGCGGTGGCGTCGTTGCTCGTAGAAAAACACAACCAGGGCGGTCAGCATTCCAATCACAACGTCATCGGCGGCTTCCGGCCACGTGAACCCGTCCCTGCTCATGGCCACTTCCAATGCAACGCCCATGGCGGCAATAAACGTGCCCAGCACCACGCTGGTGCCAATCCGCCGCGTCAATGAAGGTATTTTAGGTGCCCTGTTCATTTCTGTTCCCGCTACAATCGCTCTTTTACTATTCTACAGGCGGAAGGCTGCTGTTGGCCGCCACCGGGCCGCCAGAGGTGCACCCATGATGATCAAAGTCAGGTTTGTTGCGCTCTTGTTGTGCTTTTGCAGTATCTGCGGCTTCCACTCCGCCACGGCCGACGTTCCCGCGCCGGTGTACGAGGTGTACGCCCTGCGCTATGCAACTCTTCCCGGATTTCCTGTTTCTGAGTTGGTCCAGGGCGCTGATCCCGCCCGCAAACTGGATATCGCCATGGCCGTGTGGCTCATCAAAGGCAACGGCCGCAACATCCTGGTGGACTCCGGCTTCTATCGCGAGCAGTTTTTCAAAGAGTGGACGGTAAAGGATTTTATTCGCGCGTCGGAGGCCGTCACCCGCGCCGGCGTGAAGCCGGAAGAAATCACTGACGTGATTATCACCCACATGCACTGGGACCATGCTGACGGCATGGACCTTTTTCCCAATGCACGCATCTGGGTGCAGCGCGACGAGTACACCTACTACACCGGCGAAGCGTGGCAGAAGAAAGAAACACACGGCGGCATTGAGCCGGATGACGTTGTGGCCCTGGTGAAACTCAACATGGCCGGCCGCGTGGGCCTGGTGGAAGGCGATGCCCGGGAGATTATTCCCGGCGTGACCTGCTACACCGGCGGCAAACACACGTTTCAGTCACAGTATGTGGGCGTGAAAACCAAATCTGGAACCGTGGTGCTGGCCAGTGACAACATGTATCTCTACGAAAACCTGGACAAGCACGTGCCCATCGCCGCCACGCTGGACTCGGCTTCCAACCTCCGCGCCCAGGACCGCATGAAGCAGATCGCCAGCAGTCCGCGATTGATTGTTCCCGGACACGATGCGGCGATGTTCGAACGTTTTACCAAAGTGAATGACCGGGTGGTAAAGATCGAGTAAGCCCCGCCTCATGCGTGCCGCGACGAGAGTATACTTTCGCCAGCCATGAAAAACCGCGTTGCCGTTCTCGCACTCGCCGCACTGTTGCTTACATCTCTGGCCGTTTTTGCTCAACAGAATTTCACCGTGGGCACCGCGACTGCCGCTCCCGGACAAAAAGCCAACGGCTTTCTTGAAATTCCCGCGGGCTCTGACGCAGCAACTTCTATCCCCGTGGTGGTGCTCAATGGCGCCAAACCCGGACCAACTCTGGCGCTGGTCTCCGGCTCGCACGGTACCGAATACGCCTCAGTAATCGCCCTGGAAAAATTGATCCCGGTGCTTGATCCCGCGCAACTCTCCGGCAAGGTCATTCTGATTCCATTGGTCAACATTCCATCGTTTGAGCAGAAAGTTCCGCACCTGAATCCGGTGGATGGCAAGAGCATGAACCGCATGTATCCCGGCAAGGCGGACGGCACACAGACGGAGCGTGTTTCCTTTGCGATCACCAAACAAGTGGTTGAACGCTCCGACTACCTCATTGACTACCACGGTGGCGATCTGGACGAAAATCTGGTTCCTTACACCTACTGGCCGAAATCCGGTAACGCTCAGCAGGACGCCATCACTCATGACATGGCTGTGGCCTTTGGACTGAACATTATCATCATCACGGCTGACCGTCCGAAAGATCCCAACGCCTCACGCTACCTGGACAACACGGCCAACACCCGCGGCAAACCGGCCATCGCAGCGGAAGCTGGATACGCCGGCACCGTGCAGACGGACGACGTTCAAGCCCTGGTAAACGGAACGCTGAGCGTGATGCGCTATCTCAAAATGCTGCCCGGCGCAGCGACTCTCGCCGACCATCCCACGTGGATCGGCAAGATTGACACGGTGGCCAGCGAACAGACCGGCATTTTCTATCCATTGGTCACGCGCGGAGCTTACGTGGAACAAGGCGCTCGCCTTGGCTACGTCACGGACTACTTTGGCAAAACAATTTTTGAAGCGCGTGCACCGGCGTCCGGCGTAGTCCTTTATATATGCAGCGTACCCTCCATGAAGAAAGGCGATACGGTGGGCTACGTGGGAGAGGTCACCACAAACCCGTAAGCTCGGCTTTTCAGACTGGGCCTTGGAAGCTAGCGGGAAATCTCTTGAGACTGTTAACTTGCCCGGCCTGGTGGGTGTCAGACATTTTAGATGGCGTTGCGCACTCCCGAAGGCTTACTCGTCCTTCCGCGCTTTCCAGCGGTGATAGCCGTAGAGCATCCATAGGATGAACGCGATGGCCGCAAAGACAATCCCGATGGCCGCGTCTCCGCTAAAAAAGATCAGGACGATCTTGTGGTCCTGTATGCGGAACAGAAACATCAGCAAGGTATAGAAAATCGCCACCCAGAAAAACGTTGTATAGGTGGGCAGGGGGTCGCGGCGGCGGCGCAAGCGGAAATAAAGCATCCAGAAGAAAACGGCGAGGGCGGCAAAAATCATTCCCGCCGTGGGCGAAGTGCCCCAGATGATGGAGACAACTTTGTGGTCCTGGATGCGAAACAGCAGCAGGATGACCGAATAGCAGGCTGCCAGCCAGAAGAAAGCGCTGCGGGTTTGCGTGACCTGGCGGGCCCGCTCCAGGGCCAGCTTTTCCTGCGCGTCGTCCAGCAGGGCCAGGGGGACCTTCAACCCTTCCACCGGCTGGTTGGCGGCGCGCGCCCGTTTTTCAAACTCCGGGTCCTGGCGGAAGTAGTCCTCCACCAGCGCGCGCGTGGCGGCGCTGGCTTCACCGGAGAAATAGGCCGGCAGCAGATCGATAATGACTTCGCGCTCAACTTTCATGAGGGGTCCTCCTGGAACATTTCGCGCACCTGCATGAGCCTTAAGCGCGCGCGATGCACTTTCACTTTCACGGTGGTCACCAGCAGGCCCAGGGCCTGCGCAATTTCTTCGTAAGACATTTCTTCCTGCACGCGCATCAGTAACGCCGCGCGGTCCACTTCCGAAAGCTTCTGCAGTTCAGCCATCACCGCATCCAGTTCCGCTTTATGTTCCGTGCGTTCCACCACGCCGGGGGATTCGTCAGGCAGGGAGTCTTCCAGCTCAGTGAAGCGGCTGTTGCGGCGCAGGTGGTCGCGGAAGAGGTTCCGCGCAATGGTGAATAGATAGGCTTTTACGGTTGCTTCACGGATCTTGCCGCGGGAGGTCCAGGCGCGCACAAACGTCTCTGATGTAAGATCGTCCGCCAGTTCGGCGCTGCCGCAAAGGAACAGGGCAAAGCGCCGCACCTGGGGTGCGTAACTCTGGTACAAGCTGTGGAAGTCAGTGATCACGGCCGGGAGTGAAGAATCCTAATAGATACGGGCCGCAAAGCGAAAAGTTACTTGGCGCGCCCGGCGTGCGAAGTCTGGCGTTTCTCGCGAAAGATCGCGTCCAGGCTGCGGCCAATCTCTTCAATGCTGCTGGGCTTCAGCAAGACTTTCTGCACGCCAAGCTGCGCCGCCATTTCTTCATCCACCGGACGCACGTAGCCGGAGATCAGCACCACGGGCATCTCCGGACGAATGGCCATCAACTGCCGCGCCAGATCAAAACCGGAAAGATGAGGCATGGACAGGTCCGTGACCACAATATCAAAATCATCAGGGGCTTTCTGGAACGCTTGCAAGGCTTCGCGCGGATCCGTGAATCCGGCCACCTTGTATCCCATGCGCCGCAGGGCCCTGCCCGCCAGCGAAACCAGGGACTCTTCATCATCCACGTAGAGCACGCGAAGTTCACCCAGCGGCGGGCCAGGTTCTTTTTGCGGATCGGTTTTTGCCACCGGGGCAAGCGAAGCCGGAAAGTACAGCTGAAAGGCAGTTCCTTTGCCCAGTTCACTGCTCACGGCGATAGCGCCGCCGTGGTTTTTCATGATGCCATGGACCATGGAAAGCCCCAGGCCGCTTCCCTGTCCCTGCGGCTTGGTGGTGAAAAACGGATCAAAAATGCGGTCGAGCGTGGCCATGTCCATGCCGCTGCCGTTGTCGCGCACGGTGAGCATCAAATACGCGCCGGTTTCCAATCCAAGTACGGTGTTCACTCGGGAAGGCGCATGGAATGGTTCCATGGTGATCGCGATCAGACCCGGCTTGGATCCAATTGCGTACGCGGAATTGGTGGCCAGGTTGACGATGATCTGATAGATCTGCCCTGAATCCGCGGCGACCAGAGGCAGATCTCCGGCAATCTCAATTTCGAAACGGATATTCGCCGGAATCGTGGCCCGCACCAGTTTGAGGGCTTCTTCCACGACAGGCGCCAGCGGTTGCACTTGTTTCTCTTTTTGTCCCGGGCGGCTAAACGCCAGAATCTGCCGGACCAGATCGGCGGCGCGCCGGCCCGCCTTTCTGATTTCCGCCAGGCCCTCCTGCGAACTGTGGTCCCCTGGCAACTCCTCCGCGACCAAGCGCGCATTTTCATTGATGGCCAGCAGAATGTTGTTGAAGTCGTGGGCGATTCCGCCGGAAAGCGTTCCCAGAGCTTCCAGCTTTTGCGACCGTACGCGGGCTTCTTCTCCGCGCTTGCGTTCCGTAATGTCCATAAGGATGCCCACCTGCCGCAGGGGAGCGCCGGAAGCGTCCCGCTCCAGGCGGGCCCGGGACGCCAGCCAGACCACAGCCCCATCCTGCCGCAAAAGGCGGAACTCCGTGGATAAGTCCGTGCCCTGGTGAAACAAATTCTGGCGCAAGGTTTGGATGCGTTGCACGTCATCAGGATGGAGCATGGCCCGCAACTCGTTGCCCGTGAGCTCTGCGTTGCCAGCCGGTAATCCCCACAACTCTTTGGCGGTAGCATCCATCCACACGCGGTCCTTGCGAACGTCAGAGACCCATGTACCCATCCGCCCGGCTTCCAATGCTGTTTTCAGCTGGCTTTCAGAATGGCGCAGCGCTTCTTCAGCAGCCTTGCTCTTGGTTACATCCATGGCAATGCCGCGAACGCGCAACGGTTGACCGGAGTCATCGCGTTCGACCGCGCCCAGCGCCCGCACCCAGTGAGGACTACCGTCTGGCCCCAGGCGTGTGCGGAATTCCACGTGATACTCCTTCCCTTGCTCCAGCGCGGCCTGCAGACAGCCTTGCACCATCCCGCGGTCTTCAGGATGGATGTCCTCGATCCATTCCTCAACGCTGGGCGTGCGCGAGGTCGTCCGGAAGAACATGTCCATGACCGGGCCTTCTTCCTTGAGGGTCCCTGTGGCAACGTCGCTTTCCCAGGCCACCAGGTGAGCCGCCTGCATAGCTTCACGCAAGACGCGATCTTTTTCGCGCAGATCGTGCTCAGTCTTCTTGCGGTCGGTTATATCCAAAACCAGAGCATAGAAACCGTTAACTCGTCCGGTAGCGTCGATGTCTGGCACGTAAGTGGCCTGCATGATGCGTTCGCCGGTGGCCACAGAACTCCGCGCGGTTTCAAAGGTAGTGGTTTGGCCGGACAAGACCCGGTCCAGCTGGTCTTTCAGAACCGCAAGCCCGTCAGCGCCCATGACCTCTTGCAGAGATCTGCCCACGATCTCCCATTGCGGGCGCCCGAACCACTCCTGGTATTTCTTGTTTACAAACCGGTAGCGATACTCTGAATCCACATAGGCCACCAAGCCGGGCATGCCATCCGTCACCAGACGCATTTGCCGGTCACTGTGCCGGAGAAGGTCTTCTGCTTTGCGGCGTTCGGTAACGTCAGAGAGGAATCCCTGCCACAGAATACTGCCGTCGTCTTCCCCCTGCGGCGTGGAATAGCCTTCCACCCAAATCTCGCCGCGCTGGGGATGTTCCACGCGAAACTCATCACGCCACGGCTTCATCTCCCGCGCCGATTCGGCGATGCTGGCCTGCACATGCGATTCATCCTCCGGGAGCATCCGTGCAAACGCGTGACTGGCGTCCTTGGCCAGCTCCTCCGGAGCAATTCCGAAAATATCCAGGATCCGCCCGCTGGAGTAAGGCATGCAGGAGGAACCGTCCGCACGCAAACGAAACGAATAGATCACTCCCGGAGCTGTTTCCGCGATGCTCGCCAGCTGATTGCGCAAGGCAAGCTGGTCCTGCAGCGCTTTCTCCGCGCGCCTTCCTTCCGTGGCGTCCCGGAACACCAGCACGATTCCCTGGAGTGTCCCGTCCGCGGCTCGTATGGGCGCACTGCTGTCTTCCACGGGAACCTTTCGGCCATCTCTTGACAACAGTATGGTGTGGCTGGGCAGAGCAGCCACGCTGCCCACCCTGATTACTTTGTGCATCGGGTCTTCAACCGTCTTGCCCGTTTCCTCGTTCACAATGCGAAAAACCACGGCCAATTCCTGCCCCAGCGCGTCCGCGACACTCCAGCCGGTAAGCCTCTCAGCCTCGGGGTTCAGGAAAGTGACCCGTCCCATGGCGTTACCCGTGATGACCGCATCGCCAATGCTGGAGAGCGTAACCAATTGTTCCACGTGAGCCAGCGTTGACCTGACTCGTGAGCGATGCAGCGATTCCGTGAGCACGCTGATCAGGATGCCGGTGACTAGTTGCGTGATCCACTGCGCAAACGTGATTCGCGTGGCGATTCCCATGGAGTGCACCGGCGGAAGCAGAAAGTAGTCCGTAAGCACTGCACCCAGGAAAGTTGCCAGCAACCCCGGCCACACGCCACCTAAGTACGCGCACACCACCACCGGCAACAAGAACAGAATCAGGCTCGGCGGGTCTCCCACTTTGTAGCCGACCACCACCACGCGAATGAACAAGGTGAGTGACGGCAACCCGATGGCCAGAAAACAGGCCAGCCACATTCGCTTGCCAGACACTCCCGTTTGTCCGGGAGCTAAGAGCGATCGCAGTGTTCCTGCTTCTTTCATAACGTGGTTTGTTTTTTTGACGCGCGTTTGGACCTGAGCCTTTGTATTTGTAAGGCCGTCTGCTGGGGAGGATGCTTTGAGCTGGGCTCAAAAAGCAGTTTGTATGCGGACATGTTAGTAGACCGGAACAGCCGAGTTCAACTGAAAACCGAAACCAATGCTTATATTAGAAAATTCTGAGAGAACCTTGCTTGAGGGGTTTTCCAGAGTAATACCTTGAGGGTGATTCGTGCGATTAGGTGCAGGCTACAACGGGCAGACTCCGAGCAAGAGCGGATCGCACGTTGCAGGAGTGAGGATGGTCGGCGGGTTTTCTAGAATAACGAAAGGCCGAATCAGCAAGTGACCCGGCCCTTCAATTGCCATTTCCTCCCCCTTGGAAATAGCAATGGCTCAGTCATCTAACAAAGAGTCCATCTACCAGATCGGGTTGCCCTTCGCGTCGCGGAAGGTGAAAGTCGTGTGGCCCACGGTGGCGGTTTTGGCCAGAAGCGCGGGCTTGCCTTCAAACTGGATTTTTGCCCCGACCAGTTTCACTTGATCACCGGCATGGAAAACCATTTCGTTATCTTTCAGGAACGCGGCTGGCGCCAGGTGGACTTCAAGGGCGCCCGCAAGGGTCTTGACCGTGATGTGGGAACCCACCGTGCCCGTCACGGGACACTTATAATCTCTCACTTCCTGGACCGTGCCTTCCACGGTGACCTGATCTTCAGCGTTGTAGACAAAGGATTCGTGCGCGGGCTGGACTTTCTCCTGGGCAATTACGTTACAGGCCGCTCCCGCAAAGATGAGCAGAAGTAAGGTACCCAGTGTGATCTGAAGTTTTTTCATGACCATCTCCGTCAGCCATGAGTGTCACTCCAAGCATGTGGCGAAGGCTGTGACTGCGGTCACACGAGTTTTTCACGCGAGTTTTCGAATTTACTCACACAATAGGCTTTGCGCCCCCGCGTTGACTGGATGTTCTTACCAGC